>JAEEGK010000542.1_pt1 | contig 94080 bp, 77 predicted proteins | sample 8958771 | NCBI WGS metagenome assembly JAEEGK01 (sample SAMN16246547, study PRJNA631951) | gut metagenome | biome: gut microbiome; feature: rumen; material: SC-attached | host: Bos | place: Iran: Karaj | collected 2018-10
GTCATGAATCTTGGCGGAGATCTTTTCGCGAGCACCAGCCGGCACAGCGCCTTCAAACTTCACGTAGTAGGCAATGGCGCGTTCGATGCGCTTGATGGCCGGGAGGCCGCAGATGTGAGCGATATCGGTCGCCTTGGAGCTCCACGGGCTGATGGTACCCGGACGCGGGCACACCACAAAGAGTTCGCCTTCGAGAGCCTTGGGTTCGCGGGCCGGGCCGTAGTGCAGCACCTTCTTCAAGGTTTCGGTTTCCGCATCGGATAGGCCCTCGGACAGGTCCACCACGTGCAGGAATTCAGCGTAAACGGAAGCAACAGAGAGCCCCGCAGCCTTGAAATCGGAAGAAAGTTTCTGGAGACGGAAATCCGACAGAGCCGGCGTACCACGAAGAATAAGCATTATTAACCTCGGTTAAAATTTTTACGCCGTAAATTTAGAAATTTGCGCGGAAATTAAAAGGAGATTCCCGGCCGAGCCGGGGATGACAGCGAGGGCGCGAAATCCACAAAAAAAACGGCCCGCGGGGCGGGTCGTTTTTCAAGATTTTCTATCTCGTTGAGAGGCAATAAGATAGAGGTTCGCGAGGATTATTCCTCGTACTCTTCCTCTTCTTCGCTCGGGGCGGTGGCGGCCGGGGTCACCAGGCCGAGCAAGGCACTCACGTCAATAGAGCTCAGGTTGTTGAGGAACCATACGTCGGTCTTCTTGTCCGTATCCACCTTGTCGAACTTGGAATCGATGAAGTAGAACGTGGAAGCCTCGAAGTGGCGGGTCATCTTCACCTTGCTGTTGGAACCCTTGGTGGCCGGGAAGTACTTGGCTTCGAGCTTGGCCATGTCCTGCGAGGACTTTGCCGTCTGGATACCTTCGCAAGCGAGCGCCCAGACCATCTTGTTCACGTCGATGGAGTTACCGACGTATTCCACAATCTTGCTCGTGGCCTTGAACGTGTTCTGGGTGGTCTTGTTGTAATGTTCGGTGGCCTGGTCCACGTAGTTGCCCTTCTGCATCAGGAGCATGGCCGCAATAGCCACAAGGAGGACTGTCAAAACGATTGCAATATTCTTGATATTCATTCTCTAGTCTCCTTATTCGAAGTGGAACTCAGCCGGAGCTTCGAGCTTGAAGTTAGACGCCATGTTCAGTTCCACGAGGGCCTTGTAGTCGGTAGCCTTGAGCTTGCCCTTGGCAAAGGTAAAGCTGATGGAGCAGTTCTTGCCGCATGCCACTTCCTTCACGCCGCCTTCGTCCTTAAGCAGGAACTTGTCGGCGAGGCCGCCCTTCTCGTTGATGTCGTTCTGCACCTTGGGCGGAATGCCCGCGGCGGTAAACACGTATGAAAGCTGCTTGAAGCGGGCAGCCTGGTCGCCTTCGATGGCCTTGACGGCCGCATTGAAGCTCTTTTCCGTCTTGTCGCCGGTAATGGTGGCGTAGACGAGCTTCCAAGCCATGCCGTTCTGGTCGACGGACTTCCACAATTCCTGCAACACGCTGTTGGCGGATTCCTGGAACGCGCCAACCTGCTCCTTCACGGAGGACTGTGCCTGATCGTTATAATTGCCCTTGAGCACCATCATGAGCACAATGAGCGCCACGATGATGACTGCATCGACAATCGCCAAAATCTTGAATTTTTTATTGTCCATATAGTCCCTTAATAGAGGTTTACACTTTTAATCTATTTCCAAATTAGAAAAATGCAAGCAAAAACTTGTTAAAAAGCGGAAATTTAACCGATTTGGCCACCCCATAATGCATTTTTTTATATTTTGCGCAATATGAGCACCAACCCCGAAACGCCTAAACTGGCCTCGCAGATTATTTTTGACAACCTAAAGGAACTCCTGAGGGCCAAGAATACCGCGCACGAATCCATGTTCAAGTTCCACTGGAAAAAGATGTGGCCGTTCAGCCTCATCTGGCCGCAGGTGGACTACGAACGAATCGTGCGCCTGATGAGCGAAATCCGCAAGAACGCGATTGCGCAGGGGAACCTGGTCGCCGAAGCCAAATCCAAGGCACAACCGTCAGAAAAGCACTTTTTGGACGCCCTCCCCGCCTACCTCAACGCGCTCGACGTATCGTGCCAAAAGCTCTCCGCTGCCGCGCAATGGAAGCAGGACATGCTCCAGAAAAAACTTCACCACGACGTGAAGATGGTGCGCGATGTTTCCGAATGGAGCAAAATCCTCAAGGAATACGAAAAAGCGCAGAACGACCTTGTACGCGCCGGTGCCATTGTACAGATGGGCTGGGCAGAAGTTATTCAGGGCCACAAATAAGGGCTTTAACCAAGTTCACTCGCCACTTGATTCTCTGCCAAACGCCCTTCCCGCTACCCGTAATCCGGGTGGCGTTTGTTTTATGCTGGCGGTATTCCACTAGGGCCTCGGGAATGTACTCCACGCTAAAGTGCTTCTCCGCCACGAGTCCAAGCCACTGGTCGTGCATCGGCAGCTTCGCGGGGAACGGGAGCGCCTTCGCGAGGAGTTCGCGACGAAAAGCCATGCAGTTGCCCGTGTAGCCGTTCTTGAGCCAGTTCCGCAACAGCCCGCGGGCAAAAGGACGTATCTGCGAAAGCAAATCCCCGCGAATCCATTCTTCGGTTGAGCCAGCCCGGTGCAAAAGGTACGCATCGTGCAGCACGAGAGTCGCTTTTTCAAGCCCACCCAGCACACGCGCCACCTTCCCCGGGAGCCAAACGTCGTCCTGGTCGGTAAGGAACACGTATTCGCCGCGCGCCTCCACTAGCGCACGCTCCATGTTGTACGTCGGGCCAAGCGGATGGCCGCCACTGCGGATAATGCGGATTCGAGAATCGTTGAAGGATTCAATGTAGTCGAGTGTGGCGTCGGTAGAACCGTCGTCGGCGATAACCACCTCGTCATTAACCTCGAGCTGCCCCAGAATGCTCTCGAGCTGCATACCGATGAACTCGGCCCCGTTGTACGTGGCCATGCATACGGAAATCCTTACTGGCAATTTACTTGAATCCGGTTGCATAGGAGCCTCAGCACTTCAAGAAAGCCTTGGGAATAAGCAGTTTGGGCAGGCGCAACAAGAACGCCGGCGTAAGGCTCGCGAGTTCGGGCAGGCGGCGCAACGCCTCGCGCTTGTCTTTGTACGCAAGCGTCGAGAACCACCGCGCCTTCCAGCGCCTGCAGGCGGCTCGATACAGCTTGTGATCCTTGTACAGTTCGAGCAGTCGCAAGATTTCGCGGTACATGCGGTCGTAATTGCCGTGCATGTTGGAGCCATGGACGCGGTAATAGCAGCACACAAAGTCGGCAGATACAGGCTGCGGGCCGTACTTATAAAGCAACGCAAGGTACAGCGGCATGTCTTCGAAGTAAAAGCGCGTATCGTAACCGCCCAGCGAACGTACCGCCTCGGTCACGAACATCTCGGAACATCCGTGCAACGCGCGGTCGCTCACAATCACCTGCTCAAAGCTCACCTCGGGCACGTTCTTCATGTACAGCGGTACAACTTCCGCCGAAACCTCCCCTTCCGGCGAGAGCGTCTTTATCTGGCCAAAGCACGCCACGCTCCGCGGGTGACGCGAAAGGAAATCGCTCTGCTTTTTAAGCCTGTCGGGCGGCATAATATCGTCGGAAGCAAAACTGCAATAATACTTGCCGCGTGCCAGCGACAAAAGTTCGTTCATCGTGGGGACAAAGCCCTTGTTTTCGCGGTGCAAATAACGGAAACCGAGTTCTCCCTGCAACTTTTCGAGGATGTCGGGCGAATGATCCGTACTACCGTCGTCAATCACGACAAGCTCAAAATCTACGCCCTTCTGTTCCATCACGGAACGTACCGCGGCCTCCACGTACTTTTCGTGGTTGTAGCTAGCCATGAGCACCGACACGAGCGGCACGTGTTCACGCTGTTCGGTCTCCACGCCCTCCGCGAAGGCCTTCACATAAACGTCTTCCGTCATCTTCTCGGCAAACATGTTGGTTATGGAGTATTCCACTTGAGCCTCCGTACCGCGATGGCGAGCGCCACGAGCGTGACAAAGTTTTCGAAAGCGTAAGCGAGCATGGGGCCGTGCATTTCCATAAGGCGAACGCCCACCACGGAGCCGCCCGCAAACACGAGATTCGAGAACACCTCGATAAACAGGAAAACCTTTGTTTCGCGGCGTGCGATAAGCACCATGCCAAAGCACCATCCGGCCGAGCGGAACAAGTCACCGAGAAGCTGGATGGGCATGTAGTTTGCCGCTGGGGCGTAACTTTCCGAGAGCATCACCGCCACCACGATATCGCGGCACACAAACAGCAAGCCGCACACCACAAGCATCACCGCCACTACCCTGCCCAAGATAGGGTAAAACACCTTGCGGAAATCCGCGAGCGTCATGTCGCGCACAATGCGCGGCAGCAAGAGCACCGTGAGGATGGCCGAGAAGAGCGATGCGCTAAAATCAGAAATCTTGTAGACGCCCTGCCAAATACCGGCCGCGTTCCAGCCCATCTCCGTACCGATAAACGAACGGATGAACATCAGCGCGAGCGGCGAAATAATCATGGGCACGAGTCCCATGGCGGCATAAGACATCCACGGACCGCGAATATCCAAGGCAGATTTCCGGATTGTGGCGAGGTTGAACCCGGCGCGCGAAGCCACTCGGGCAGCAAAGAACCCGGCGACAATCGTCTGCGTGGCGATAATGGAAAGCACCGAGAGGCGCCCGGTATAAAGGAAGAAGGCGACCCAGACAATCTGCAAAAGCGACGAAACCGTCTGGATAAGCGCCCAGCGGCGCACCGAGCCGAGCCCGTTCATCACGGAAGAGGCAATAGTGACGATGTTCGTGGCGAGGATTCCCGGGAGCGCGAAGAGGATGGCCGCCTGCGCCAGCCGCGGGTGTACGCCCGGCAACATCTTTTCGAGCGGGGCGGCAAAGCAGAAGATGACCGCAATAATGCAGGTGGCGATGGTCGCGAACGTCGTAATGCGGAAACCACCGCGCCACACGCCGTGCAACTGCTTCAAGTTGTCCTTGTTCTGCGCGGTAAGGCTTACCCAGCCGTTCTGCATGGCAAGGCTGGAGGTTGCCTGACCAATGCTCATCCAGTTCATGAACTGCCCCACGCACGCAAACGCGGCAGGCGGCAAAAACACCGCGAGGAGCTTGTTCACGGCGAAGGCACGCAGCGCGTTGACCGCGGTGACCGAGCCCGAACCGAAGAACAGTTTCCAGAATTTAGAGGATTTTTCCATGGTGCGCTAGATGTTACGGATGACCTTCGCGGGTACACCGCCAATGACCACGTTCGCCGGGAATTCTCCCGAGACCACGGCTCCCGCGGCGACAACGGAATTCTCGCCGATTCTTGTGCCCTTGAGGATTGTCACGCGCTCGCCAATCCACACGTTGTCGGCGATAACGACCTTGCCCGATTTTTGAGTCCCGCTGCAGCGGTTAGAGGGGTCCACATCGTGAAAGTCACTATCAAACACAGATACGCCCGTACCCACGAGCACCTTTTTGCCGAACTCGATACCCGGCCCCTCGGCCACGGCGGTAAAGTGGTTGCACACCGTAGTCCCGTCACCGAACGAGATGCACGCTTCCGGATTGCGCGGGTTCAAGAACGTGTACGACGTCCAGAAATCGGCGTCTTGGATAAAGCCGAACGTTACGCCCTTGCCTACGCAGACCTTGCCCTTGCCGTCGCATAGCACGGGAGACACCGCGCAGAACTTGCCCTCGACCTTCGCGGTAGAGATGAACCTGTAAAAACGCGTACGGGCGGAGCGGTAAACGCGACGCACTATCCTAGACAACAAAATCATTCAGCGCTCCAATAATTTCGGTGACTTCTTCGTCCGTGAGCACCTGCGAAACGGGGACGCTCAGCACGGTATCGGCAAGATTCTCGGCAATCGGGAACTTGCCCTCGAGCCTGTCGACGGGCAGCAGGAATTCCGTGCCGTCGGGGCTTGCGGCGTAAGCCTCTTGCCTGTGCGGCGGAATCGGGTAAAAGATGAGCGAGCCAATACCGCGAGCTTCAAGATGCCTCTGCAATACCTCGCGGGTAGCACGGTCCTGAGTACGCACCGTGAATACGTGCCACACGTGCTCGCGCGGGTCGGCGGGAATCTCGGGCAGGCGCAACAGGGCGTTCTTTACCTCGCCTACGTAGCGGGCCGCAATTTCGCGGCGGCGTGCGTTCCAGGCGTCCAGATGCGGGAGCTTGGCAAGCAAGAAGGCGGCCTGGATCTCGTCTAGGCGGGAATTCACGCCGCGGTACTTGTTCACGTATTTTTTCTCGGAGCCGTAGTTACCGAGCATGCGCACCACATTGGCGAGTTCCACATCGTCGGTGACGACCATACCTGCATCGCCCAAGGCACCGAGGTTTTTTGTTGGATAGAAACTGTAAGCGACCGCGACGCTTTTCTTTGCACCGTCAATCAAGCGCGGGGCAGAACCGGATGGATCCCGGACGCTTCGCGTCCAGGATGACGACGACCCATGCGACTGCGCGGCATCCTCGAAAACAAGCAATCCGCGTTCGGCGGCAAACTTCCAAATGGCGTTCATATCCGCAAGGCGCCCGTACAAATGCACCGCCAGAATCCCGCGCGTCTTGGGCGTGCAGGCGTCTGCGAGTCTTGCCGGATCCATGTTGAAAGTCCTTGCGTCGGGCTCCACGAGCACCGGGACAAGCCCAGCCGCATTCACTGCAAGCACGGTCGCGATGTACGTATTCGCGGGCACCAGAATCTCGTCGCCCGGCTTGAGGCGCCCAAGCTCGATGGATGCACGGAGCATCAAAGTAAGGGCGTCAAGGCCGTTCCCCACGCCCACGCCACAAGCATAACCACAGTAAGCGGCAAATTCCTTCTCGAACTTTTCGCAATAAGCACCGCGAATATACCAGCCCGATTCCACCACCTCCGAGGCAGCCTGCTTCAAGGCATCCATGTAGGGAGCGTTCACCTGTTTCAAGTCGAGAAAGGGAATCTTCATCATGCGAGCCCCTCCGCTTGCGAACCTGCGGAACCGTCATACACGAACGTATACTTGAGGTCACCCGTACAGCCGACGCTTTCCTTGAATGCGCAAAGTCCGACATTCGGAACGCCGTCTTCGCTTGACGGGCCGATATCCAGATAATCTGCACCAAGCGCCTTGAAATGTTCGAACATCTTTGAGGCAAGCACGTTCATCGGGCGGGATTCTTCAAAGCCGGGTGCATCGCCCCAGTAAATGAGCTGGAAAATCTCCGATGACACATGGTAGACAATCGCGGCCGCCACAGGCGTGCCGTCCAGATAAAGCGTGTAATAACGGATCGGGACAATCGACGAAGTCTTCTCGAAAGCTTCGAGCGACATCTTGAGCGGGTAGCCCTTGTGTTCGCGGTTCTGGCGGATGACATCGTAGCAGACGGCAATGCCTTCGGGAGTCGTTTCCTCGCGCAATTCGTAAGGGCGGGCCGAAGCCTGTTTCAGATTGCGCTTGGCCATGTTCCAAAGCCTCTTTTCGTAAGGCTTCGCATCCGTAAAATCAAAAGCGTAGTTCAGGTCGGCATAGTCCAGGGCAAAGCCCGCACGGAACATCGACGATACGCACTTCGTCAGGAAGGTCTGGCTGTAAAATACCGGAGCAAGCGTCACGTGCAGCTTCTTGTGCGCCGCAGCGACAAAAGCGGGCAGCGCCTTCACCGCCTCGTCAATCTCGTCTATCGCAACGCCCTTCGCACAGGCGAAACCGCCGAACGGTGCAGAGTAGGGAGACATCCATTCACCGCCCTTCTCCCCTACGGCAAGTCCCAAGCGGTAGCCGGACGTAGAGCCTTCAGGAGCGTACGCGAAAAAGCGAACGGCATCGACCTTGGCAGCGTTAAGCCTATTGAAATCGGCACGCAAGTAACAGGCGTGCGGACTCGCAAAGTCCTTCGCATATTCGTCAGCTGTCAGTTCCACCCAAGCCATCTAAGCCTTCTTGAATTCGAGATACTTGTCATAACTGCGCCAGTAGTCGCTCTCGTTAAACTCGTGCGAGGTCAGCACCAGGCAGATGGAGCCCGAAGAGAAGTTCAGTTCTTCGGCCCAGACTCCGGGCGGGACATGCAGGCCGTAGTACGGACGGTCCAGCCTGTAAATCTTTTCGTTCTTGCCGTCGGAAACCTTCACGTCAAAGGCTCCGCTTGCCGCCACCAACATCTGGTGGCATTCCTTGTGGGCGTGCCCACCGCGGTTCTCGCCGCCGGGAATGTCGTACAGGTAAAAAATCCTCTTCACGTCGAAGGGAATGTCCTTCGAGTTCTCGAGCGAAGTCAGGCTGCCCGAACGTTCGCTATGGCGCGGGAGCATCATCAACACGCAGTCGTCCACGGTCGCGGCCTTCACTGCAGCGATGTCCGGGGCGTTCTCCCCCGCGCAACCCGAGTTCGGAGACATTACCAAAGAAGCATCGGAGGCATTCTGCAGCGGCGTCGGAGTCCACGCGGACTTTATCCGGCAAAAATCGTCGCGTTCCCAGATGTAGTCGTCTTCGTCGTAGGGCGTCGACGAAATCACGAGCGCAAGCGAGTTGGTCGAGAAGTTGTCGAGCGTGCGATAGTGCATGGGCGGCAGGTAGAGCCCGTAATAGGAGCGCGAAAGCGAATAGCGCTTCTCTTCCTTGCCGTCGTAAATCACGGCGTCAAAACTGCCCGAAAGGGCGACAATCACTTCGTGCTGGTTCTTGAAGGCATGGCTCCCGCGGAGCTCGCCGCCGGGAACGTCGTAAATCCAGTAACAGCGACGAAACCGGAAAGGCACCTGCTTCTGCGATTCCACGACACTCAGGTTCCCTCGTTCGTCGAGAAACTTGGGAAACTGGACAATTTGCGCCTTTTCTTCAAAAATCGGCATATTATAGGATTAATATACAATTTTTCGGCTTCCAGAACACCTTGAACAGGCGACTTCTAGCTTTAACGCATAGGTAGATATAGTCGGAATCTATAAATGCCCTTCCATTACTTTTTACTATATTTATGCATATGAGTGAATATTTGCATAAATCCAGCATCGGCCCCGTGGAGCCGAAGGACTTCGTCAAGGACTATGGCGAAGCCGGTTTTGTGCTGGAAAACGGAAAGACGCTCCCCGCGCTCAATATCCGTTACGAGACTTACGGCAAGCTGAACGCCGCCGCCGACAATGCGGTGTGGATCTGCTCGCCCCTGACCGCCGACGCGCATGCCGCCGGCTGGTACACCGAAAGCGACAAGAAGGCCGGCTGGTGGGACGAGCTCATCGGACCGGGCAAGGCCATCGACACAGACCGCTTCTTCGTAGTCTGCAGCAACATCCTGGGCGGATGCAAGGGCTCTACGGGCCCCGCAAGCGTGAACCCGCGCACGGGCAAGCCCTACGGCAGCACCTTCCCCATCATCACCATCGGTGACATGGTGCATGCGCAGAAGGAACTCGCCGACAGCCTCGGCATCAAGGAATTCTACTGCGTGCTGGGCGGCTCCATGGGCGGCTTCCAGGCGATGAAGTGGGCCATCTACTACCCGCAACAGGTGAAGCGCATCGTGATTATCGCGAGTTCGCCGCGCTTCTCGAGCCAGGCGCTCGGTTTCGAAGTCGTGGCCCGCGACGTGATTACGCAAGACCCGGACTTCAACGGCGGCGACTACTACGACAAGGCGCAAAAGCCCGATGTAGGCCTCGCGAACGCCCGCAAGCTCGCGCACATCACCTACCTCAGCGCCATCGGCATGGAACAGAAGTTCAAGCGTGCGCAGGCACAAGAGAACAAGAGCCACGCCGTCACGTACTCCACGCCGTTCGATTTGAACCTGCCTATCGAAAGCTACCTGCGCTACCAGGGTAAAAAGTTCGTTGACCGCTTTGACGCGAACAGCTACCTGCACATCGCGCACGCGACCGACGCGTTCGATTTGGAAACGGAATACGGCAGCATCGAGAACGCCTTCAAGGACATCGGCGCCGAAGTGCTGAACGTGAACCTCTCCACCGACTGGCTGTTTCCGCCGCACGAAAGCCGCCGCATCACGAGCGCGCTGTTGAACGTTGGCAAGACAGTCACGAGCCTCGAACTCGACACGCAGTTCGGGCACGACGGATTCCTCATCGAAGTGGGCGAACTCGGCAAGGCCGTAGGCCGCTTCCTCGATTCGAAGATTATCCCGCAGCAGGGCACGCAGGCCGTACCCGTGTTCCACGAGGAGAGCGACTTCAAGCTGCTCGGCAAGCTCGTGAAAGAAGGCAGCCACGTGCTCGACCTCGGGTGCGGAAGCGGCGACCTGCTCGACTACCTCGCCAAGAAAAAGAACGCGACCGGATTCGGCATCGAGAAGAACATCACCGGCATTTTGGATTGTCTCGAAAAGGACGTGCAGGTCATCCAGCGCGACCTCGACGACCGCGGCATCTCGGACCTCAAGGACGGCAGCTTCGACTACGCGATTATCAACCGTACCATCCAGGAAATCCGTGACCCCGTGGCCCTTTTGAACGAGCTGTTGCGCGTCGCGAAGAAGGCAATCGTCACGTTCCCGAATTTCGGCCACTGGACTACCCGCGGAAGCCTCATGCTCCACGGTCGCATGCCCAAGTCCAAGGAACTGCCGTACGAGTGGTACGACACGCCGAACATCCGCCTCTTGACGGTAAAGGACTTCTACACGCTCTGCAAGAAGGAAGGGTTCCGCATCGAGAACATCAACTTCCAGAGCGAGCACACGCTGAGCAAGTTCCTCACCGCCATCGGCATCCCGAACTTCGGCGCCGAACACGTGATTGCGACTATCAGCAAGAAGTAGAAAGAATCAATAAAACTAGAGAGATTCCCACTCTCTCTGCGTTAAAAAATCCAGCAAGCCGACAACGAATATTCCGTCGTCGTCGTAATGCGGCTTTACAACGTCTTTCACGACAATGATCCGCTTAAATCCATCCGTCAGGTTCACGAGGGATTTCTTCTCCTGCTCGCGTTTTTCGGCGGTCGACATCTCGAAGGCGGATTGTACATAGAGCCGCCGGCTGCCCTTGTTCGCAACGAAATCGATTTCATAGTAGAGGCGCTTGGGCTTGCCTTCTATTTTGACCTGGCGTTCCACGACCCCAACATCCACGCAGTAGCCCCTGTAGCGCAGCTCGTTGTATATGACGTTTTCCATGACGTGGTTTTCTTCCATCTGCCGAAAATTCAGCCGGGCATTCCGCAAGCCCACATCTTCAAAGTAATACTTGCTGGGGCTCCCTATATAACGTCGTCCCTTCACGTCATAACGGTTCGCCCCGTTCACGATAAAGGCGTCTTGCAAATAGCCTATATAGTTCGCGATAGTGTATTCACTGATGTCGGAATGGTACACGCTCTTGAAAGTCTGGCAAATCTTGTGCGGATTGGTCAACGAGCCTGTGGCCGAAGCGAGGATGTTTATCAAGTCGTCCAGCTCTACCTTCTTCTGTATTTTGTATCGCGCTTGGATGTCCTTGAGGTAGGTTTCCTCGAACAGCTTTTTCAGGTAAACGATTTTCTGCTCGTCCGTCTTGAGCGATGGCAAAAGCGGAAGGCCGCCATAAGTCGAGTATTCCGCCCAGGCGTGGTAAATATCCCCTTCGTAAGCTTGCATGAATTCCGAAAAAGAAAGCGGCAGCACGTGAACCTCGTCGCCACGGCCACGGAATTCAGTCATCACGTCGGTCGAGAGGAACCTGGAATTGGAACCCGTCACATACACGTCCACATTATGGCGGCGCAGCAACCCGTTCAACAAATCGTAGATGCGGGGCGGCCTGCCCGACTTGATTTCTTCATCGGAAATGGCGTACTGGACTTCGTCAAGAAGCAGGTAGTATTTCTTCGAATCGTCCGGAGTCCTTTCGCGGATGTACGCCGCAAGTTCGTCCACATCCCTGAGGTGCGAGAGCCTGTCATCGTCCAGGGGGACGGAAATGACGTCGCTACGTTCCACGCCCGATTCCAGCAAGTATGCATAGAACAGCTCAAACAGCAGGTAAGATTTTCCGGAACGGCGGACACCGGTGATGACCTTGACCATCCCGTTGCCCATCCTGTTTTTCAAATCCTCGATGTATTTCTGCCGTTTAATCTTCATTTAATATTTTTGCTACTTTTTACCTTTTTCACAAACAAATATAGCTAAATTCGCCGTAATTAGCAAATTATATTTAATATTTTTGCTACTTTTAGCAATTTTATTAAACGGCAATCATTTTCCGTTCAAAAATTCCGAAAAACGCTGACTGAATCACCGCCGCTTGACTATCCGCTCGGTCACTAGCCCGTGCGAAGTCTCCACCTTCACCACGTACACACCGCGGTTCATGAAGCCCACGTCCATGGAAGCGCTCTCGAGGCCCATCCTGGCGTAAACCATGTGGCCCAGCGCGTCGTAGATGAACAGGCGTTTTACCTCGGCAATGTCGCCCAGGTACATCAGCGTATTGCCCGCCAGGCGCACAGAGGTGTCGAGGTTCTTCATCACCAGCGGAATCACCTTGGTGGAATCCTTGACTGTAGTATCCTTGACCGTCGTATCCTTCTTCGACGTATCGGCCGCGGGCTTGAAGGCGTCGGGATTGTAGGCTACGGCCACCTTGTAAAGGGCGCTTTGGGAACTGTCGGCAGAATAGATATCGAACTCTATCGTATCGCTCAGGTCGTAGTATTTGTTCTGCACGTAGTTATTGGAGAACGAACCATGCGGGCCGCCCCAAGAAATCATCGTGCGCTTGAGGTTCATCTCGAACGGCACATCCACATGCACAAACTTCTTTTCCTGGTCAATCTTGCCCGGAATCCTTACGTTGCCCACCTGCACAAAGAAGTGGCGCAGTTCGGCAAGGTTCTTCTCCTCGTTCCAGCTGGAAACCACGGAGATAATCCTCTTCTGCTTGTCCTCGTTCACTGATGTCACCTTGACCTTGCTCGCATAATCCCAGTAGGTGTTGGAATCAAAGTCATAGTTGTACGTGAAGAACGGGTTCATGGCTATCGGGAACACTTCGAAATCGTCCTCGTAAGACCCCTTGACCTTCCTGTTCATGGGAATCTTGAACTGCAACGCCGTTTCGCCGGGCAAACCGGAAATGTACGAATAGTGGCCGCCCGTCAACGAATAATCACGGACAATCACGTCGGTTATCTTGAACACTGGCCACACTTCCGTCTGCCTCTTGAGCTTTACGGCATACAGCCTCTTGTCGTAGTCCTTGGTCAGGCGCACGTACATGCCGCCGTCACCGCTCATTTTCCCGGACACGCTCACGGTCGAGGAATCCGTCGCCCACGAGAAGTTCTTGCAACTGTACAACACTCCGAGCATGCCGAAGCTCCCACCGGTGCCGCACACGAACAGCTTGGAGGCCACCGTACCCTTGAACGGAAGGTCAAAGATTACCTTACCCGTATCATTCGGAGTTTCAGGGTCGTAGATAGTCCTCGGGTAAATGTACATGTTCGCCACCGTATCTATCATGACGATCTCGTACAAGAAGTTCTCGGGTTCAACATCGTTGAATTTGAACTTGTAATAATGGACGGGTTTCTGGTTCTCCGCAGTTAATTGCAGCACAGTATTTTCAAGGTCCAAGGCGGTCTTGGATAGACTCACGCTATCCATCTCCTCACCTTTGTAATACCATTTTCCGGAAGCTCGCGAAGAGGTCTGGAATCCCACAATGGACCTGTCTATATTGAAGCGCCCATACATTTTTGTCTTGATGGAGTCCGGCGTCCACTTGTACAGGTCAATTAGCACGGTACCCGTATCCCCGTCTCCTTTTGGGTGCGTCACCTTTGTCCCTTCGCTGCAAATCACGCCCTGCTTGGCCAAAACAGATGGTGTCTGTTCTTCGACTGGAGAGTCCAAAGTTGTTGTTTTGGCTGTAACAATGTTCGGCTTAGAGCAAAAACCGACGAACATCGAAGCATAAGCATTGGTATCACCCGGGAGCTTCGTGATAGAGAGCACGATTGTCTGTGTCTCAGTCCCCGACTTGGCGCTGAACGTGTAGGTGACGGGACCATCGGTAAAGTCCTGGGCCGTAGACGGACTCACGCTACCAAAGTACCCGCTAAAGGAGGGTTTGATGCTGTCGAGTCTCGCCTTGAAGGGAATCGAAAGCGAAATGCTGTCGCCGGATTTCTTATAGTCGGACATGTTCGGCACAGACGCTCCGGCAACAAGGATTTCGCTCTGCATGCCGATGAAAATGGAGTTGACGCTCACGTTGCATTCCTTCGTAGAAGAAGTCTGGGCCTGGAGCGCAATCTTGGTAAAGGCATCGCACTGTACATCGACTTCCTGCCCGCTCTTGAACGAGCCAATCTCGTACCAGGGATCGGTCGGGAAATAAGAATCGTAGCCGTATGCGGCGATATTGTTGCCATCACCGCAATTGCTGGTGTAGCTTACCACAAGCTTCTGGTAGCCCGCATCGCAATCGGGAGGAGGAACGACAATCGCAGCCGAGAACTTGTCGCCCTTGATGGTCGTCTTCAACACGCCGTTTTCCTTGGTCCACGAAGACCAGGAATCCTGATCATCCTCGAGTTTTGCGCTCTCGGTCTTGTAGTTGTTGTTCTCGTTGAAGTCAACGATTATAGCGGCAGAGGCGACGCTTGCCATAAAGGAGAGGGCTATGGTGGTAGAAAGTCGGCGCATAAGGGTCCTCCGTTGTTACGCAAAGAAAAATTAACGTTTCTTGGATAATCTATAATATTTGATACAATTGCGTATATGTTTTTTTGGCCCGCCCCCAATAAGCGTGCAAAAAAGGTATTTTTGCGGCATTATGTCCATCATTTCCATGACCGGGTTCGGCAAGAGCGAATCCACCCTCAACGGAACCACCTGCGTTATCGAAGTGCGTAGCGTGAACAGCCGTTTCCTCGAAATTTCCGCTAAAATCCCCAAAAACTTCGCCTACCTCGAAAACGACTTCAAGGCGCAAATCAAGGAAAAGCTCGCCCGCGGCTCGGTGAACCTCTCCATCACGCTCGGCGAAGGATCTGTCGGGAACATTCCCGTATGCTATAACGACACGGCGGTGAGCAAGTTCGTGGAAATCACCAAGGCCATGCAGGCCAAGTACGGCATCGCGGGCGAAATCAAGCTCGAACACATCCTCGCGATTCCCGAAGTGTTGCAGTTTACCGATGCGGGCGCCGACAACGAAGCCTGGGAAAAGCACCTGAAAGCAGAACTCGACAAGGCGCTCGACGGCGTGATTGCCATGCGCGAAAAAGAAGGCGCGAACCTCGCCGCCGACTTAACGAAGCGCGTAGCCCATCTGGAAGACGTGCTCGCGAAGGTCGAAGTGCTCGACCCGCAGCGAATCGAGACTTGGAAGGTCAAGTTCAAGGAGCGCGTGGACGCCCTGATGAAGGACAGCGAAATCGACGACGTGCGCCTGTTGCAAGAAGCCTGCATCATAGCCGACAAGTTGGACATCCACGAAGAGATTACGCGATTCCACAGCCACAACAAGCTGTTCCTGGACGCTCTCAAGAAGGGCGGCGCGCAGGGCAAGAACCTCGGGTTTATCCTTCAGGAGATGGGCCGCGAGGCGAATACCCTCGGGACAAAATGCCAGAGCGCCGACATCGCGGCACTTGCCATCGAGCTCAAGAACGAGATCGAGTGCATCCGCGAGCAATCGCTAAACATTGCGTAGTTATTTCCGGCCTTTTTTCTTGTCCTTCATCTTCACGCGGCGGGAGCCTGCGCGGAGGCGTTCCCACGGGCAAAAAGCCATGGTGCCAAAAGCGAAGGCGTAGAACCACAGAATAAAGGCAATCCAGAGAATCACGGCGCCGGCAATCGCCTTGCCCGACGCATTCCCCATGTCAAGCGTAATCGCAGCAAGCGCAAGCAAGCTCGACACGCACACCGGCACGAACATCTTCTTGCCCGCCTTCACAAGCGCACCCGCCTGGGGCGCACCGTCGGCAAGCTCACGGCCGGCCGCAAGCGAAAAGGCGACAATGCATGCGAACCCGACGGTGCTCAGCACCGCCCACACGAGCCACGCATCGCCCGGCACCAGCGGGAACCAGGCGACAAAGCCGGTCATCAGGAGCCACACCACCGCGAACGGGAACAGCGCCTGCGCAACGCTCAGTTTGGCGAACAGGAGCAATACTAGCCCCACGAGCGCGAACACTCCATAAAAAGCCGTCTGCAAGCCCTCGGCACCGTCAAGCAGCACGAGCGACCCCACGAACGCCACCGCCGCGACGACCGCACCGATTCCGCTGCGGACGCCGCCGAACACAAAAGCCATCACGAACATCGCAAGCGCTACGACTCCCAGGTACTGGGCGCCGGCCATCGACTCCGTTCCAAAGTTGGCCATCCACATGCCCAGCGCCTCGGACGCCCCGAGAGGCATCGCGCTCATGGACTGCCAGAGCGTGGCCACAAAAGTCACCGAAAACACAACCGCCAGCACAAGCGAAATAAGGCGGAACCTGCAAGAGAGTTCCAAAAGTTTCTGCACCTTGCCCGGCTTGTCACGCAAATCCATCAATTACCTCGAAATTAAGAGTTTCTGTTTCTTTGTCCAAGTGCTCTTCTTGGAAGTTTCCGTCGCAGCGACTTCGCTACGTACAACATAATGATAAAGTCCGTTGGCCAGCTTGCGCCCGTGATTGTCGCGGCCGTCCCAGTGCGTAACGCCCGAAACCGCGTTCTTGATGACCTTCACCAAGCGTCCGTTCTGGTTGTAAATGAAGATGTTCACGGTAGACTGGCGGTCTACGGCCAAGTTCTTGAAGTAGAACGTGGTGCCCTTCTTGCCCATCGGGTTCGGCACGTTGAACACGTCGGCCAGGCCCTCTTCCATCTCCCCCGTAATCTCGAGGAAAATCTTGTTCATCGCGGTATTGCCAAGCACGTCGGAAGCATACACGCGGAACTCGTAATTGCCCTCGGGGTACATCTGCGTGGTGAACGACTTGCGCAGCACCGCGCGGCGGGACGTCTGCTCGATATACGGGTACGGATGGTACGGATCTTCCACGCCAACCACCTCGAACGAAATTCCTTCGTCGGCCTGTTCGCGGAAATCGAGCGCCGTGGAGTCTTCGATGACCACCTGCAAGCACGCCGGCGCCTGCAACTTAACGTGCTGCGCGTCGGCAAACGAGGTCGCCTTGCCACCGCCAAAACAAGACTGCACGTTGATAGTCGGCGGCGTCACATCGTTGATGGAATCCGCATAGTTCGACATGCCCGAAATCTGAATGCCCGACTTGAGCACGCGCGCCACATTCCTCTCGTTGGAGGAATACGCCCATGCGGTAAACTCGGCCGCCGTATCGCCAAAGTTCAGCTTGCGCGGCGTGATGAACTCCGTCTCAAAGCGCCCGTTACGCACGGGAACGTCTTCGGAGTAAAGCAGCGAGCCCGCAAACGAAACGTTGATGGAATCCTCCACGCCGGTATTCTCGTTGTAAATGGCCACGCCGAGCTTTTTGACAACGCGCCCTTCGCGCAGCGCCAGGTTGACAAAGCCGTTGTCCATGCCCGTCACGGTCCCCGAAAGCTTCATCTTGTCGAGCGCCTTCACGGTATCGAGTTTCTGTTCAAGCACCACCTTGTTGGCGGCAATGGGCATGCGAATCACCGGTTCGCCAAGGTAAACGTAGCGTTCGTTGTTAAAGCGCTGAATCGAATAGGTGCTGGGCTTGGGCGCCATCGGATTGTCCAAGTAAATCACTTGTTCCTTGGCCCTTATAAAGGCCTCGCCGTAAGTAATGCCGCTCTCGCCAAGTGCATTGGCGATAACGCTGTTGCCCAGGCGCTTGTTCTGGTTGCCGTGAGTCTCGCGCGTTGCACCCACCGAGGCAATGGAGCCCGCATTGGGCGCCATCAAGAAGGCTTCCGAAAGCGAACGGTCCTTACCCTCGTCAAAACGCGCCACGGTGCACGAGAACGAATTGAGAATCGTGTAGCGGCCCTTGTTCGCCAAACGCGAGAGGTAGCCAACCTTGAGCAGGCCTTCCGAAGCCCAGTCCGTCTTGGAGCCGTGACCGAAGTAGTTCGTAAGCAAGGCGCCCTGGTTCAGCAAATTCAAGAAGTCGCTGGTCGCCTCTTTTTTCTGACCAGCCGCATCGTAGGCGTAGTCAATCAGGTACACCTTCTTCACGTTCCAGCGGAAGTCGAGACTTGCCACCAGGGAGTCCACCGTGTTCGAGACCTTCTCCTCGTACTCCGTATGGTTCGTCTTGTCCACAATGCTGCCGTTCATGGCATCGTCGGCCGTGAGGAGGATGTTCGAACGCCATATACCGTGATCGAACTTGCCGACCTCGTCGTATTCCCTGGCCTTGTTCAGGTAGCTGTTGAATTCCTGCACCGAAGTTACCGGGAGCCTGCCCACCGCCATGTCCAAATCGTATTCGCCAAAGCGCAGTTCTTCGCCCGGGTCGAGCGCCGAGAAAAAGTCCTCGACAACGGCGTCTTCCTTTTCGAACGGAGGCATAAAGTTCTTGGCCTGCACCTTGATGTTCTTGTAGTCGTAATGACCCGAACCCACAAGCAATACAAACTTGAGCGAGGGGCACACGGAATACGCATAGGCGATGTAGTCCCTTATGGCCACCGGCGATATGTTGCCGCCCGTGTACATGCGGTAAATGTCCTCGGCCGCAACAACCGTTGTCGCGTACTTGGTGACGGCGGAACCATCGGAGCGGAACTTGCCGAGCGCCACGGCCTGGCTCGAGAATTCCTTCGGGGCGATAATGAGGTATTCCGTCTCGGAACTAATCTTGGCGATATTGCCGAGCATTCCCGACGGCTTGGGCGCAATGCCTTCCACCTTGGCGGGCTTGCGGAAACGGCTTGCCCTGTAGGCCATGTAACGCACGTCGTCGCCGGCCGCAACGCTGTCCCTGGCCACTCCCTTCGAGACATCCAGCAGCCCAACGGGCTTAAAGCCAACGAACTTCATCACGCGGATATCGGACTGCGTACCCACGGGGATATTGATAACCCCCGACACCGCACCCGGCAGCATCCATTCGGCGGTATCCACGACGGGTGTCCACTGGTAGGCCACCGAGTAGCCATCAAAGCGGTCGTACTGCTGGTCGTTCGGGAGCATCACGATGCCGTACCTGTTCCCCGATTTTTTGAGTCCCGGATTGTCTATGCGGAAATTGCCACCGGGAAGCAAAGTCATGTCGGACTTTTCGAAAGTCTTCCCGTTCACCTTGAAGTTGAACTTGATAGACGACATGCGATCGCTGTACGATTTTCCCGAGAGTTCCTCATTCTGCTGCTGGTCGCCACTGCCGTCCACACTGGTGCTCCACACGGAACGGTGCGGATGGTACGACACGGACACGTACTGCTTACCGCCGTCCACCAGGCCCTTGAGGCTAGACATGTGGGGCATGCCGCTATCGAGCGAATCCACCGAGAGCGTATCCTTCTTGGAATGCCACAGCCAGAACCATTCCTTGCCCGTAGATTCCTCGTAATCGAGCTGCTTGCCAAAATACGTATCGCGCAGGTGCAAGTCCCTCTCGGCGCGCACGTAGCGCAGCCAATCTATGTCCTTGCCCGTGCCCGCGGGCGATGCAATCTTGTCGCCCATGCGAAGGCCCTTGCCCGATTCCGACCACCCGAGCGCAAAGTGCTGGTAGTACGAATACGGCGACACGGAATAGAAGTAGTCCATCTTGCCGCCGGGGATAGTAGCGTTGTCAAGGTCCACGCGCTTCCACACGCTCTTGCCGTAACCCACGAATAAAATGGTATCGCCCTCGTCAAAGGTGCCGTTGCCCTTGGCCTGCGAACCGGAATGGTCGCGCACCTCTATGGGAATCTCGTACAGGTGCGCAGGCGCAAGCGCTCCTTCGTCGGGAACCCTCTCGCGCAGCGTATCGGGGACGGCTCCGTACAGGCGGAGCTTGTCGACCGGGATGCCGTAGAGGTCGCCCTGGAGCGAGTAATCTTGCATGGCGATGCGGATATCGCCAAAGCTCACCGCGTAAAGACCGTCTTCGGAGGTGGTACCAACGTCCTTGTCGCCCACCAGAATATGTGCGAGGAACTTCACGTCGGGCATCTCGGAGGCAGCATCGCGACGCAGCGCCTTGCGCTTGCCCGCCACCGACACGCCGAACTTGGAAGCACCCTTGGGGTTACGCACTCTCGAAACAGCGCGGGAACCCGGCTTAATGCCCGAGGCGCCTTGCGAAAACTCAACGCTCAGCCTGAACCGCGAACGCAGTGCCGGCGAACCGCCATGCTTCACGAACAGCGGCACGTGCACGTCCACCATCCACAGCCCGTCCTTGAGGAACGGCCCCACCACCTGGGTTCCCGTGTACTTGATGGTAGCGCCCTTGCAGAAAGGCTTCTTGAGCGGAACCGTCTTTATATCGGAAACTGCGACCGACGGGCGCTCGTTGCCCGGCACGGCAATTCGGTACACGCGGTAAGGCAAGGCATTGCCGTCGGCATAGGCGGCCAGCTCGGGGTTGAACGTATAGCCCTCGGCCGGGTAACCCTCGGCATCGGTGCACCTGTAAACGCCACCGTCCAGCACGCCGTCGTTCACCACGAAACGCTCGCGCGAATCCTCAACAACGGAAGAAACCGCGGAAGCCGTCGCGGCCGCCGCCATCAAAAGAATCCCGAAAAAAGCTCTAGTCCACATGCACACGATACTAAACTACAAAATTGGTTACGGGTTGGTTATGGTCATCTCGTAGAATCCGTTGCCGCTCGTACGCATTTCCACGACGCTCCCGGAATCCAGCTTTTTCTTGAAAACGGTGAACATATCGGGCTTTACGCCCTTCACGAGTATGGCCTCGAGCTCCTTTTCGCCAATAAAGGCGCCGGCAGTCCATTCCGGCATGTACCAGTGCCACGGCTGCCAGTTGAACAGCCCGCGGGTCGACTGCACAAACGCCCTGAGCATCAGGGAGTACTCGTAGCGCAAAAAATCCATGTAGCCGCGCAGTTCGGCGCGCTTTTCGGGGAAAGTCTTCTTGGCGTAGTCGCTATCGAAGCGGAGCGGCGTGTTGTCGGGCTTGCTGTAGGTGAACCGCATGCGCTTGTCGTTGGCCGTTACCTTGAGGTCGGCCTTGTCCAGGTGCACGAACTCGCCGTCGCCCACCTGCCTGTAGTCGCGGAACACCACCGCGGGGGTAAGCACCCGGTTCATCGAGAGCTTCACGGGCTTGGCGTCAAAGCGGCCAAGCTCATAAAACAGCAGCACCTCGCCCGCGCCCTTGGGCACAAGCACCGCGAGCAGCGGCTTTTCGCGTTCGGAGAGCGCCCACACCATCTCGGGCTTGTTCGCCTGCTTTAAAAGCGGGTCGAGCACGTACATCACCGAGGGGTCGCGCACGCCGTTCACGTCCCATTCCATCCACGTACCCGTACCGCCAACGCTGTCCAGAACCGCGAACAGGCGCTCGCCGCTGAAGTTCGCGGGCGAACTGACGGCGCCGTATATGCGGGCGGGCGCGACGTTTTTTGCGGGCGCGACGTTCTTACCGGCTGCGGCATTCTTACCCGGCGCAGACGTAGAGGCCGCGCACACGGTCGCCACGGCCATCAACACGGATACTGCGAGAATCCTGAACTTCATCGGGCTAGAACCCCAGCGGTTCCAACAGGGAGTCGTCGAGGCGAGAATACGTCATGTGGTATTCCTTCTCAATCCAGTAGAGCGCGAGCTTGCGGGCGGTCCAGTTCTTCTTGAACGCGATGGACTCTATGCCCTTGGTAATGAGCGGCACCGTCTCGGGCAGGTCGAGCTTCCAAGTCTGATCGTCCCACTCGAAAATCATGATGGGAACCTCGGGACTCTTTTCGAGGCCAATGCTGCCGCGGTCGTTCTTGACCTTCATGGGGCCGAGCTTGAGGCGCGTAAAGCGGTCGAGCATGCCGCTCTTGCTGAGCATCATGTACAGCATGCGGTCGTCTTCGGTGGCCCAGAGGTGTTCGCGCTCGTAAAGGCGGTAAAGGATAATCGTGTACGCCTCGTAGAACTGGCAAGTGTCAATATCCTCGGGCGTATAGGTGCGGGCATGGTTCTCGAGAGTGTCGAGCCAGTATTCCGAGGAGTCCGTGAGGAAGGCGTAAAGCACCTCGGCCGGGGCACCCTCGCGCACGGAGGCAAGGAAGTTGTGGAACATGAGTTCGAGCGAAGACTGCTTGTCCATGGCCTGTTCCTGCACCTTAGCGTCTTTCTGCTGGGCCGTTTCGGGCGCTGGGGTTTCGGCGGCGGAACCAGCGCAGGCGAGCAGGCCACCCGCAGTAAACAGGGCCAGGCTCCAAAGAACTATATTTTTAATCGTATGCATCGCGACACCTATCTTAGAATGACTCTGGATGAACTGCTCTCCGCCTGCACCCGCAAGGGGTTCCAGGGAAGCGGTCCCGGCGGACAACACCGCAACAAGACTAACACCGGAGTGTGGCTCACCCATCGTGAATACAATTTAGAAATCAAATCATGCGAAGGGAGGAGCGCCAAGGAAAATACGACCCACGCGCTGCACCGGATGCAGATGGCCATCGCCCTGAACGTCCGCGAAACTCCCCCCGCGCAAGAGATTCCCTTCCCCGGGAGCAACGGGCACCTGCAGCCAAGCAACGCCCTGTTCCCGCTGTTCGTAGCGCACGTGTTCGACATCATGGCCACCAAGCGCGGCGACACCAAGGCCGCGGCACAGGCGTTCAACATCACCCCGAGCGCACTCGTGAAAATACTCCGGCAAGACAAGGCCTGCGCCGAAAAGCTCCAGGGCCAGCGCGTGGCCGGCGGCAAGTCCCGGCTGAAACTTTAACCGAGTTTCGCGACGTACCAAACGACGAACCAAACGACGTAACGAAAAATTTCGGAACATTTCCGACCAAAAATCCGTTTTATAGGTAAGGACACCCAACCACAGGAGGTCATAATGAGTCCTACCCTTAAAACTTTTTTTGTAACACTCTGCTCTTTCGCGCTACTCAACTGCGGCGGGGGCGAATCTAGCCCGAGCAGCAACGCCACGCTGCACGCCGGCACCACCGCCGTCACCATGCAGCTGGAATTCCCCGAGACTCCGCTGGTAGACAGCCTCGTGGTAGACTGCCGCGGCGCCGACACGCTCCACTACTCGGTAGACCCGGGCAAGCCCTACCTGGAACTCGACCTGTTCCCGTACGAAAGCTGGAAGTTCAGCGCCAAGCTGTACGCGAACGGCCACCTGATGCAACAGGGTGAAGCCACCGCAAAGCTCGAAGCGGGCACCCCCATCGACATCACCATCAAGATGCATGCGCTCTCCGGATTCGTGCACGTGGAAATCCCCCTCGGGCTCGGGAACCCGGCGGGCATCGCGGGCGGAAGCATGAAAATCGCGGGCCCCGACAGCACCGTCACCTACCCCATGCAGGTAAGCGGCAGCACCGCGGTGTTCACCAGCGCCATGCTCCCCCTCGGTGTGGAGTACACTCTCACGCTCACCATGCAAGATTCCAGCGGCGCCGACATCTACAGCGCCACCGAAACGTTCACGCTCAGCGAAACCGCCCCCGTCCCCGCGTTGCAGATAAAGTCACTGCGCTCGCAGGTCGGCCTAGCCATCGAGCTGGCAGCCGACGTCCAGTTCGCACTCACCACGCGACTCCCGGGCAAGCGCACAACGCCAAGGCCCGGCGACATCATCATCTCGGAATTCATGACCTCGCCGCTCAAGAGCGACTCCACGCAGTACGAGTTCGTGGAAATCTACAACGGGACTCTCGACACCATGACGCTCGAGGGCTGCACCATAGGCACCACCACCGCCAAGGGCTGGGCCATCACCCTCGCCTACATAGCGCCCGGAGAGGCCGCCGTGCTGGGCGACACTTCCGCGAACACGCCGGCCGAGTACCGCAACACCGCCACCTGGGGCGACTTCACCAACACCAAGGGGTCCGTCGTGCTCGCCTGCGACGGGGCGGCCATAGACTCGCTGTACTATTCCGCCACGCAAGACACATTGCTCAACAACCTCATCCCGAACAGCTCCACCACCGGCAAGAACCCGCTCAGCTCGCACCTGAGCATTGACCGCTGGGACAGTAAAGAAAATCCCGAGAGCTGGTGCTTGGCACCCCCCGACCCGGGAATGTTCACAACCTGCGGGCAGTAATCACAAGGCAAAAACCAACAAACAAAAAAATAAACCCGCGCCTTAACAAGGTCGCGGGCATTACTTACCGGATAACCGGGATTACCCGTGCAGCTGCGAAGCCGGGCGTTCCATGTCGAACAGGCGGCGCAGCAGTTCCGTCTTGGCGGGGTCGCGCTCGTCCGGGAGGGTGAGCGGGCCCATGTTGATGGCCACGAGAATGGAACCGGGGTAGTTGTTCACGCTCTTGATGAAGTCGCTGCTGGAGACGCCCTCGGTATAGAAGTCCACGACGAAGGTATCCCAGTCGTCGTTCTCTATCTGGTCCATGGCCTCTTCCTCGGTCTTCACGGCCTTGATGGTCGCACCGACCAGAAGGTCGGAAAGCACCTCGAGGCAGGCGTTGCGGTGGGCGTCGTCGTTCTCCCAAATGAGCACGCGGCGTTCGCTGTAGTCGCGGACTATAGCCTGTTCGCCTTCCGCAGAATCTTGCTCGTCAAAGAACGCCTTCGCGGACTCGTCCATTTCTTCGTCGTCAAAATCGTCTATTTCTTTTGCCATAACGTTTGTAAATATAGTAAAAAACTTGCCACCTTCCCTATGTTTTTCTATTTTTGCGCCCAAAAAATCAACAAACATAGGCTTTTCATGGACCAGACAAAAATCAGAAACGTAGCCATCATCGCCCACGTTGACCACGGTAAAACCACCCTGGTAGACCAGCTCCTCAAGCAGTGCGGAACCTTCCACGAAAACGAGGAAGTCAACGAACGCGTGATGGACAGCGACAACCTGGAACGCGAACGCGGCATCACCATCCTCAGCAAGAACACGAGCGTGATGTACAAGGGATACCGCGTGAACATCGTCGATACCCCGGGGCACGCCGACTTCGGCGGCCAGGTGGAACGCGTTCTCGGTACCGTGGACGGAGTGCTCCTGGTCGTTGACGCTTTCGAAGGTCCCATGGCCCAGACCCGATTCGTTACGCAGAAGGCCCTGGAACTCGGCCTTACCCCCATCGTGGTGGTGAACAAGATCGACCGCGACGGCTGCAACCCGCACGGCGCCTTGGACAAGGTGTTCGACCTGTTCTGCGAACTCAACGCCACCGAAGAACAGCTTGATTTTGGCTACGTGTACGGCAGCGGCCGCAAGGGCATCTGCAAGGCCGAAGTGGAAGACCCGGACGGAGACTTCAGCATCCTCATGGACAAGATTATCGAGCGCATCCCGGCACCCAAGGGCGACCCCGCCGCCGAACCGCTGCTGCAGATTGCCTCGCTCGAATACTCCACGTTCCTCGGCCGCCTCGCCGTGGGCCGCGTGCAGCAGGGCACCTTCAAGCCCAACCAGACCTACGCCCAGGCCTTCACCGACGGCACCGTGAAGACCATCCGCCCGCAGAAGATTCTGCGCTACGAAGGCCTCACCCCCAAGCCGGTCGAAGAAGCCGGTCCGGGCGAAATCATCCTTATCGCTGGCCTCGACACGTTCGACATCGGCGACACCATCAGCGCTACCAACAACCCGGTGCACCTCCCCCGCATCCATATAGACCCGCCCACCATCTCCATGGTGTTCACCGTGAACACCTCGCCGCTCGCCGGCAAGTACGGCGGCAAGTTCATGACGGGTAACCAGCTCCAGGAACGCCTGGAACGCGCCCACATGGCCGACCCCGCCCTCCTCGTGGAGAAGGTCGACGGCGCATCCACGTTCAAGGTATCGGGCCGCGGTATTTTGCACCTCACCATCCTCGTCGAGAACATGAGGCGCGAACTCTACGAATTCACCATCGGCAGCCCGCAGGTGATTTTCCAGACCGACGACAACGGCAAGCTCCTCGAGCCCGTCGAAGACTTCAAGGTCGAAGTCCCGAACGAGTTCAGCGGCGCCTGCATCCAGGAAATCCAGCAGAGAAAGGGCGAAATGGTCAACATGACCACCGACGAAAACGACCGCGTGTCCCTCGAGTTCATCGTACCGAGCCGCGGCCTTATTGGCATCCGTCCCAAGTTGCTCTCGCTCTCCAAGGGTTACGCCGTCACGCAGTCCTTCTTCAAGGAATACCAGCCGTACAAGGGTGAAATCCCGACACGCATCAACGGCGTGCTCATCGCGAAGGAACCGGGCGAAGCCGCCAGCTACGCGCTCTCCAACCTCGAAGACCGCGGCTACCTCATAATCGGCCCCGGCGCCGAAGTCTACCCGGGCATGATCGTGGGCGAACACAACCGCGACGTGGACATCACCGTGAACGTCACCAAGGGCAAGCACCTCACCAACATGCGCTCCAAGTCGGCCGACGACATGATCCAGTTGACGCCGTACCGCCGCATGACCCTGGAAGAATGCGTCACGTTCATCAACGAAGACGAATGCATCGAAGTCACGCCCGAAATCTTGCGCCTCCGCAAGACCGAGCTCGACCCCATCAAGCGCAAGCAGATGTCCAAGAAGCCCGCCGAAGACGACGACTAACAGGCATCAAGCAGAAAATCGAAGAGCCACCCGCCGGGTGGCTTTTTCTGTATACGGACTGCGGCCTGTCGCTGCACTCGGCTTTTACGTCATTCCACTTCGTGGCATGACTAGTTCGCTTCGGATATAGAAACATGCAAGCATGTTTCTGCATCACTCAGCTCCCTCGTCATTCCGGGCTTGACCCGGAATCTAGCAGCTACTATAGCTGAAAGTAAAAGATAACGGGCTAATCCCGCCTACACCGGCGCGGCCTCGAGCATCTGCTTCATGAGCGTCTGGTAACCAATGCCCGCCGCGGCGGCACGCTTCTTGTAGCGCTCGATAACGCGGACCGGCACGCGGATGGTGATGGCCCTGGTGGCATTGGCCGCAAGCTTCGCCTTCACCGCCTTGACAGTCTCTTCCCACGGCCCCTCGGAGACGACAATGGTACCGTTCTTCTCCGCCTCGCGGATGTCCTCGGAAAAATCGCGGTTATCGATTTTTTCCAGTTCTTCCTTAGACATGAAGTCATCTACTATTTTGAATTCCATTTTGCCTCCTCACAAAAATTTAGTTCATCCTAAATATACACTCCGTATGTACACTTTGTCAATATATTTTCTAGAAAATCCCTTTTTCAGACGGAAAAAAGGACCTCCTATCTATAAGACGGAGAAATTGCGCAAAACGTGCCTAAAAATTTTATTTACGGCGGAAAAACATCAAATAGGATGTCCCGAGAGCATCGGCCAACTTCTTTGACATGAGCATAGAAATGGGCCTGGCCCCCCGCTCAAGCGAATTGTAGTTCTGCTTCGCGAGACCGACCTTTTGTGCCAACTGCGCCTGCGTAAGACCAGCATTCACGCGCATTATTTTCAACGCCTTGGCAGGATCAATCCTTTTTTTGGCCTTCTTGTACCAGTCCATCCCTTCCACCGGCTCAAGGACATCGTCGTCCTCGTCGATACGGACGGAATCGGGGAACAGTGCATCCAAAAAGGCAATGACGGGTTTCGGGATATTCTTGCCCGAGACCTTGAACGACACCGGTTCATCAGTGTTCTGCATAGGGGGCGCTTCCACGACTGCCTGCATATGTAACCTCCAGGGTGCATAATAAATATATATTACTTTTTATTACTTGTCAACCTCTGCATAAAAAAAGGAACCGACCGCAATTTGCGACTGGTTCCTACCAACTATAAAGAATTTCTTGTGAGTTGCCCCTTTGGGGTCATAATACGGCATCGAGGTTGTAAAAATTGGTCGTTTTCGCCTATTTTTGCGTAAATTCGGAATTTCTGAACATTGACTCGGCTGACAGAAACAGTTCTAGTGAATACAAAAAAGACTAAATAACCTGGTACATGAAGATGCAGCCTTCGTCGTACTTGGGCTTTACATGACGCTGCACGAACTTTTCCTGCTGCTCGGGAAGACGGGAGAATCCCATCGTTTGGTAATGCTCTATCAGCTTTTCTTCAGGCAATGCATAGATGTACAAGGCACTAACGCCTACATACACAGACATTCTTTGGACGATCGGAAGAACGAACTTCTTGAATGTATAGAAGCCCAACTTCTGGGCTTCGGGGTGCGAATCCTTGTAACGCTTGTTGATGGCGAAATTCGCAAGCTCTATGGCAGGCACGGAATCAAAACTGTCGTCCTGCACCTGAATGGTGATAAGCCCCGTCCGCAAAGAAAAATAGGCGACCAGTTCCCCCGACAATGCATCCTTGACGAGATATGTCCGACTGCAATTGTTCTCTTCGTCTTCCACGGACTGGATCTTGAGATAATCCTCAAGACCGGCGGCATCATTTGTCGCCTGGAAGTTCGCAATCAGATCCTGGTTTTCAGGACTGTCGAACAAGTGCTCAATGGTAAAATCTTTGGTATCGACGACAGAAAACTCGACAATCATTTGCCGGACGCCTCCAGCAGCAGGCGGCGATCCTTCGCATGCTCATCGGCAATCCACTTCTCGAACTGCTCGACTTCCTTGTCCAGCTTGGAATGGTCGGGCCTGCGAGCACTCGAAAACAGGGCGAACACATCGCTCTTTTTCAGCATCTGCCTAAATTCCTGAGAAATCACTCGCATGGTAGACCTCCACGATTAATATACATTTTTACCATACTTTTTGCAAACACCATTCTGCCAACACCTCCATTTTTTGCCAAAACCTGCACATTTGTTCACTATCAAATATACACAAACAAACAGCCAAAGTCAATAGCCTCGGCGAAAATTTTTCATTATGCAACTATAGTTGACATCGAAGGACAACGGGCGTTCCCTGCTGCGCAGGGGCGGGCTCTCGCGGCTCTGCAACAGCATAAGAGTTCAAATGTGTTGCACCATTTGGACCAGGTTGTTCCTTACATTGTATTCTACAAAACCATTCTTCTGGTAGAAATCCACTAGTTTCGCATCATTTTCTTTTTTTTCACATTCTAGAAATACGATTCCACCGCCTACGATATCCTGACATTCCTTAACCTTAGCCATACAAATGTCAAGCAAAGCATCGCCGCTTATGGGGTGTTGAACCGCCTTTGAATAATTTTTCCCTAATTGGGCAATAAGATACGATGAAGCGACATAGACACATTTACAAAAAAACTTGCTCCGGAATCGAGCAAGTCAATAATACGGTAACTGGAAAATTCATTCATCATTTGGCAAATAACTTATTGATTCGTTTTATTTCAGCTGTTTTGTTCTTGGATTTCCATGAAACCCACTTGGACTTCTTGCCAGACCGAATCAATGCGTCTAGCAAGGAGTCAGCCACCTTCTGACTCCTTATCGAAAAATCCTTTGAAATGCTAGCCGTTGACATGTTACACCTCGACTAAACCAATATAAAAAAACGATGTGCCCGAGTCAATACCCGCGGCGAAGATTTGTCATTTAGCAACTATAGTTGACATCAAGGAATCACAGGCGTTCCCTGCTGCGCAGGGGCGGGCTTTGATTTTCCCAAAAGGGGACCTTAGTCAACCTAAAGATTACCTAACGGGAATATTCCTTCAGCAAAAGTAAGAATTTCTCTTCTCTTTCATCATTCAAGCTATAGTGGTTCCACAAATCATTGTCCATAAGACCTAAAAAGAACATTACCACCAGAAAATCTTTATTGCCTTTTGCATATTTATTTGTTTCTTCATCAAAATATACATCCACAAAAGGGCGAATGGAAATCGAACTTCGATCATGGGGCAAAACATTCCCGCTTATTATTTTCCAAATTTCCATTAAAGATTTCCTATATTCCTCACCTTTTTTATCATTGTATCGGATAATCCTCTGATCAATCATCTTTTTATTCTTGTCCAAAGCATTATATATATCTTTGAAAAAATAACGCGTTATAAAAAAGATTACGGCCGCTCTAACATCGTCATCATTATCTATTGAAAATTTATCATCATTTTCAAAAGTAAAATTGACTTTATCCAAAATTTGTTCAATCCCACGAACAGTATGACCATCGAGTAAAAGCGGCAATTCATGGCCTGCAAGAACAGACATTGGTCGTGCACTCAAAAAATTAAAATTAAGATTTTTGATACCGTCATATTTATCAACATTCTTTTCTTTCACATAATTAAAGAAATTTCCTGCCAAAGTAATTAGACTGATTGCATGCGGAATATATTTCTCGATATACCGTCTATCACCATTCTTGTCTCCGAACAGTTCCCGGAGAGTCTTAATATTACATTGATAAATCACCTTGATGTATTTATCTTTTTCCTTAGCTTCATACTTGAGCAAGGAATCACAAATTGAAAATACTTTATTTAGGTGATTTGTATCTGTAACCCTGTCGATATCCTCAAAATTAAGGACAATCACTTTCCCCAGTTTACGAATATCAGCCACAAAATTCTTCAACTGGTCTTCGTAGGACGGACTTTCAAAAAGAAGTTCACCGACACAATATGCAAAATCATGCGAAAAAAAAGACTTAATCTTGCTAATCGGATTCGAATATATCCCCTCCGATTCCAACAAGCGGCCGATTTCACGAACTATACAGTATTCTACATTCTCAACCGTCGTAGACAAAATGCCAAACGTGATAAACCGCCATTCCGGTTTTTTGCTTCTAAGGGCTTCAACTACTGATGACTTGCCGTTTCCATACGGGCTATCAATCGCAAGTACGCTATGATTAGAAAGATAACTTGATATTTTCCGAAAATCCGTTACACGTTCCGAATACAAATCTTTTTCTGTCATCAACGTTGCCGAATCATCGCCCTTTCCCGCGACGAAGAAAGAGATTAGCGCAAAAACAAGCAAAAAGCCCAAAATGATCAATGGAAAAAGAATACATTGGCTGATACTGTATTGGTATGCGCCCCAGCAAAGGACAAAGCCTATACAGATAGAGAGAACTTGAAATTTTCCTCGCTTGCCAAAAAGAAAAATAGCGACGAAAATAATCGCAACCGCTTCAAAAAAACGGGGGCCATAAACACCGTTCGTCACCTTGAACACGAATTCGTACGCCAAAATAGCAGAGATAACTAAAAAAGGCAGATATCGATGGATCAAGATATTTAATGTTCGAACAAGCGGACGGGAGTCTTTAGCAACGTTTTTTTCCATCTAGAACCTTTTTTGTAAAATTCATACAACATTGTATGAAATGTATACCATAAATATACCTTTCATTGATATAAATGCACAGATAAATCTTCTGAAAAAGAAGAAAAACACCCATTTCCCTCGCCTAGAGGGCCGTGCGCAAAAACGGTCTCTCGCACAACTGGCTACAAAGAATCACCTGGCCACCTTGAACTAGTGCCTTAAATTCACCGACACTCTTAACAAAGAGTGCCGAACAATCAACGAAGGAGTCATGCTCTAAAAAAGCAAAATCCGATGCCGCGATTTTCAGCTGCGTCTCCATGCCCTTTTTCGGATAGGGGCGCGAATTTATCGTAACCAGGCCATAGTCTCGCGTTCGTTCTTCACGATTTCGCGAACTTCATCATCGGCATCGATTTCGTCAAGAATCTCGCTCATGCGGATTGAGGTGTTCTCGCCCTCTTTCCATGCAGAATTCCAGGCGGAGGAGTGTGACTTTTGCACAAGCCCGTCAAAACTTAGCTTTGCATTCTCGTCAAACGCCTTCTGCAACGTTTCGACATCCGATTCCGACAGGTAATCCATGTTGCATTTTTTCGAGATGTCGAAAAAGCCCTTGTCGTACTGCGTAAACACACGAAGTTCAGGCGAGCAGTTTCCCTTAATCATGTCGTAGAGGGCAGAAGGAACCGGGCCATAGTTCATGGCAATATAGGTATCCCCCGTCACGGAACGGCCATACTGCTTGAGATGCAGCAAATCCGCAAACCACAGAATCTTGAACAGCTTATGAATGCGCCGATCCTGTTCCGGAAGGCGTTCCGCAACCCAGAGAGCCGCGTTCAGCAGGACTTCTGTACCATATATGGGATTAATCATAAGCCATTACCCTTCTGGCCCAATATACATATTCTTTTAGACATCCGACAACATACAAGCTCATAAATGCCGCCTTTTTATTGATTCTACACATTTGTTCACCACAAAATATAAACAAACTCGGGGCGGTTGTCAATACCCGCGGTCAAAAAAGTCAATTATGCAACTATTGTTGACAAAAGTGACTTGCGGGCGTTCCCTGCTGCGCAGGGACGGGCCTTGTCCAAAAGTTTCAAATTGTCTTCAGCAGTTGCAAAAGAGTCTTGTCCGTGGCCTTGGCGTTCCTCGTCCCGAACTCGACAAAATGGTTCTGTGCACAATAGAAGTCTAGGAGTTTCTTCTTGTTTTCACACTCCAGAACGCAAAGGACACCCCCAACCCTATGCTGGAGCAGCGAAACCTGCTCCATGGCTAGCGACAGCAATTCCTCTCCTGTAATCGAGTCGTTAAGCCCCGGCTGGAAGTTCTTGCCGAGTTGGGCAATAAGGTACGCCGGAATATTGTATTCCCCGTCGTCCAGCGTACTCATCCGTGAAAGCTTCCTCTGGACCGTCCGGGACACATTCTGCGCCTTTACGGAAATAGTCTTTATCGCCAGCGAGAAATATCCCAAGAACGCGCCATTCTTTTGGGAAAATACCAGATAGCTCACGGCCTGGTGCTTCTTAGCGAAATCAACAGCCGACTTTTTCAGGAACCCCTCGACGTCCTTGTTCAGAGGGCACTCGTAGAGACCGCAGAGACCCAACAAGACCTCTTCCATGGGAGCATCGCAAAGATACTCCATGATGTTTACGACAAAGTAGGATTTAGAAGCCATGTTTCTTTCTAAGGAGAGCAAGTTTTCTCAAACTGTAAACTCCGCTTAGAACATCGGCCTTGACTCGGCTGACAGAAACAGGGGCCTTCAAGGAGCGATCCACGGCCTTAACGAAGGATTCCAGCTGCCTGGTCCCGACCACGTTAAAGTTCTTCTTTATGCTCGATGTAGCCATGATTTACCTTCTAGCGAAATATACATTAATCCGAACAAAAGCACAAGCCCGTCTGCGACAGCCGGGACGAAATTCCCTTCCACTGGCCAATACCTGCACACTTGTTCACTATCACAATATACAAAAACAAAATGGCAAAGTCAATAGCCGGGGCAAAAAAAAGTCAATTATGCAACTATTGTTGACATCAAGGAATCACAGGCGTTCCCTGCTGCGCAGGGGCGGGATTACCTACCCCACAACCTTCCGCTTTACCCGTCCGAGCAGCCCACGCACACGGATATACGCCCGCTTCAAAGGTGACGGGAAGGGGCAATACTTCTTTATCAGCTGGTCGAGGGAATATTTGTCCAGGTTGGCGAAGAGTAGTATTCAAGAGAACCACCGATGTTCCCTTGTTGTCGTTCATTTCGGGGTGATACTTGGAGACTCGCCAATAGTCGCCCTGAGTGATGTCGGCAATTCGAGGCTTCTTGCGGTAGTGGCTGTCATCGCAAGAGACATTCTGGCAAATACGGCTCAGGAACAGGCTCATGTATTTCGAGCGACCATGATGCTGCCCACAGGGAGCCTTAAGGGCGTTCCCTGCTGCGCAGGGGCGGGCTCTCGCGGCACGGAACCGTGGCGTCACCCCACGGTTCCCCCGCCTAGAGGGCCGAGCGCGGGATACCAGCGGCCCTCCCGGCCCTACGGGCTTCGATCCCTAACGCAGACGCGGGAGACGAGACGCACGTCAACAAGAAATAGGAGGCCTAACGCAATCGCAAAAAAATAAACAGTTGCATTTTTTTGCAGCCGCACATTCTGCGCAAAAGTCTTTGCAAAAGCTGTTAGCAGCCTTTTCACTATTCAAAGGCAATCTTTTGACAACGGGAACTCCCCTTTTTGTCTAGTTATGAACAGGTCTAATTATAGGAAAACTTACAATTCATACTTAGCTGGAGTATTTTCAATTTCCAATGTTGCGCCGAATTTCTTGAATTTTTTCATCCACCCTTGAACCAGCGCAGATGCTTTCGGAAAATGATTCTTTCCAACGGCAAAAGCAAACTTGTCTTGGGAGCAATCTGGGTTTAGTTTAGTATCGTTGACGGAGCTAGCCAGTTGCTTAAACGCATGTTCAATGTCTTCTCCCTTCAACTCAACAAAGTAAAAACGAAAATAATCTTTTTCAACAAGCAACTTGTCGCATCTCAGGTTTTTCCCGCCTTTAGGGTAAACACCACCATCGACATTAACCTTTAAACATTTCTTTTTTGACCTGTTAGAAAACGTGATCTGGCTTTTATTTTCTTCGAACTTAATGTTAGATTCACTTGTTGTGGTGTACGAAGAATTAGGAAGCCCCTTGGTCCACTCATCTAGGTTTTCTTTAGGATTCTTCTTCATACATTTATCAAGTTGCTAAATTCTTTAGAAATGTCAATGGATACAGAGTCTAAGAAAGATTGAGCGATCAAGCGATTTTCTTCGTCCAAAAGGCTCTTGACACGACCATTGTTTATGCCGTAAACACTGATTTCGTCAAAGTTCATAAAATCCGATTGCCCAACAATCTTTTTCACGCGAGCAGACGCTCCAGCCGCCTTGGTCGAAGATTCCATGGCCTGGATCAAATTGTTCATGGACGACAAAATATACGGGCTATGTGTACTCAAAAACAGTGTGTTACACGAGTTGCCATTCAATTTGCGAGCCAGCCATTTAACAAGCGCATATTGGGTTTGCGGGAAAAGGTTCTGTTCGGGTTCTTCAAGAAATACCTTCACACCGCAATTGTTCAAGTAATAATCGCCGATACCCTTTTTTTGTAATTTCGGATTCTGCTCAATGATTTCTCGAAGTTTGGTTTCTGTAAGAACTCTTCTTAGACTAGTCTGTTCGAATAAAAGGGAGTAATCGAATAAATAAGACAAAAGCGCATATTGAGGAATTACAGATTGAAGTCCGCTAGAGGCATTCGAAAAATTAAGCGTGCGCTTATTTAAGGAAATCATGTCGGAATTATTCGCTTCGTCGTAAAAATACGAAACGCCCATGTCCAAGATGTCAAGCTTGTGCATCTTGTCAAACTTTCTGCGGGCGACATCCCACTCCGCCATATAGTTGCGGACATTGTTGAATCTGTCAAAATTGATGTCTAGCCAGTTGGGGATAGATGCAACGATGTTGCGTTCGGCAGGAATGTAGGCGTTCTTCGTGCGCTTGTAGTCCCAACGCTTTTTTCCCCAATTGAAATCCACGCTAACATGGCTGCTTTCTGAAAACTTGATTTCGACCTGCAAAGTCTCTGTCTTAAAAAGAATTTCAGAACCGGCTGTAGCGTAACCATCCAACTTGTGGAATGTTATTAACTGGTCCTTTACGACGGTCGGGGTAGTCCATTCATTTGGGTCCTGTGACAACTGAATTTTCTTTTCGAGCCAATTGCAAAAACTGGCGACTTTTAGAATCGTACTTTTACCGGAACTCTGGGGCCCAATAAGGACATTTATCCTTTTGAAGTCTAAAGAGACCGACTTGATAGGTCCGAAATTTTTTATTGATAACTTGGACATTTTACAACCTGTTTACGGAAAATAGTTTTTTTTTGAAAAAAAATCCAGCAAGTTTGCCCAGAAAAGTAGAATAGTCGGCAAAATTTGTAGAATTTCACGTAAAATCGGAATTTCCGAATCATTCTGTGCAATTCCCGTGGCGTTCCCTGCTGCGCAGCCCCTTATACCCGCCTAGAGGGCCGAGCACAGGATACGAGCGGCCCTCCCGGCCCTTCGGGCTTCGATCCCTAACACAACAGCAGAAACAAAATGCTACCCAGCATTAATTTCAAGCATTCCATTTAAATCAGCCGACTTGCAGGATTGAGCGATATCAGACAAATCACCAACTTCAAGAGTTACATACTCATTAACAGCGTCCTTTTTTCGCAACAAGAAGCGAAACTCTCTTTGATACGAGAACTCGCTTCTTTTTCGGAACGCATTTTTGGGAAACTCATCCAAAACGTTTTCCTTGGAAAAATCGTAATAATTTACAGGGCCTTTGAAAAGATCAAAACCATCTTTCAAGGCGGCCTTTTCCAATCTTTCAAGAAACAATTCCGCCTGCGGAATCACAACCACATATTCGCCATACTTAATCATTTTTTCAGAAAACAATACATCCCGTTTCAAATCATCCAAAGAAGCGTACTGCTTTTGCGAATCAAATCTAATCGTCGAAAAGCACATTATATAGCTTTTCAAAACTTCATCATTATAACAAATTGACACCGGACCAGCTAGATCTTTCAATTCCTGCTGACCAAAGAAAACTTTTATTGAATTAGGCTGAAATATTTTACAACATTCATAAGGATCATTTTGCTTAAAACTATCAGATGCTTCCGCTCTCCGAAAATAATTCAAAGAATTAAAGAAAAGGTGACCCCTTAAAAAATCATCACGATACTTTTCACAACTGAAAAACTTGAATAAACCTTTACACATCTTAATCTCCATTAATGGTTAAATATACATTCCCATTTTGTCAAAAAATGACAAAATAGACCCTTTTTCAAGAAAAACATCCCCTTCCGTGAGAGGCGACGGTGTCGCCGCTCACGAAATTAGGATGATAGCGTCTAAATTATCTACTTTTCCTTTCTTACCCCCTTAAATGGCTCCCCATTTTGCTTGACGTCCATAAAGCGGCCCGTTTCGGTATTACGCTTTGTAAATAGATTGGTCTTAGGGTTTAACGTTTGCGAACGCGAACGCACCGCCCCGATTCTGTGATTATCGCCATATGGTAGATTTCTTGCCATATTGACTCCTTTGTTATGCCGACACCATTGTCGGGCATTTAAACAAAAAAAAGCTTTTCCACATCAAAAAAGTCATTTTTATGAAATTCTTATAAATTCAGTGTTAATTATCCCGTTTTCAAGCGACAGGGAATTCTCGCCTACCCCATGACATACCGTCCTTGGTTAAATGTTTATGGTTTCCCGCCAGGATTACACAAACCTTAGCGAGGTTTAGACCTCCCTCCTGCATTGGAGAAAAGGCTCCCGTAGATATTATAGCGAGTAGCCGGTACATCACCGGGCCAAAATGCAGTTCGGTTGGGATAAAAAAGTCAACCAGCCAGCGAATTTTTTCCTTTTTTGAGCGAATTAAGCCAATTTAGGGCGTCAACCTTGTAAGAATATTTTTACAAAAATCGCCCAATATCGTGACCAGATTTGGTTCGCCGAGAAGGACAAGCCCCACGAAGCGACGGTGCTAAAGCGGCTTAGCGAAATCGAGATGAGCGACGAGGGCAAATTCCGCAAGGTCCGCAGGGACAGAATTTTCGAAAAGGACTACTTCGACAAGAAATACGGAGCCCTGCCGGAGGTCAGCGACGGTTTCGACTTGATCGAGGCCATGAAGGGGTAAGGGCGTTCCCTGCTGCGCAGGGGCGGGCTCTCGCGGCATAAAATTGCGGCCTCACGCCGCAATTTTTCAGCCTAGAGGGCCGAGCGCGGGATACGAGCGGCCCTCCCGGCCCTTCGGGCTTCGATCCCTAACGCAGATGCGGAGAACAAGAAGCAAATTTACTCATCTAAAGGATTCACCACGTCTGTAAAATCCTCAACGTCAGCTATTTCACTCAACATGCTCGCATAACATCTAAGTTTTGGCTGTAATTCCTTTAAATCACTTCTAAATTCAGCAAACCGAGTTGTAAATGTTCCGTCAACTTTAGACTTATGCCATTTGGCAGTAAACGGTCGCACAACCTGATTTAATACTACGACTGCAATCTTTGTAAACTGAACACACTCTCTACCATACTCTTTCAATATGCTCCTTGTTATGGGGAAAATCGAATACACACTTTCCAAAGCAGACTCTTCATTTCCTTCATCATCTTTCAATGTTTGCGTTGTAATTCGTGTCAAAAGTTCAACATAGAGAGCCCATGCGGCATCCCTATCCTTGTCACCAGGCTTAAATTCCATTTCAAGAAATTTGACGTTTACCTTCAGAGAGGTCAAATTCCATCTTTCAAACAAGTCCTTAATATGCATATCGCCCCCTTATTATGTCGGTTTTTAAATCAGTAATAAAATGCCTTGCATAACCACACTCTCGACGTGAAATATCATCAAATGACTCACAAAAGCATGAAGTTCGATCTTTTTTACACAGTGCAATAAATTTATCCAATTCTCTTATGTCATTCATAACAGGAAATTCATTCAAATACGATGGTAACCACCCTGTCAAATTATGCTTTAGCACACCAATGCCTTCATCCCTTTCGTAGCCAACCCCCAACTCAAATGGCACCCACTCCGAGTAACGGGTATAATCGCTATATATGACAATAAGATGTGTAGAATCTCTCAAATTAGCAACAATTCTTTCGGTAACATTCTTTGGATTTATTTCCCTATCAAGGGCATCTATATAAGCATCTAGACCGTTCCGTTTCAGGTAATCTACAACGTACAACGCCACGGCCTTGTCTTCTTTTTTATGAGAGACAAAGACTTTTATTTTCGATTCTACATTCATTTTTTGTTATACTCCATCATAGGACGACCCAAATCATATTGATTACTTAGCCTATTGTCATACGCCCAATCTATCAGTTTGGTCAAATTATACAAATTCGGCCAGATTACATCCCAATTCGTAATAGAAATTTTGCAGTCAGTTTTTCCCAAATTATCAATAATTCTATCAGGCAAGAAAGGATAACTATTTTCGAATTCATCCCGATTACCAACACACGGGCTCCATTTCATTTCAGGATAAAAGTTTTGTTCTTCTCGACCATTTGCAGCAAGAACATTTTTTGGATTAACGGAAGGCAACTGAACAACGACAATGCCCGATTTCTTATTCACAGCCCCATCATACATACTGGAATAAAGTTCCCAGTCAACATGCTTGCGCTTATAAGTCTCTGTTCCTACAAGGAGTATCGTCACAGTACTATCTCTCAGATACTCATCACGAATTATGCGTCGAACGGATTGCGACGGCAAAACGTCATCAATATCGCCTAAATCAACAGAACAGTCATTAAACAAACGAAGCCGCTCATTTGCAGTGGTCAAGGCCTCTTTAGCCCACTGGTCATTTTTATGATGATAACTAATAAAAACCTTATGCATACGACCTCTCATTTTTTACATCTTGATTCGCACGTTCCTACTGCACAAATATATACCACATTCATAAACTCTGTCAAGTTTTTTCGCACATTTTTTTTAGTATAGCACCTCAATCACATCACATCACTCAAAAAGGCCATTTCAGCCAACCAAGTAACGTCATCAAGCATTTTTTTGATTATATTTGATAACTACCCTTTTTGTAGACTTCCCCATAATTTGAAGTGGTCCCCCTCCACCGGAAGCACGGCTCTCTAAGACCGGACTGATGGCTCAAAGCACTCCGGAATAATCTATTCTCAAAGGCGTTATTCAAAAAAAATTTATGCTACTTAGCAGTAAAAGGCCGGACAACCTGATTCAAAACGAGAACAGCAATTTTAGTGAACGCAACGCATTGACATCCTTTTCTCTTTAAGATTTCTCTAGTTATCGGAATTATACTATAAACACTATCCAAAACTGTTTTTTCATCGCCGTCCAAAAGCGGTTGGCTTTGTGTGACAATTCTAGTCAACAATGCCATTTTTCGGATAATTTACCAAAAGTTTGATTTTTCATTTTTACTCCATTTGTAGCCAATCACTCAATTTTACAACATCAACATTAATACTAGTAGGTGATTTACTCAGTGAATCCGTTGGAAAAAATACATATAAATCTTGATCAGATTCTCTAATTGGATTAATAAACCATTTGTAAGGGTCCAGTATTTTTGTTATGTTCTCAAAAAATAGATTATTTTTTCTCAAAGAATTATAATGGTCAAACGATTTCTTTTCCTTCCAAAATGATGGATCATTGTTTCCCAAAGAATTGTTTATTAGTTCTTTAAATTCAATATCAATATTCCATACGTTAAAAGACACATTTTTTCGTAAGAGAGAAAAACCTGGTGTTAATTGTTCAAGTCGTTTTTTTTCAAAAAAATGTATAGTAGGGTATATTCTTAAATATTCTTGATTAATCCATCTACATTTGGGATCATGAATGGGAAATAGGGCTATTTTATTTAGCTTGTATTTTTTTTCATCGCCTAATCCTAATTCCCAATTGCACCAATATGATCTGATCGCAGAATTCGTTGCTACAAGAATAAATTTATCATTCTCTTCTATCCGTTCTTTCAATATTACAGCCGTTATTTCACTTGTATATCTAGGCAGATTTCTGTCTAGCCAATCTACATACGTTGAGTAACCCATATATTTGAAAAGATTGCAAATCTGTTGAACAAATATTTTGTCAGAATTACTATGGGAAATAAATACTGAATTATTGATTTGTTGTTGTCTTTTTGAAGGCCTCGGTTGATTATTATAGCCAAAAATGTATTCAACGCATTCTTTTTCGTTCAAGGATAAAATTTGTTCTGCAGTCATTGGGATAATTGGAATGTCGTATTCGCGAGCAATTTCCAGTTCTTTTGCAACCCATTTAGATTCATATACTTTCTCTGTCAATATGACCAAAAGAAGGGCGCTTTCACGGACTGCTTTTTCAACAGTTTCTTGCAAAGTATTTTCATTCAATAAGTCAATATAAGGCTCAGCAAATGAGGATATTCTTTGCTTTATTTTTTCTAAGAGGACCTTGGTAACTGCCCCGTCATGGACAGTGTAGCTCACAAAAATTTTTATTTTCTTAGTCCACATTTTTAGTTCTTCTTAATTTTCTTCAAACCCTTATTAATAAGATAAAAACATTCGTCTGAAAATGGAGAAATCATTAACTTTTTATATTCTTCTTCGCTAAGTCCCGTATTGCCTGCCAATTCTTGAATTTTAATATTTTTTATTTTATCCACTATTGATTTTATATCTTCAGATAAATTACCTAATTTCTTTTGAACGCTCTTGTAACCAAGATTGTAATCTTCTTGCCAATCCGATTGCAAGTATCGAGAATCTTTATCAACTCCATCAATTCCAATCAATCGGCAGATTTCATGAACGCAGCCACCAAAGCCGCCCATTAAATAAATTGGTTTGTTCGCTTTGTAAGACAACCAAAATTCTTCCAAAACCCCAGGCATTTTTCCTTTATACCCACATAATTTTCCACCAGCAAGAATCTGAGCATCAGAATCCTTAACAATCTTTTCTCGCATTTCTGTTAAAGATTTAGACCATCTCACTTGTTCATCTATGGGGTTGTCCTTTTTTGGGGACTTTTCACCAATTTCTTCTATTTTAAAAAAACCTTCATAGTCTTTTTCCAAAGTCTTAATATATTCAGGAGGGGCTATAACCCCCGCTAAGTAGTTGTAAATTAAGCACTTTGGGGGCTCTTTTCCATCTTTATGAAGTTGATGATATATTGCGTATATTTCGGTTAGCATATTTTCAGTTAAACTATTTTCTCTAAAGTCACCACCATAGATTACAGACGCGCCTCTAACGTATAAATTACGAACTAATTCACCTGACAGACGAATAATTCGTTTTTCATCAATTCTATAGTTTGTGTTATAAACAAAATCATTTCCTAAGGAAATGGAAATTCCAACATTCAAGTTTTGTAAAGCCGTATTCTGATCATCTAACCTTAGCAAAGGTGTGAAAGCTTTTATGCCAAACTTTTGTAATTGACACCATTCATCATACTGAATTGCAGGTTCGGGATAACACACGGCAACTGGTGGATTTTTCGATTCCGCAAACGAATAAATATCTGGAGGAACTGGACATGTTTCGCAATCATTATCTTCAATCCAATTATTCTCTTTATAATAATCGAGTATTTTTTTTGAATATTCAACTCGAATAGATTCGACTAATGTCGCCTCTAATATTTCCTGTATTTTATATTTTGATAATTCATCTTCATTTGGATTTATGCGAATACATGGAGCATTCGAAAGAGCTGGGAAGACCCGATCTACTGCTTTAGAAATAGCATTCACAATCAACATAGGCCTTTGCATTTGTTTTGCCCAAACAACTTCTTTTTGGCACCAGTAACGGGATGAATATGTGTCGGTTTCTATGGCCAGTAAAGTAGCATCTTCTAAATGTTTTTTTATTTCGTCGTTTACTATATATCCCGGCTGTATTGACCATACATCAAAAAAGAAACTCATATTAGTATTGATAATGTAGTTTCTCAAATCATTAACAATTTTTATTGCAAAATCGTCTGCTTTTGTATGGCTCAAAAAGAGCTTTAATGAAGATTTATCGCCTGTAGGCTCGTCCTTGCCAACAACAACTCGATAGATTTCATTTAGCATTGAAAGAACCAATTTATTTATCGAAGAATTCAATGTCTCGAATCTAATGCCATTACGTCCCTCTATCGGGGCGTTTTTTATAACTTCTCGAGTTAGAAAAATTTGAATGAGATATTTCTCAGCATTTAATTTTTTAACATATTCTTTCCATTCGCTATTATGAACAAGATTGTCATCAATAAAGGCGAATATCAAATTGCTATTAGCATGGTTACGTTCTACTTCACGAGGTTTATCAGATTCATTTTCAGAACTATAGTAAAAGAAGGGTATATCAATGCATCTTGAAAAAGATTTCAAGTCGGATTTAAAAAGAACTTCATTCAGACGCTTTATAGTTGAAGACGCTTTTTCCTCGGCGGATGGGTGCCAAATAAAATGCACTGCCAACGGTCTTTTTTTCATCTCATTCCTCTCTTATTTTTTCACAACATGAGCCTAGGCAAAGTATAGTCACATTTCTTCAAGACCTATTATTTTCTTCATGCCATGGCATTCATACAACCAATCAATGGCTTCATCTCCGTTCGATTTAGATTCTGCCCATTTCTTTAAGCAGGTTGTATTGATAATTTTAAATTTTTCTAGATTCAGTTTATACTTTACACGTGTTTCTTTGGAATAACACTCAAATAATGGTCTGGCTCCTTCACTTGCGACTATATCATTTTGGAACCTTATTGGAATATTTGTTCTCAACATATTGGCCATACCGATTTCAGAAAAAATCCATGGTGAATGCGTTCCGTCATCGATTGACATGGAATTTGGGGTATTCAAAAAAAAGATGCATTCACAGTTATCAATCATCTGCATCAACGCTGTATTAAGCATCATGTAAACATGACTTGCTACCATATTGATTTTTTTATATGTTGATTCATCACCATTCATAGCATCAAGTAATTTATTACAACCATTCCAAAGATGAGAATCAATAAAAGACTTTAAACCGAGATTTTCATACAACCAGCCGGCAAAACATGTCACTAAACAACCATCGTTATGCGCATGGGAAATAAAAATATCAAAGTTCTTAAATTCAGAAAACCATTTTTCCTGAATTTCATTTCCATCGTAAATCGTAACAGAGCCGTCTTTAATTTTGGCAAGCTGATCGTTGAATTCTTTTTTATAAGGATGAAATAGGTTGACGCCAACTTTATAGTAATGCTTACTCCTTTCGTAAGTTGAATAAATTCCTTCTTTGAAAAAATTGAAATCAAGATCCTTTATTTGAAATTTCGAAAACATATGTTTCTCTAGTTAAGAATTTATCGTTTTTTTTAGTTGAAAATCCTGCACACTAACTAAAGTAAATCTAAGCAAAGGGGCATTCTTTGTCAAGTAGTTTTGTAGACTTCCCCATAATTGTAAGCTTCATTGCCGTAGATTTCTGCATTATAGAGGTTTTGATGATTTCTGTGATGCGGCCCTGTTCGGCCGGAACGGTGGCTCCGAAATATCGGAAGGGAGGCTCTCTAGCACCGGACCGATGGTTCAAAGTAAGCCGGAATAATCGCCCATCGTAAGCGCCGACGAACTTCAGCGCGCGCGAAATCCAGGAACATCCCCTGGAGCATGGCCGGGGTGATACGCTTGTTGTTCTTTTTCATGATGAATCCTTTTTTGATGTTTGATTGACATGCCGGGTTACAGGGAGCCTCCCGGCCTAGGCACAGCAAATGTAGCCTATAAGGAAAGGATTCAAAGGGGATTTTTTACGGGAGTTCCCTGCTGCGCAGGGGCGGGCTCTCGCGGCACGAAGCCGTGGCGTCACCCCACGGCTTCCCCGCCTAGAGGGCCGAGCGCAATTGACCAGCGGCCCTCCCGGCCCTACGGGCTTCGATCCCTAACGCGGAACGCTGGAAACAAGATTCTCCGGAAGGTAATCAAATAAAAGCTAGCCCCACCCTACATAAAGACTCGGGAGCTATTCTCCGTTACATAAACGACTATCGATAATTTACTTCACTCGTCCGGAGTTAACCTTGTACTCATAACTGCGAAGACCTTCGGCCCTGAAATCCGCATTATAACGTTCCAGAACATTCTTGAAGATTTCTTCGTACTGCGGAATAAAAAGATCATCCTTCTTCTCTAGATGATCAATAATGGCCTGCGCCATAGGGGCAGTCACGCTTAAATCAGTCTTACCCGCCGAAAAGCTCGTCCCCTTCAGTGAGCCTGGACTGACATTCAGAATACGGTTCGTACTACCGGCCTTCACAAGTTCGACATTCACACTTTCAATAAAAACTTTCAAAGCAGCCTTTGTCGCAGCATATATGCTGAAAAACGGAGAAGACATAAACCCAGCAATGCTTACCATCACTCCGCAGTAGAAATCAGCAGCCCCCTCCAATTTTCCGTAATAACGCTTAATCAGCCGTAGAACCGGGATTGTGTTAACATTGAAGGAATTCATAATCATGCTTTCTTCAACATCCTTAAATAGTTGAAGACGGCCAAAGCCAGCTGTAATCATCAGGGCGTCGATATCTGTAAATTGGTCGAAGAAACTATAATCTGATTGAGTCAAATCAAATTGGAATGCTGTAAATTTGTCATTCACGTATTCATCAGCCAGCGGAGCCTTATCTACAATGTAGACCTTTTCTGTCTCTGGTCGTTTGGCCAATTCAGTTGCGATACTCAAGCCAATACCATTTGCACCACCAACAACAAGAATCCGTTTCATATATAAAATTCCTTTACTATCCAAAAATATCCTTAGATTTTATAAATGCTAACTTTAGCATCAACCGTAGATGCTTCAGCCTGAAAAGACTCAACTTTATTGCTAAGCCAATTGCTAAAGCAACCCATGATTTCAGCCATGCAAATGGATTCGCGTCTACGCAAGCGAGCACTGGATGATCTTTTATTCACGATGCAGCTAATAAACTCTTGTATCTCATAACGCAAACCAAAGCCATCCCACTTATAGAAGAACTTTTTGTTTTCGTTCTGATCCTCGTACCTAATTTCAAAGAAATCTGTTTTCCACCATGGAGCAGGAACATAAACATAGCCCTTTGTTCCCGAAACAACAAGGTTTCCTTCCGTCTTCACACCAAGGCCAACCTTAAACGAACAAACGGCATCCGCATAGCGGAACTCCCCCTTGGTGAACATATCGATTCCGTTCTGGACACGGGAATAAAGATTCAAATGCTCGAACTGAATTCCACAGAATTTCAGGATCGGGAGAAGTGGATAGCTTCCCAACTCAAAGAACGAACCACCAGCCTGGTTGGAATCAAATTCTCTAAGTGACATATCATCATCCCAGAGCTTTGAAAGAGATGCTTCAACATCGACCACCTTCCCTATCAAGCCTGACTTCACCAAAGTCACAAGATGATTAAATGCGGGACAGTGAGCGGTCTTATTCGCCTCCATAAGGATTACGCCTTTTTCTTCCGCCAGCGCATACAATTCCTTTGCAGTCTTGCCATTCAAGACCAACGGCGTCTCACAGAGAATGTGTTTGGATTTCGCAATGGCCTTTCTAATGTATTCTTCGTGAGAAAGATGCGGCGTGGCAATATAGACCGCATCAACAGCATCAAAAAAAGCTTCTTGGTCAGAATAAACCTTGATACCATCATCCTTTTCTGCAAGACTTTCTGCAGATTCCGTCGATATATCGAAAGCCGCGACAACCTTTACGCCACTCACAACGGAGGCTTCCTGAGGAAAGCGGTGCGCCACACGACCGCAACCAATTACACCAACCTTGACTTCAACTTGATCTTCGGCACGAAGCATGGTTGACGATATGCCTTCAGTACGAGGCAAGTATACGACTTTACAATATTCATTTAGATAATCGAATTGGCCTTCCCAATCACTACCGATGGCAAAGATATCAACATCGTATTTCTGGATATCATCAATTTTTTGCCCGACGTAATCCTCAATAATAATCTGATCGGCAAGGCCGGTCGCCTTGACCGCCTCCACACGTTCTAGCACGTTATTTCGGACATTCAGTTTGCCACGATTTCTGTCGAAAATGTCATTAGTTACACCAACAATAAGGTAATCACCCAATTCCTTTGCGCGCTTAAGCAGGTTGATATGACCCTGGTGGAGCAAGTCATACGTTCCATAGGTAATGACTTTTTTCATTTTAGATCCCTCTAAAAAAAACTATAAAGCAATTATAAGGTAAATTTACTTTGATTTTTTTAATGTTTTTATTTTCTCAAGAATATATTCACGTTTAATCAAGCACAAAACCAATATTCCAAGCAATACGGTGTAACGAACAACATCATTCGCATATAATAAATTACACGCAACACAAATGCAAATCGAAACAACGCTAATTAACCCAATTATACGATCGTTATAAATATTTGAACCATGAGCTTTCTTATAGCCAATGTAATGCATAACAATTAGAACTACATGGGAAACTAAGGTAGTATATGCTGCAGCAACATATCCATATTTTGGAATCAAAAGGTAGTTTAAAGAAATATTTGTTAATGCAGCCACAATTGTGGCCATCGCTATTCTCCACGATTTCTTGTAATAAAACTCAATATTCGCGTATATATTATACAAAGCCGCGGTAAAAGCTGTAGCAGCAATTGGAGGAACCGCATACACGCCTCCAGAATATTCCTTAGGAGCCAATATAGCCAATATTTCAGGAGCAACCAAGGTAACCGCAACACACATTACTGCATATGCACCAATCAAAGGAATAATCACATTATCTATCGTTCGAGAATCGCCTTTTTGTATTTTTTCAAATGTATAGGGCACAAGAGAGGCATTTATTGCGGACCACAATATAGTGGTAATCATACTTATACTTGATACAACCGAATAAATGGCTGCACCCGTTGAAGAATGTAAATCAGCAATCATAATCCTATCAGAACTATTCATGACATGCTGAGCAAGATAATGCGGAAGTAGTGGCAAAGCAAAAACTAACGTCGTTTTCCAGATTGAAAAATTAATAAACGAACGCCCTTTCCACAAAAGCATAAAATAAATCGGAATTTCAATGGCCAACAACGCCAAATTAGAGCTCCAAATTTTTACACTACCGAGTGACGAAAAAGTATTCTCGCATTGGAGAATCGCCCATATAGCAGCAATTTGGGACAAAACTGCCGATAAAATCGAAATACAAAAAGCCCATTTATACTTGTATTCATATCGTTGTCTTGTTATCCAAAATATTTGTGCAGGACCGAAAATAAAATTCAAGAACATTATAACCAACAAATTTGTCGGAAGTACAAAGTCTTTTCCAAAAGGAATTTTTAGGATTAGTAAAAAAACGAACGCAACCAACGTAATTATATTACATAGGACCAATATTGACGAAATAAATTGAGATCTATCTGAACGGTGATCTTTTAGGCCAACATTGAACACGCCGGCTGATGTCATGCCCAACAGTGCAACAACTTCTAAAATCGACACCCAAGAGTTATATGTAGCAACAAGCCCATATTGATCTGTATTCAGAAGCCTTGTAAAAACAGGAGTAGTAAAGAAAGCTATTCCCTTAATAACAAAAGCAGAAATCGCAAAGGCAATCGACGACTTTGCGGCATCCGGCAATTGTTTCCATTTGTTCAAAAAAGTAATCATGAGCTAGCTCAATCCCGCTCAATATATTCCACAATTCTCTTTGCTGATTTACCATCATCAACATATTTAAACGCACCAATCATCGCATCTAATTTTTTTTCATAACTTATTTGATCAAAATTGGCAATACAATCGATAAATTCCTCTTTTGTCGTTGAAACAGGAAATGGCAGAGAATTAATTGGAAGATAGAATCCTCGCTCCCTATCTCTGTAATTATCAAGATCCGGAAAGAAAATAAAACACGGTTTTTTTGTCACAGCAAAATCAAACATACAAGAACTTGCATCGGTAATTAAAATATCCGCACACGCAAGATAATCAGCCATATCCGACAGCGTATTTCCATTGACAATCTTCCCAGGATATTTTTCATTCAATTGTTTCCAATCTATCTTAGACGATACAAAATAATGAAAACGGCAAACAAAAACCCATTCTCCTCCGAATTTTTTCGTCAATACACGAAACATTTCATCCACATCTAATGCATTCATTTGGTCCAAACCGCTCCTTTGAACGTTTTGGGCTTCCACGCCCTTTCCATCATTTCTAAATGTCGGTGCAAACAAAATAATTTTTTTCTCATAAGGAATCCCAATTTTTTCCTTTATATTCTTTGCACACTGAACATTGAATAAAGCATCATTTCTCGGCCGACCAATCCGTTTTATATCAACTTTATCAAAAGTAATATGCCGCATAATTTTTTCTTCATGTTCTGTATTAACAAACATGGTTAACGGATTACATAAAAAATCTTCAATATTATTCCCAATTTGATCTCTTGCCATCCGTTTCAAAGGAGTACCATGCCAAGTTGTGTATACCTTTTGACCTTTTTTCTTTCTTAACCAAAGCAACAATTTAATTTTTTTTTCAAAGAAACTTCCAGAAGACGCAATATGAAAGCCCATATCCGCATAAACATTATCTATCAAAACACTGGCACTGCGTTTTGCACATTCTGCCTTCAATGTATTAGGAAGGAGTCGTTCTACATAATTTGGCAATACTGCAGATTGTTTCGCAACCCATCTAATTCGAATTGCTGGGTTAAGATTATGCAAGGTTTCTGATATCGCTCTAGGGCTATCCGAATAATCTCCATTAAAACTAGAAAACACCCATGTATTCTTTTTGAGTGGGATAATCTTCCCAAGCAAAGCAAAGAGAAAATTTTTTAAAATCATATCGACTTTCCAAAGCTACCGTTCATACAATTTTTCTAATTTGCAAATTTCATTTGCCATATCATACTCATGACTAATCGAATTCATGTCAACACCCTGCCTTATAAGCTGTTCAATATCATCACACCATTGAGCAGGAGATGCATCTAGGCTTTCATAAACTATATGATTCGATATCTTTGTTGTTTGTGGCACAACATCAGACGCTATGCAAGGGACCCCAGCAACTTGAGCCTCAATCAAAGCAATACCAAAGCCCTCCCACCTTGATGGGAATAAAAACAAGTCCATCGCTTTATTAAGTTCTGGTATATCATTACGATTAGACAAGATAACAACGCTTTTATCAAGTTTGAGATTATGAACTTTTTTTTCATAAATCTCCTTCAGTTCCCCCGTTCCAACAAGCAATAACACTGCTTGACTATTTCTACGATGAAACTCTTCAAAAATAGACAGAATCGCATCATGATTCTTTTGGAGGGTAAAGCGTCCTACATTTCCAATCACAAAAGCATTTACATCTATTCCTAAATTTTTCCTAATTTCTTTTTTGCCCTGCGAAACATTCATAAAACGATTGTAATCAATACCATTCTTTATGACAACCGTATTATCAACCGCAAACATCTGATTCATTTCAGCAGCCATGTCCTCATGGAGAGCTATCAACTGCAATCCTGATTGACAAATCAGTTTTTTGGTCACTTGGAATTTTTTATCATGTTCATCCCCAAAGATATGTGACGGAAGATTATGACAGGTGTAAAGAATTCTCACACCCTTCAAACAATCACTCACATCTCCTAAATAAATCAACGTTTGAAGATGAGCATGAATTACATTTGGAGTTTCGTTTTTTAAAAAATTTCTTAGAAATTTTCTAACAATAATTCGTCCAAACAATCGATGAACAATACGTGTTGCGACATTCCACTTTTCATACACGCAAATCACTCTGACATCATTCTCTTCTAAAATTTTGAGAACAGCTGTATCTTCATCTTTTGAAAGAGCCAAAACAATAAACTCAAAGCGCGACACATCAGCCATAGTCGCGTAGTCTTTGACCAACGTTTCTGCGCCACCATCGGCCAACGAATTAATAAATTCTACAACTTTAACTGTCTTCTTATGCATTCGTAAAAAATCCCGTCTTTCTATACGCAAATCGAACAATTAAATAAATTGGCAAGATAACTCGAACCATTGTTCCAAGAGCAATTTCAATATTATACATACCTATCCCCAGCGCCGCAATAAATGAAAGGTACATATAAATAAGTTTATAAAACTGGTTTTCTACAGCAAGAAACATTCTACCATATTTCTTTGCGACATATGCAAAAAACATTGAATAAACTGGAGCGAAAAAAGGAGAAAAATAGTAACAACCAAGCCCAATTGTAGATGGTATTTGACCTCTAGTACCATTAACAAAATTAAAAAAATGAGAAACAGACAATCCATCATACCTAAAAATTGTCGTACTAAAAGGAATCGATCCAAATATATCCCTTGCAAAATAATATAATTGCGTCATAAAATCTCTAGGCAAATTAAATGTTCCCGACACAATGTTTAGACCTGAAAAATACGACATAAATGAGGTAGCAAGCATCTCAAAATTATCGTCACCACCGCCAGCAAGTGAAAATCTAACCATAAAAAAAGCGAATACAAAACCAACAGCCAGCAATATAGGTTTATCAAGATGCTTCAAATCGACTTTCTTTAAAGTCAAGTAGAATATTATTAAAAAAAGTGAATAATACAAACTTCTGGCAATAGCCCCAGCAACAAACAAAAAAGGCGTTATAATCATAAACAACGAAATAATCTTCTTCAGAGGGATTTTTTTTAAGTTTACATACGCGATAAAAAATGCCGGAATCAACAACCTAACCACAATCAAAATGTAGTTTGCAGTCGCTAAAATAAATCTTTTTGACGATGAAGTCGCATATTCATCAACAAGGTACGACTGTTCTGAATTTGTATAATTCAAATCACTAAACAGACCAACAATACTCCTATAGTTACTTAATATTTCAGGAGCCAAAGTGATTACGGATATAGTCATTGCAATTACAAAAAACATAACATAATTCATACGTCTCATACTATGCAAATTATCAATTCGATCAAACACACAAACCTTAATTTGGAAATCAATATTCAAAACAAAAAAAACTGCAACTGCTTCATATAGCATAAGAAGAACAGCCCATGGAGTATTTGCAGAGACATTTAAAACAATCTTCTCTGGATAATTAGAGAGAACAAGCAATAATGGAGAAACAGACATCCGAATAAACTCAAAAAAAACAAGAAGTGTCACTCCAATATTTTGCGGAATTTCTTTTTCGATATTTTTTGTACTCAAGAGCAACAAAATAAAAAACAATGGTAATAAAAAAAGCAATCCGTAGCCAGAAGGTCTATCAATATCAACTAAAACAAAAAGCATGGAAATTAAGGAAATCAAAATCATTCCTATAAGCAAACCAGCATTCTTCAAATCAGAAATATGAATTACAGATTGCATTTTAATCCTACTAAACACCACAAATCAATCGATTATACAATCCATGACATTTTTCAGCAAGTTCATCCCAAGAATATTCACAAGCTAACTTTTTTGCATTATTTCCTTTTTGTTCAAACATATCCCGATCCAGCATCATTCTACAAATGGAATTAGCCAAATCAATTCTGTTATTATCGGCACCCCAACCAGCATTGTTATCTTCTATTTCCAAGCGCATATTCGCCCCTGTTGTGACAAGCGCAGGAAGTCCATATGCTAAAGCCTCAATCAAAGCCGTGGGATGCCCTTCAAACCGAGACGGGATTATAAACACGTCTGAATTTAACAAAACTCGCTCTTTTTCCTCACCATAAACAGCATCATGAAAAGAAATGAATTGATCTAGTCCTTTTTTTTCGACTAGCGCTTTCATTTCCTCTAATCTACCAACTCGATCGGGGCCATACATATCAATCGTCAGCTTGCACGCCTCTATTTCCTGCTTGCAAACTTCACAAGCATCTATTAAAAGATCAAGCCCCTTTTGATACGGTTCAATTCTGCCAATTACAACAGCCTTAATCCCCTCACAAGAAAAATTCTTTTTATATTTTAAGGGGATATACACTCCATTAGGAACAACAATACTTTTTTTATTCCATCGCAGGCCCGAATCATTTTTTTCCTGTTCAGTTAAATATTGGATGGCAGCAGCCTTCTGCGCAAATTTGCGATAATATAACAAATTAAACAATTGTTTTTTTAGAGATTTGCGTTTCTGAGCAGCCATTGTCAGTTCGCCTCTAGGAACGATAATATATGGAACGCCTCCATTCATAAGGTCCCTAGGAATACGCAATCTCGCATAACAATAAAATTGTTCAATAATTATTAAATCTGGTTTGTTAAAAGGCGGTGGTAAATCGGATACTTTTGCATTAGGATAGTGTCGTAAATCAGCGTAATATGGCAATTTTTCCCATTCCGAAGAGACCCATTCAGGATGAGATCCATCATAAATATTATACCAAAAAACATTATCAATCTTAGCCTGAGCCTTAATCTGGTTTGGAACACTGTATGTTGGCCCTGCCCAAGGCCCTCCATCAACAGACGAAATATACAACAGGTTCATTTATTCAGCCTTTCTAGAATTTTATTTACAACAACACAACTAGCATTGCCCGCATTTGGAGCATATTTCTTATGGAATAATTTAGTCTTTTCGGAAGAATCAAAATAATTCAACCCCAAGATATCATCCAAAAGTTCATCTTCGGTCTCGTTTACTCTACACGGAAGTTCTTTTGTCAAATCTACATAGAGACCTCTCTTTTCTTTATATTCATCAAGATCATACGCAAAACAAAACATCGGTCTATCAAGAATAGAATAATCAAAAAAGCAGCTTGAATAATCAGAAATCATCATATCTGCAATCGCATACAAATCATTCAAATTAGGGTACTTTGAAACATCGATAAGAAATTCATCCGTCTGTATATTGAGGGCAGTTCCAATAGTGTAGTGTGCACGAAATAGCAAAATGTATTCTTGCCCAAGCTTTTGCTTCCAATTAGCCAAATGAATCGGTGGTGCTATTAAATTTTTGCCATTGTCATCCCACAGATATTCTCTATATGTTGGAACATAAAGAATTATTTTTTTATTTTTAGGAATATTTAGAGTTTCCTTAATAGACCCTACCTTTGAAGAAGAATACATCAGCAATTCATCATTACGAGGTAAGTCACATAGCAAAAAACTTTCTTCAGACGCATGGAAAATTCGTTGAAATATTTTGAGATCATATTGACTCTGCGCACAACGGATTGTTGCATTATCAACAGGCCCTTTTATAATATTTTTCCCGCCCAATGAATTTTGCTCTTCTTCGCCACCAATTTTTTTTAATGGTGTTCCATGCCATGTTTCAACTTTAATAATATTCCTAATATTTAGCGAGATATTCCTATCCATACCAGAATTACTAATCCACACACGACTTTGAAGCAGGACTTTAAAAAAAGATGGCGAATCTATTTTTATTTTTTTCCCACGAGGAACGACTATAGCATCAGGATTAACAAAAGCCCATATAATTTCCCAATCTTCAAATTCACTACGCTTACAAATTTCATCATATATAGCCTTGGGACTATCATTAAAACTTCTACCACCAAAAGAAGCAAACAACATCTGTTTAGGATGTTTTCGAATAAACAGTCCTACGAACTGTAAGAAATAGCGCGCAAAGGACCAACAGAAGCGTAATATTACAGGATTTTTTTTCAAAAAAGAAATAATTCGATCTCGCATATAACACCTCAAAAAAAATCAATCTATTATCAGATGTCCTTTTCTATAACATCAACAATCCATTGATATGTTGTTTTTCTATCAAATTTCTCTTCAGCACACCTTCTTGCATTCTTTCCCATTTGTTTACGCAAGTCAACAAGAGCAGACAAGTTCTCAATAGCCCGTGCTAACTCCCTAGCATTACCACTTTTGCAATTCAACCCCATTACATAAGAATCAACTAAGTTTCTGTATTCCTGGGATTCTTGCGTATTAATGACGGGGATTCCTGCAGCAGCATAATCCGCATGTTTATTTATTATACTCGCAACAGAGGTTCCAATTATGGGATTAACTGATATATCACAAAGAGATAACAATGCGCACATTTTTTCATAGGGAATTTTTCCCGTGAATAGCACATCAACATTTTTTGAAGCTGCGTATGATTCAAAATCAGCTCTATTGGGGCCATCCCCCATTACTATTATTTTCGGAACTACCTGTATTTGCGTTCTGAGCAGCTCTAGTGCATCAAAAACGGTCGGCAAATCGTAACTTTTTCCCAAGGTTCCACAATAACCTATCCAAATCTCATTATTTTTTGGATATTTTCTTTCCATCTGGGCCAAATTTTTTTTCACGCCCTCATCAAAGGTGTCCAAATTTGTCCCCAAAAAAACAGGACACCCCTTTGCGCCTTTAATATTAACAGAAACAGCTCGATTTACATATGTTTGAGACACAGCAACAATTTCGTCCGCATTTTTATATGCTTTATTTGCCAAACGTTTAAAAGGGAAGAATAGTATTTTACTGATTATAGGAACATTAAAAACCATTTGGAATGCTTCGGGCCATAAATCCTGAACATCTATAACAAATCGAATTCCATTCCTTTTGCAATATTCAGAAACAAGCGACGCCGCCGTTAAAGAAGGAATTGTGCAATAAATAAGATCTGGTTTTTTACGAGATTTAATATATTTGAGGACATTTCTCCCCCAAACATAATGGCTCCAAAAACGTTTCAGACAAATATTCTTTCTATAACCAGGTTCCTCTAAAAGGGTTACTTTAAACGGAAATTTGCAAATTCTAGTTCGACGAACTTTATCTTCATGACAATAGGTCGACGCAACCAATTCAACAGAATTATCCTTACTTAGCATATTAGCTAAATAGGGAATGCGATCGTTGTCCGTTCCTTGCAAGCTAGACACAAAATTTGCTATGATGACGACATCTTTCATTTCTTTATCGCAATTTCGTTATATTTCATCATATAGACGCCATCTTCATAGCATCCAATATTCGGCTTATTTTCAACACCCTTGAGATTATTTTCAATCAACGCCATATGGTTGCATCCACACTCAAAGGCATGCGGATATCCTCCACCAAAACGGGGATTCACTTCAGAAATATAGTATTCGCCATCAATGTCAAAAATGTCAATATCAATCTGCCCCGTAAAGCCACTTTCTTCAACAAATTTCTGAATCAAGGCAAAAAGCTTAGGTTCCTTAAACGAAACAGCTTTATCAGTTTCACCAGCACGCATTACAATCTTTTTCTTGGTGAATATAGACACAACCTTCTTACTGATCATATCGATATACACATCCGCGCCAATTTCCTGACCTTTCAAGAATTCCTGAATCATCATTCCTTCGGAATGCGTGCACAGCAAATCAACGGTTTCCTTGTCTTGCGCCTTAGAAATTGCGATACTAGCACTTCCACAAGCAGGCTTCACAAAAACCGGATAACTGATTTTACCTTTTTTCAAATCGGCATAAAAGGCTTCACGATCCATATAGGATTTCGCACAGTTATAGCCATGTTCCTTCAACCAGTTATACATTTTGAATTTATCAAGGCTTCGTTCACAAAGTTCAAAATTAGAACCTATAATCTTGACTCCGGCATCATCAAAAAGCTTATGATTTTTAGCCAAAAGGTTTAATTCCGGATCAATCAAAGAAAGAACGCCATCAATTTGTTCTTTCTTGCATATGTCAAGAATTACATCAAGATAGCCGTCAGCAGTAATACGCGGAACAATGTAATACTTATCAGCTTCAAAAAGAGCTGGGGCAATCTCACTACAATCCGTAGCGATAATCTTGCCATCCTTAAAGGTTCTCTTAAAATACTGGACAACCTTATTACGGGTCCCAGCAGAAAGAATCAACATATTCATTTTTCTCTATCTCCGATATAACGGCTTTTATATTCCGCAGCGGTCCATCTGTCACGAGCCCTTATGATATTCTCGCCTTCTTTCACATAAACAGCAGGAAACCATTTAATGAAAAGCGGAGAAAGGCACATCGTGTAGGCACCAACCTTATGGTAAACAATTTGATCGTTTGGCAAAATTTCCGGTTCGTTTGAAACTTCAAACAACCGATCATGCTCCATACATGTAAAGCCAGAAATAATCTGCCGGGCTAGCACTTCACGTGATTCATTTACATTTCTGACAATATCCTTAAAATAGGAGGACTTCGTCATTAGAGGATCAATTTGCGTTCGGCTTCCATCTGTTACAATAAAGGTGTTTCGGATTGTTTTTTTCACATCAACAACAGACGAATAGTAATCAACGGCCGCTCCAATTAACGCCATACCAGGTTCAACAATCAGCGCCGTTTCTTCCGAGTTAAAACGCTGTTTTAAAATCCCCGCAACCATGTCAAAATATTCAGGGAACTGCGGTTTGGAACTTAATCCACCAAAAAAACCGCCTCCAATATCAACATATCTAAGCCTCAGGCTGTATTTTTCCGAGATTTCAACAGCAGTTTCAGCAATAGCCTTGTAGATATCGGGCATTCTTGTCTTGGAACTCTTATGCAGATGCAAACCAACGACTTTCACACCTTTTTCTTCAATTTTATCTATAGCCCTTTTTAATTCGCCATTTTCATAGCAAAAACCGAATCTTTCGCCATCTTCGCCACATTGTGTCTGAGCAGGGCATTTTGATTCAAGATCAAAATTAACGCGGACGCCCACTTCATAATTGTTGGGTTCAAGTTCAGCAAGCCAATTGATTTCATATTCGGCATCAATATTGACTATAGAATGTTTGCGAACAGCTTCTAAAAAGGTTTCTTTAGATTTTGCGACCCCATTGTATATAATCTTTTCGGAACCAATAGATTTAGCCAATTCGTATTCATCATCCGAAACAACTTCCGCATAGCATCCATTATTTCGAAAATACTTGATTACCCAAGGAAACGCATTCGTCTTATAAGAATAGCCAATTATATAGTTACCCCAAGACCTTTGAAGGGCATTCTTCAATTTATGCAATTCTTCGTCAAGAAAATCCTTATTAATTACGAAATATGGCGTTTTGAGGCTATTCATTTGCTTGCTACGCCTCCACGTTCAATATCAAGATATTCTTCATCGGCAGCCTCAGAATCGGGAGAAACATCTTCTCTGCAAACGACTTTTTTTATGGTCAGAAAAATAATCTTGATGTCTTCTAAAAAAGAAATGCTATTCACGTACTGAACATCTAAAGCCAACCGTTGGTCCCATTTCACATAGTTCCTACCACTAATTTGAGCAAGTCCACTCAAACCAGGACGAACATCATGTCGATGTTTTTCCGTTTCTGTGTAATAAGGGAGGTATTGAACCAAAAGCGGACGCGGACCTATAAGCGACATGTCGCCCTTGAGGATGTTGAAAAGTTCGGGTAACTCGTCGAGGCTGGTGGAGCGGAGGAACTTGCCATAGGCGTTCAGCCGCACGTCGTCGGGGAGCAGGTTCCCCTGCGCATCACGCTCGTTGGTCATGGTGCGGAACTTGACGAGCCTGAATATCCTTTCGCCCTTGCCCGGGCGGGGCTGCGTGAAGAAGGGGTTGCCATGCATCTTGACGGCGCCGAGGACGGTGAGCACGAGCAGCAGCGGGCTCAGGGCGAGAATCGCGGCCAGCGCGCAGCAGAAGTCCAGGGGGCGTTTGAGGAAGCGGGCGTACATATTGGGTAAATATAGGTAATTTCTCTGTAAGAAAAAGGGCAAGAACGCTCCTCCGCCGCAGGTTTGTCATTTAGCACAAAGGATTTCAAAAAAAAATTTGAAAAAGGTATTGACGGGCCGCCGCCGAGAATTTATATTAGTGCACAAGTGAGTATAAGCAAATCCCACCTTTTCAAGCATGTAGGCGGATTGCGAACCAGGCCGAACTTGGAATTGGTTGGAAATTCGACATCAAGCCGACCTATGTTATCGCCATCACGCGGCACAGGATGTTCGATGACGACCGAATTGTTCACCGTGCGACCGTGACGGACCTCGAAACCAACGAGAAGTTCATGGATTCGTACAATTTTACCGTTGTCGAGCTCGCGAAAGTTCCCTTTTTCATAGACTCGAAATCCGACAGCCTAAGCAAGTGGCTCTTTTTCTTCCGCTATTTGAGCCGTTTGCGCGAATTACCCGCGGAGCTTGGAGAACGCAAGTTCAAACAGTTGACAGAAAGTTCAAAAGTGTCTAAGTTTAGCAAAGAAGAATTCGAGGCCTACCAGAAGATGTTTCACGCAGAATGGGATCACAACGCCCTGAAAAACAGTTTCTTTGAGGAATTCGCAGACGACATCAATGCGAAGGTTGAAGAACGTGCTCGTGAAATCGCCAAGCGGATGATCGCCGACGGCAAGCTGTCCAATGAGGAAATCGCCGCCTATTCCGGCCTTTCTGTCGAAGACGTCGTCGTCCTGCGCAGCCAGGCGTAAGCATTCCGCGGCAACGCGCGTGCCCTCTATCGCTTAGTTTTTCAATATCCACTCACCGAAGAACGGGTCTTCGAGCTCATAGCCGGTAGTCTTGATGATGTAGCCCTGTTTCAGCAGCCTTTTGATAGAACTGAACGACGTGCTGGTGGGCACCGACCTATCGGTTATGGGATTACCCCCGTTAGCCAACGTCAGCAACACCTTGCGGTCGGTGCGGTTCATGTTCGTCCAAAGCCGTTCGTAGTCCAGGGAATGCTCTTCTACCTGCTTCTTTACGGCATAGGCAACGACATTTTCCGTTATCTTGCCATACGTGATGGCGTTATAGACTGCGGAGGCTAGCTGCTGTGTATAGTAGGGATGAACGTTTGTGAACTTCAGGATTTCTTCGGTAATGGTCGCCTTCTGTGCCGCAGGCATCTTGGGCAGCCTGCTTTCGATATAGGCGTAAAAATCCTCGTACGGGATTTTCTTCAGGTTCATGCGTTCGCCGAAATGGAAAAACGGGGACTTTTTCTTTTCGAAAATTTCCTCCATCATGGATTCCTGGCTGCCCATGAATATGTAGTTCAACCCCTTCTGTCGTTGCATAATGGCGCGCAGTTGCTTCGAGAGCGTCTTGTCGATAGAATTCACCTCTTGGAACTCGTCGAAAACCACAATAAGGCGGTTCTTTGCAGAAGACACCCTTTCCAGCAAATCCATAGAATCTTCCAGCATAGCAGAGGCCTTACCCACCGAGGGGACAAAGCTCACATCCATGCCGTCAGTCAGCGGATTGTACGACAGCGTGGGCACGACACGAAAATGTTTCATAAAGTGCTTAACCTTCTCAAACTTGTGAAGACGGAAAACCTGACGCAAGATTTGAGCGGCCAGGTCCTCTACATTCAAGACCTTCATGAAATCTATAGTAATAGACGGGCGACCAATTTGTTGCAGGGCCTTTGCCACCAGGCTACTTTTGCCGAACCTGCGCGGAGATATCAAGACCAAGTGATTCTCGCTATCAAGCATCTGCTTGATCTGTTCCAGTTCATTCACGCGGTCCGTGAAGAATTCATCTTCTACGATTGTGCCAAATTTAAAAGGATTCATATTTTCCTCCAATGCGAAAAAAATCGTTGCGAAAAATTTCGCATCTATCAATAATATAATATAATTGCCCTTGTCGCGCAATAGATATATATATTTTTTAGTAAAAATAATGCGAAAAATCTCGTTGCGAAAAATTTCGCAATGAAGCGTCAAGGAGATCCCCGCCGGAGTTTATCCCAGCCCACGAGCTGGGACGGGGATGACAATGCAGGTTACTTAAAGCATTCCCGGATAGTCTGGATGATGGCATCCTGCTGTTCGGGGGTCATCTTGTTGTCGCTGGGCAGGCACAGCCCGCGGGCGAAGATGTCGGCTCCCACGTCGGTGATGCCACCCGCGATGTATGCGTTGGTGCGGGCGCGGCCGTTACCCTGCGCGGTCACGAAGGCGTGGCTCATGTACATGGGCTGCATGTGCATGGGTTTCCAAATGGGGCGACCTTCGGCGTTCATGGCGGCGATGCGTTCCAGGATTTCCGTGGGGCAGCTCTTGCCCGCCTCGTGGATGTACAGGGCGTCGGTTTCGCCGCGCACCTGCTTGCACATGGCATCTTTATCGATAATCAGGCAACTGAGCCAGAAGTTCGGTTCAGAATTCGCGGCGTCGTAGGGGTTCACCTGCACCGGGAGGCCCTTCAGGCCTTCCTTGTAGCGCATGTAGATGGCCTTTTTCTGTGCGATGTGCTCTTCCAGGTAGGGCATCTGGCCGCGGACCACGCCGGCGATGACGTTGCTCATGCGGTAGTTGTAGCCCACCTCTTCGTGCTGGTACCAGGCGGCCGCCTCGCGGCTCTGGGTGCTCCACTTGCGCACCTTCTCGGCGTCGTCCTTGCTGTCGGTCAGGAACATGCCGCCGCTACTGCCGGTGATAATCTTGTTGCCGTTGAAGCTGATGGCGCTGTAGTCGCCGAACTTGCCCGTCTGCACGCCCTTGTAGGTGGCGCCGAAACTTTCGGCAGCGTCTTCGATGAGGAGCGCGTTGTGGCGAGCGCAAATCGCGCGGATTTCGTCCACCTTGCCGGGCGTTCCGTACAAATGAACAAGCACCACCAGGCGCACGTCGGGGTAAATCTCGAAAGCCTTTTCGAGCGCGACCGGGTCCATGTTCCAGGTGTCGTACTCGGTGTCGATGAACACGGCCTCGCCGTTCTCGTAGGCGATGGGGTTCACCGTCGCGTCAAAAGTCATGTCGCTGCAAAAGACCTTGTGACCGCGCAGGCTACCCTCGCCCACCTTGGGCATGCCGTACAGGGCCTCGCCCGCAAGCTTCGTGCACAGGTGCAGTGCGGCGGTACCGGCGGAGAGCGCCACGGCATACTTACAACCGATCTTTTCGGCAGCGAGGCGTTCCACCTCGTTGATGTTCGCACCCACGGTGCTCATCCAGTTGGTCTCGTACGCTTCGGTCACATACTTGATCTCGTCGCCGTGCATGGTGGGGCTGCTGAGCCAGACTTTCTTTTCAAAACGCGTTGTCATGTGCGTAAATATAGGATTTTCTCTGCCGCCCCGGGTTGTGTAAAAAAAAGTTGCCTTAAAAGGCAATTTCCTTGAAATTTCGCTAAATTTGCCAAGTGTTGTTTTTAAATTCAACACAAAAAGTGCTCCAAACGGGTGCGGCCGGGGCGATTATTATATATATTGCCTAAAAAATGGAGTGTTACATGAAGTTTAAGAAACTGCCTGTCATCGCAGCATCCGCCGCCCTATGCCTCATGGCCTGTTCCGAAAATACGGTCGCCAACGCCGTCGACGAACTCGGGGGCGAATTCCCCGCCTCCAGCGAGACTGTCCCGGGCGGCGAGTACCCCGGCTCCAGCGCGGTGATTCCCGGCGGTGAAACGATTCCCGGTTCCAGCTCTGGCGTCATTCCGGGCTACGACCCGGAATCTAGCAGTTCCGGCGTCATTCCGGGCAACGACCCGGAATCTAGCAGTTCCATCTTCCCCCGTTCCAGCTTCAGCACCCCGTGGCACCAGTATTCCAGCTCCGTAATTCAGGGCGGCAGCGGCGACGACGAGAACGACAACGAGGACTCCAGGACGCTCGACGGCACCCAGATCCTCCTGAAGCTCTCGGGCACCTCGGCCACGGTCGAGAACAACAACGGCTGCGTCGAAGTGGCCGACAAGAAGGCGACCATCACCTGCCCGGGCGCCTACTACGTGACCGGCGAATCCTCCGATTTCCAGGTGGTGGTGAACACCCCGGGTGCCGAGAACGAGGGCAACACCGGCATCTACCTCTACAACGCGACCATCAAGAGTTCCAACTCCCCCATTCTGGTGGCTAACGCCGACAAGACGGTGCTCCACCTGGTGAAGGGCACCACCAACGTGGTGGAAGACGGCAACGGCAACCACCTGTTCACCAAGGTCAACGGCGCACAAGACACCTCCAAGGCAGCCATCTACGCCAGGGACGACCTCAACATCAAGGGTGCGGGCACGCTCACCGTCAAGGGCAAGTTCAAGAACGGCATCCAGTGCAGCAACGACCTCAAGATTAAGAACGGCGTCATCACCGTCGAAGCCGAAGAGAACGCCGTCAAGGGCAAGGGCAGCCTCCAGATTTCGGGCGGCACGCTTAACCTTACGGCCAAGAAGGGCGACGGCCTCGAGAGCGACGAATGCGAAGAAGTCAACGGTGAATGCAAGAACATCATCGAGGGCAAGGGCATCGTGAACATCTCGGGCGGCAACATCACCATCAATGCCGCCGACGACGGCATCGACGCCGCGAACTTCATCCGCGTGAGCGACTCCACCGAGGCCTCCACGCTCAAGGTCACGGCTACGGGCAAGGGCCTTGTTGCCGAAAAGTACATCTACGTGGACGGCGGCAAGAGCGACGTGAAGTCCACTGGCGACGACGCCCTGCACACCCACTGGCAGATCCTCCTGAACGCGGGCGAAGTGACCGTAAACGCCAAGGATGACGGCATCCACGCGGACTCCGCCCTATACATGAAGGGTTCTACAATCAACGTGGTAACGGCATCCGAGGGCATCGAAGCCTACAAGATTTTCGCGGAAGGCGGCATCACCGCCACCTTCGCCACCAACGACGGCTGGAACGGCGCCGGCGGCCCGAAGGACCCCAATGCCGGCGGTCTTTCCTCGTTCAGCGAGAGCGGTGGCCACATCGTGGTGAGCGGCGGCTACCACTACATCTCCTCGAAGGGCAACATGATCGACGTGTTCGACGCTAACGGTTCCGGCAAGATGACCGGCGGCGTGCTCATCCTCGAAATCACCGGCCAGAGCTACGAGAGCCAGGGCGGCGGCATGGGCATGGGTATGGGCTGGGGCTTTGGCGGCCAGGGCGGGAACAACTGCGATGCCTACAACATGGCCGGTGGCCTCATCGACACGGATACGGGCTTCGAAATCACAGGCGGCGTGATGCTCGCCTTCGGCGACTTCTCCACAGACACTCCGGGCTGCGCTTCACAGACCTACAACAACAGCAGCTACTACGGCACCGACAAGGCCGCATTCAAGCCGACATACCAGGGCAAGCACATCTTCTACGGTGGCGACGTCAAGTCCGTGAGCCAGGTGAATACCGCCGGCATGACCGAGGTCAAGTTCCCCAACGGCGTGAGCTACATGTACAAGTAAGGCGCGGTGCCAACAGGCGCCCCTCCCAATAGCAATTGAAAAACTCCCCGTCGTGCCCGGCGGGGAGTTTTTGATGCGTATACGAGAAATTTATAGTCTTATACCTGCGCGGCACCTGCCCTATACCTGCCCGGCGGCCAGGTTGAACGCCTCGGGGTAAGCCTTTACGGCGCAGTTGTCGCAGAGCACGCGCATGCGGGTCTCGGCGAGGGTGTTCACGCGCACCTGCAGCCCGCAGTGGGCACAGCGCGTAACGAACACGAGAGTCTTGGATTCCGTGGGCACCTCGGGGATGGCCACCGCGGCCTTTTCGCCCAGGCGGGTCACGTAGCTACGGAACGTGACGTGCCCCTCGGAATCCTGCACAACCTCGCGGGTCACGGAGCACTTGAAGCTCCGGCCCTTGCGGTTGCGCATGCGCGCCACAAAGCTGTGCCGCGCCTCGTCTACGCAGTCCCTGAAGTCCTCCCACTCCTTCAGGTACCGGTAGAAATCGGTTATGTAATGCCACACCACCTCGGACTCGCTGTAGCCGAACATGCGGCAAAAGCGCCTGTTGCCCGAGAGAATTCTTCCGTGGGCGTTGACTTCGAAGTACGCCACGTCGATCTTGTTATCGCCTTCCATCATCTTGCGCCTCCGTAATAGTTGTAGCGGTACCGCACGTCGACCACCCTGAGGGGCCGCCCGCCCATACGCACCTGTTCCAAACTGAGGTCCAACATAGCATCACCAAAATTCACCGGGTCGGCCGTGGGCCTGTTGGGGGCCGCGGCGGAATACGCCCTGGCTACCGCCTCGCCGTCCACATACAGCACCAAGGTGCCCGTGTCAAAGTCCCAGACCGCCGTGAGGTAGGCCCAGCTGCCCAGGCGGTATGCCGAGGGGTTCACCGCCACGTTGCCGCAGGTAAAGCTGCCCGAGGCGTCGCCACGGAAGAACGCGAAGTGCGGGCCCATAACGTTGCACATGCCGTCTATCACGGCGAGCGTGAACAGGCCTGCCCCGCCGCCCTGCTGCGGGTAAACGCCCACGATGTTCTGGCGGTACGGGGCGCTTGCCACCGAGTTCACCTTGACCCAGCCTTCCACCACCAGGGCCGGGGCGGTGTCGAACAGGGCTCCGGCACCCAATATGCTGGCACTGTTGCCGCCCTGAATGCTGTCCATCTCAAAACGGCCGAGCACGCCGTAATCCACGCCGTAGGGCACAAGCAAGCCGTTACCCGAACTGCCGTCATTGCCGTCCTTCGGCAATTCGGTTCCGGGTTCGTTAACCGTATCCCTGATGGTGTCGGAATCGGTTGCAGGGTTGTTATCGCCCGAGGAGAAACCTACGGGCAAATCTACCATGGAGCTGCTGGAACCGCCCATGGCCACGCTGGAGCTGCTCGACGCCCGGGTAGAGCTGCTCGAAGCCTCGGCGGAACTGCTGGACGTTGGCTTTATGGTAATATAGTTGGCACTGCTGACCGTGTCGTAAGCAACGATTCCCTTGTACGAGCCTATGGCCATAGCGTCGCTGAATTCTGCGGCACCGCTGAGAGTATAGCCCACCCTGACCGCGTACACCACGTCGTCGTACTTTTCGCTGTCACCGGCATCCACATAAACGGGCAGTATAGCACCTTGCGGCACGCCGTCAATTTCAAAGTTGCCGTTCATGTCGGTCGTGGAACTCCACTGGGAACCAACGACCGTGAACACGATTCCGTCGTCCATCATGGATGCGTCTAGGCGCCCCTTGATGGAGCCCGTGCCAGTGAGCTTGAGGTTCACGTTCACGGGAGTACCGCTGTATTCTACCACGGAGTAGAACGCCCCCGCAGCGGTACTGCCGCTGAGGCCGTATTCGCCCTGCAAGTCGAGCGACAAGCCAAAGTGGCCAGATTCATCGGTAATGGCGCTAAGCACAACAGAAGAGGAATCGCATGCGATAGCGAACACCTCGGCACCCGCCACCGGGTTTCCCTTGGCGTCGGTAAGCGTACCCGTCAAGGTCGCATCGGCAGCGGGCATAGCATCTTCGGCGTCGGGATTCGCACCCGCAACGGTGTTGGTCTCTTCGTCCACGCCGCCCGCAAACATTAGCGAACAGCCGGCAAGCAGCGAGAGGGAGGCACAGGCGAGAATCGCCTTGACAAGCGCCGCATCAAGAATCGCGGGCCGCATTGAAACGGGAAGTGTGAAAAGCTTAAGCATCTCGACCTCCCCTGAAATCCTTGGTGAGCGGGAACAGCTGCACGTTGAGGCGGTACACGCGGTTCTCGCCGGTATCTTCCATCACAATCGAAGAAATGCGCCTGCGGAAGTCGGCAATCTCCTGCGAAATGCGGTAGAACGCGTTCTCGGACACGCCCAGCGTGAGCCCCGAGATGTCGCGTTCGTTCATGGGAATCTCGTCGAGGGCGCGCACGGCGAGCTCGCCCATCTGGCGGTGCATCTCGCGCACGGAGAGCCTAGCGACTTCCAGGTTGCCCGTGGTAATGGACTTGGCCGCCTGCTCGTAGCCGCGTTCACTCTTGCGGAGCAGGCCCACCTTCTGCAAAAGCGAAAGGGCTTTTTTCACTTCGGCGGTCTGCGTGTCGAACGCGAGCTTTTCGGCAATCTTGGCAGGGGTGGCGTCGCCCATTTGCGGGGCCATTTCGCGCACAACCGGGTTCACCCACGATTCGTAATAGTCGAACTGGTCTTCGCCCACGATTTCCATGGAGCCTTCCTTGGCCACTTCGCGCATCTTCTTGAAAACAATCTTCTTTTTGGCGGAGTCCTTCTCCTGGTTGAACTCCACCAGCAGGCGGAAGTACTGCAGGTCCACACCCACAAGCCCCATGGCCGAGGCCACGCGTTCCACGCCAACGTCGCTCAGGTTGGACTTTCCGTCGCAAACGAGCTTGAGGAATACAGGCGACGAATACCCGGCGGCCTTGGCAAAGTCGCGCCAGGTAAAGCCGGAACGCACCTTGCGCTCGGCATAGTAGTCGCGAATGTACACGCGGTAATTCTGGTATTCCATCACGGGTTTCATACGCGTTTTAATATATATTCTTTTTTGGCCTTGCGCAATAGTCCATGATACAAAAATACGATATTTTTTAAATATTTTTGATTTTCACTCCAAAATATGCCGTTTTGAGCATTTTTCATGATACAAACGATACAAAATGCGATGATACGGAACACGAGAATGTGCGATGAGAGGTATGGGGTAATTGCTGTTACCGAGCAGCTCCTTACGTCATGGCGGCCCACGAGCCGCCATCTAGACTGTACAGGACGGATTGTTCCTCGGCGGGTTGGACTAGCGAGGGTGTAAAAGTGATGGGTCCCCCTCCGCGATGCTCGGGGGATGACTCGGTGATCGAGATGCTACAGGTCTTTCACGACCATAATGCCGCTCTTTTCGATTTTCGGGTACTGGCGCATGCCTTCCCCGCCCTTGCCGCTGTCCAGAACCTCTTCGAGCTCGCCCTTGGTGTTGTAAAGGTGGAGTTCCCAGGGGCCGTTGGGCGCGTTGAAGAACCCGGAGTTCTTCTGCACGTTGCGCTGGAAGGTACGGTTGAGGCGGTCGGCCACGCTGCGGGCCTGTACCAGGCTCACGTCGGCCAAGGTCCACGAAATTGGCGACCCGCCCATGTCGAATATCAGCAGGGCCTCCAGGTCGGTATCCTCTTTCATGGTGAACTTCCAGCTAAAGTTCTGCCAGCTGGTGCTCAAGTCGAGGATTCGGCCGTTGGCGTACGGGGTGTACTCCTCGGAATCGCGCTTGATGTTCACGTGGAGCGTACGCGGCTTGGCGGCCTTGGCACGCATGCTGAATATATAGGTGACTCCGTTGCGCAGCGTGAGCCTCTGCTTAAACTGCAGGCCCCAAGTCTCCTTGCCGCCATCGGCAATGGAGAACTGCACCTCGCCCTTGTCCACCTTCACGGTCGCCTTGCCGTCCCAAAAGTCGGTAGTCCAGTGTTCCAGCGGGTTCGACTCGCTAAAGCTGCCGTTCTGGATAATGTTGACGCCCGAGCCCATGGAACCGGTGTTAAAGTCCCTGTTCTGGATAAAGTTCGGAATCACGCTCGTGTTCTGGATGCCGAGCGGGCTATCTACCGCAACCTCTTTGCCCCAGCCCACAAGCGTGTTGTACGAGCTGTGCTCCGTCATGTCCATTTCGGGGCTGTCAAAATTGCCCGGGCCCCAGCTCCAGCAGAGCCAGCCAATGCCTAGCCTTTCGCATTCACCCATAATGAACTTGTACGGAATTTCGCGGGCACCGCCCACGGCCACCGGTGCAAACTCACCCACCACAAGCGGGAGCTTGATTTCTACGGAGCGTTCGAGGCACGCGGTAATGCGCTGCTGCACCGTTTCAAAGCCGGTACGTGCGGCATCGTGGCGCTCGGTGGGCCACCACATGTGTATGGAGAAAAGCAAGTTGTGTTCGGGGTCGGCCTGCAACAGGCGCGGGCCCACTTCCAAAATGTTCTTTTCGCTCTGGCCCCAGTTGTCGGCGTCAATCATCACGGGCACGCGAACGCCCGCGGCACGCAGCCTGGTGACAATCAGGTTGTAGGCGTTAAAGAATTCCCCGGGAACCTGTTCGCTGTCGCCGGGCTCGTTGCCAACGTTCAGAATCAGGTATTCCTGGTGGTTCTGAATCATGCGGATAGCCTCGTCGCGAAGCCAGTAGTCCAGCACGTCCGGGAGGCGGTCCCAGTTGCCCGTGGTGTCGTGGATTTCGGGGATGGGGATCATCCCGTTCGCAATGCAGAGGCCAATGATGCTGTCGAGGTCGCTAATGCGGCCGCGCGTATTCCATACGATGCGCACGCAGTTCGCGCCCGTCTTCGCGATTTCGGGGATTGTCTTGCCTTCGCGGTCGGTCCAAATGAACATGTGGTTGATACCGCGCAAAACAACCTTCTCGTTGTCCTTGCTGTAAAGCTGTCCGTCTTGGACAAAAAAGCCGGGTTTCTCGGATGCAATATTCATACAAGACCTCCCCTAAAAAATCACCTTCTCTTGCCGTAGCCGTAGCGGTAGTAGCCGTAACCGTAGCCGTAGTGGCCCGAATCGTGTTCGCAATGGTTCATCACGAACGCACCGGGTTTTTGCGCGTAGCGGTGCAGCTTTTCCATGGTTTCCTTGATTTGGTCTATGGTGTGCTTGCCGTAATGCAGCACGTACAGGCCAAAGTCGGCCAACGGGTAAACAAGCTCGGCATCGGTCACCAAGGTAAGCGGCGGCGTATCGATAATCACAAAGTCAAACTTGGAGCGGGCCTCTTCCACGAACTTGGCCATGGGTTCGCCTCGCAGCAGCTCGCAGGCCGAGGTGTGGATTTTGCCACCACCGATTACAAACAAATTATCCACATTACCCTTCACCATGGCGGTCTCGATAGTCGCCATGCCGCAAAGGATTTCGGCCAGGCCGAACTCGCCCTTGCCGCGGAACACGCCCAGGCGCATGTCGGCATCCACAAGCAATACCTTCTTGCCGCTCTCGGCCAACAGGGCGGCCAAGTTCAGCGAGACAAAGCTCTTGCCCACGCCGGGGATAAGGCCCGTGACCATCAACACCTTGTGGTCCACCTTGGAGAGAGAGAATTCCAAGGCCGTCTGCAACGAGCGGAAAGCCTCGCTCACAGGGTCGTCTGGGTGGCTCACCACGAACGGGATGCCGCGGTGCAGGTGCCACTTGCCCTTGCGAAGGCTGCTGCTGAACTGCGGAATCTTGGCGAACACGCTCATGTCGGTAGCACGTTCCACCTCGAGGCTGCTGCGCACGCCGTTACGGAGCATGCGGCGCAAGAACACAAGCAATACGCCAATCATAAAGCTTGCCGCAATCGCGCAAATAAGGATGTTGAACTTTTTGGGCTTGCTCTGGATTTGCTCAATCTGGGCGTAGTCCACAATGCGAACGTTGCCCACCTCACCCGCGCGCACCACGCGCAACTGCTGGATATTGTTGAGCATGTTCGTGTACACTTCGTTGTTCACCGCCACTTCTTCTTGCAGGCGCATAATCTCCTGCTGCGTAAGCGGCATGGTCTCGGCGTTTTTCTTGAGGCGAGCAAGTTCGCTGCGCAATTTGTCTTGCTGCTTCACGATGGTGCGTACATTCGGGTGTTCTTCCTTGAACAGGCGCATCGCGGCCTGGCGATCCTGTTCCAGTGCCAATATTTCGCGTTGCAAGGTCACCTCTTTGTCCAGGTGCGCCTTGGTCTCGCCCGTCATGTCCACGGAACCAATCTTGTGGCGGTAGTCGGCCAGAATCTTTTCGGCGCTATCGAGTTTGGCCTTCACGCCGGGGAGCTGGCCTTCAAGGAATTCCAAAGTCTTCTGGGCCTCGGCGCTGCGCATCTCCACGTTCTGGCGCAAGTACGTTTTGGCGATGGTGTTGAGGATCGAGGCGGCGCGGTCGGCGTAGCGGTGGCTGTACTTGACGCTTATAATGCCGGTCTGCTTGCCCTTCTCGGCCACGTTGAGCGACTTGGCCAGGCCACGGGCGGCCACGAGCGGGTTCCTCTGCGAAAGGCGGAACATTTCTCCCTCGGTGGCGCGCATAAGCCTAACGCGAATCGCCAAGGTATCGCCTGCGTACGGCGCTACCAGGCGGTCGCCCACCTTGCCTTCTACAAGCTTGGATTCCTCGGGAGTATAAACGGCGTAGGTGTTAGGGCCGGTAGCCATGGCCATCCAGCGTTCACCGCGGGCAATGGCCGGTATAGAGAGCTCATCGATATCCATGCGGCCTTCGCGGTGTAGCAACCGGTTGAGCCAGTCTACCGGCGTCGCGCTGTACGCGAGATGTTCCTCGGCAACCACAAAGTCCAGCACCATGCGGCTCTTGATGAGCTCGATTTCGGCATCGGCCGGACTCGACATGTCGAGCAAAGCACCCATCTCGCCCATGGCCTTGGTAGCCTTGTTACCGCCCTTCACGTTCACCTGCAACAAGGCGTCGCTCGTGAACTGCGGGCGTATCCACATGCCAATCCCAGTACCGACAACCGCACCCAGCACAATGCAGAACACCAGGAAGAACTTGTGCCTCCACAATATTCCCAGCGCCTCGAGCAGGGTAATGGTATCGCCTGCCGAGGACTGCTGCAGTTGAGCCAGATTTACGGTCGCGTTCTTGTCGATGTCAACCATACCGGTCCTTATGAATTCAGCTAATTACTTCCAGAACGGCACCATCTCTACGCGGCGGTTCTTTTCGCGGCCATGACGCTTCTTGTTGTCGGCAACGGGCATGGAGCGACCATAGCCCACGGCACGCAGGCGGGAGCGGTCGATACCCTTGCTGATCAGGTAACCCACCACCGTCTCGGCGCGCTTCTGCGAAAGTTGCTGGTTGTATTCGTCGGTACCCTTGTCGTCGGTATGGCCCTGGACCTCGAGGTTAGCTTCGGGGAATTTTTCCATAAGGCGGGCCACGTCGTCCAGCGTACCGTAGCTGCTCTTGAGGAGCTTGGCGGAGTTCAGCTTGAACTGGATGCCCTTCTTGAGTTCGTCGAGGTTTTCCCTCTTGTTGAGCGGGCAACCCACGGAGTCAATAGACACGCCCTGCAAGGTGTTGGGGCACTTGTCCTTCACGTCGGGCACGCCGTCGCGGTCAAAGTCGGGCAGGCAGCCCACGGAGTCCACCTTCGCACCAGCATCGGTAGACGGGCACTTGTCCTTCACGTCGGGCACGCCATCGCCATCGGAATCCTTCGGGCAGCCGGTGCTGTCGACTTCGGTACCTTCTACGGTACCCGGGCACTTGTCGAACGTATCCGGAATGCCGTCCTTGTCGCCGTCCTTCGGGCAACCAAGGCTATCGACTTCCAGGCCCTTGGCGGTGTTGGGGCACTTGTCAAACGTATCGGCAACGCCATCGCGGTCAAAGTCGAGCGGGCAGCCTTCGTTGTCCACCGTGAGGCCGGTCGGGGTGTTCGGGCACATGTCCAGGCTATCCACCACACCGTCGTGGTCAAAGTCACTGCGGAACGGAGCAGGGGTCGTATCCTTCATAATCACGACAACCGTATCAATCTTCACGAGGGTATCGCGCTGCGGCAGGCCCTGCGGGGTTTCACGCTGCTGGGCGGGGTCAGCCTTGCCAAAGCGCACAGAGAGCATCGCGGCACCGGCCCAGAGCGGAGTCGGGGCGTAGTAGTAGTTGGCAACTTCGCCATTGATACCCTGGTAGTGTACGGGCACATCGCTGTGGCCTTCCATTTCCTTCTTGTACTTGAAGCCGAGGTTCTTGAGCGTACGCACGGCAATGTCCATGCCCATGGCGAAGTCGATATTGTGCGTCACGTGGAAGCGCAAACCCGGGGTAAGGAGCATCGGGTCGGCAAACGGGGCAAAGTCAATGTCGCCCTTGCTCTGCAGGCGCATTTCACCGCTAAAGTCAATAAAGAAGTCCACAAAGCTGAGCGGAACAAAGTTCAAGCCCGTGCTGTACTGCAACGTAGTGGCCTCGCCGTCTTCGAGAGGAATCACAACACCGGCGGCGGTGTTCCAGCGCATGGGGAAACCCTTCTTAACAAAGTCGAGCGAGAAGGCCAAGCCGGCACCAAAGGCCCAACCGTAGGCCGTGTACGGGTGCGTATAATCTTCGCCGTTCAGGTACCAGGCGTGCCTCGGGGCCACACCGGCCTGAGTTTCACCAGTCGGCGCATAGGCATCGAGCAACAGGGCAACGCTCCACATGCGGCTCGTGTCGAACGGGGCGCGCACCTTGGCGTTGATGTTCAGGTCGCCACGGCCGGCGGTCCACATGTTCATGGAACCGGCAGGGCCATCGGGAGCATGGTCGTAGTACAGCGGCATGCTTACACCGAGGTCGATAAAGTCCAAAATACCCACGGTCACGAAGAAGTCGCCCGACATGGAGAGTGCATAGTCGAGGAATGCGCTGCGGTTGCCGTTCACCTCGTAGCCACCGCCACGGGTAAAGGCCCAGGCGTCGGCGGCAATGGTACCGCCGGTACCCACGACAACGTTCCACTGACCGAGGGTCTGTGCGTTAATCTGGCGCAAGCCCTCGGTACCGCCAGCAACAATACCGGAATGGGCGTAAGAGAGCCCTGCAACCAACAAGGCAGAACCCAGGATTTTTTGGACAAGATTCACGGTAAAACTCCTTACTTAGGTTGAATCTTTCTAATTATGCGTCATATATAGCAAATTTGTCTACGCTCTGTAGCCCTTGGGATTGTTCTTTTGCCAATTCCAGGCATCACGGCACATTTCGTCTATGCCAAACTGCGCCTTCCACCCAAGTTCCTTATATGCCTTCTCGGGGTTGCAATAGCATGTAGCTATATCCCCGGCGCGGCGCGGCTTAATGCTGTAGGGCACCTTGACCCCGTTCACGCGCTCAAAAGCCTTCACCACATCGAGCACGGAATAGCCGTGGCCCGTACCCAGGTTGTATATGGCGAGTCCGCACTTGCGCTCAATCGCCTGCAGGGCACATACGTGGCCCGCGGCCAAGTCGCAAACATGGATGTAGTCGCGCACGCCCGTACCATCGGGGGTATCGTAGTCGTTTCCAAAAACGCCCAGTTCCTTGCGGAGCCCCACCGCCGTCTGCGAAATGTACGGCACCAAGTTGTTCGGAATTCCGTTCGGATCTTCGCCAATAAGGCCGCTCGGGTGCGCACCGATGGGGTTAAAGTAGCGCAGCAGCACCACGTTCCATTCCGGGTCGGACTTTTGCAGGTCCATAAGCACCTGCTCCAGCATGGACTTTGTCTGGCCATAGGGATTGGTAATCTGGCCCTTGGGGCAGTTCTCGGTGATGGGGATTTCGGCAGGGTTGCCGTACACCGTAGCCGACGACGAGAAGATGATGTTCTTCACGTTCGCCTTGCGCATGGCGTTGAGCAGCACAAAGGTCGCGTCCATGTTGTTCTCGTAGTACTCGAGCGGTTTTTCTACCGACTCGCCCACCGCCTTGAGGCCCGCAAAATGGATGCACGCGTCAAACTTGTGCTGCTTAAAGAGCTGCTCCATCACGGCGGCATCGCGCACGTCGGCCTTTACAAAAGGGACTTCCTTGCCGATAATCTTTGCGACCCTGCGGAGGGATTCTTCGCAAGAATTTACCAGGTTGTCGACCACCACCACGGAGTGGCCAGCCTTATCGAGTTCAATAATGGTGTGGCTACCGATATAGCCCGCACCGCCAGTTACTGCAATTTTCATAATAGTATCCTAATTTAAATTAATCATCCCTAACGCAACGAATGCCTGTGTAGATGGTTTTGAGGCCGTTGCCCCCTCCAAAAACAGGTCTCGTTGCATATAAATCAGTGTAAATAAAATCCGCCTGCGTCAACGAACGTTGAGACGAGAGCCACATACGCGAACATCCATAATGGCAGAAACCTCTATCCCAATGACCCGGACCCTTTAGAGTGAGGGCATGCGATTCCGGATAAGCTGAAAAGTTACTGACAGAACGATCAGTATGCGAAGGCAGACGCCAGCCACTCGGGCAAATTCCCCGAACCTTGGCCGGGATTGAACAGGACTTACTATATCCACACCCTAATCCGTCTTTACTATAAAGCCCGGCACTGTCCATGGCGGCAGCCCACGTATACAATCGGCCTCTGCTTAAACAAGCACTTTCTTTATCATCAGGGCATTTCGTCTCTATCGCCGGATAGTCAAAACTCAAGAAGTCAACCATCCAACTAATTCTACCAACATTAACATATTGATATACATGGTTATCTCGCAAGTCGACAAAATAATGTGTAGTACCAAAATTAAAATAATAGGCTCCATCTTTACAGAAGCCACCTTCCTGGGGAGTGAATATTCCTCCACTACATTTACTATAGATTTTACCGTCAAAACAGAACTGTGCCTTGTCATTTAATTTTTTCCCGCCGCACAATTCTGTCAAGACTCCGTTCTCGCACACAAATTCTGCGGGGCTATAGGGAATACCCCCGCATATATCAACAAGCGCCCCATCTATACAAGTTTTTGCCTGTACATCATATTCCTTACCGTTGCACTTGGGATAAACCACCCCATCCACGCAAAAGTGATCGGACGAAGTATACAAGCCTCCTGAGCCGCACACATCGATAATCGAACCATTTACACATAGTTGTGTTTTAACATTGTATCGAACGCCTTTACAGAGGCCATACAGCACGCCATCGACACATTCATATTCCGACGGGTCATAACCATTTTTCATTCCGCATTTGCTGTAGACATGTTTATTTTCGCAAAATTCCGTGGCAGGAGTATATGGAACACGTCCACAAAAGTCGTACACAATACGATTATCACAGAATTGCGTATAAGGATTAAACTCTCTTCCTCCACACTTGGGATGTATCATTTTATCTTCACCGCAGAAATACGACCTTGTATCGTACCGTCTCCCTTCACATATAGGGAATATTCTATAATCCTCACAAAATTCGGTTTCCACATCAAAAGTTTGTATACCGCATATTAGCTCCAACATGCCATGACTGCAAAAACGGATTGTCGGGTCGTAACTGGTTCCGCTACATTTCTCCATCAATGTCCCGTAATAACAAAACATGGAATCCAGGTCGTAAATTTCTCCGCCACACCGTTCAACAACTTCTCCATTGTAGCAAAAAGACTCTGCCGGGTCATAGGGGATTCCTTTGCACATGGCTCGCGCGACAACCACCGTATCGGAACCGCAAACGAACAAAGCCGAGCCATCTCCCGCATCATTTATGGTGCAGCGTACGGGTTCGCGGGCATCCTTGCCAGCCTTCTGCCAAACGGAATCCTTGCCGCAGGTAACCTTGAACCCGTTTTCTGTTTCGTCCGAGATAGCGCAGGTGTCGGGCATCAAGTTCTTGAGATTGATGGAGACATTACTTTTTCCGCAAACAACCGTAAAGCCGTCCTCAAAGCCCAAGACATCGCACTTGGTACCATCCGTGCCGTTCGTGGCATCCTTGCCGTCGGTACCGTCTTTGCCATCCTTGCCATCGGAGCCATCGGTACCGTCTTTGCCGTTAAAGCGAATCCATTCGCCGTCCATGCAAAAATACACTTCCGAGGAATCGGCCACGTAAACAAACTTGCCTTCGTTCGAGGCGTCGCAAGGGAGTTGATCGATACTCTCGCCCACGGCCAGAATATCCATGTTGGGGTCGTTTACCGTTTTCGCCGTATCAATTTCGTCACCGCACGCAACAAGCGCAAAGGCGGCAAACATCAACAATATCTTGGAAATACGTGCCATATCAGTTATCCTTCACGCAACGAACATACCACTTTTTATTCATTGGACGAGTTCTAAAACCGGGGGGATAACTAATCCCGGTAAGACACATGGTCCATGCTTCCTCTACATCTATTTCCGGTGTCCAAAAATACCGAGGAATATCCGTTTGCCCCACTCTATTTGACAAGAGGGAACGAAGTTCTGTTTCGCTGAGGATATTCGTCATCGTAGTAAACTCGTGCCTGCGGGGCAAATGCCATCCTTCAGGGCAAATACCTCGTACAATAGGGGGCAATTGACATGTCAAGGAATTATTTTCCCTATACCCGCACTTCGCCTTGTACACGGTATCCCTCGCCAGCGCAATCGAGTCCATTGCCGCACCCCATTTATATGCACATCCGTTATTAGTATCCGAGCAATCATGTCCATAAATAAGGCTTGGGGTCTGAACGCTATCCCCGTAGGCCAGGTTCTCGGCCATCCACACCTGGTCACCAATTTTCTCATAAAGGTAAGCGTGTCCGTCTCGCGTATCGCAAAAGTGGTTCGACCAGTCCACGGCCTGTTCCCAGCACTTGCTGTATTTTTTGTATTCCTCGGGAGTGCGCACCGTATCGAACACGCAGTAGCCCTGCTTGGGGTCGTAGGGCTTTCCGCCACAATTCGCGGCGTATACCTTCACCGTGTCTTCGGGGCACATAAACTCGTAGGCCCCGTTATGGAGGTCGCGCATGGAGCAGCCACGGCCGGCACGGCCGGCAGCACCCGCTTTTTGCCTTTCGGATTTTTCGCCACATGTCACATTGAATCCCGACTGGCTCACAGAAGAGATATCGCAAGTATCGGGCATCATGGTCTCGTATAACAGCCTGGCAGACGACGAACCGCACACCACTGCAAAGCCGTTGGCGTAGCTATCTATGGAACAGGAGTCCCCGTCCATGCCGTCGTTGCCGTTTTGGCCATCTTCGCCATCCTTGCCGTTGGCCCCGGCCTTGCCTTCCTTGCCGTCCCTACCGGTATAGGCACGCCAGCCCCACTCCGTGCAATGGAAAATCAGCAAGGAATCTTCCACGTACACAAAGGAGCCTATGGTAGACTTGTTGCAGTCCGCCTTCAGCAACTTTTCACCCGCCGCGATGGTCGGAATGCCGTCGGAATCCACGACCTTTACCGTAGAAGTGGAGGAATCCCCACCGCAAGCGCAAAGCATGGCAACAAGCGCACAGGCGAAAATACTATGGACCAAACGAGTCATAGCCTATTCTACCCCATACACCACGCCATCGCGACACAAGGCACGGCGATATTCATAAAGCTTTTCGCCGCAATAGCTATACACAACACCGTCTTGGCAAACTTGCGTCTTGGTATTGTACAACCCATCAAAACCGCATATCGAGTACACGGAATCCCTTATGCAGTAGTCATCACCTCCCTTATAAATCAGGGTGTCGCCACAGTGGGCGTATATTTTTTCGGCAATGCAGGTATCCACCTCCGCATCGTAAATGCGGCCACCGCACAGCGTATGGGCAAGGCTCTCGTCGGCGCGGGAAATCGTCTTGCGGAACTCGAACACTGAATCGCCGCACACCTGCTTGTACGTGCCGTCGCCGTTGTCCCTAAGGGAACAGTCTGCACCGTTCTTGCCATCGAGGGCGTTAGGCACCTCCACCTTCACGCTGTCGCATTCAATGGTAATGAGCGAATCCGTAACCGAGGCAAAGGAACAACCGTCGTCAATCTTCCAGTCGAACGTAACCGTAGAGGTGTCGCCGTTGCAGTTGAATTCAAGCCTGTCCACGTTGTCCACCACGGTGCAAAGGTTGCCGTCCTTTCCGTTCTTGCCGTCTTTGCCATCCTTGCCGTCTTTACCATCGGTGCCGTTGGTGCCGTTAGTGCCGTTCTTGCCGTTAATCACCTGCCAAACTTCGCCGTCGCAAAGGTAAACCGTCTTGAACGACTCGCTATACAGTAGCCTGCCCAAATGAGAATCGTCGCAGTCATAATCCGAGACAAACGAACCATCCGGAATCAGGTCGTAACCGGTAGAGGTGTGCGTTTCGATAATAGTCTCGTCGTCGCCGCCACACGCAAAAAGGCACAGCGCAAGCGAAGCCGCAAAGGGGAGTACGAATTTATTGTTCTTCATGATTCACCTCCTCGACATCTTTCACGCAACGCAGGGCATCAAAGTCGCTCTTGCCGTCCGTGAATCTGACTTTCCTGTCGCTTCCTGTTGCCGTAGACTTCAAAGATGCCACCTTCACCGGATCGGTCTCGTCTTCCGTGGCCGAATAGAAATAGGTAGTCGCGTAATAGTTGAACAAGCCCAGTTCGTTAGACTCATCACCGTTGTGATCGAGTCCGCCAACTTGCTGACGGGTAGTAAAGTCATCGTGCCAAACTCCGGTATCGTATGCATCCGTATAAATCAGGCTTTCCAATTCCTCTTTCGTAGGCACGTGCCAACCTTCGGGGCAAATTCCACGATGCGGGTATTTCACAACGTCCCCCGCAAATTCAGTATTGTACTTTTCGTCAATCGCCATAAGGACGTTCCACCTGTAGACACGCCCCACCTTGGAGCAATCAACGTCTTTTGCCTTGTCCAGATTTTTGATGCCGGAATAGGCTTCGTCTTCTGCGACCTCGGACGGGCACAACGAACCTTCCACATTCAGCCTGTAATTTTCGGCCATCCATTCGTATTGGCCAAGCTTTACCGTCCTGTAAACGTTACCGGCAGAGTCCGTTACACTCCCGACAATCCTGTCGGCTTCGCAATGGTATTTTGTGGGGTCGTATTCATTGCCGACATAACCACACACCGGGTAAACCTTGCCCTCGTAACAGAACGAATAGAAGGGATTGTACTGCTGACCGCCACATAGCGATGACCTAGTCTGGTCGTCGTGGCAGTTATAGATAGTCGGGTCGTACAAGATATCACCGCAATATTCGAGTACCGAGCCCGTATCGCTACAAGCCTGTGTAGTAACGTCGTACACGTATCCACCGCACTTGGGGTAAAGGGTTACGCCGTAGCAGAAGGCCGTATCGGGGTCGTACGGTTCTTCGCCGCAAAAATCGCCGTAAAGCACCACGCTCACGTCGCCACAAACTTGCAGCATCGTGCCGTCTTCGTTATCCACGTACTTGCAAACCGGGGCGTCTTCTCCGTCTTCGCCACGAATCGTGGTGGCCGACTTGCCGCCGCACTTGAGCGTTACCGTACCGTCTTCGTTCTTGACCGTCTCGCACGAACTGGGAGTCTTGAGGTGCGTATTGACCTTGACGGAATCGCGGCCGCAAACAAGCGTATAGACTTCGCCCGACGAGGTCACGCTGCAAATGCTTCCGACTTCGCCGTCTACGCCGGTCTTGCCGTCCTTGCCGTCTTTACCGTCTTTGCCATTTGTACCGTCTTTGCCATTGCGGCCGTCAACGCTGCGCCACACGCTACCGTTGCAAAAGAAAACTTTCGCGGAATCCTTAACGTAGGCGATATCGGCGACATGCGCACTGTCGCACTTGCCAAGCCCGTCCATGTTGGCGGCGACTTCGAACCCGGTCTTTTCGTGTGCCAAAACCGTAGTCGTCTCGTCTCCGCCGCATCCCCAAAACACAACAGCCAGCAACGCGATCAGTACCAGTTTTTTCATTCCTTCACCTGTTTCATGTTTTTCTTGTTAAATTCTTCGGGAGTCGTGAACGTGGGCACAATCTCGTGCAACGCCTTGATGGCCTTCTCGTCTTCGTTCTCCGAAGCCGCGTTCTTGAGCTTCCACAGCTCGCTGATGAACTTGTCGGAATCGATTTCTATCTGCTTGCCTATAAAGATGAGCTTGTTGCGCGTCTTTTGCAGGCCTTCCTCGTTCATCAAAAGTTCTTCCTTGATTTTTTCGCCCGGGCGCAAGCCGGTAAACTTGATTTCCACGTCCTTGTAGGGCACCTTGCCGTACATGCGTATAAGGTTCTCGGCGAGCGAGACAATCTTTACGGGCTGCCCCATGTCGAGCACAAAGATTTCGCCGCCGTGGGCGATACTCGCGGCCTCGAGCACCAGGTTCACCGCCTCGGGGATGGTCATAAAGTAGCGGATGATGTCGGGGTGCGTAACGGTCACGGGCTTGCCCTGCTCTATCTGGCGCTTGAACAGCGGAATCACGCTGCCGTTGCTGCCGAGCACGTTGCCAAAGCGCGTGGTCACGAATTCGGTGCGGCAGTCCTTCTGTTGGGCAAAGAACTGCACAATCATCTCGCAGCAGCGCTTGCTTGCCCCCATCACGTTGGTGGGGTTCACCGCCTTGTCGGTACTGATCATCACGAACTTGCCCACGTTGTTCGAGAGCGCGAGGGTTGCCATGTTGAACGTACCAATCACGTTATTCTTGATGGCCTCCATCGGGTTGTTCTCCATGAGCGGCACATGCTTGTGCGCGGCGGCATGGAACACCACCTCGGGCTTGTACTTCTTGAATATCTGGTTCATGCGGAAGTAGTCGCGCACGCTGGCAATAAGCGTGGTGAGGTTAAGGCGGCTGCCGTACTCCATCACGAGTTCCTGCTGGATTTCGTAGGCGTTATTCTCGTAAATGTCGACGATTATCACCTGCTTGGGGCTGTACTTTGCAATCTGGCGCACGAGTTCGCTGCCTATGCTTCCGCCACCGCCAGTGACCATGCACACCTTGCCCTCGATAAATTCGCGGATGTCCCTGTTGTCGAACTTGATGGGCGGGCGGCCCAAAAGGTCTTCCACCTTGATGTCTCGAATCTGGCTTACAAAATTCGTAGAACCGTCGCCAACCTCCGAGGTATCGACAAGCGTGCCGATAAACGGCAGCACCTTCACCGGAAGCCCAGTCTTGCCGCAAAGGTCCAAGATAACCTGGCGGTCCTTGGGCGGGCAGCTCGGGATGGCAAAGATAATCTGCTCTATGCGCTCGAGTTTCGCAATTTTCGGGATGTCGGCCGTACCGCCCGCAACCAGGACTCCGTTAAACGGCTTGCCTATCTTGTAGCGGTCGTCGTCAATAAGGCACACGGGATTGATGTTCGTGACGTTATCGGAACCGAGGTTCTCGCCGTGACCTGTGCGGCTCCTCTCTATTTCCTTGAGCATCACGGCGGTAGCGTTGCCGGCACCGATAATCATGGTGCGCTTGAGAATAGCTTCGCGGTGGCCCGTCTCTACAAGCGAAATGAACGTGCCCCTGAACAGGTAGCGGAAAAGGCAAATCCCGATGATAGATACAATGCAGGTGGCAAGCGAGAATTCCCAAAGGGAATCGCCCATCATGAGATAGTGGATGACCCCGGAGATAATAAAACCAAAGACCACGCCCTTGACGCAGCTCAGGTAGTCGCGCTTGGAAAAATAACGCCACAGCTTGTTGTATGCACCAAAAAAGAGCAGGCACGCAAAGCAAGAAAACACGGTGAGCAGCGCGTAAGAGAACAGCTCCGGACGGCCGATCCTATCCGCAAACAGCGGGAGCGGGAGATTCACGAAAAATCCCGCCACCACTATAATGAAGGCATCGGCAATGGCGAGCAAGCGCTTGCGCAGCCTAAAGCTAGTTAAGAATTTCTTATAATCCCACACAGAAATACCCCTATTTTTGCGAAAATATAACTTTTTTGTAAGTTACCACATGAACGTTGTGCGCAAATACACGCCCGCTTCGTCGCCAAACGTGAGTTCGCCCATGAACGAGACGAAATTTCCCCGGTAACTGAGCGACGGGGCTAAGGTATACACGAGCGGGGCCCCGTGCACAAAGCGCTTTTCGACCGTCTTGTAGGGGTCGTCAATGCTGCTTCCGGCGTCGGTGCCCTTCCACAGCCACTTGTTGTGGAGCCCGGCAAAAACCACCCCCGCAAATGCAGGAACCTGCGCGTAGGCGGTCCAGTCCACGGCCAGGCTGTTCGGGCCGTTCGGGTTGCCCAGCGGGCGGCCAAGGTGGGCCATCTGCGCCTGGGCGGTATCGTAATGGCAGTAGGTGTACGGCTCCACGCGGGCGATTTCGGCAATGCTTCCCAACTGCAAAAGTTTGCCGGCCACGTGTGTGTCGTACGCAAAATGCATGCCCATCATGCCCGCCCAGCGGTTGTTGCTGTAGCGGTTCTCGTAAACGGCGTAGGGCGATTCCATGTCGTCGAGCAGGAACTCGCCGTACAGGCGCAACATGCTAAACAGGCGGTAGTCAATATCGAAGGCGAGCGCCCCGTTGTTCACGCGCTCAGTGTAGTTGCCCTTCTCTATAAAGAGCGGCACCACGGGCGTAAACAGCCACGGCTTGTTCTCGTTGTAAAGGATCTGCAGTTCGCTCATGCCCACGGTGAGGTTCCCGAGCGCGAACTCGTAGCGGTGGGCGTACATGTTGCGGTCGTTCAGGTTGTCCTTGCTGTAGCTCCAGCTGTTCACGCGCAAGTCGGCATAGGCGCTATACACGCGCAACGGCCCGAACACTACGTCTAACGCAATCATGTTGTACGGGAGCGCAAACTGGTTGAGCGTGAGGTTGTTGTAGTAGCCGGGGCCCCAGTGCAAAACATCGCGCGCCAACTGCAGGCGGAAAAACGCATAGTTCAGCCCCAGGTGCGCGCGGTAGCGGGCGTAGCTCACGTAGTCCACGCCGCCGCGGTCTTCGTGCTGCACGTCAAACACTTCGCCGTCAAAGCTCTGCGGCTTTCTCTTGTCGCCGTCGCTGCTGCCGGCGCTGTGGCTCTCGGCATAAATGCGCGCGTCCAAGTCAAAGTCAATAGAGTCCGCGAAGCCCCTCAGGTAGAGCCCGCCGTCAAAGCCCGGCCAAACGGTATCGTTCATCGCCTCGGTACCGCGGTAGTCTATGCCAAGCACCGGCGACACAAGAATCGCAAAGGAATGCCCGCTGGCCGCCGAGTCCAAGCCGTTACCGAAGGATACAAGCGCCCGCTCGCGCCGCAGTTCGTCCCTAAAACCGTCGTTGCGCCGCGGATACGTAAAGAACGCACGCCCCTCGCCCACCGTCTGGGCATGGTACTCCCATAGCATCGGGGCATACTCGAGCTGCCTCAAGTTGCGGGAACGTTCCGCCCCCACCACGGGGGACGCAGCCAGGGAACCCGCGGGCCCAAGGAGCACCGCCAGGCAAAAAACAGCTAAGACACGGATGAGTCTAATTCTCAAGGGTTCCCCGCTAAAAACAGTCCAAAAACCAATCGTCCATGTAAAATATAGGAAACTTCCCGGGACGGCCCGGAGGGGGAAACGGCCCGCACGCGCCCAAAAAGGGCCAAAATCGGCATATTAAGACAATTTTTACACACTTGGCGTGATTTTTATCAAAATTTAAGCAGTATAAAAAAGAAATTACAAAAATTTTTGCACAAAAGCAGGCTTTTAGCGCCCGAATATTATATATTGAAAGTAAAGCATTAGCGGTGTTTGGACAAAAAATGTAATAGCGACGAGGAGAGCTATGCAAACAAAATATTTACTTTGTTCAATTGCACTGACCAGTGCAGTGATGTTAGGTTGTTCAGAAGATCCCGCCACGGCGGTGGGTCTCGACCAGGGCGGTTTCGCCTTGCAAGACACGTCTACCCTGCTCCCTTATGTAGACCCGAACACCGGTGAAACCATCTACATCCCCCCTACCGAAGTCAGTTCCGCGGCTCTCGCGGGCTATTCCGCAATTACCCCGCCGGCATCTAGCGCTTCGATGCCGCTCCAGAGTTCCGGCACGTTCATCCCCGGCAGCTCGGGCAAGCAATTCCCAATGAGTTCGGGCACGTTCATCCCCGGCAGCTCGGGCTCCAAGCCCCTGATTTCCAGCTCGTCGGCAGTCACGGGCGTATCGTCTAGCGGCCTCAAGGAATACGACGACAACCACAAAGCCAAGGAAACGTTCCTCCCCAAGGCTGGCTTCTACAAGAGCCTCACCATCGAGCCGCCCACCCCGCAAAAGGGCGGCCAAATCAAGTGCACGTTCGACGGCTCCATCCCTACGCAGGGTTCGCAGTCCATCACCTCGGCGATGGCGATTACCAAGAACACGGTGGTGCGCTGTAGCGAATTCGTGAACGGCCAGCCCGCCGACACCACCACGCAAACGTACTTCATCAACGAGAACGTCTCGATGCCGGTAGTCGCGATTACCGTTAACCATTACGACATGTTCGACTCCACCGCGGGCCTTTACGCGACCGGTCCGCTCAACGGGCAGGGCCAGGGTGGCCAGGGCCAGTGGGGCGGCATGGGTATGGGCATGGGCGGCGGAAACGTCACCGACAACAGCAACCCCAACTGCATGGAGCCCTGCGAAAGGGCCAACTACTGGAGCGACAAGGAACTCCCCGTGCACGTGGAATACTTCGAGAACGGAAGCAATACCTCCGAAAAGACCTGGGAAATCGACGCCGGGCTTTCGATTATTGGCAACTGGAGCCGCTACAAGCCCAAAAAGAGCGTGGCCATCAAGATGGAGAACGACCTGTACGGCGACAAGGTGCTCAAGTACTCCTTCTTCAAGACGCGCCCCGAAGCCAAGAAAATGAAGAGCTTCAACCTGCGCAACAACGGTAACCGCTTCTGGACGGACTACATCGGCGACGCCATGATGACTAGCCTCATGGAAGGCACCGAGGTGGACTACCAGAGAAGCCGCCAGGTGGTGGTGTTCTACGACGGCGAATACTTCGGCATTCACGACCTGCGCGAACGCCTCAACAGGAGCTTTGTCGAGACGAACTACGGCATTGATTCTAAGTCCATCAACATGATCAAGATCAAGGGCAACGAACTCGAGGCCAGCGGCACGAACGGCGCCTCGTACCAGGAATACCAGCAGCTGGTAAACGAAATCAACAGCGGCAACTACGCCGGCGAGAACAACTCCAGCTACGAGCAGCTCAAGAACAAGATGAACGTGAACAGCTTTGCGCAGTACATGCTCGCCGAGATGTACTACCACAACGGCGACTGGCCTACCAACAACGTGCGCGCCTGGGGCGGCAACGGCGTTCCGTTCAAGTTCGTAGCGTTCGATACCGACCACGGTTTCGGCTTCACGCCGGGCATCAGCGGATTTGACGCACAGAGCCAGAACATGTTCCAGTGGACCCTCGGCAGCGCCACGATGAACCAGGGCCAGGGCGGTGACCCGAACCAGGGCGGCCAGAGCCAGTGGGGCGCCGGCGGCATGGGCGGCATGGGAGGCATGGGCGGCATGGGCGGATTCAACATGGGTGGCATGGGTGGCGGCCCGGGCCCGATGCTGAGCAAGCTCTTGCAAAATCCGGACTTCAAGCGCCTCTTCATCAACAACGCGTGTATATTGCTCGACAGCTACCTGACGTACTCCAAGGTACAGCAGGCCGTCAAGGACATGATGGCGGAGATTCCTTCGAGCGAACAGCAGCGCGACCAGCAGAGATGGCCGCGTAACCAGAGCAACTTCCATTGGGCTCCCGACGGAAGCGACCTCCTGAAATTCGCCCAGAACAGAAGCCAGACGGTCCGCCAGGAGATGCAGCAGTACTTTGGCCTGTCGAACGAGGTCAGCGTGAGCATCTCGGTAAGCGGAAACGGCAGCGTGACGGTTGACGGCATGAAGCTCCCGAGCTCCAATTACCAGGGCAAGTTCTACGCGGGCAACGACTTGCTGTTGCAGGCAGTCCCGAGCAACGGCGCCATCTTTGACGGATGGAGCGACGGTTCCAAGGAGAACCCGCGCAAGCTCCAGCTCACCGGCGGCCAGAACATTACCGCGAAGTTCAAGTAACAAGTTTTTATTCTCCTCCCAAAAGACCCGGCAGTTTTGCCGGGCTTTCCTTTACATGAGTTGTTCCTGCGTCGGGGGCGTTACGGGGGCCTCCCCGTTAGAGAGAGTACCGGAAGATGCAAGGCGATGGCGGCTCATGGCCGCCATGACGATGCAGCTGCAGGTAGGGGGACACCTCCCCCACAAAAAAAATTTCTATATTTAAGGCGCAAAATTTTTAACCCGAAACCGCGCGGTTTTTGCTGCGCGAAATTCAAAAGGAAGAAACAATGGCTGACAATCTGTCCGTCCTCGGCAAGGCCCGCAAGGCCTACAAGCCCAAGCTCCCCGTGGCGCTCCGCAACGGCGCCCTCAAAGTCGCCCTCGTGAAGGGCAAGCCCACCGAATCCGTCCGTGACCAGGCCAAGATCAAGGCTCTGTTCCCGAACACCTACGGCGCACCGTACATCGGCATGAAGAAGGCCACCAAGGCCGCTGCCGGCAAGGCCCTCAATGTGGGCGTGGTGCTCTCCGGCGGCCAGGCTCCCGGTGGACACAACGTTATCGCGGGTATCTTCGACGGTATCAAGAGCATCAGCAAGAATTCCAAGCTCCTCGGCTTCCTCGGCGGCCCGTCCGGCCTCGAGAACGGCAAGTTCATCGTGATCAACGAAAAGATCATGGACGCCTACCGCAACACTGGCGGATTCGACATCATCCAGTCCGGCCGTACCAAGCTCGAAACCGAAGAACAGTTCAAGAAGTGCATGGCCGTTGCCAAGGCCCAGAAGCTCGACGCTATCGTGATTATCGGTGGTGACGACTCCAACACCAACGCTGCCGTTCTCGGTGAATACTTCCAGGCCAACGGCGCTACCTGCGTTGTCTGCGGCTGCCCGAAGACCATCGACGGCGACCTCAAGAACGAATACATCGAAACCTCCTTCGGTTTCGACACCGCCGTGAAGACCTATTCCGAACTCATCGGCAACATCATGCGCGATGCCAACTCCGCCCAGAAGTACTGGCACTTCATCAAGCTCATGGGCCGCAGCGCTTCCCACATTGCTCTCGAAGCCGCTCTCCAGACCCATCCGAACATCTGCTTGATTTCTGAAGAAGTCAAGGCCAAGAAGATGAAGCTGAAGCAGGTCATCAAGTACGTGGCCGACATCGTCGCTGCCCGTGCCGCTGCCGGCAAGAACTTCGGCGTCTGCCTGATTCCGGAAGGACTCCTCGAATTCATCCCGGACGTTGGCGTGCTCATCTCCGAACTCTCCGAAGCCCTCGCCCACCACGAAAAGGAAGTCGAAGGCCTCGACACCGCCGCCAAGGTTGAACTGCTCTGCAAGTGGATTTCCAAGGCTTCTGCCGAAGTCCTCAAGAGCCTCCCCTCCACCACTCAGGGCCAGCTGATGCTCGACCGCGACAGCCACGGCAACGTGCAGGTTTCCCTCATCGAAACCGAAAAGCTCATCATCGAAATGGTGAAGAAGGATCTCAAGAGCCGCAAGAACTTCAAGGGCAAGTTCTCCGCTCTCAACCACTTCTTCGGTTACGAAGGCCGTTGCGCCGCTCCGTCGAACTTCGACGCCGACTACTGCTACAGCCTCGGCTTCACCGCGTCTGTGCTCGCCTTCAATAAGATGAACGGCTACATGAGCTCCGTGCGTGACCTCACGAAGGGCATCGAAAAGTGGACTGCCGGTGGCATTCCTATCACCATGATGATGAACATCGAACGTCGTCACGGTGCTGACAAGCCGGTTATCCAGAAGGCTCTCGTCGAACTCGACGGTGCTCCGTTCAAGTTCTTTGCCAAGAACCGCGAAGTCTGGGCCACGACTGAATCTTACTCCTATCCGGGTCCGATCCAGTACTGGGGTCCGTCTGAAGTCTGTGATGTCACGAACTTCACGATTAAGCTGGAACGTGGTGCTTTGAAGGTGAAGTAATAGCCTACAAGGCGAATAAAGCAAAAGAGAAGTCCAAAGGACTTCTCTTTTATTTTTGAGCCGTAGGGCGGACGCCGAAGGCGTCAACACTCGTTTCTCGGAGGCGTCTGCTTCGTTGCCGCGCCCCTCACGTATTCTTATACGCTACGGGGCACGGACGCCTTGCATCCACACTCCGATAAACATCGTCTTGATTTTTAATCTCTGCAGTTTACTGCAGGTTTTTTTTAATGCGTTTTATACTCGCCAAACAATCGTTTGTCGTCTGTTCGATACCTTCACCCTATCCTTTTAATGGGAAAAATTGTATGTTTAAAAGAAAACAACAAAGGGATCTTATGAATATCTACGACTTTACGGTTCTTGACAACAAGGGTAACGAAACTCCCCTCGCAAACTACAAGGGCAAGGTGCTTCTAGTCGTGAATACGGCTACGGGTTGCGGGCTCACGCCGCAGTACGAAGCGCTGCAGAAGCTCTACGAAACCTACAAGGACCAGGGCTTAGAAATTCTCGATTTTCCGTGCAACCAGTTTTTGGAACAGGCCAAGGGGAGCGACGACGAAATTCACCAGTTCTGCACGCTCACCTACCACACAACCTTCCCGCGCTTCAAGAAGATTGACGTGAACGGCGACACCGCCGCCCCGATTTTCAAGTTCCTTAAAGAAGCGATGCCAAAGCCGACCGACGCAGGCAATAAGATAAAGAATGTCGCCATCGCGGCGGCCGCCAAGCTCAGCAAGGCCGTCCACGAAGACAATGACATCAAGTGGAACTTCACCAAGTTCCTCGTCAACCGCGAAGGAAACGTCGTAGGCCGATTCGAACCCACCGTGCTCCCCGAAGCCATCGAAGCTAGCATCAAGGAACTTTTATAATGGCTTGTGCAAATTGCAAATTTCGTGCCCATTACGACAAGGACCCGAAGTCGATTATTGGGCGTATCTGGCGGTTCCATATCAACTTCTGCCCCGGCTGGAAAAGTTACCTGAAGAGCCTCTCCGAAGAAGAGCGCATTGTCATCAAAGAAAAGTACAACTTGAAGTAAAAGAGAAAATGGCGGACAAATTCCGCCACTTTTAACCTTAATGGATCCTTCCCCTTACAGGGTCAGGATGACGAATGCGAAACTCTACTGCCTATTGCTTCGCGCCTTCGCTTCGTTCAAGTACCAAACGCTGACCTCGACTATGTCAAAAAAACATTTGATATTCTCTCGTCTTTCGTTTATAGCGAGCTTTGCGAGCGTTCTTTCGTCTATTTATTCCCTTCGCTTGTACTCAGTAGGTACGCATCGATGAACGGTTTGATTTTCCCGTCGAGGACGCCTGCTGTGTCGGATGTTTCTACGCCAGTGCGCAGGTCCTTGACCATCTGGTACGGCTGCAACACATAGCTGCGAATCTGGCTACCCCATTCGACCTTTTTCTTCTCGGCCATGCGGGCATCGCGTTTGGCTTCTTCTTCCAAGCGGTAATGTTCTGCGACCATGGTCTTGAGCATCTTGTAGCAGGTTTCGCGGTTCTGGATCTGCGAACGTTCCGTCTGGCAGCTAGCCATGATACCTGTCGGCAAGTGTGTCATGCGCACGGCGGAATCGGTCTTGTTGATGTACTGGCCACCGGCACCGCTACTGCGGTACGTATCCACGCGGACTTCCGTCATGTCGAGGTCGAATTCGATGTCTTCGTGTTCCGGATAGAGGTAAACAGCGGTAAAGCTGGTGTGGCGACGGGCGTTTGCATCGAAGGGGCTGATGCGCACCAGACGGTGCACGCCGATTTCCGAACGGAGCAGGCCGTAAGCGTTCTCGCAAGTGACTTCGATGGTTGCGCTCTTGAGACCGGCGTCTTCGGCTTCCTGGAAATCCACCACCTTGAAATCCATGTTTTCGCGTTCAAAAAAGTGCGTGTACATGCGGAAAAGCATAAGAGCCCAGTCCTGCGACTCGGTACCGCCTGCGCCCGGATGGATGGACATGAGGCATGCGCAGGCATCGTCTGGCCCGTTCAGCATCTTCTTGAATTCCATCTTTTCTACGCGAGCCTTGAGTTCGGCAATATCGGATTCGAGCGTTGCGGTGAGGTCCGCAGATTCCTCGTCCTTGCTCATTTCATAAAGCTCGGCGAGGTCGTCGCATGTCTGGGAAACCTCTTTCCAAGAATCAAGGAGCCCTTTGAGGTTCCCGATTTTCTTCATCATCGCCTGCGCCTTTTCCTGGTCGTTCCACAAGTTCGGGTCGCTGGAATCCTTTTCGAGGACGTAAAGTTCTTCGGTCTTTTCCTCTAAGTCAAAGATACCCCCAGAGTTTATCTATGCGGCTGCGCAACTCGATAAGCCCGGTATGAGTAGTGTTGAATGCCATATCAAACCTCTAATATCAGCTAATTAAAAAAGAAGTGTCATCCTGAGTGCTGAACCGTAGGTTCGAAATCGAAGGATCCAAAAAGGTCTCCGGATTCTTCGACTTCGCTACGCTTCGCTCAGAATGACACGTACAAACAATTCGTGCTATTACTTAGTAGCGCCGATGGCCTGAGGCGGTTCGTACTTCTTGTCGAGGTACTGGACCTTGTAGGTCTTGCCGAGGTCGTCGAGGTAAGCCTTGAGCTTGGCCTGGCGTTCCTGTTCGGCCTGCACACGGAGGATGTAATCAATCTGGTGCTTGTAGCTTTCGTACTTGCCGTCGTTCTTTTCGGTAAGCATGAAGATAGAAACGCCGTTGTCTTCCGTGATAACTTCGGAGATTTCGCCGACCTTGATCTTGCCCACAGCCTTGGCGAAGTTTGCGCCCTTGGACTTGGCGAGGAACTTGTTCATGATGCCGCCGGTCTTCTTGGCTTCCTTGTCGTCGCTATACATGGCGGCGAGCTGGGCGAATGTAGCCTTCTTGGCGCGAACCTGGGCTGCAAGACCCTTCAGCATATCCTTGGCGTCGTTGATTTCCTGAGCGCTCTTGCCCTTGGTGGAAATGAAGATGCGGGCACCGCTGATAGTGTCGTTGATGGCGACCTTAGTCTTGTTGAGTTCCCAGAATGCCTGGAGCTGCTTTTCGGTCGGAGCTTCCGGATATGGGACCTTCTTTTCGAGAATCTGTTCGCTCTTGAGCTGGTCTTCAATCTTGGTCTTGAACTGGGCCATCGTCGTGTTGGACTTCTTGAGTTCCTTCTGGAAAGCTTCTTCGCTCGGGAACTGCTTCTTGAAAAGTGCGGTCAAGCTATCGACCTTACCGGCAGACACCTTGATGCCCATCTTTTTGGCTTCAAGCTTGATGAGTTCCTGACCCACGAGGTTATCCACAACTGCGTAGCGAAGTTGAGTCATCATTTCTTCGGTCAGTTTCTGGCCGGGAGCCTGCTGGGCACCGAGCATCGTTGCAAGACTATCGATTTTACCCGCAGAAATACCGGTCTTTTCGACGCGGATGACATCCATGCTTTTCGTATTCAACAACTGAGCAGAGGCAATTCCTGCTGTAAGGAGCACAGCAGCAGCGCCACGAGAAATAGTTTTAAGAGACATTATTCATCCTTGTTAAAAATTTTCAAGGTTAATATAGAAAAACTTCCAACTTGCAAATGGCTTTTGGATGCGATTTTACGCAAACAAAACAATGTTCTTACAAAAAATTGATGGTAGGGCTTGTTTTTGCTAAATTATTGCACATGAAGAAAATTAAGGTATATACGCTGCAAGGCAAATGGACCGGAGATTTCGACTCCAATAACAAGTGGTACAAGGACGAAGCGCTCAAACTTAAGGGCAAGGACATCGATTTGCTTGTCCTGCCGGAACTGTTCCACACCCCGTATTTCCCGTTCGAGGAAAACGCAGACTTTTTTGACCTCGCTATCGAAAAGGACCATCCGATAGTCGCCGAATGGCAGGCCATCGCCAAGGAACTGAACGCTGTTGTCGTGTTCCCGTTCTTTGAAAAGCGTGCACGCGGTATCTACCATAATTCGGCTTTTGTCTTCGAACGCGACGGAAGCATCGCTGGGCTTTACCGCAAGAGCCATATTCCCGATGATCCGGCTTTCTACGAAAAGTATTACTTTATTCCAGGTGATACAGGTTTCGAGCCCATCAAGACGAGCGCAGGCACTTTGGGCGTGCTCATTTGCTGGGACCAGTGGTTCCCCGAAGCTGCACGCATCATGAGCCTCAAGGGCGCCGACGTGCTCATCTACCCCACTGCTATCGGCTGGATGGACAGCGAACCTAAGGAAATCTACCCGCGCCAGCAAGACAGTTGGATGACGGTCATGCGTGGACATGCGATTGCCAACAGGACGTTCGTCATCGCAGCAAACCGCTCGGGCACCGAAGGCCACCTTACGTTCTGGGGTACGAGTTTTGTCGCCGCTCCGGATGGATACATTCTGCAAAAATGCGACCCGGAATTTCTGGGCGCAAGCTATGTGGAGCTGGACCTCGCCGAGACCGAGGAAAATCGCCGCTGGTGGCCGCATTTCCGTGACCGTCGCATCGATTTGTACAAGGACATTTTGAAAATCTGGGCGGACTAATTTAGACGAAAGAACGCCGCTTCGCGGCTACAGACGAGAGACGAAAGAATGAGTATTGCAAAAGTACGTTATCCGGCGGAATGGGAAAAGCAGAGTGCAACCTGGCTTGCTTTCCCGCACAACAAGACGAACTGGTACGGCGAACGCGGTATCAATATCCGCAAATTCTATGTAGAACTTATCTGCAACATCACGGAATTCCAGCCGGTGAACCTGTTGCTCCCTGCCAAGAATTTTTTGACCGACGAAGAAAAGGCTGCCCTTGCAAATCGCCCGTTCCCGGTGAATTTTATCGTCATCAAGACAAATGACATTTGGATTCGCGACTACGGTCCGTTCTTCATGAAAAAAGGCGATAAAAAAGTCGTCACGGAAACACAATTTAACGCCTGGGGCGCAAAATTCCCGCCTTGGGGACTTGATAACGATATCCCGCAGAAAATTGCCGAAAAGCAGGGACTTCCGCTTAACGAAAGCGTTCCGTTCATCTTTGAAGGCGGCGCGATCGAAGTCAACGGAGACGGGCTTGGCATCACGACCGAAGATTGCCTCGTCGGCAAGAACCGCAACAATGAACGAGACTTAAAGAAAGTCGTCAAGGCTCTCTGCAAAGCGTTCGGTCTCAAGGACATGCTCGTTCTGCCGCACGGGTTGCACGGCGACCACACGGACGGCCACATCGACAATGTCGCTCGCTTTGTCGCCAAAGACAGAGTTGTCATGTGCATGACGGACAACAAGCGCTCCCCCAACTACGTGATTTTGACCGAAGCTAAGCAGCTGATTGAAAACTGGCTCAAGGAACATTACGAAACCGCCAAGGTCGATACGCTCCCGCTCCCGCCGCAGCGCGTGCTCGATGACGGACAGATTCTTCCGGCATCGTACATGAACTACATCTACGTGAATGGTGGGCTCATCTTCCCGAAGTATAAGAGCCCGAACGATGCAAAGGCCAAGAAGTATTTTGAAAGCGTTTACCCGGATCGCAAGGTTATTGGAATCGACTGCCGCACCGTCATTGAAGAAGGTGGCAGCCTCCACTGCATGAGCAAGCACGAGAGCGAGTAATTATTTTTTTCTCGCTTTTGCGATGGCTTCTTTTGCTAGTTTATCTACAAGTTCGTTCCACTTGACGCCGGTATGTGCGGCGACTTTTTCAAACTGGACCCTGTGAAGGTAAGGCTTTGCGGCAGCAACGTACATCTTCGCGATATTGCTCTTTGCCAGCCATTCACCCTTGGCCCAACGTGCAATACCCTCGTAATCATGACAAATGACGCCTTTCATGTCGTGAGCGTCCAACCATCTCATCGCTTGGAACGAGGCCATCACTTCCCCGTCGATATTGCGGCTTTCGGCGTCAAATGCCGTAATTCCCGAACCACGGGCAAGTTCTTTGTCGTCTTCAGTAACGACAAACGCCCAGCCAGCAGGGCCAAATCCTGGCGAAAAAGAACCATCGACAAATACACGAATCCCATCGGGCGCAGGAGCCTCCATTCCGTCGAGCCAAGCCTGAGCCTCCTCGCGGGAACCGAAGGACTTGAACAACACACCCTTGACACCGTGGGTCAATTTTTCGCATTCTGTCCACGTTGTTACGATTTTTTTTTCTTTTTCGCTTTTTACTGCATAGAACTTTTGCTTGGGCATGGCGCAAATTTAATATATTTTTGTCGAAATAAAAATTAGGAGCACCTTTGTTTTCATCATCGTGTTTTGCCGATGGCAAAAAATTTTTCCCGATGCGGTTATTCTGCAAGCCACTTTTGTATAGGTGGTTCAGGTCGAAAGTGGGAAAAAGCAAAGGCACCAAGTCGTTTTCATTCCCCAAATCGTTGCAAGATCACGAAAAAACAGTATTCTTTTTACCGGAAGACAAGAAAATCGCAAAGACTATTCTTGACGAACTCCCAGAAGAGAGCCTCAAGACCATCTTGTTCATTGCTCATGGCGATTTAGAGATTCTTTTGG
>JAEEGK010000543.1_pt1 | contig 94007 bp, 58 predicted proteins | sample 8958771 | NCBI WGS metagenome assembly JAEEGK01 (sample SAMN16246547, study PRJNA631951) | gut metagenome | biome: gut microbiome; feature: rumen; material: SC-attached | host: Bos | place: Iran: Karaj | collected 2018-10
ATGCGATCGTTAAGGAACTTGACGAGCTTGGTCTTCTTGTAAAGATCGAGGACTACAGCCATAACGTAGGTACTCATGACAGATGCAAGACCACTATCGAGCCTCTTATCAAGGCACAGTGGTTCGTAAAGATGGATGAGCTCATAAAGCCTGCAGTCGAGGCTGTAAAGAACGGTGACATCAAGCTCATTCCTCCGAGAATGGAGAAGACATATTTTAACTGGACAGACAACATTCGTGACTGGTGTATCTCGCGTCAGCTTTGGTGGGGTCACAGGATACCTGCATACTACTGCAAGGACTGCGGCGAGATAGTTGTTGCCAAAGAAGCTCCTCATACATGTCCTAAGTGTGGCGGCTCGCAATTTGAGCAGGATCCCGACACACTCGATACATGGTTTTCATCAGCGCTGTGGCCTTTCTCTACTCTTGGATGGCCCGAGATGACAGAGGATCTTAAGTACTTCTATCCGACCGATGTACTGGTAACAGGCTATGACATCATATTCTTCTGGGTAATCAGAATGATATTCTCGGGATTTGAACAGATGGGTGAAAAGCCGTTCAAGACAGTTCTCTTCCATGGTCTTGTAAGAGATGATCAGGGACGAAAGATGAGCAAGTCTCTCGGAAACGGTATCGATCCTCTTGAGATCATAGACAAATACGGTGCGGACGCATTGAGACTGACACTAATCACCGGAAACGCTCCCGGTAACGATATGCGTTTCTACATGTCTAGAGTAGAGGCAAGCCGTAACTTTGCAAACAAGGTATGGAATGCGAGCCGTTTCATAATGATGAACATGGAAGGCAAGCAGGTTAATGTACCTGATGCAGCGGATCTTGAGCCTGTTGACAAGTGGATCATCAGCAAACTCAATGATGTCGTAAGAGATGCGACCGAAAACATGGACAAGTTCGAACTCGGTATCGCCGTTCAGAAGGTATACGATTTCATCTGGGATGAGTTCTGTGACTGGTATATCGAGATGGTTAAGCCAAGACTCTACAATTCAGACAATGCAAAGAGTCAGAATGCGGCACTGTATACGCTCAAAACAGTATTGATAGACGCGCTTAAGCTTCTTCATCCGTATATGCCTTTTGTAACTGAAGAGATATTCTGCACGCTGCAGGATGAAGAAGAATCTATTATGATCTCTTCATGGCCTGTATATGACGAGGCTAAGAGCTTCAAGGCTGAGGAAAAGGCTATCGAGAGCATAAAGGAAGCCGTAAGGGGAATAAGAAACGCAAGAACGAACATGAACGTTGCTCCTTCAAGAAAGGCAGCCGTATATGTTGTAAGCGATAGCGATCAGATGAGACGGACATTTGAAGAAGGAAAACTGTTCTTTGCTTCCCTTGCATCAGCATCCGATGTATATGTTCAAAGTGATATGACAGGCATTGCTGATGATGCTGTAAGCGTTGTGATAAGCGGAGCAAATATCTATATGCCGTTTGCAGACCTGGTTGATATAGAACAGGAAAAGGCAAGACTGTCAAAGGAACAGGACAGATTAAATGCTGAGATTAAGCGTGCAGAGGGAATGCTCGCAAACGAGAGGTTCATTTCAAAGGCTCCCAAGGCCAAGGTTGACGAGGAAAAGGAAAAGCTAGCAAAGTACAGACAGATGCTTGATGAGGTCATAAAACAGATCGAAAAACTAAACAGATAAATGACTATCTTAAAGGGCTGCCGCCACTGGCAGTCCTTTTTTGACCGCTCAGTAAATAATTGTAGCCAATTGCCGATATAAATGATATAATGCAGATAGTTATGTAAATCACACAAATGTTTTGGGAAAATGGAAGAGATAAAAAAGCTTACATCTGAACAATTGGAGGAGCTTAGGGCAAAGATAAGAAATGCCAATCCCGACCGCAAGGATGTACAAGCCGCACCTGCTGTGGATGTTCCGCAGGAGGAGGGGGCTACTTGGAGTCCGAAAATTTCCAAAAAGAAGATAAAGGTTGAGATAGCCGAAGACAGGATGAGCGCAACGCTGACGCTGGCCGATCCCGAGGATGAGGTATATGTCGTTCCCGAGCTAGTCGGAGAGCTGAGAAAGAACAAGGTAGTTGTCGGCATCAAGACCGAAGAACTGATAAGGATGGTCAAGGACAAGGTGTACGATACGCCTGTCGAGGCAGCAGTAGGCAAACCGCTTGTACCTGCTCAGGAAGGCTATTTTGAGTTTTTCTTTGATATAGAGGAGCATAAGACTCCCGAGATAAGGGAAGACGGTACAACTGACTATGCAGCCGTGGGACGTCTTGAAAATGTAAAGGAAGGCCAGCTGATCGCAAAGTATCATCCCGCAGTTCAGGGTACTAACGGATTTGATGTACTCGGTCATGAGATGGTCGCAAAGATGGCCAGGGAAAAGCAGCCATTAAGAGGCCAGCACATACAGCGAAACGATGAGACAAACGAGTACTTTGCTCTTATGGCCGGAAAGATAAGTCTTAAGGACAATAACATCGAGATCCTCGATGTTTATGAGATAAACGAGGACATCACGCTCATCAGAAAGAAAGTCGAATTCTACGGCGATCTTTATATAAACGGTGATGTTGAAAACGGCGTCACGATACGTGCGGGACGAAATGTCGTTATAAACGGAACTGTCGGTGCCGCAAGCATCTTTGCAGGCGGAGACATAATACTGCAAAGAGGCATCACTGGTGCCGGAAGAGGCAAGGTATCAGCAAGAGGAAACGTATTCTCCGACTTTATAGAGCATGCCAAGGTTGAAGCAGGAATGGATGTTTATGCAAATTCGATCATAAATTCCACGATATCAACAAACGGCAACGTTATAGTAAGCGGAAAGCAGGGATTCATCATCGGCGGTGATACTCATGGATTAAAAGGAATCGTAGCCAATGCCGCAGGAAGTAATTCCGAAGTAAGGACCGTTTTGCATGCGGGATTCTTAAAGGATGACTATACAAAGTTTCTTCAGCTTGAGCAGAAGGAAAAGAGAACAAGCGTCAGTCTTGAACAGCTAGTTGATGAACTGACGAGCATGTTAAAGGCAAGGGCCAAGGCGGGAAGCGTCAACAATGCTCAGAGAGAAAAGATAATGAGCATGAGCAAAAGAAAGGATGCTCTCCAGGAGGAACTCAGAGATATAAGAAGCGACAAGGAAGAGATAGCCCGCAAGATGTCGATGGCTGGCAACGCTTCTATCATAATAAGAGGTAATGTATACAGGAACGTGCTGATAAGCATCGATGCAGCCAGACTTGCGATATTAAAGGACGAGACATATGTCAGATATATCTGCAAGGATGATGCGATCGAGAGAAGAACGGTTCCTAAATTATAGTAACGGATATGAGAAGATTTAAAGATTATGATGATGCGGTATCTTATATTTTACAGATACCGCGTTTTTCTGCAAAAAATGATATGGATGCCACAAAGGCATTTTTAAAGATAATAGGTGAGCCTGTAGCCGAGACCGTTATACATGTTGCGGGAACAAACGGCAAGGGCAGCACATGCGCGTTCTTAAACAGCGTATATATAAACCAGAACAAAACAACAGGCATGTTCACATCTCCTCATCTTTTGGATATCAGGGAGAGGATACGAATAAATGATGAGATGATTGGCGTGGCTGATTTTTTAGACTGTGCAGAGTATGTGATACAAAAGCTTGATGAGATGAAGGATATAAAGGCAGATTATCATCCCTCGTTTTTTGAGTTTGTCTTCTTTATGGCAGCAAGGTATTTCTCATTGAAGAAGGCTCAGGTCATCATATATGAGACAGGTCTGGGAGGAAGGCTTGATGCGACAAACTCGCTGTCAAAAAAAGATGTCTGTGTCATAACTCAGATCGGCATGGATCACATGGAATATCTTGGAGATACACCTGAGCTCATCGCAGGGGAAAAAGCCGGCATAATCAAAAAGGGTGTGCCCGTGGTCTGCTTTAAGGGAAACAATGAATGCGACCGCATCATAGAAAACAGGGCAAAAGAGCTTGGCAGCGATATTTATTTTGTGGGGAAGGATAATATCTCACAAGTATCATTTAATAAGAAAAATATTGATTTTTCATATAAATATGGCTATGATAAATATGTTATGTTTATGGTGCAGAGTTATGCCCATTATCAGGTATACAATGCAGCGATTGCACTAAAGACTCTGCAGGTGTTGCAGAGTGATGACTGCGTTGAGCTTGAATCCGTAAAGCAGGGTATCGCAAAGATGACCTGGCGAGGAAGGATGGAGCAGATAGGACCGAACGTATTTGTTGACGGAGGACATAACGAGGACGGGATAGCGGCATTTGTCGATTCCGTCAGAGATGATGAGTGCATGGGTAAGAGATATCTTATCTTTTCAGCCGTAAATGACAAGAGAGTATCCCAGATAAGCAGGATGCTTGTCCTAAGCGGTCTGTTTGATTCGATAAGCCTGTGTGAACTCACAGGAAAAAGAGCAAGCGCTCTTGATGAACTGACAAAGATATTTAAAGATACGATAGATGATACGCAAAGATGTATCGAACTTAGAGCATACGGACATGTGCGTGAAGCATATGAAGAGGAAAAAGGTAAGCTAAGCGGAAATGACAGACTCTATATCTGCGGTTCGCTTTACCTGGTTTCCGAGATCCTTGCTTTAAGTGATAAGGGATGAGTACAATGATCAATTTTGAAGAGGAACTTAAAAAGTTTCATCCGTCTCTTGAAGTGGAAGAGGCTACGGATGCTATATATAATCAGGACATGACCGACATGGCGGATCTTCTGGTCAATCTGATCAAGGAAGAGAGAGCCGGTTCACGTCACCAGGAAACGTTGTAAGAGGATTTAAAGATGTTATGCTATAACTGCGGAGCTTCTTTGACTGAACACGATTTCTGTACCAACTGCGGTGCAGAGGTCGGAGTATACAAGAAGATTATGAGCTCTGCCAACCTCTTTTATAACGAAGGTCTGGACAGGGCAGGAGTAAGAGACCTGACAGGTGCGATAACCTCGCTTCGTCAGTGTCTTAAGATGAATAAGAACCACGTTGACGCAAGAAACCTATTAGGACTTGTGTATTTTGAGATGGGAGAATATGTTGCGGCGCTGAGCGAATGGGTAATAAGCAAGAACCTGCGCCCCAACAAGAATATAGCTGATGATTATCTGAATATGATGCAGTCGAATCCTTCAAGGCTCGATACCATCAATCAGACTATCAAGAAGTATAACCAGGCACTCAGCTACTGCTATCAGGGAAGCTATGATCTGGCTATCATCCAGCTTAAGAAGGTAGTGTCTCTCAATCCCAAACATGTACAGGGCCGACAGTTGCTTGCGCTTCTTTATTTAAACAATGAACAGTGGGAAGATGCGCGCAAGGAACTTGAGCGCTGCAGAAAGATCGATGTAAACAATACAACGACACTCAGATATCTTAAGGAAGCTGATGCCGTACTCGATATAGAAGAGGATTTCAATGCCGCTCCCAAGAAAAAGATAAGCAAGGAGACCATAACATACCGCAGGGGAAATGAGACGATCATACAGCCTGTCGGAGGCAAGGATACAAAGATATCATCAACCATTGTCAATATAGTTGTGGGAATCGCGATAGGTATCGCGGTTGCCTGTCTGTTGATCTTGCCTGCAAGGATAAGTGCGGCAAGTGAGGAGAGCGATCTTAAGATCAAGGAGATCGGAGAGCAGCTCGATGAGAAGAACTCTACGATCAATGCACTTGAACAGGACAAGAACAGTCTGACTGCAAAAGTAGACAAGCTTGAAAACGAGCTTGCAACATATACGGGAGAGGGAGGAGCCATTTCATCAATGGACAACCTTCTCAATGCGGCAATGGCCTATCTTTCAAATCCTGAGGATACAACGACGGTTGCCTCATATCTCGATCTTATAGATGAAGGTTTTGTTGATACATCTACAGAGACTTTCAGGGAAGTATACGGCATGCTTCGTTCACGTATCGGATCCACCGTCGGCGGAACATACTTTGAAGAAGGCATGCGTGCATATCAGAACGAGCAGTATGATGAAGCCATAGAGAATCTTTCAAAGGCTTATGCTTATGACAGCTCAAATGTTGATGCACTGTATAACCTTGCAAATTCCTACCGCAAGACCGGTGACAATGTCAATGCGATAACAAATTATCAGACATTGGTCGATAATTTTCCGGATACCGAGCTTGCTACAAGGAGCCAGTCGTTTTTAAACGAACTGGTTGTTGACTGATTATGTTAAGGGTGACAAAAAGTCACCCTTATTTTTTTGAAATTTTTACAAAAAGTCACTTGTGATTTTTCATCTGTTGCATATAATAATATAGAGACAATTATAAGGAAAAGGAGAAGACCATGCCAAAGAGAGAAGATATCCACAAAGTATTGATCATCGGTTCGGGTCCGATCATCATCGGACAGGCCTGTGAGTTCGATTATTCCGGGACTCAGGCTTGTAAAGCACTTAGGAAACTTGGTTACGAGATAGTTCTCGTTAATTCCAATCCCGCAACTATCATGACCGATCCCGAGACGGCGGATGTAACTTACATCGAGCCTCTTAATGTTGACCGCTTGGAGCAGATCATTGCAAAGGAACGTCCGGACGCGTTGCTTCCTAATCTGGGAGGACAGTCGGGACTTAATTTATGCTCAGAGCTGAATAAAGCAGGAGTGCTTGACAAGTACGGAGTAAAGGTAATAGGTGTACAGGTAGATGCCATTGAGAGAGGCGAGGACCGTATAGAGTTCAAGAACACAATGAACGAGCTCGGAATCGGAATGGCAAGATCTGATGTATCTTACTCTGTTGAACAGGCACTTGAAATCGCTGACAAGCTCGGATATCCCGTAGTACTTCGCCCTGCATACACAATGGGCGGCGCAGGCGGTGGTCTTGTATATAATAAAGAAGAATTAAAGACAGTTTGTGCAAGAGGTCTTCAGGCATCACTCGTAGGACAGGTTCTTGTTGAGGAATCGGTTCTCGGATGGGAAGAACTTGAACTTGAGGTAGTAAGAGACTGCGAAGGAAACATGATCACAGTCTGCTTCATAGAAAACATCGATCCCATCGGCGTTCACACAGGTGATTCATTCTGTTCGGCTCCGATGCTTACGATCCCTGAGGATGTTCAGAAGGAACTCCAGAGACAGGCATACAGCATCGTTGACAAGGTACAGGTTATCGGCGGAACAAACGTACAGTTTGCCCGCAACCCCAAGGACGGCCGTATCATAGTAATAGAGATCAACCCCAGAACATCACGTTCATCAGCTCTTGCATCAAAGGCAACAGGATTCCCGATCGCACTTGTTTCTGCAATGCTTGCTACAGGTCTTACTCTTAAGGATATAGAGTGCGGAAAGTACGGAACACTTGATAAGTATGTTCCTGACGGAGACTATGTTGTTATCAAGTTCGCACGCTGGGCATTTGAGAAGTTCAAGGGCGTTGAAGACAAGCTCGGTACTCAGATGAGAGCAGTCGGCGAAGTAATGAGTATCGGTAAGAACTACAAGGAAGCTTTCCAGAAGGCTATACGTTCACTTGAGACAGGAAGATACGGACTCGGACATGTAAAGAACTTTGATTCTCTTACAAAGGAAGAGCTCCTTAAGATGCTCATCACTCCTTCAAGCGAGAGACACTTTGTTATGTATGAGGCACTCAGAAAGGGTGCAACCGTTGAAGAGATATACGAGCTTACAAAGGTTAAGACATACTTCATCGAGCAGATGAAGGAACTTGTCGAGGAAGAGGAAGAGCTCATCAAGAACAAGGGTGTTATGCCTGCTGATGATGTACTCACTCAGGCAAAGAAAGACGGCTTCTCTGACAAGTACTTAAGCAAGATATTAGAGATACCCGAAGAGGATATCAGAAACAGAAGGATTGCTATCGGCGTAGAGGAAGCATGGGAAGGCGTACATGTTTCAGGAACGAAAGACAGTGCATACTACTTCTCAACATACAACTCAGAGGACAAGGATCCCGTATCTGACAGAAAGAAGATCATGATACTGGGCGGCGGTCCGAACAGAATAGGTCAGGGTATCGAATTTGACTACTGCTGCGTACATGCAGCCATGGCTTTAAAGAAGCTTGGATTCGAAACTATCATAGTCAACTGCAATCCCGAGACTGTTTCAACAGACTACGACACATCAGACAAGCTCTACTTCGAGCCTCTTACAACAGAGGATGTATTAAGTATATATAAGAAGGAAAAGCCTCTCGGAGTTATCGCTCAGTTCGGTGGCCAGACACCTCTTAACCTGGCAGCTGAACTTGAAAAGAACGGCGTAAAGATCCTCGGAACATCTCCTGCAGTGATCGACCTTGCAGAAGACAGAGACCAGTTCCGCGAGATGATGGATAAGTTAGGAATCCCGATGCCTGAATCAGGCATGGCAGTAACCGTTGAGGAAGCCAAGCAGATCGCAAGCAAGATCGGATATCCTGTTATGGTACGTCCTTCATACGTTCTCGGCGGAAGAGGCATGGAAGTCGTTTATGACGATGATCAGATGTCAGAATACATGGCAGCGGCTGTAGGTGTTACACCTGACAGACCTATCCTTATAGACAGATTCCTTAATCACGCTCTTGAATGCGAGGCAGATGCCATCGCAGACGGAAAGCATGCATATGTTCCTGCAGTTATGGAGCATATTGAGCTTGCCGGAGTTCACAGCGGTGACAGTGCTTGTATCATTCCTTCAGTTCATATCTCTGAGGAGAATGTAAAGACGATCAAGGAATACACAAGAAAGATCGCAGAAGAGATGCATGTTAAGGGACTTATGAACATGCAGTATGCTATAGAGAACGGAAAGGTATACGTGCTTGAGGCTAATCCCAGAGCTAGCCGTACCGTACCGCTCGTATCAAAGGTATGCAACATCCGCATGGTACCTCTTGCTACTCAGATTGTTACAGCAGAGCTTACAGGAAACGAGTTCTCTGTTCAGTCACTCGGCGAGAGGCAGATTCCTTACTACGGAGTAAAGGAAGCAGCATTCCCGTTCAACATGTTCCCTGAGGTTGACCCGATACTTGGACCCGAGATGCGTTCAACAGGTGAGGTACTCGGACTTTCCAAGTCTTACGGTGAAGCATTCTTCAAGGCTCAGGAAGCCATCCAGTCAAAGCTTCCGCTTGAGGGAACAGCTCTTATCTCCGTAAACGGAAAGGATAAGGAAGAAGTAGTCGATGTTGCTAAGAGCCTTGAGTCAGACGGATTTAAGATACTCGCAACCGGCGGTACGTACGATGTACTCACGGCAGCAGGCGTACATGCCGAGTGTGTAAAGAAACTCTATGAAGGAAGACCGAATATCAACGATATGATAACAAACGGAGATATCGATCTTATAATCAACTCGCCTATCGGAAAGAGCAGTGTACATGATGACAGCTATCTTCGTAAGGCAGCTATAAAAGCAAAGGTTCCCTATGTGACAACAGTGGCAGCTGCAAGAGCAACAGCAGAGGGTATCCACTACATCAAAGCCAATGTCGGAAGCAAACCCAAGTCACTTCAGGAGTACCACAGCGAGATCAAGTAAATTTGGTGAAATTGCACAAAAAAGCCCTTTTTTAAAGGGCTTTTTTTTATGCCGTCTGCATTTCGTGCTCGAATTTCTGCATTTCGTGCAATATTTCGCATTTTTTTGATGTTTAGTGGTAGTATAATCACATGATTACACATATGGAATATGACAACCAAATATGTGATATGAACGTGCTCCCCATAAAGACGAAAAATCTTGTGGCTGATGAGGAAGTGTATGAGCATTATCTTAAGTCAAAAGATGAGGCTGATATAAGATCTCTGCTCGAGCGTTACAGGGAGAGCCTTACTCTGTTTTTGTTCGGGCTTGTAAACAACTTGGAGGATGCCGAAGACATCATGATGGAAACTTTTGCTTTGGTGGCTCTCGGAAAGACTCCGTTTCTTGGCATCAGCAGTTTCAAGACATGGCTTTTCGGAATTGCAAGAAACAAGGCGAAGATGTTCATAAGAAAGTACGGGAAGGAAGTAGAAACTGCGTCTCAAAGAAAAGATGACATTAATGTCACATGCCTTGAAGATGGCATTCTTTCCAAGGAAAGAAACAAAGTGATCTATGAGGCTCTTAACAGTTTAAGACCCGATTATGCGAATGTTCTCTATCTTTATTACATAGAAAACATGAAGCATGAGAGTATCGCAAAGATACTGGGCAAGACAAAAAAGCAAACTTATGATATCCTATATGAAGGACGTAATGCCTTAAAGCATGTGCTTGAGGGCATGGATTACGAATTCTGATAATGGGAGAAACTAAAGGTGGATGCTGATCTTTTAGGGATAATCGTCACAGCGATACAGGTGATCGTTCTTCTTGTGCTTGTATATGGTATGGTAGGTCATATCAAGAACAGTAGGGTTGATCTTCCTGCGATCCTGTTCATGTTTTCTATGTTCAGCTTCTTGCTCAATGATATATACTGGCTGTGTTTTGACATTTTATATTCAGGGGAGAAAATGCCCTTTTCTGTCAATGCCATAGGTGAATATGCGTTTATGATGCTGCTTGTATCCATGTACAAGCAGCTTTTTGATTCCTATAAGCTTAGGATCTCGCTAGAAAATATGATCATCACGGTCATGACTGCGATATATATGTGCTTATGGATCAGATGGTCAGGGACATGGACAGGAAACATAATCGGTGCTGTTGCGTTCGGCTACTTGGTCTGCATAATCGTGGGTCTTATGATAGAGTATGAACCGATACCTGCAAAATATCTGTATTACATTCTGTATATAGCTATCGCGCAACTAATGCTCAATCTGATGGCGGAATTTGTTACTTCCGGTGCTATGACTGCAACGGTCAACAATGTAATGTACGCAGTTACGTATGTTCCGGCGCTTATTTTCCTTACGATTATTACCTTGAGGATAATAAAAAAATCGGACAATAAAGGCAATCTGATCCTGACCGGAGGATTTTTAGTCTGGTCATTTAATGCAATGTACGTGTCGGGTGATTACTGGTATGAGCTGGGAGATTTGCTGTCTACCATTGCAACTGTCTATCTGTATATAGAAATGAAGCGTGAGGGTGAAAAGATATGATCTATCCTGAGAATATACTTATATGCATCTCCATACCGCTCATAGTCGTATCTTTCTTTGTGAGAGGAAGCGCCAGACGATTTGCCATATCTTCGTTCACTGGGATGATAGTCTCATTGCTAGCGGCTTATATAACCGGCTTTTTGAATATGAAACTGGGATGGGAATATGACAAATCACTTATCTTCATATCCCCGGTTGTTGAAGAGATCATGAAGTTTGCGCCGATGTTTTTCTATGTTGCGACGTTTGACGTGAAAGAAGAGGACTATGCACACATAGCTCTGGGCATTGGAGCCGGCTTTGCTACATTTGAAAACTGCTGTTACCTAATAGTCGGAGAGACGGAAAATCTGCGTATCATGGCAGTTCGCGGCATGGCTGTCGGTGTAATGCATCTAACCAGTATGCTGATGCTTGCGGCAGGTCTTATCATGGCAAGAAGATTCAAGGCGCTAACATACTCAGTGACTATAGGTGTTCTGTCGTTTTCGATGACTATACATGCTCTTTACAATCTTCTTGTTTCAAAACCGGGTCTTTCTGCTAACATAGGATTTGCGTTTCCGATTTGTCTGGCCATACTCTCATATGTTCCATACAGGAGATTAAGATACAGAGAAAAACCGGAAGATATTTAAAAAAGTTTTCATTAATAAAGAGCCTTCAAAGGCGCATAAATACTGGGCACTTGTTTAGAATGCACAGATATCAGAAATGATATTTGTGCATTTTTTAGTCCGAAAAAATGAAAAAAACTGCAACTAATATATAGACGACGTAATATGTTTGCACATAACGTGCGGTTGTTTTATAGAGAAGAAAGGTGAAGATATTGAGATACGATTTGAACGAGACTTTAAGGATGGTAATGGGGCGAAAACGCGAACTGATGCTCAAACAGGAGCAGGCAAAACTTATGATCTGCAACTATTCTACGGTCATACTTGCCGGTGCGGCTATAGCTCTTATCGGATACAGAAGCAAGGGAGGGTCAGCCGGAGGAGAAAGCGATTTCTTTGGAGGATACATGCTCTCGCCTGAGATCGGAGGGTATGTGCTGGTTGCACTTTTGGCATTCGCTGCCGGACTTATAGCGATGGTAGCAATCAATCATTATAAGAAGATTCAAGGTTTGGATGGAATAGAAAAGGGAGCAAAAAATGAAAAAGTTTCGTAAGCGTAAATGGGTGAGAATTACAGCAATATTCTTGATTTTGACCATGTTAGTCACCTACTGGGCAGGTACGGTGACAAGCATAAAGATATCGGCGGAAGCCACGAATGAGGCGATGCGATATCTGGCTGAGAATACCGAGATGATGAATAAACAGAGAGCCTCAAGAACGTGGAATCTTGTAAGAGGTCTGATGAGGACAGAGGATATAGACGAGTGCTATCTGGTAGCAAGTATCTACATCGGATCCGCAAGATATGAAGAAGCTCTTACGTACATAGATAAGTGCTTACGGATGTGTCCACAGGATGAAAGAGCAGACTTTTATGCGGAACTGTTAACAAAAAAAGGGTGTCTGTTAACACTTCTTGACAGGAATGAGGAAGCGCTGAGGGTACTGGATCAGGCGACCGAGAAAAAGCCTGATGCCTCGGAAGTATATCTGGTTAAAGCACAGATAAACTTCGAAGAAAACGACGTGGATGACATGGCAGCAAATACATCGAAGTACCTCGAACTGAAACCTGAAGATGTGGACGTAAGAGTAACGTACTTGCAGACGCTTGCAGCGATGGATATAAGAGATGAAGCCAAGATTCAGGGCAAGATGATCGTAGAGAGCAAGGATGCTAAAGTTGATCAGAAGGATGATGCATATCACGTACTCGCAATGCTAGCTCTAAGAGAAGAGGATTTTGAAGAAGCGCTCAAGAACCTTACAGGGATTAAAGATGAGGAAGGCAGATACGAAGACGTCCAGTATGACATCGGGGTCTGCAAGATGGCATCGGGAGATTATGAGGAAGCAATAGACGCATTTAGCAAATCAATCGAGAATGACTACAACAAACAAGGCTGTTACTACTCGAGAGGTGTGTGTGAGTTCTCAGGTGAAGAAGCGGACTATGAAGCAGCGTTTCACGACCTGGTAGCAGCAAGCGAATACAGTGAAGAAGACAGGGATGAAGAAACAGCAAAACTGGCTCAGGTAATACTTGATGAAGCATTTGAGGTAGTCGAGTAACAAAAGGGAATAAAACTTAAAGGGATTACATATAGACAATCACGGGGATTGAAAGATGAAGAGTAAGTTATTTAATTTTTTGTTAATGATATTGATAGCATTCATTATCTCAGGAAACGGAGCATATGCAACAAGCACAACTCCGAGCGGAAGTTCACCTCAGAATCAGGAAGAGGAAGAGGAAGAAGAGGATGATAATGACGACGGAGAAGATGATGTCGAGGATGATCCTGTAGAACCTAAGGAAGGTTCTGCAGTTATTATAGAACATCGTCAGGAACAGAACGGTACTGTACAGAACGACCTGAAACATATTTATCATGGTTATGACAGCGCCAATCCAGGTACCGAAGCTGATCTTATCTTTGATAATGATCTCCCTAAGATCACTATGAAGGAAACATATGCTGAGGCTGATGTTATTGTTGATAACAATTACACCAATTTCACCACTCCTTCAGGGCAGGCTACAACACCTTCTGGTGTTGATACTACGAAGTATGATCAGTACAAGATAAAGAATGGAGCAGATCCCAAGGAAGTCAAATTCTTTAAGGACGGCAAGGAAGTGAACCTTGAAGATGGCGACAAGGTCATCTTTGACGGCATCAAAGATACCAAGGGAAACATTACAAAAGAAGAGGAAGAGGGCGAAGACGGAAAGAAAGAAGTCAAGTTTATCAGAACGACAGAGTCCGAATCCAAGAATGCTATTACTAAGGCTGTGGAAAAAGCTCTTAAGGAAGTAGATAAAGACAGCCGATATGTAACAATTCGCGTATCAGAGGGTGAATATGACGGTGATGTAAATATCACTTCAGATATGCTAGATAGAGTGTCGGATGAAAACAAGCCGACATTCTTAAGTAACTTTACTCTTTATATTCTTAATGAAGGCTCTTATGAACCGGCTGCAAGTGAAGACTCATTCATTGATAAGGATACAATAAACAGCGGTTCAACTAAGAAAGCAAAGTTAAACGGAAATATAAATATAGATGGAATAAACGTAGTGCTAGCAGGCATATATATGTCGCTTGAGAATACGATCAAGGTAAAAAATGCGGCACTTACGGTTTACGGTTCCAAAGATGGAGATAACTTTAATATAGAAAGGGGATGCGATAAAGAATCTGAAGAAGAGTATAAGGTATACGACTTCAAGGTTGACACCGGTGAAGGTGACGACAATGTCATTTATTCCGAGTCGGTACATGTGGATGATATCGATATTAGTACCGGAGATGGAAAAGATGAAGTGACCATCAAGTGTGGTGACGAAGTCGATAATGACAGAAATAAGTTTGCAAGCGATACCGGAAGAAAGAACGTTATCAATACCGGCGCAGGCGAAGATATCGTTACGGTTGATATCGGAATCGCGCAGGTGCTCTCTGATACTAGAATCCTTCAGATCGCAATGGACGACATAAACGAGACAGTGGCTGAAAATGGTTACGACACACTTGTGTTATGCGGAACGCTTAAAGATGAAGAAGGAACTCCTAACGCTGTAAGAGAGTTGACTGAGAACGGATTCAAGACATACGAGATTACCGTATATGAATCTGAAGGGAACAAACTGGTATTGACTACTCCGGCCGATAACCTTACAGATCAGCTTGATGGTAAGCCTGAATACAACATAAAGAAAAACGATCTGGTGAATGGAACCTATACAGCAAACAAGGCATTTGTAAATTATGTACTTGATGATGATCTTTTTGATCAGGGTGATATTTACGACGGAGATCCGAGTGATGATGATAACAAGATAAGTCTTCCGATTTTAAGAAATATCAGATTCATCGAAGATCCAAACAACAAGCCTTATTTCACAAAGGTATTGATAGAAAAGAATAAGTTTGCAGTTTCAAATCTTGACACAGGTATCCTTGATCTTGAGATGTCAGGAAAGCAGATCTATCTCGGAACAGATAAATACTCTTGGGATACAAATAATGCTACAACACTTAAGGCCAAGAATATTGTTATTAAAGTAGAAGATTCAGATTCAAATGTTGTAGAGGAAGCAGTCAACGAAGTACTCGGAAATGAATACGTACAGGCAATCCCGGGTCTTGGAGATGCGGAGATTGGATTTGGAACATTTGACTTTGTAACAGATGCGCTCATTCATATCCTTAAGAGTGCAAAAGTTATAGCAGGCGGTTCTATAGATATGAGTGCTTCAAGTTCACAGACAAGTGTACTCAAGATAAGCGCAGGTGAACATGGAGTTCAGATGCCGGTTACTGTAAAAGTTGGCAGTGCTGAGATCATAATCAAAGGATCGATCAAAGCTGAGGGTAAAGTTTCAGCTGTATCAGATTCCAAGGTTAATGTATCGGCTGACAGTTCAGGACTTGCAAGATTCTTTGTACCTCTTGCTGTTGTCGTAGCTATAACTTCAGCAGAAACTGATCTTACATCAACAGGTAAGATAGAGTCCAAAGGAACAACATCACTTAAGAGCAATACCGATGTTACTACCACGTGTCTTGCAACAGTAGGTAAACTTCCTATATCGCTTGCTGTCAGTGTTGTAAGTGTAGACTCTCATGTAAATGTAGAAGGAACGATTATATCTCAGTCAGATATTGAGCTTATAGCAAGCGGCAAGTCTGATGTGACTACGGAGTCAAAGGAGCATGCTCCCAAGACAACAAAGACAACTATTAATACAACTAATGCAAATCAGTCTTCTGGTACAACGGTTACACCAACCGGTGGCGGTAATACATATGGTGGATTCTTTGCCGTAGCTGTTGTTTTGCAGGATGTTGATGCCAGCGTAACGGGTAATGCAAAGCTTGATGCAAAGGGCGATATTAAGATAAGCAGTGAATCAAAAGAAAAAGCGGCAACACACGCTGACTCTGCTCAGGGCGGAGATGATTCCGAGGAAGGCGGATCACAGACTCCTGACAGTGTTACCGGTATAATATCTGCACTCTTAGGTTCATTCACAAACTGCACTGCATTCTCTAATCTTACAGGCGCTGCCGGATCCAAGTTTACGGATGTAATGGGCAGAGCAGGTAAAAAGGCAGAAGGCGGTCAGTATAACATTACAGCTGATCCCTGCACGAATGGTACCGTTACGGCTCCTTCCAAGGCAAACAAAGATGATACTGTTACAGTTCGTTGCGTACCGGATGAAGGATATACGATTCATATCATTTCATATAGTTATACAGACGCAAGCGGTGCGCATGCTACCACTCCTGTAGCAAGGTTTGATGTTGGAAAAACTGCGTCTACCAGTGACTATACATTTAAGATGCCGTCATCAGCGATTAAGCTCGTGGTAAAATTCCGCAAACTGGAAAACAACGAGAGCAAGGTTAGGGTTGAGACGAAAGCAATAGATAACAATGCAGGTATATCTGGTAACGTTGATGCAGGAACAAATTCTGGTGCAGAACCTTTCGAAGCACCTGAGTATGGTAACGAGCATGATGTTAAGGCTGAGTCTGAGACAGATAACCCGAACGGCAAGATCAGTCTGGATACAGATAAGGCAAACAAAGAGCAGAAGATACTGCTTCATGTTAATCCAAACAAAGGATATACAATAGGAAAGGTTATCGCTAAATATCAGGATAAGTCTGGGAATGCGAAAACAGAAGAGATAGCTGCAGATGAAGCCGGCAGATACATATTTACAATGCCAGATTGCAAAAAGATAACCGGTGATAATAAGCCCGATGTATTATTCTGCGCTGAGTACGTAGTAAACACAGCAATGACAACAGGAAGCACTGGTAATTCTTCTATGAAGAAGGGACAGGTTGTGGGTTCTATTGCTGTAGCTTTTGCAGAGAATGATAATGAAGCATTTATTGCTATTGGCGATAACGGCTTTGTAAAGGCAGGCGGAAATATTGATATTGAAGCAAAAGCTTCTACAGAAAATGAATCTCTTGCTAATGCTTCTTCGATCCAAAGACCCGATTCAATAACTACTAATAATCTTGGGTCAACCGTTCTCGGAGGTCTTGAAGATCAGTATACAAGTGCGCGTGTAATCGATAAAGCTACAAGTGGGTGGACTGATCATGGAACCGGAGCAAATAAGATCATTGCTAAAGATATCATGGTTGATACTCTTGTTAATGGTAGTGTTGAGGTTAAGACTGAGCATGTAAACGACAGTCAACCAGAGGTTTTATTTGAAATCAAGGCAAGAGAAGGCTTTTATATCCAAAAGGTATGGTTTACATACGTGGGTAAAAAAGACAATGCAGTTATTAATAGCATTGATCTCAACGTGTGGAACTGTACTGATGACAAAACAACAGAGATGAAAGGCGTTGATGCATATAAGATTTCAAAGAAATCATACGACCTGGACTCTATGTCTCAGAAAGAGAAAGAGGCATTCCTAGACTGTTGGACATACGGAACCAAATTAATACTGCATGCAGAATTTGGAAGATGTGAATACTCGATAAAGTTTGATAATGCCTCTATTCTCAAACCTGTAACATTCAACGCAGAATCAACAGGCTCAACAGCAGGTAATGTGCTGATAACCGGTGAGGGTAAGGCACCTGTTGGATGTGTTGTCACAATATCGCAGATGAAGAAGAGTCAAACGGGAGAAGAATGCTATACCAATAAGGACAGTGCTCTTGTGGTAAAGAAAGGCACTGAAACTATTAGCGTAATCCCTGTTGATGAAAACGGCGGATTCAGATTTGTTATGCCTGTTGGCAACGTTACACTTTTACTACGCAGCAAGGGCGTTGCGATAAAACTGTTGGATGCGAGACCTGATCAAGCAAACGTATTTGCTTTGGAAGACTCATCGCCGTTTAGCCTGGGTGATTTTGATGAGAACACTGGTAAAGCACGTATATCTGGATTTGTTGATCAGAATGATACTGTTAATGTATTCATAAATCAGGTTGGATATGATAGTGGTAAAAAGCATACATTATCTGCAGTAGCATACAAAAACACATCAAGCGACGCGAATACTACTGTAATGGATTACTATGATTTTATTGGAGACCTTGGTGAGTTTACATATAATAACGGAATATACTCATTTAAGGTGCCGGAGAATCTGATACTTGATGAAAAGGCATTTGATACTATTTTCGTTAAATTCAGTTCTGGTTTTGATAAGACTATTAAGGTATCTGCTAAAGCTACGCCTACTGTCACGGCAAGCACGGGTACAACGACCCCGCCGACAACACCTACTACACCGACTACTCCTACTTATGCACCTGAATCAACATGTCAGCAGGGGACGATATCCGTAACAAAAGCGGTCGAAGAAGGAGATAAGATTTATGTAACGGTTAATCCTATAGAGGGATTCTATCTTAGGAAGGACAGCCTTAAGATTACAATCAATTATGATGATGGGACATCAGAAATTCATACACTTGGATTAAATGATAATGGAGCATATTATTACCAGCTTCCTCAGGCATTCACCAAGAAGCTGAAGAACGATGGCAAAGATGGCGATGCAATAATTATCACAGGTGTATTTGCTAAGAACATGGGCGGTGTCCACACTACTCAGAAGTCTACGTTCTCAGCGGGTGTTGGTATCGATGTAACCATTACAGAGCACACAAATAGCGCATATATTCAGAGCGGCAAAGTAGAATCGACAGGATTAACGATCAATGCTGCATCTTCAAATATAAAGTCTTCTGCGGTATCAAAGGCAGGATACTCTGAAGGTGATATAGGTGTTGCAGGTGCTATAACCGTTCACGTAGTCAGTGCTACAACTGAAAGCTACATTAATAATGAAGATATCAAGGACAAGGATGGTAACGTTATCGCAAAAGCTCCGATAATAGTACTCAAGGGCGGAGATCTTAAGATTACTTCCTCATCTAAGGGTGTGGAATATACAACAAATGCTGAAGGATCCGGAGAAGAAGGAGCAAAAGCGGGTTCAGCAGGTGTAGGCGCAGGTATTGCTGTAGCGGTACTTGGTACAGATACTGTTGCTTATATCCCTGATGGAGCAAATGTAACACTTGCTAATGAAAATACAGAATTAGGTAATGTTGAAGTAAAATCTGAAGCAGAAATAAAAGAAGCTATGGTGGCTAAGGCAGGTTCGGCAGGAGGTACCTCTATTACTCCTGTGCTTGCACTTACCATATCGGCTGCAACAACTGAAGCATACATTGGCGATATGACAATGGATGAAATAAGAGCTAAAGAGATTTTGGTAGAAGCTCTTAACAATATAAACAGACAGATGGCAGCTAATGCATCTGCAGCAGGAGACAGTGTTGGCCTTGGTGGATCTTTTGCTATCTCTGTACTTCATGACAGTGCGAAAGCATATCTAAAGAAGAATGTAAGAACCACAAATCTTACTGTCAAAGCTGTTGGAAGAAGTTCACTAAAGTCAACTTCAAGAGCTGGCTCAAAGGGCGCAGGCAGTGATGATGGAGGCAGTGCTACAACTGGTAGCGGTGCGACCACGGGTAGCGGAGCCGCAGGCGAGGATCCTGCCTCGGGCAAGGGTAAATCAGACAAGCAGGCCGATAATGCCATGACGGGAGCTACAAAGCTTTCGAATGGTAGAAACAGAGGATTGGCAGGCAATCCTACAATGACAAAATCAGCTGAAAGAGAAGGCGCTAAGAATGATGAAGGTAGCGTTTCTGTAGCTGCGGCATTTGTTCTCAACGTAATGGACAATGAGGCAATTGCCTATATAGATGAAGCAACGCTGATCAAAGCAGACGGAAAGGTTGCAATATTGGTAAACGGCGACACAGATGCAGATATTTTTGCTAATGCGAGTGCAACAGAATCAAGCATCGGAGTTGGCGTTGGTGTTGCGGTTAACGTAGTGGAATATCATAACAAGGCTTATCTGGGCAAGGTGGCTGTTGAGGCTGACGAGCTTGAGATAATCGTTGATATGTATGAAGACGACAAGCCTGAAAGAAAGACAGCATATGAGAAGGCGCAGGAGAAGGGTGATACAGCTACTAATATCCTCGAAGTATTGATCAAAAAAGCAATGACAAAAGCTTTTGATGAAGCACTTGAGAAGATTGATGCTGCAAATCATTATGGAAAGGCTGTAGCAGAGGCACTCAGCGCACTTACAACAGATATCATTGCTACATTTGTAGCTACATTTACTGAAGCTATTACAAGTGAACTGGGACTTAATGGCTTCCTTTCAACCGATATAGAACAGAAACTAGCGGATTTCAGAAATAATGCTGGACAGAAATTCGGCGATGCAGCCATGGGAGTACTTAAGGATGTATTCCTTGCATATGTTCTGGAAAAATTCAAAGGTATGGCAGCTACCTCTGTTCAGGCTGCCCAGAACAAGATTACAAATACAACAGTTGTAACAAATCAGACAACTCCTACAACACCTACAGATCCTAACCAGTCAGCTCTCAAGAAAGCACTTGATGCGAAGATCAATAAGATTTCTGATCCTACTTCAAGAGCTCAGGCAGCAGCTGATCTTAAGACATTGTCAATCAATGCTCTTGAGAAGTTTTTTAACGATGCTTTTGAGGGATTTGTGGATGTAACAAGACTTAAACAGTACGTACTCAACTGCCAGAAGAACGGCATATTGCCAAGTATCAGAGATACATTACTCAATGCTCTTGAGCAATGTGGAGCAGCAGTTACGGAAGCGGCTCTTGATGCTCTTTCAGACTGGCTTGATGCTCCTGTTGTACCTGAAGAAGAAACTCCTATGCATAAGTTCAGAACTCAGGCGGTTTCAGGTGCGGGTGCAACCGATGTAGGTATTGCAGGTAGCGCAGCTGTAGCTGTAATTAACGGTGATGCCATAGCATTCATAGAAGGTCTTGATAAGGAAGATACAGACAATAAGTACTCTATATCTGTAAAGAACGGATTAACATTAAGAAGCAAAAACTCTCAGTACGTATATACAATTGCTTCAGCAGCTGTAAATGGAAAGGATCAGGCTGATGAGAACCCTGGAGCAGGCGGTACTGATACTGCACCTCCGACAAATGCAAATACATATGCAGCAAAGACATTTGATAATGGTCTCGTAGCTGTAGGTGCTACTCAAGGTGGTATAGTCAAGAATGTTGTTGTTAATAGACCTACTGATAGTGGATCAACAAGTGGTAGTAGCACAACTCCTAAGCCCAAATACGAGATATTTGTATCACCGGATCCGGGATACAAGGTAACAAGCGTTACATTAAAGAGAAGCGATGCAGCTGCAGGTACAGCAGCAACTAAAGCCGTGTTTGAAGGCGGAAGATTTGTAGTTAAGGATTTCAACATTCCTGAAAAGGTTGATACATCTGTTGCTGGTGCTGTACAGACTGTAGTTAATATTGATGTTAAGTTTGAGTATATAGCGGCTGAACAGCTTACTCTTTCAAATGAATTAACAAAGAACGGTAAAGATGATAAGAATGCATACAAAGTATTGGCAACAATAGAGAATAACAAGCAGATAGTTGCCGGTACCGTTAAGGTTGAAAAGGACAATACTACAACACCGAGCGGATCAACTCCTAGCGGAGCAACAGGAAGTGGAGCAAGGGTAGAAGTTACTAGTCCTGACAAACTTGCAGTAGGAACAAAGGTATATGTTACTGTTACTCCAAATAAGGTTCAGAAGACTACAGGAAGTGGATCAACAGGAAGTGGATCAACACCTAGTGGAGCAACAGGAAGTGGAGCTGCAGAATTCTATGAATACGAAGTTGACAAGATTACTATTTCTTACACAGCACTTGGAAATATTCGTAAGAAAGTAGCCGTAACTGCTAAAGAGGCAACAACAGGAAGCGGAGCAACAACACCTAGTGGAGCAACAGGAAGCGGAGCTTTGCCTGCTGAAGTTTATTACTTCACTATGCCTGAAGTATATCAGGATGGTGCCGACTCTATAAGGGATGTCATTCTGGATGTTATTTTCAAATTAAAGACTAAGCCTACTGTAGTAACTGACACAACTGGTACACCGACTTCAAGCCAGGGTAAGAGTGTCGGAGTTGGTGCGTCATTCGCATTCAGCTATGTTAACAGGATACAGACTGAAGATGATGAAGAAGACGAGAATGCTCAGACGAGCAGTAACAGTATTTGGACTGAGACTACCGGATCAAATGCTGACATAATCACATCTGGCGCTGTTATAGGAAAATACAGGCAGATTAATGCAGGAACTCTGACTATGTCGGCTATAGCTGATAACAGAGCAGATACATATGCGGTAGCCGGTTCGGATCCATTAACTCAAACGGGACAGGAGAAGGCTATGACTGTTGCGTTTGATGCTGCGGTGGCCATAGGTCTTGTAAATAACATCGCTAAATCTGTTATAGGAACAGGTGCAGTTATTAAAACCGGAGAAGATGTTTATGAAGACGAGACACAGAAAGACGAGAACGGTGTTGAAAAGGTCGTTACAGTATTAAAATCAATCGGCGCAGATATAACTGCAGAAGCAAACGGAACAACCCTTACAAGTGCAAGCGGATTTGCTATCGGTGAATCCGCAGCAGTGGGAGCTTCTGTTGCTGTAAACTTAACAGATTCATCTGCAATCGCGCAGGTTGATGGTTCTATAACATCAGACGGTACAGTTGCTATCTATGCTCATACATTTAATAAAGATGATGCATACGGAATAGCGACCGCTATGGGCGCTGATATGCAGCGTTATCAGCAGGGAAAGAATACTGCTGAACAGAATACAGAAAACGTGCTTAACGGAAAATATCCTGCAAGCCAGAAAGCTACACAAAAGGGTGGCGGTGCTACGACACCTGAATCTACAGGAAGTTCTGGAGGTTCCGGAACCGGTGGAACAGGCGGAAGTGGCGGAACCGGTGGAACTGGTGGAAGTGGTACAACTGGTCCAGAAGAAGGTAACTCAGTACAGCTGGCAGCATCTGTAGCACTTAACCATACATCGCATTCTGCAAGAGCTATAGTTAACGGTTCTGTAAATGCACTAGCAGTAAGACTTGTTGCTGATAACAATAGCAATTTCAGAACAAGAGCTACAGGTGAAACCATGACTATGGCAAGCAGTACAGCTGCTATAGCGCTGGCAGTAGCGATTTCACTTAATAATGGTTCAGCTATGGCTGTTAACAACGGCTATATAGAATCAACAGGAACAAAACCTGAAAAAGATCCTAATGAAGAAGCTATGCCTGCAGTCATGGCAGGTGATATCGAAGTAAGGGCTAACCTTACGGCCAATATGGATGATATCTATAAGGGTACACTTGGTGCTCAGGCTATTGCTGGTTCTGTTAGCGGTGCAGGTTCTAAGGGAACTGCAAGCGGAGCAGTTGCAATACTCAGATCAAATGCTCAGACTATGGCAATGTTAGCTGAAAACAGCATTACCAAGGCAAGTGAGGATCTGATCGTATCTGCAAAAGACAAGACAAAGCTCGCTTTAAGAGCAGGTGGCGTAAGCATAAGCAAGGGTACATCAGTAGGCGTAGGTGCATCATTTGCACTCATTTATGCTAACAATATCGTTGAAGCTATCGTTGAAGACGGTACAGAAGAAGTAGCAGGTAAGAACATAACTGTTGAAGCTATCAAGGAACGCGTTGATATGTCAGACTATAAGCCGTCTCTTGGTACACAGTATCTTATGACCAATTCAACAGGCATTGACGAGAATCAGAGTTATGAGAAGGGAATAATTGATTATAAAAAGGATGAGTCAGGGAACGGTTATAAAGTAGATATAACTATAGATACAGATACTCTTGTTAATGCGATAGATCTGCTCAACTTCCTGTCATCAACAAACTACTATGCAGAAGCTATAGCAGGAGCTATATCGGGTGGAGCAAGTGGTACAGCTTCAGTAGCTGGTGCATTTGCACTCATCTTTGGCAATAACAAGACAATCGCTTATATAGGAAAATCTAAGCATGATATAGTTGCTGAGCATGATATCAAGGTAGATGCACAGACAAATACAAATGCTAGACTGATTGCAGGTTCACTTAGCGCAAGTCCTTCAAAGATCGGTATCGGACTTACTGTAGGTGTTATCGGTAAGGCTGGTTCTATAAACAAAGCTAATACCATAAGCCAGGAGTACGAAGATAAATACAAAAAGGAAAATGATAATCCTGAGTATCAAAAAGAGGATGGTGAAGATAATAGTAACAGCAACGATAATGAAGTCAATAAAGTAGAAGAATCTACAGAGAAGTATAACTGGACAGACGCAAATTATGACAGTCTGGATGGAAGATGCGATGAGACTATAGCAAGGATTGCTGAGGGAGCAGTGCTTATTGCTAAGACGGGAGACATTATTGTATCAGCTCTCAATAAAGCTGACTACATGTCTATTACAATAGGAGCTTCTCTTGCAACGAATGCAGCAGCTAATGCAGCATCTATAGGCGGAAGTATCAATGTTATCAACATGGATAACGAAGTTACCGCTGAAGTAGGAAAGAATGCTAAGCTTACAGCTGAACTAGGTGATGTTGATATATCAGCAAAAGATGATGCATGGCTTCTTATAATCCCGATAGGTGCGGCCGTAGGAGGAAAAGTAACAGGAGCTGCTAGTATAGCAGCAATCATCACAGAAAGTAAAGTAAATACTCTTATAAGTGAAGGTGTTAAGATCACAGCAGGAAACGATATTAATGTAAACGCAGGTTCAAAGATGTGGTTACTTAATACTGTATTAGCTGGTGCGCTTAACGCAGGTGGTCAGGGAGCAGCGATAGCTATACCGATCAGCGTGCTTGTTAGCAGTGAAGTAATAACAAACGAGATTAAGGAAAATGTAGTTCTTAAAGCAACGAATGATATAAATGTTGTTTCTAGCTCTGAGAACCAGCTCTTCACTGCAGTATTGAGTTTGGCAGCTGGCGGAAGCGTAGCAGTAGGTGCCTCAATAGTAGTACATGTATTTGATCGTTCGGTCAATACTATTATCTCTGAAGGTGCACAGCTTCTAGCTGAACAGGGATCAATAGTAGTAGCTTCCTTTGGTGATGATCTTACAGCAACAGCATTGCTGGCAGTTGGTATCGCTCCGTCTGGAATAGGAATTTCGGGATCAATACCTGTTGTAGTTAATGACAGCGAGATCAAGACTACTATTAGCAAAGAGAATGCTCAAAAAGAAACTAAACTTAGAGCAGGTGATTCAATAGCAGTTTATTCTGATCTAGTTGCGAAGAATGTTACAGCATCTGGTGCAATAGCTGGTGGATCATCAGCGGGAATAGGAATTACTGCCAATACTGTAGTATTCACAAATACGATTGAAACAAATGTAGGAGATTTGACAGAGATAGTAAGTACCGGAAACAGTTTATCTCAGAAAGGTGCATACAGACCTAACAGAAAAGACAGGAGACGAGGAATCTATATCGGAGCTACAGGCGATGAGATGATAGGTACATTCGCTGTAGCTGGATCAGGTGCTGGAAAAATCGCAGGATCTGGTGTAGTTAACACGCTTGTAGTAAGCAACCAGGTTAAGACTGTAATATCAAGTACCGCAAAGGTTACATCTAGAGAATACAGATCTCCATGCAGCAATTCTTCGTCAGCAACAGATGCAAGTGGTGATGATGGGGATGTTCACATAGAAGCTACAGACAAGAGCCTCTTAATGGACGCAGCTGGAGCATTGGCTATAGGTGGTACCGGTGGTGTTGGAGCAACAATAGTAGCACTTGTTTACGATAAGCAGGTTAAAGCGCTTGTAGCTGGTACGATAGACGCCGACGGTGATGTAATTGTTAAAGCTGATTCAGAAGATGAACTGTATCTGCTTGCACTTACATTTGGCGCGGGCGGATCAGCAGCTGTGGCAGGTGGAGCAAATGCTCTGGTATTCCAGAACAAGATAGAATCAGCAATCGCTACAGTTAATAAAGCTGAAAGCGTGAATGTGCTTGCTAATTCTGATGAGCATGTTTATAACATAGCGGCAGGAATAGCAGGTTCAGGTGCAGTAGCAGTTGGTGCGGTTGTAGTTGTAACCTATTTCGAAAATGAAACATTAGCATACGTATATGACAATTCAAGCATAGGATTCGATGGTGCAAGGATAGCAGGTGATGTTGTGATCGCTGCAACATCATACGAGTTCGTGACAAGCGATGCCGCAGGTATCATGGGAAGTGGTACAGCAAGCATTGGTGGTACATGTGATGTTATAATCACCGCGTTTGAGACTAAGGCTTTCACAGGAAGAGATGTCAATATATATGCTGATGGCGATATTAAGATATCTGCTGATGATAAGTATCTGATCATTGCTGTTGTTGCAACAGCAGCCGTATCAGGTGAAATAGCTATGGGTGTTACGGCACTTGTAAGTGTAAGCTATAATACCGTATCAGCTTATATCGGAAACGATAATACTATTACAGGTAAGAGCGTAAGCGTTACTGCTAACTCAGACAGAAATGTTGAATCCATAGCAGCAACAGTTGCTGGTTCTGGAGGAGCTGGTGTTGGTGTAACAGTAACTGTAGTAGTAGTCGGCAACAAAATGAGTCAGGATGCACATGACACCTTATTTGGTAACAATGGAGCAGATCCTAACGAGAGATTTAATTACGCACTATCACAGGACGGCGCTGATAAGAAATCAGATGGTAGTGACAGAGAGTTTAAGATAAGTGTTAGTGACGCACTTGAAGGTGATGGACAGAAGGATGATACTGATTATTCAGAATACGGACAGCCCTCTGATCACGCTGGAGAGAACAAACAGGCAACTCCTATAGACAAGGATGGTAATAACACTCAGGATACATCAACATTTAATGATACAGCAGATGGAGAAGGAACATCATATCATGCATCAGTGGTAGGAGCATTAAAAGATGCTACTTCAGCAACTATAGGAGCAGGTTCTATAGTAACTGCTGAAAACGGAAACATAAGTGTTCAGTCTGGCGATATCATTAATTCCAATATAGTTAGTGGTACTATAGCAGTTGGAATGGGTGGTGTTGGTGTAGGCGTCACTGTTGCAATATTCAACTCAAATGTTGTAGCACTTGTTGAAGATAATGCTAAGCTTATAGCTGCAAATGGAGATGTTATAGTTGAGGCAAAGACCGGATCGAAGGTTATTGCTGAAAATGATTATAATAATCCGAAGTCGAATGTCGAGAGAAACGGCGTTAAGCTTGATTCAAAGAGTAACAACCAGAAACTTAAGAGTGAAGGTAAAGATGATTCTAACGGTTCAACAATCCGTCTTATTTCAATCATGGGTAGTGGCGGAGTAGTAGGAGTTGGAATCAATGCCGCAGTCCTTATGGTATTCTCTGAGGTTAATGCTTCGCTCAAAGGTGATGTAATTAAAGCAAAAGATGTCAAAGTCACAACAGATGTTGATTTTGGTAAGGTTATAACGATCAACACAATGATCTCAGGAGGCTTGGTTGCAGTAAATGCTTCTGTGGCTATGACATATTTCCAGGCAGATTCGGTAGCAGCCATTGATGGTGATGCAAAGATAGATCAAGTATCTGACAGTATAGAAGTTAAAACCAACGGAAATACTAATGCAAAAGTTATTTCAGCTTCTCTCGGTGCAGGTGAATTTGCGGTTAATGCAGGAGTAGCACTGGCTATCAACAGAAGCAAGGCAAGAACCTATATTGGTAGTGCCGTAAAGATTTATGATTGCACTGAAGCTAATATTGAAGTTTCACATGATTATTCTTCTGAAGCAGAAGCAATAATGGTATCTGTAACTGCAGGTTCAGTTGCAGCAGGTGTAACTGCTACAATAGTCATAAATGCGCTTGATGCAGTTTCATATGTCGGAAGCTTGACGGGAGAATCAAGTGGCTATATTGAAGCAAATTCACTTAATGTCAAGGCCAAAGCAAATGGAAAGAGTGAAGTAACAGGAGCAGGTGCAGGTGTAGGAGGAGCAGCGCTTAATGCGATAGTTGCACTTACCTTCAATACAGTTAACAACAAGGCAATAATAGGAAAGATGCCTATTAGACTTGAGGGTGATATAAAAGTAGAATCAACCATCAAGAATGGAAATGCAGATGTCAATGTATTAGGACTTACAGCTGGTGGAATCGCCATCGGTGCAGTAGTTGCCTTTGCAGATAACAGAACAGCTAATATAGCAGAGATAATTCTTGGCAGTGGCGATGTGACCGCAAAGAATATAGTAATCAATGCCGGCACAACTGAAGATAAGAATTATACAAGAGCGATGACAACGGTTGTATCCGGTAAAGCAGGAGCCATTACTGTTGGCTTAGACATAGCTATAGCAAGAAATGCTGGAAGCAACATTGCTAGAGTTTCCGGTTCAGGAAATTGCGGTACATTAAAAGGAACAACACTGAACATCAATGCAATAGGTGATGGCAGAGCATATTCAGTAATAGCATCTGCGTCAGCCGGATTAGCAAATGTGTGTGCAGCAGTAGCATATGCATGGGTTAATAATGAACAGTTCTCAGGTATAGATACTGAGGGCTCGATCGAGATGAGCGGAGATGTAACTATCTTATCAAAGCAAAACGGCGGTGAAGAGTTAAACAAGAACGTCGTAATGAAGATAAGTGATGTACTTGATCTGAATGTTAGTTTTGATACCAAAGCTAAAGCTTATATATTCTCTGCTAGTGCAGGAGTTATAAGTGCAACCGCGAATGCAGCTGCAGCTCTATCAAATTCGACGTCAAAAGCTATGTTAAAAGCTAAGAAGATCAGTGCAAATAACGTTAGCATCAAGAATGATGCGATCTCAAATGCACGTGCGGATGCAGGAAATCTTGGCTTTGGATATCTGAGTATTGGGTTAATGACTTCATATTCATATGCGGCAGGTACATATGAGGCTTGCTTTGAGTCGTGCGGAACACTAGCATCGCTTGAGATTCTTAACACATATGTTTCGGATACACAATCAATCATCACTCCTGCTGTAGGCGGTTTGGATATCGATGTATTCAGTGGAGAAGTTAATGTTACATATGCTGACAGTGTCACAAATGCAACAGCGAGCTTCAAAAACACGGGAAGCTTAGATGAATTTGTGATAACCGGAGATCTTGTTGTAAAGTCTCAGGGTTCTACAACAGCTAAATCTGAGGTAAAAGGAACCCAGTTTGCTTTAAAAGTTATAGGTGTAACAGCTAACATTTCAAGGGCACAGTTAAAGGCTGTCCAGAATGTATATTTCACGAATAATGGCAAACTTACTGTTGATGGAAGTTTGGATGTAGAATCATTGCTCCTAAAGAATGGCGAAGAAGCAAACGCTCAGGCAATTGTTGGCGCGACAGGTGACACACATGGTCTTGAAGCATCAGCTATTTCTGCTAAGCTTCATGTTGTAACTGCACTGGCCAATAATACCAATAGCATTAAATTCAACGGTCAGACTAACAGTGAATTTGAAGTAGCAGGCGATGTATATGTACTTGCAGATTCTCTTGCAAGCTCATTAGCTAGTTCTACCATAAATAATCAGATAGGCGGTGTGCTCTTAAACGGTGTAGATGCTGATTCGAAAACTTACGATAACGTGAATATCTCATTCAACAACCTTAAGTTAAAGGGTTATGGAAAGGTAGATGTTATTGCAAGAGATAACTCTGAATCTAATTCAAAATCTCATGCCGGCGTTCAGATATCTATTATTGATGTGTCTGTAGCTAACGCATCAGCTTCGATTGGAAAGAAAGAAAAAGAAATAGTTAACAACGTTGAAGTAGAAGTTGTCAAAGAGACTCAGAAGGCAAATATTTCTATTAACGGAGGAAGCATAGAAGCTAATGGTGATCTTACAATCTACGCAGAGAATCAGGGCAAGGTACAGGCTGAGATCATTAAGGAAAAGAGTATTTCAATAGGAAGTGTAAAGGTTAGCAAGTTACCGACATATGGTTGTTATGAGACATGCATAACAGTAAATAATAATGCTCTTATCAAGTCACTAACAGGTAGTGTTAATATCAAGACTCTGGATATTTTGGGTGCTAAGAGTGAGCTTGATTCAGCTAGTATTGGTGTGGCTATAAATGCCAGCACAGCTTATGGACATAATGATATCACAGCAGATAATAAAATAACTCTTTCAGGAGCATCAGTGGATGCTTATGAGAATGCTAATATTATAGCTGAATCAAATGTTGACATGCTTGCGACAACGAATTCATATGGATTGGGTCTTGTTGATCTGTCATATGTTAAGGCAAAGAATTCGCTTACAAGAAATGTGAAAGTGGATCTTACTAATGCCAAAGTATTTGCAGATTATGGAAACATTGTGATCACGGCAGACGCTGGCAGAAGAGACAAGATCATTACAAAAGCTAATGTAGATGCATCAGGAGGTGTTACACTAAGTGGTGCTATAACATACGTGGATATTGTATCTAACGCGAATGTAATACTTAATGGAGCACAGATCACAGACAGATTCAATACAGTACGTATACTTTCCTACAACTCAGAACCTGATCTGTATACAGATGAAGAATATAACACATCTGTTGCAGGAATAAGATCAAATGCTCAGGTTTGGGCTGAAGGCCTTGGAACGGATCCTAAGGCAGAAAACAATATTACATGTTATGGAACTGCCAATATAACTGCTTCAGGAAATACTGTTATCGAAGGTAGAAACGTTTATATCATAGGTAAGATTGACAAATTCTATGTATTCGCAAACGCATTTGCTAAGGGAACTTCTCTTGGTGCAGATATAGATGCAAACATAAATACAACTATAGAACTAGAATCTGATGTAAATCTTAGAGATACGTTAGTTATAGGTCATGATCTAACAGATATAAGATCATCCACAAAACCACAGTATCTCGAACAGAATCTTCATGCAATCGCATCTGTACAGCTTAATGCTATTGGTGATGCAGTAGCTCAGTTACTGGGTTCATTTAAGGCTAACGCAAAAACTACTCTTGCTAGCGGATTTGAATATAGAGGAGCAAATCTAACAGTTGATTCTGAATGCTTTGACAAGAACAGAATTGATTCATCACTTTCATGCGGTGGATTTATCTACAAACACACTAAGAAGAGCTATTCAACTGATGAGATATCTTCTGCAGTAATTTTGGAAGATAATGCGAAATTCAGCATTGGTGATGCAGCAGGTGGAATATTTGTAGATATATCTGAGCGTAATGGTCAGTTGTTGATAAGAGAAGTAGGAATAAGCAAGCCTTCGTCTTACTGGAGAAATTCAGGTGCTGATATTGAGTTCTTCAATCTTACAAACAATAAGCCTGGCTATGCAACGTTTAAAGCTGTTAGATCGATCGGAGACATAACAGTATATGATCAGTCTTCTATAAGAAGTGTCACGATCACAAACAACACAAACAGAGGAATCAAGCTTTCTAATATTTATATGCAGAATTCCGGATTTATCAAGCCCATTATTTCGGGACTTGGTGCAAAAGGAACTTCGAAAGCAGAGGATATTTGTCCAGTAATACGTATAGAGAATAGCTTAAATGGAAAAGTAACAATTTCAGGATTTATTTCAAATCTCACAGGTAGAACAGCGTTTATCTGGAGTGATGCAAATAATAACGGAGCATTGGTGGTAGATAATGAAACTGTTACAAACCTTTCTTCAGGAACAGATGTTTCACCGATATGGACGCATGAGCTAGTTATAGTGAATGCTAAGAGCGTGGGAGATTCCGATGTAAGACTCAATGCAGAGATATTTGCAAGCAGGAAGAAAGATTCATTTGGAACGGATAATTATGATTCCGAAAACGGCAGTGTTAATATTTTTGCAACAGGTGATATCTATCTTGCGTTTACGCCTGCTGAACTTACTGTAACAGAAGAAGATCGTACAACCATTAAACATGCATATACAGGTAGCCTGTTCATTGAAAATGTAGTTTCTGAAGAAGGAATAGTTGATATTATATTCAGAGATGCTATACAAGTATCAATGGTTGAAGGCGCAAAGTGTGTAACAATGCCTACACCTGGAACACTTGAGTATGTCGATGTTGAAGATTCAAGTGCTGAAGTGGCTTTGACAGAAAATAAACCACTGAACGGCATGGATGTTCTTATGAGATATGCCCAGGGCTATGACATAACGACAGGATTGTATGTTTACGAGCTTCCTAACGGAACTATCTTCTATATGGATGATAGCGAGAATGTAGTAAGAATAGAAGAGGCCGATACAGATATGGCGGTTGGAAACTATCACTACAGTGTAAATTCTGAGGGTCATAAGATACTGTCGCTTTCCAATGGTATATCAATAGATCTTAATACTGGAAATCTTACGGTAGAGTACGGTGCTTCATACGAGGCTCTTCTTGGAGCAATAAGTGGAGATTGGTGGGATGTTAATAATCTTACTACGAATGGTATTGAGATAGCTGTATTCGAGCAGGTTGGAAGTAAAAAGGTTGAGAAGAAAGTAAAGCTTTCAAAATACTTCACGCGCGGTGATGTCGACTATTATTCTGTTGGTGAAGCGGCTACTATAGAAAGTGTAATAAAACGTAATAATTCAAATTCTAATCTAAGCTATATTTTAGGATACAACAAAGTTACAGGTGAAGTTACGGCTTATGCTTTCAAAGCTGGTGGCAATAACAACGGAATACAGAATGCTAAGAATATAGATGATAAATTTGATACAACGCACTTATTGGGGCCCAGCCATATATTGAATAGTTGCTATGAAACTGATACCTGGTCAGAGTGGCATATGACATGGTATTCGTGTGAAGCGGATTACGTAAAGAACCTTAAGATAGTTAATACAGAGACTAAGCAATTAGTAGAGAAATTCCTGGGTACCAAATATAATGCAAAGATCGATAGGACAACATTGAAGAATGATAAGGTTTCTATTGAGATTGAAGTTGAGAAGAATGTTTGGGTAACCACAGAACTTGTTAGACTTCTCGGTGGAGCATTCTGCATTAATGTTAATGATACAAAGCTTAATGATGACGTTAAGAACGCATTATTTAACAAGTATTGGAAGATTGAAATCGATGTAGTTCCATTACAGAAGGAAGAACATGGATATACTGTGAACGATGGTGATTCGTATCGATTCTGTCAGTACTATGACTATAAGGTAGGCTTCTTCAAGAAAATCCCTATGTATGGGTATGAAAGTTACCAGCTGGATTCGAGAAGAATGAAGATCACATATATTGAAATGCTGCCTGTAGATGTGACCTTAACTACTGAGTATTATGATATTGGCGCAAGATACTATGTTGAGGGAGATACTACTCATTATGTATATGAGGATGAGTATGGCACCAAATATGTGATTGATGAAAACGGCAGAAAAGATCTGGAACTCAAGGAGATAACTAACAAACAGGCGACAGGATATGCTGAAGTTAGCGCAAACACAAGTTCCGGAACGACCACACTCACATACAAAACCGATTCTAACGCAGTAGATCTTCTTAACAACGGGCAAAATAAGTATTATATGGTTACTTCGGATGGCGTGTATCTTGAGGTAAATATTGCACCTTCAGCTATAGCAAACGGCAGTGGAAGACTAGTTACGAAGAAAGATTATGATGATATTGCACTGGGAGTGGATTATTCAGTAATAACAAAACGAGTTTTGAAGGCAAAATCAAAAGAGAGCGATCCGGATGAATATGAATATGTGGACACTGGATATCGTTACGTGAGACAGGTTCTTGGATACAATATAGATCCTAACAATGAGGTTGCTGAAATCGATGAAGACACGCCTCTCAAGTATGCTGATGTTTTCTGGAAGGTAGACGGCAAATATGTACTGTATGACTCTAACCACGGACGACTTGTCTTGGTTGACAGTATATCGGCGATTGACGGACCTACGGGTATCGAAGGATATCTTAGTGATTACTCATTAGAATATGAAACAAAACATAATGTAGGAGGTGTTACTCTAAGGAAGGATTCTGAATTAGTTACATGGAATGGAAACAGTAGTGTTGCAATAAAGCTCCAGTATACATATGTACCTACCGGAGAATACTATGTGGTTTATCAGAACAGCACTGCGAATAATCAGAATCCATGGGGTAAAGTGGTTAAGCTTTCTGAACTTAAAGCTGAGAGTTATGTTGCAAGTAGTGACAGAAAAGAGAACGGAACTCTTGTAATGAGATTCGGCGGTATTGGTTCAATTGGAGGTGGCAGCAGCAACAGCGAGATAAACAATGATCCGCTGATGGTGCACTATCAGGAAAATGTTAACTCACGAGTACTTATTTCCGATGTAAAGGATATTACTATCAAAGAAGCTGAGATACCGAAGAACAATATGACTCAGGAAAACATCGGATACAGAATGACAGACACCAGATACATTACAAAGGATGGACTGGTTCTTACAATCAAGGAAGGTGAGTTCTCATCAAAGTATGATGGCAGTGTTGGTGTATATACATCTGACTATGTAGTAGCAAGAAATCTTAAGAATACTGATGATGGTGAAGTAAGCTTTACACTCAAAAAAGAGTACGAGTCATACTCAGATAACAGCAAGATAGCAAATAAGGTAAGACTTGAAAGACTTACAGACAAGATTGCTATTGATGTCCAGGGAAGATATTATTACTCTGCGGATGGTTCGACCAATTGGACAAACAATAATGTAACTGCTTCAACCACCAATGGTGTTACTACAGTATCATACAATAACACACCTTTACTCAAGATATTTAATCTTGTGGAAAACAATGAAGCAGGAGAACCGACAAGTTTCCTTAATTATGAGCTACCGGAATATAGTCTGCGCATTAGATCAGATGGAAAGTTGTTTAATCTCGATCCTAACGCTAAACATGCTCAGGAAATACACAAGCTCGGAGCTATAAATATTTCTAAACAAAACGAGCCAGGCTATACACCGATCATTGCAGATGTTCTTATCGGTTTGATAGAGACAAAGGCAAACAAGAAGAGTGTTTTGATCGATGTACAAGGATACATACTTGAAGATGAAATCAGTGGAGATCACGAAATGCCTTCGTACATGAGTCTCATCGATGCGGAAGAAGGTGATGATGATGATGACATCAGAACACATGGAGGAGATGTAACTATTCTCATTCAAGGTTATGGTTCAGTAGGTATTCTTCCAGATGAAAATGGATATGGCGGAAATAAGCTTGATATCAAGACTTTTGGCGGAATATCGACGGTAAAGAGCAAAGAGGATCATGGTGATGGTTTCGAGTATATTGTTGTAGATACAAATATTAAAGCTGACACCAGGTATGAGCTTAACCCTAATACTATAATAATCGGGGCAAAGGTAATCATTACCGGTACGGATGATATAGTAGGTACCAATATAACAGTTCGCAAGAATAGCGAAGGAAAGAGCGGACAGCTTAATATTGATTCTCAAAAGAACGTAGAGTTTAGCAGACTTGAACTTAAGGAAGGAAGCAAAGTTAATATCAAAGCTCTTGGAGATATCAGATTTGATACTGTTAATGCGATTAAGAGTGAACTTACGATGTCATGCATTCAGACGATCGGACATCTGAATGATGAGAATGCGGTTATTACATATAATGCATTCGACGATGATAACAATGCACTGCTTAGGTTGTCTGCAGGGTCAATAGGAGAAACTGACAGTCACTTGATAGTAGATATACCTGAAGAACTTACACTTAAGATTCCTAATGCTGGATATATGTATCTTGACGCTGTTGATGCACAGTACGAGAAGGATGCACCTGGAAATATTACCGGTAAGGATAAGGACGGAAATGACATTAATGGTGATCTCGAAGCGGTTATAGGTGATCTTAAGACATACAAGTATGATCTTGGGCTGAAGAATAATAATGAGATAGCTGAGCTTATAGTAACAGGAGAACTCGTAAATACACCTAGCGGAATACAGCCTATACTTGATTTGATCGAGTCAAAGATTGAGCCTCCTGCTCAGAGCAATGATCCTTCAGCTAACCAGGGTAACGATCCTTCGGCTAATCAGGGTACTGACCCGGTAGAGCCACCTGTAAGCGTCAAGGTTACAGTAGAAGAACTAAAGACATTGTTAAAACTTGAAGCTGATGAGGAACTTGAACTTGATCAGTTAACTGATAAAGAACTCATGGCTGTGATCTCATTCATGCTTGATACTAAGAAGAAAGATGAGATAACCAATAAGTTACTTCCTGTATTTACCGAAGAAGAGATTGGAACTCTGATATTCAATTCATTGTCTGCTCAAGAGAAACAGGATCTAATAGAGCAGGTATGGCAGGTAGAAAATGTGCTGCCTGAGGTTGATGAAGATATCAATCCTGAAAAAGATAAGGATTATAGAAATCTCAATATTTCAATTGGTGCTAATGGTGATTTATTTGTTGTAAACAGATTAAATGCCGATGGCACAATAGCTGAAGATATAGCAGATGATCATCAGGACGACATAAATGTCATAGCTGTAATTAATAACAATGGAGATATCAGTATTAACCAGCAGAATGGTGCATTTACTGCAGATAAGGTTGTAACCAGATATGAGAATACTGATATCAAATCACAGGCTATTTACGGTGGAACATCACACGAAAATATCAGAATGGGCAATCTTAAGCTTGAAGCTACTGCAACTGATATTTCAGGATTGAAAGTAGATGAGAGAGTACTTGAAGATCGCATAATAGTATTTATCAACAATGCTGATATGCCAATCGATATGCCTGATGAAGGCACATGGCATATAGCGCGAAATCCTAAAACAGGTAGATTTGAGATTACTGTTGAAACGGGATTTGCTCAGATAAGATATGACAATCCTGACAAGGAAACCAGAATCGATGCTGCAGCTGCTAGAAATATTGATATCACTGAGGTAGTCGGTGAAACTGGAATCGGAATCATCACAAGTGATCATGGTGATGTAACACTTACAGCTCCTGGAAATCTCATAGATGTAACAGATGATAAGAATGATGTTAACATCTCGGCTATGGGAGATAATACAAACGATGAAGGTGATGTTACACTCAATGTTGCAAACGGTGCAGTTGGTGATGATGAAAACAGATTCCACATAAATGCAAATGGCACAGTTTATGTAACTGACAAGGATGACATCTTCGTTGATTCTGATGAGAACCTTACGATGGTAGTCAATACTTCAGAAGGTGAGGTGTATGTAACAGGTGCTAAGGATGTTGATCTTACAAATGTTACAGGTGTTGCTAATATAGTAGAACTTCTTGCTGGAAATAATGTAAACGTTAAGTCACTTGAAGATTCAATCAATATTGAAAACTTCTCAGCTGGCGGAACAACATCTATGAACGCTAATGGAGATATCGATGTTGAGAAGACTACTGGCGGCTTTAAGGTTGACACGATAGTGGCAACAGGTAATATCAAACTCAATCTTGACAATTCTTTGACTGATATTCATGATGATAAGATCAAGGAATTAGAAGATGCTCAGAGGGAAAAGGATGAGGCAGAAGCTAAGGTTGATGAGCTTGAGAAGAAGATCGCAGTAGATACGCAGTATCAGCAGAACCTTGAAAATGCAATAACAGATACTCAGCAGGCAATAGCAAATGCAGAAGTAAGTGATGCAGATGTAAGGGACGCAAAAGATACGCTTGAAACTGATAAGCAGAAAGTACAGCAGATTGAAGATCTTAAGGCAATAATCGCTGATCCTAATAAGACAGATGCTGAAAAAGCAGATGCTCAGGATCAGATAGATACACTAAGTGCTACGCTATTGACTGATGAGCAGAAGGCTGAACTTCAGGAAAAGATCGATAAGATGGATAAGCAGATCAAAGATATCGTTAAGGATATCAAAGACAAGCTTGAGCAGCATGATATCGAAGAACTGAAGGGAGCAGAAACTCTGGCGGATATCGAAAGAATCCTAAATGATGAAAAGGATAAGATAATAGCAGAGCTTGAAGATCTTGACAAAGAACTCAACGGTGATATTGCTACAGGCACTCAGGGCGCAAAGAAAGATCTTGAAGATGCAAAGGCTAACCTTGAACAGAAGGTTATTGAGCTTGCCAATGAGCACGTTGCAATAAGTGCAGGTGGTAATATCAATGCAACACTTGTAAACGGTGGATATGTTGGTTCAGTTGACAACTCGGTTTCAATGACGACCGGAGACGATGGTGAGATAACTATCTCAGCAGGAGAAGGTAAGGTATTGACTAATGTTTCAGTTGAGACAGTTGGTGATGCCAACCTGAATCCTTTCAAGGTAAACGGTGATGCAAGAGTTGATGCAACAGGTGATATTAAGGACGTTGATACAACAGGAAAGACATTTATCTCGGCAGACGATGCTACACTCAACTCTGTAAACGGGACAGTTGGTACAAAAGAAAATCCGCTGAAACTCGATGTAAACACGCTGACAGCACAGGGTAGTGAAGTTGCAGTAAATAATGACAAGGATCTTGAAGTTATAAGCGTTATAGGTAAGAAGGATCCCGCTGATCCTGAATCAGGAAATGTGACGCTTGTTGCTAATGGTGATATCACAGCTGGAGACAATAATGGTTCAAATATCATAGGTACAAATGTTGAACTTGCAGCAACCGGAGATGTCGGCAATAATGGAAATCCTATAAAGATTGATTCCGATTTGCTTGGTACAACATCTAAGGGCCTTGATATGGAAAGCGGCAAGGATATCAAGATCAGCCATATTACAGCTACAGGTGATGTAAATGTTAGGACACCCGGTCAGATAACAGCTAAGGATGGCAGAACAACAATAACCGGTCATAACATTAACCTTGAAACAGGCGGCAACATTGGTGAAGATGATCTTCCTCTCAACATTATATCAACAGGTGATGTTAAGGCTGAATCAAAGACAGGACACGCTGCAATGAGAATAACATACATTCGTCCTAGAAGAAGCGTACAGGAAGTTATCGATGATTCAGACGATGACGACTATAATGAGGAAGACAGCTATGTATATCCTCGTATAGCAGCTAAGATCGTTATCAAGGATAACAAGGTTGCAAAGGCTGCACGTGCAATGCTTAAGGGTGACGAAGAAGACACAGAAGAAGATGTATCTAAGCCTTCAGATAACAAGAAGGTAGAAGACGGCAAGAAGGGTGAAAATGTTGAACCTACATATGGTCAGAATGATGATCCAGAAATTGATAATAACCTGATCATGTATCTTGCAATTATGTTAGCGATACTGCTGTTGATCATAATAATCTCAGGAGGAATAATACTTAACTCCAAGAGAAAAGAACAGCAGGCCGCTGAATAAGATCTAAACAAAGTAAAGGGATAGTGGCATTGACCACTATCCCTTTTAAATTACTCAAAAGTCAGCATCTGTGATAGCATATTCCAGAAGCCTTCTGCCACCTTGGACAGTTTTCTGTCAGCACTTCTTACTAGAACGTAGTTAGCATAAACATCAGGTGATACAATACGCTTTATCACAACATCGTCTGATACATATTTGGCTGCGGATGCAGGGTATATAGCGATCCCGACACCGTTGGCCGTCAGTTCGTATGCATTGAGCATATGAGCTATCCTGCAGAATATCTTTGGTTCTGTACTAAACGGCTTAAACCAGTTTTCTATTTCCTGTTTTCTGGATTGCCTTGATGGGATTATCAATTCGTATGGTGCAAGATCGATCAGATCAACGGTATCTTTCGTATCTTTCGCTAACGGATGTTTAGCGGGTATCATGGCAACCCAGGGTTCGCGATAAATGATCCTGCCGTCCAGACCCTCCTCATCATAAGGTGATGTGATCACTGCTATATCACTGAGGCCGGATTGGATGCGTTTTACGACATCATCCGAGTTTCCGTTCCATAATTCATACTGCACCAGAGGATATCTTTTCTTGAATTCTGCGATCCATTTGGCAAAAAGGGAGGGAGCCTGGCCTTCGATCGTTGCAAGGTAAAGAGTACCGATCAGGCCTTCATTCATCTCTTTTATATCTTCAAATGACTGATCTGCCAGCTGCTGAATCCTGGAAGCATATAACAGGAAGCGTTCACCGGATTCTGTCAGAGTCAGGCCCCTGGCTTTTCTGATAAACAGCTGTGTTCCAAGTTCTTCCTCCAGATCACGTATTTGTCTGCTTAGCGGAGGCTGAGCTATGCAAAGTTTCTCAGCTGCTTTGGTAAAGCTGCCTTCTTCGGCAACGGTAAGAAAGTATCTTACATGTCTTAATTCCATGGTTTATTCCCCCGTTTTTATGTGATTGCTGCATAAACAATATTCATACCTAAAAGGTATATCTATACCACTATTATATGTATTTAACAATATCAGCGCAAGGTGCTACTATAAAATCAGAAAAGGAAATACGGCAAGAATGGTAACAGTGAAATAGATTAATTTGTGAGAAGGAGGTGAATCTTTATGAAGAAATTCTTTGAACGTCTAGAAGAGATTATGGAGGCATATTACAAGACCTTTGCTTAACAGATATGGTGATAAAAAGGACAGTGCATGCACTGTCCTTTTTTGATTGATATCACTTGTTATTCATTTTTATCTGTGCAAGTATGACTCCTGCAAATACCAGCGCACATCCTATCAGTTCTCTAACGCTTAGAGTCTGATGAAGTATCACAAATCCCGCCAGGGCTGAGAAAACACTCTCAAGTGACATAAGAAGCGAAGCCACAGTCGGAGGTAAATCTCTCTGACCAAGGATCTGGAGCGTGTAGCCTGCTCCGCTTGATAAAAGACCTGCATAGAGTATAGGAATGCCTGCAGCGATTATAGAAGATAGATCGGGCTTTTCGATGATGAGCATACCGATCATACCGAGTATCACGCATACGAAAAACTGAACACAGCTCATCGCCACCGGATCGACCTTATCGACAAATCTGTCAATCGTCATGATCTGCATAGAGAATACCAATGCGCAGACAAGGATCAGGATATCGCCGATATTTACACCGGTCTGACCCTGTATGCTCATAACGTAGAAGCCGACAGTTGCGATAACGGCACTGATCCATTCGTTTAAACCTATCTTTTTATGGAGAAAGATACTCAGGATAGGTACTATTATGATGTAGAGCGCGGTTATAAAGCCGGCCTTACCGACACTCGTATAGATGATGCCGTATTGCTGAAACAGCGAGGCACAAAAAAGAAAAATACCGCACAAAACTCCACCGATGAAGGTATTCTTTCTGATATCGTGATCAAGGACGGTGCCTTTGCCTTCTAAAAGGCGTCTTTTTGTACCTATACATATCACAGGGAGCAATACGAGTACACCAAGGATATAACGGGTGCATATAAAAGTCCAGGGCCCCACATGATCCATTCCGACACTCTGGGCGACAAATGCCACACCCCAGATAATCGCTGTAAGGGTCAAAAGAAGGGTCCCTCTTAACTGCTTATTCATATCAGTAAAGACTGGCTATGACTTCAACTTCGCAAAGGACATCCTTAGGAAGCTGTTTAACGGCCACACAGCTGCGTGCAGGCTTCTGGGTGAAGTATTTCTCATATACTGAGTTAAAAGCCGCGAAATCGCCCATATCGGCCAAAAAACATGTTGTCTTTACAACGTTTTCATATCCGCATCCTGCTTCGATAAGGATGGCACCGATATTTTTGCATACCTGCGTTGCCTGTTCTTCTATTGTTGTGGCTTCAACATTTCCTGTAGCAGGGTTTATCGGGATCTGACCTGATGCAAATAAGAACTTGTCGGCTATAACGGCCTGAGAGTAGGGACCGATGGCTGCCGGAGCCTTGTCAGTAGATACTTTCTTTATCATATGTTTATCCTCCAAATTTATGTTTCAACCTATTCTAGCATAAGTCAGTCAACTTTTTAACAAGTATGTGAAAAAATGCAACTGCAGGTATTTACAAATAAAAAATGGAATGATATACTCAATGTAGTTTTAAAAACTACATGTAAAGGTTATTAAAACAGAAGCAATCGAAAAGGGGTAGTAACATGACAGAATACAAGATTATAGCTGACAGCAGCTGTGAACTTCCTGAGCAGTACAAAAACGATGAGAGGATAAAACTCGTACCGTTCAGACTCGAAATAGACGGTGTTCCGCTCAGAGATACTTCAGACATTAACACCAAGAGCCTTCTTGAAAAGATCGTGGATTCAAAGGCATTCATAAACAGTGCATGCCCGTCTCCCGATGTTATCTATAACTGTATCGCAGAGGGCGATGAAAAGCGCATATATATCATAACGAGCGCTTCAAAGCTCAGCGGATGCTATATCTCGGCTATGATAGCAAAGAAGCTGTATGAGGATGCTCATGGCGATAAAGAGATATTTGTCATAGATTCTAAGAGTATATCCGGTGCCGAGAGCCGACTGGCACTTCTTGCGATGGAGCTTGAAGAACAGGGTATGGAAGCCGAGGAGATAAAGAAGAATCTGACAAGCTGCAGGGATCGTATGCGCACAGTTATCATAATGAGCGATCTTGAGGCCGTTTATAAGAATATCAAGTTAGATAAGATAAAAGACGTGATAAGCAAGGCCGGAAGAGTAAAGCCGGTCCTTGTCGGCAACGAGGATGCCATAAGAGAAGAGGATTCAAAGCTTTGCTTAAAGGAAAGCTTCTCACAGCTTGTGGACAATCTGGTAAATACTCTTAAGGATGCATCAGAACAGACCAGGGTGTTCATAACACACTGCAACAATCTGATAGAAGCTGAGAAACTGCGTGACATGATCATTGAAAAGACCGGTCTTAAGAACATATTTATCATGAGCGCATCAGGTTTTAACAGTCTTTTGGCTGACAACGGTGGGCTGATCGTATCATTCGACTGATCATACGGTGATTGCCCAAAAACCCAGAAAAATAAAGCAATAAGCAAGAGCAAGTGAAGTCAACATCACTTGCTCTTTTTAAATCATGATTATATTTAACTTAAATATCGCATATTGATAAGATATTCAGAAGAACATGAAATCTATCGGACCGAATATTGCAAAGGCGACAAGTATGAGCTGCAGTAAAAGTATCGCAGGCATACCGAAAAGGAAGTACCAGTGCCTCGTCTTGTGATGGAATAAATGCATTCCGATGATCGAACCGATGGAGCCGCCTATTATGGCGATCAGAAACAGAGTAGCCTCGGGAACTCTGAAAGCCCTCTTTCTGGCTCTCTGCTTATCAACGCCCATAATGAAAAATCCGATCAGATTTATACCGATAATATATGCTATTAATATCAGTTCTGCTCTCATTCTTATTCTTATTTGTTCTTTTCTACTTCCTGCATCTTCATAGCACGAACCTTGCATGAGAGACCAAACAGATTGATGAATCCCTCTGCATCATGGTGGTCATACAGATCACCTGTTGTGAATGAAGCGATCTTCTCGTTGTAGAGTGAGTACGGAGAAGTTGTGCCAGCTTTGATGATGTTGCCCTTGTAGAGTTTAAGCTTAACTTCACCTGTTACATATTCCTGTGTAGACTTGATGAATGCCTTTACAGCATCGCATAAAGGTGTGAACCATTTTCCTTCGTATACGATCTGAGCAAGCTTTGCGCCCATGTCAGCCTTGAGTGCATATGTGTCACGGTCAAGTATGAGTTCTTCAAGCTGCTGATGTGCTTCGTAGAGGATTGTTCCACCGGGTGTTTCGTATACACCACGGCTCTTCATGCCAACTACACGGTTTTCTACTATATCAATGATACCGATACCGTGCTTGCCGCCGAGCTTGTTAAGCTCCTTGATAACTTCTGAAACCTTCATCTTCTTTCCATTTACAGATGTAGGTATACCTTTTTCAAATGTAAGAGTTACATACTCGGGTTCATCGGGAGCCTTCTCGGGAGTAACGCCGAGAACAAGAAGGTGATCATAGTTAGGCTCGTTTGCGGGATCCTCGAGTTCAAGACCTTCATGGCTTATATGCCAGAGGTTACGGTCACGGCTGTAGCTGTTATCAGCCGAGAAAGGAAGATGTATGCCATGCTGATGGCAGTACTCGATCTCTTCTTCACGTGAAGAAAGCTTCCACTTGTCATCACGCCATACAGCGATGATCTTAAGCTCAGGAGCGAGTGCCTTGATGCCGAGTTCGAAACGGATCTGGTCATTTCCCTTACCTGTTGCACCGTGGCAGATTGTTGTAGCGCCTTCCTTCTTTGCTATCTCAACAAGACGTTTAGCGATAACGGGACGAGCCATAGATGTTCCTAAAAGATACTTGTTCTCGTAAACCGCATGACCCTGTACGCAGGGAACAACGTATTCGTCGCAGAACTCATCTACAACATCTTCTATATATAACTTGGAAGCTCCGCAGCTTATTGCTCTTTCTTCAAGTCCGTCAAGCTCCTCACCCTGTCCGCAGTCAACGCAGACACAGATTACTTCGTAGTCGTAGTTTTCCTTCAACCAGGGAATGATAGCTGTTGTATCAAGTCCGCCGGAGTAAGCAAGTATAACCTTTTCTTTCATTATAAAAACCTCCTGAAATGATGTTTGATATTTGATTCAGCCGATTTTGGCTGCTTATTTATGCTGTCGAAATCAAATATAACGCATAAATGTATGTAAAGCAATAGCAAAAACTGCATAAATATGCACCAATGATGTGTATATGCAAATAAAAATGAATAATTTGTATAATCGGTTTGCATATTTTGCATTGCTTGCTATAATTTGGATTGTGTCAACTATCAGAGGGGATATATTATGATCAGAGTAATGACAATGAAAGATTATGATGAAGTCTTTGCCCTATGGAGCAAGATCAAGGGTTTTGCCATGAGAAGCATAGACGATTCATATATAGGTGTTGAAAGATTTCTAAAAAGAAATCCGAATACGAGTGTTGTAGCTATAGAGGATGACAAGATAGTAGGTGCTATCCTTTGCGGGCATGACGGCAGAAGAGGTTGCCTCTATCATGTATGCGTAGATCCTGACTACAGATTAAGAGGAATAGGAAAGTCAATGGTCGTAAAGTGCATGCAGGCACTAAAAGAGGAACAGATAAGCAAGGTGTCTCTAATAGCGTTTTCCGAAAACGATATAGGAAATGCTTTCTGGCATACCATAGGCTGGACGGAGAGACTGGACCTAAATTATTACGATTTTGTACTCAACGAAGCAAACATAGTTGAATTTAATAAATAAGGAAGGAAAAGGATATGAATATAATAGAAGGCGGTATCGCATCTCCGATAGGATTTGAAGCAGCCGGTGTTGAAGCCGCAGTTAAATACGAAAACAGGAAGGACATGGCGATAATCTATTCTCAGAAGCCGTGTGTGGTAGCCGGAACATTTACAAGCAATGTTGTAAAAGCAGCTCCTGTCAAATGGGATATGGATCTGGTAGAGAATTCACCCTTTGTTCAGGCGGTGATCGTAAATACGGGAATAGCAAATGCCGGAACCGGCAAAGAGGGAATGGATTACTGCATACAGACCGCAGAGGCAGCATCAAAGGTGTTGAATATCCCTAAGAATGCAGTACTTGTGGGATCTACAGGTGTAATCGGAGCACAGCTTCCCATGGATAAAATAACAGCAGGTATCGATAAACTTGCGGCAGCAAAAGCTCATTCCTATGAAAGCAGCACGGACGCTTCCAAGGCAATAATGACAACGGATACTGTAAACAAGCAGCTTGCTGTTACCGTTGATATCGCAGGAACCACTGTCACAATAGGAGCAATGAGCAAGGGATCCGGAATGATACATCCGAATATGTGCACAATGCTCGGATATGTTACAACAGACGCTGTTATAGGAAAAGATGCTTTGACCAAAATAGTCAAGGAAGATGTCATAGACACCTACAACATGATCTCTGTTGACGGAGATACATCAACAAACGATACACTGCTCATCATGGCAAACGGAATGGCAGGAAATCCCGAGATAAAGGAAGGAACTCCTGAGTTTGAGGCATTTAAGGAAGCTATCCACTATGTAAATGAGACTCAGGCAAAGAGACTTGCGGGAGATGGAGAGGGTGCTACAGCACTTGTTGAATGTCACGTACTGGGTGCGGCGACCAAGGCCGATGCACGTACACTTGCCAAATCGGTTATCTGTTCGAGCCTTACAAAGGCTGCGATTTACGGTCATGATGCAAACTGGGGAAGGATACTGTGTGCACTCGGTTATTCCGGAGCAAAGTTTGATCCCGAGGATATGGAACTTTACTATGAAGCGGCCGGACAAAAGATGCTGATATACAAAAACGGCGCAGATGCAGGATACAGCGAAGAGGAAGCAACAAAGATCCTTTCACAGAAAGAGGTTAAGATAATAGCAGACATGCATATGGGAAATGAAGAAGCAAGGGCATGGGGCTGTGATCTTACCTATGATTATGTTAAGATAAATGCTGACTACAGGTCATAATAAGAAGTGGAGAAAACTGACATGGAAAAGAATCTTGATAAGGTAATGGAGAAGGCGGAAGTACTCATTGAGGCCCTTCCCTACATTCAAAAGTTTAATCGTAAGATAATAGTTGTTAAGTACGGCGGCTCTGCAATGAGCAATGAAGAACTGCAGAAAAACGTTATAAAGGACGTAACTCTGCTAAAGCTTGTAGGTTTCAAACCCATCATAGTTCACGGCGGCGGCAAGGAGATCAGCCGCTGGGTCGGCAAGGTCGGAAAAGAGGCTGAATTCATAAACGGACTGAGAGTTACCGATGCCGAGACGATGGAGATCGCTGAGATGGTACTCGGCAGAGTCAACAAGAACCTTGTCCGCATGGTAGAGGAGCTAGGAGTAAAGGCTGTCGGCATATCCGGAAAGGACGGAAAGCTCTTAACAGTTGAAAAGAAGCTCTCAAACGGTCAGGATATCGGCTTTGTAGGAAATGTTACAAAGGTTTCTCCCAAGATCATCTACGATCTTTTGGAAAACGATTTCCTTCCTATTGTAAGTCCCATAGGCCTCGGAGAGGATTACGAGACATATAACATAAATGCCGATGATGCGGCATGTGCGATAGCAAAGGCTGTAGGAGCTGACAAGCTCGTATTCCTTACTGACATTGAAGGTCTTTACAGAGATATAAACGATAAGAGTTCCTTCATATCCAGAATAACAGCAGCTGATGCTGATGCTCTGATAAACGAGGGTATAATCGGCGGAGGAATGCTTCCGAAGCTTGGAAACTGTACCGATGCAATTAAGAACGGAGTAAACAGGGTGCATATCCTGGACGGCAGAATACCTCACTGTCTGTTGCTTGAGATATTCACAAACAGCGGTGTCGGCACTGCCATAATCAAAGAAGAGGAATAAGATATGACTACACAGGAATATATCGATCAGGCTGAAGGCAGCCTGCTACATACATATAATCGCTATCCGATAGTTTTCGATCATGGTGACGGAGTATATCTGTATGACACAGAAGGCAGGAAATATCTGGACTTTGTATGCGGTATAGGCGTATTTGCATTAGGATACAACGTAAAGGAGTATAATGACGCACTAAAGGCTCAGATCGATAAGATACTCCACACGTCAAACTATTACTATTCAGTACCGCTTGCAAACGCAGCTAAGAAACTGACAGAGTTTGCACATATGGACCGCGTATTCTTTACAAACAGCGGTGCAGAGGCTGTTGAGGGAGCGATCAAGGCTGCGATAAAGTATGCATATAATAAGAATAAATCGCATGATCATGAGATAATCGCCATGGATCATTCATTCCACGGCAGGACATGCGGTGCTCTTGCAGTAACAGGCAAGCAGGCATACAGGGAAGCTTTTGAGCCTCTCATCTGTGATGTAAAGTTCGCTGAATATAATGATCTTGAGAACGTAAAAGCCCTTATAAATAAAAAAACATGCGCTATTATAATGGAGACACTCCAGGGAGAAGGCGGCATATATCCGGCAACAAAGGAGTTTATCGAAGGCGTTGGAAAGCTGTGCAGGGAAAACGACATTCTTCTTATATTAGATGAGATCCAGTGCGGCATGGGAAGGTGCGGTGCCAACTATGCATGGCATATGTATGACGTACATCCCGATATAATGACCACTGCAAAGGCTGTCGGCGGCGGAGTTCCCGTAGGAGCATTTCTTGTGACCGAGAAGGTTGCAAAGAACTCTCTTGTCGCAGGAGACCACGGTTCAACATACGGAGGAAACCCTTTGGTATGTACTGCGATAGATAAAGTACTTGATTTGTTTGAGTCTGAACATATAATAGATAATGTGAACAAAGTCGGAGCTTATCTGTATGAGAAGCTCGATGAAATATGCGTCGGTTATGACTGCATCAAAGAACACAGGGGAATGGGATGCATGCAGGGTCTAGAATTTGACAGGCCTGTTGCTGACATTATCAACAAGGCTTTAGAAAAAGGCCTTATACTCATAAATGCAGGAACCAATATTTTGCGTTTCCTTCCTCCGCTTGTGATAAGTACAAAGGATGTCGATGACATGATAGCCATACTTAAGCAGGCGCTTGATGAAACGGTTGCATAAGGCGTGATTTGAGGTTTTTATGGATACAATTAAAAGAGTAGTGTCTGCGCTTGTATGCATTGTCATCGCAGGATGGGCAGTGTTTACGGCAGCCACCGCTACACCTGCCAAACTTGAAGAAGAGGTCCCAAGCAATGACGGTCTTGTCATATGGTATACGGATGATTCTCTTTCGGATTTCATGGAAGCGGCGTGTGTGGCGTACAATGAGATGTACGGAGTGAGAGTCGTTCCCAAGCTTCAGTCAGGTGATGAGTATCTTGAACAGGTTAACAAAGCATCAATAGAAGATGATTCAATGCCTGATCTTTATGTGATCACAAATGACATGCTAGAGAGAGCATATCTTGGAGGACTGGCTCATATCGTAGATACAGATGTAGTAAATCAGAATCATTTTTCAGCTGCGGCACTCCAGTCTGTTACTTACAGAGGAAATCCGGTAGCATATCCGTTCTATTTTGAAACGAGCGCGATGCTATATAACAGAACATATCTGTTCAACATGGCTCAGAATCAGATAATGGCTGAGGATTCGACAGAGCCTGACGAAGAGAATACAGAAGATGATGAGGCAGATGAAGAAGTCTTGGATAATCCCGAGGCTGATATGACTCCCGAGGAGAGGATAGAATATCGCATACAGCAGTCTTTGCCGGATACTTTCGATGAGCTCATGGAATTTGCGGATACATATGATGCTCCCATGGATGTTGAGACGGTATTCAAGTGGGATGTCAAAGATATCTTCTATAATTATTTCTTTGTAGGAAACTATATCAACATAGGCGGAGAAAACGGTGATGATCCGTCTGTGATAGATATTTACAACATGGATACCATTACGGCTCTTACGCTGTATCAGGATCTTAACCAGTTCTTCTCGTTTGATTATGAAGACATATCATATGAGAGCGTGCTTAAAGAATTCATAGAAGGCAAGATGGTATTTACGACAGCTACGAGCGATGCCATAAAGGTTTTGGAACAGGCCAAGGCAGACGGCGAGTTCGAGTATGAATACGGAGTTATGCGTCTTCCACAGTTGAGCGAAAATCTTACGACAAGAAGCATGTCTGTAACAAATACGGTTGTCGTTAACGGTTACTCTGAAAAGAAAGAAACGGCTGCATCATTTGCAAAGTTCTTAACTATATTCAAGGCTCCCGAGCTTTACAACATGTCAGGTAAGCTGAGTGCATGCAACACAGTGACATACGAGGATGCGGCAGCGCAGGAATTCGTAAACGTGTACGCTGATTCAAAGCCTGTACCGAAGATGATGGCTACGTCAAATTACTGGCTCCAGGCAGAGATAACCTTCTCGAATATATGGGCCGGAAAGAATGTTTCAGAGCAGTTAAAACAGCTGTCAGAGCAGATAAAAGAACAGGTAACCGGTATGGATATCTCCGAGGATTATATAGATCTTCCTGCACAGGATACTGAAGAGATCCAGTACTATGACGAAGACGCTGAAAGAGAAGCTGCGCAGGGCGAAGGCGAAGAAGAAGGCAATTAATGCCATAGAACCAAATACATATGTAAATGAGCGGAGACAGCATGTGCTGTCTTCGTTTTTTATTTGTTCAAACGCACTGTATATGCAAATCAGAGTCATAAAAGAGCATACAGAGCAATTCTGATCATATGCGGGAATATGATGAATAATAACGAATAAAAACTGAATAATATATGCATAATCTGCGCAAATAATGCAAAATATAAGCTTTTTATGAAAGGGTCGCAAAAACCGATACTATTCGCAAAATACGAAATATGGGTTCATAAAGCCGTACTTATGATCATATAAAAGAAACAGATAATGAATAATTACCGGCATAAAGGATACCCTGGCAGATTACGATAAAAACAGATGTTATAACCACAAATTGTATGACCGTTCGAATTTTAATACTATATCTTGTATTACTACTAAAAAGAAGAATGATATCGAAATATGGAATAAATTATATCATGATTTATCAACATGACACCTGGCATATGGCAATGCCATCAGGCAAATGCCTGTATCTGACCTGTTCATATGAAGAACAGGGCTGTATATAATTTCATAATGGAATCAGACTGGCATCGCAGCGGATTGACCAGATAGGTCTATACTTTTTAAGCCTTATCATGCCTGATCACATCAGGCTTTTTTGATTATCGGATCCAAAGAAAAGTCACATATACTTTTTCGGATTCATACATATACATACATAACGAGAGGCAAAAAGAGGTCTATATGCTGAAATTATGATGGAATCTAAAACCTGAATCATACGCAATAGATTAAAACATGATTTTACAAAACTTGCGTTATGGACTTTGGCGTTTATCTGGCAAGTACGCAATATTTAGGAACTGATCTCTTATTTATATACTATATATTGTGTCTCATCAGTCGCTGTGCTATAATTTTAAAGGAATTCGTTTTTGCAGGGAGGTGATCTTTGTGGCAAAAAAGGCTCTTGTTACCGGAGCAAGCAGAGGCATAGGAAAAGCCATAGCTGAACGACTGGCCCAGGAGGGCGTCGATCTGGTGATGACATGTGTCAAAAACATCGATATTCTACAAGATATAGCTAATGACTTAAGCAGTCAACACAACATAAGCTGCGATGCCGTTTTGTGTGACGGAAGTGATCCGAAAGAGGTAGAAAAGCTGTTTGAAAAGCACAGGGACTTTGATATCGTCATCAACAATGCCGGCATATCATACATAGGTCTTCTTCAGGATATGAGCGTTGATGACTGGAACAGGGTGATTTCGACAAATCTAAGCAGTGCCTTTTATATCTGCAGACAGGCAATACCATATATGATAGGAAGAAAGTCCGGAAGGATCATAAATATCTCTTCCATGTGGGGAGGAAGCGGCGCTTCGATGGAGGTCGCATACAGTGCCTCTAAGGGCGGAGTCGATGCCTTTACAAAGGCTCTTGCGAAGGAACTGGCTCCAAGCGGCATAAGCGTAAACGCTATCGCCTGCGGTGTGATAGATACTGATATGAACAGATGCTTTAATATAGAAGAAAGACATGAACTTGAAGAGGACATCCCGATAGGCAGATTCGGAACGGCGGAAGAAGTAGCCAGAGCCGTGTGGATGCTTATAAGCGGACCTGCATATATGACGGGACAGGTTATAAATATGGACGGAGGGTATATTTAAAATGGAAAATGTAAGAGATCTGATAATAATAGGAGCAGGTCCTGCGGGGCTTACAGCAGCGATTTACGCAAAGAGAGCCGGATTCGACACTCTGGTGATCGATGAGACCGGAATGGGCGGAGGACAGATCGTAAATACATACGAGGTTGATAATTATCCGGGACTCATCCATATCAACGGATTTGATATGGGAATGAAGTTTAAGGAACATGCAACTGAAATGGGCACAGAGTTTGCTGATGTGACAGTAACAGGCATTTCAAAGAAAGACGATCTGATATATGTTGAAGCAGATGGCGGAGAATATGTTTCAAAGGCCCTTATCATAGCGACAGGCGCAAAGCACAGGGCACTGGGCATTTCCGGAGAAGAAGAACTAAGAGGAATGGGAGTATCCTACTGCGCTACATGTGACGGAGCATTTTTCAGAAAGAAGGTGTGTGCCGTTGTGGGAGGCGGTGACGTTGCACTCGAGGATGCACTGTTTCTTTCAAAGGGATGCTCAAAAGTCTACCTTATACATAGAAGAGACGAGTTCAGAGGCGCAAAGGTGCTTGCTGACAAGGTCAAGGAAACAGAGAACATCGAGATAGTATATGACAGCAGGGTTACAGAGATTCTGGGTGAGAATTCGGTTGAAAAGATAAAGGTCGAGAATGTTAAGAGCGGGGATATCACAGAACTTGATGTAAACGGCATATTCATAGCTGTGGGAATGGATCCCAATACAGAGCTTTTTAAGGACCTGGTAAAACTTGATAAAAACGGTTATATCGAAGCCGGCGAGGACTGCATCACAAGTGTAGAAGGCATCTTTGCAGCAGGTGATCTGAGGACCAAAAAACTGAGACAGGTTATCACTGCGGCAGCCGACGGAGCCAATGCAATAACGTCGGTTTCAGAGTACTTCAACAACAGGTAAGATTACATAACATTGCCCTAAGGTTGACAATAACAGTGATTAGTGGTAATGTATTAGGGAATTCGCGTTTAGATCAGACTTAGTTTGAAAGGTGATTTATGAAGCTCAGAAAGGTAAAGACTTTGCTCTTTATCGCCACCGCAGGCATTAGTTTCTGCCTTAGCGGGTACGGCAGTCACGCTGAGAAGCTTTCAAATATGCTTCCGTCAGCGGGCTTTGGCACCAAGGTAGAAGAAGGTGTGACCGTAAGCGAGGTAAAGGACGAGGTTAAACATCTGGTTAATGAAAGCCAGGGCAATCCGACATCGGTTGTCAAGCTTGATGATGCCAGTGCATCGACTGCAAAAGCGACCGTAACACTTGACAAGGAAGTTGTTGAAGCTGTTATACCCGAGATAGTAGTCGACGAGAAAACTAAAGAAGAAGAGTTTTACAATCTGGTAATCGCCAGAGTCGACAATTACGTCAATGTAAGAGACATTCCCAGCGAGGATGGCGAGATTGTCGGAAAACTCTATGATAAATCCGCAGGAAACTTTATCGAAGAAGTAGACGGATGGTACAAGATACAGTCAGGAAACTGTGTCGGCTACGTAAAAGGCGAGTACTGTGTTACCGGTGACGAGGCAGTGGAAGTTGCCAGAGAGGTCGGAACAAGGATCGCAACCGTAACCACCACTACTTTAAAGGTAAGAGAAGAGCCCAGCCTTGAAGCAAGCGTTTTGGGACTGGTTCCGATAGAAGAAGATCTTATAGTTACAGAAGAACTCGACGGATGGGTCAAGGTAGATATTGAAGAAGGTTTCGGATATGTTTCTACCGACTATGTAGATCTTAAGACAGAATTTGTCAAAGCCGAGTCAAAGGCTGAGGAAGAAGCCAGACTCAAGAAGGAAAAAGAGGAAAGAGACAGAGCCAACGCAGCAGCGGCTGCTGCAGCTGCGAAGAGAGCAGCAAGAGAAGCTCAGGCAGCGGATGATGCAGCTAACCAGACACAGGCTCAGCCAGCACAGACATATGCAGCAAGCGGAAACGGAGCCGGCACTGATGTCGCAAACTTCGCTCTGCAGTTTGTCGGAAATCCTTACGTGTTCGGCGGTTCATCACTGACACAGGGTACTGACTGCTCAGGCTTTGTAATGAGCGTATACGCTAACTTCGGCGTATCACTGCCGCATTCATCATCAGGTGACAGAAGCGTCGGTTACGACGTAGGCGGACTTGAAAATGCTCAGCCCGGCGATATAATCTGCTACTCAGGCCATGTAGGAATCTACATAGGAAACGGCCAGATAGTACATGCTTCAACGTCAAAGACGGGTATCGTAGTCGGAAATGCGACATATCGTACACCGATCTGCGTAAGAAGAATATTCTAAAAACACTTCCGGATATCGTGGAATACCATGATATCCGGTATTTTTATGCCCTTTTCAGCTATCGACTATAACGGTTAACGGCCAAAAACGTCACCGGTCAATATCTAATTGTATCTTAATTTGTCTGAAAATAAAAAAATGAAAATAGTTACTTGACAGGAGTCCGTATATGCATTTTTAACAAAAACGCACAAATCGGAGCACGAAAAAAGCACGTAGGCAAACCGAGTTATCCACAATAAAACAGCGAAAAATGCAGTTATTCACGAAGATATCCACATTATACACAAAAAATTGACTGATTTAGTTATGTTATAAACAGGCATAAACCAAACGACTGTTTTGTTGAGAATGTCAAAAATACATCATTTTGAATAAAAGACTGGAAATTAATAAATAGCGAAAACTTAAGAAAACATTAATAATTGTCAGAATATTAACCCCCATATAGACAAATGATGTGAAAACGTGGTAAAATATAGCCATGTCAGACAAGGTTCAATTTGTTTTGACAAATCTTGAACAAGAAGGGATTGATGTATATGAAATTTATCATCAGCGGCAAAAACATCGATATCACAGAAGGGCTTAAGAGTGCAATCGAAGACAAGATCGGCAAATTGGAGAAGTACTTCACGCCTGACACAGAAGTACACGTAACGCTTAGCGTAGAAAAGGAGAGACAGAAGATAGAAGTAACCATCCCGGTTAAGGGAACGGTGATCAGATCAGAGCAGGTTAGTAACGATATGTATGTATCGATCGATCTGGTAGAAGAGATAATAGAGAGACAGTTAAAGAAATATAAGAACAAACTCATAGAGAAACAACAGAATAAGGATTACTTCAGACAGGAGTTCATCGAAAAGGACTTCGTTGATGAAGAAGAGATCCAGATAGTAAGAAGCAAGAAATTTGACATCAAGCCTATGTATGCCGAGGATGCCTGCATCCAGATGGAGCTTACGGGACACAACTTCTTCGTATTTGTAAATGCGGAGACAGGACAGGTAAACGTGGTATACAAGAGAAAAGGCAATACATACGGACTTATCGAGCCGGAGTATTAAAGACTACAATATAATATAGAAAAGATTCTGGTTCCGCCGCGGGTAGTTAAAAAACTATTATGCGGCGGAACTTTTTCGTTGCGCTCGTTTGCATATCTGTGATACAATATTTAAGCACTATGTGATAAAAAAATAACAATCTGTTTCAGACAGGTTGTAACTTAAATATGAAAGGAGTCATAAATATGGCAAAGAAAGTAGTTATAGCCAGTGCATGCCGTACAGCCATCGGAACAATGGGCGGCTCACTCAGCACAACACCTGCAGCTCAGCTCGGTGCTATCGTTATCAAGGAGGCTGTTAACAGAGCAGGTATTAAGCCTGAGGATGTTGATCAGGTATACATGGGATGTGTTATCCAGGCAGGCCTCGGACAGAACGTGGCTCGTCAGGCATCTATAAAGGCAGGTCTTCCTATAGAAGTACCCGCTGTTACGATCAACGTAGTATGCGGTTCAGGTCTTAACTGTGTAAACCAGGCAGCTCAGATGATCATGGCAGGAGATGCTGACATAGTTGTAGCAGGCGGTATGGAAAACATGTCTATGGCACCTTTCGCAATCCCCAACGGACGTTACGGCTACAGAATGATGTGGCCCAGCCAGAGCCAGGGCGGACTTGTTGATACAATGGTTAAGGATGCTTTATGGGATGCATTCAATGACTACCATATGATCACAACAGCAGACAATGTTGCAAAGCAGTGGAACCTTACAAGAGAAGAGCTTGATGAGTTCGCATTAAAGAGCCAGTTAAAGGCCTGCGCTGCTATCGAGAACGGCGAGTTCAAGGAAGAGATCGTTCCCGTAGAAATAAAGAAGAAAAAAGAAGTAGTTGTATTTGATACAGACGAAGGTCCCAGACAGGGTTCTACAATAGAAGGTCTTGCTAAGCTTAAACCTCTTAATCCCGACGGTGTTGTTACAGCTGGTAATGCATCAGGAATCAATGACGGTGCTGCAGCGATCGTTCTCATGAGCGAAGAAAAGGCAGCTGAGCTTGGTGTTAAGCCTATGGCTACATTCGTTGCAGGTGCGCTTGCAGGCGTTGATCCCACTATCATGGGTATCGGACCTGTTGCAGCTACAAGAAAGGCTATGGCAAAGGCCGGCTACAAGATCGAGGACTTCGATATCATCGAGGCAAACGAAGCATTCGCTGCTCAGTCTGTAGCAGTCGGCAAGGATCTCGGAATCGATGTTGACAAGCAGCTCAATCCTAACGGCGGTGCGATCGCACTCGGACATCCCGTTGGTGCATCAGGTGCGCGTATCCTCGTAACACTCCTTCACGAGATGAAGAAGAAGGGTGCTAAGAAGGGTCTTGCTACACTGTGTATCGGTGGCGGCATGGGTTGTGCTACTATCGTTGAGATGGACTAATATAATAATGAAATCTGCAAGCAGCTCCCTGTAAAAAGGGCAGCTGCTTGTTGCACGAAATAAAGGAGAGATTATGGATTACATTTTATATGAGGTAAACGGTGCTGTCGGCACTATCACCATTAACAGAGAAAAGGCATTGAACGCACTTAACTCACAGGTTCTTGAAGAGCTTGATGCTACACTCGATGCTGTGGATCTTGAGAATGTAAGATGCCTTATCCTCACAGGCGCAGGCGAAAAGAGCTTTGTTGCAGGTGCAGACATAGGTGAGATGAGCACACTTACAAAGGCTGAAGGCGAAGCTTTCGGTAAGAAGGGTAATGACGTATTCAGAAAGCTTGAGACATTCCCCATCCCCGTTATCGCTGCAGTTAACGGTTTCGCACTCGGCGGCGGATGCGAGATCTCAATGAGCTGTGATATCAGAATCTGTTCTGACAACGCAGTATTCGGTCAGCCCGAAGTTGGTCTTGGAATCACACCCGGATTTGGCGGAACACAGAGACTTGCACGTCTTGTTGGCGCAGGCATGGCTAAGCAGATGATCTATACAGCCCGCAACATCAAGGCTGCAGAAGCTTACAGAATAGGTCTTGTAAACCAGGTTGTTTCAGCTGAGACAAACGAGGCAGGCGAAGTTGTTGTTTCTGCCAAGGACGCTCTTATGGCAGCAGCAAACAAGATGGCAGCAGGCATCGCAATGCAGGCTCCCATTGCAGTACGTAACTGCAAGAAGGCTATAAACGAAGGTCTTCAGGTTGATATGGACAAGGCTATTGTTATAGAAGAAAAGCTCTTCGGTGACTGCTTCGAGACAGAAGATCAGAAAGCAGGCATGGGCAACTTCCTTGAGAAAGACAAGGAAAAGAAGCTTAAGGTTGTTCCTTTCAAGAACAGATAAAAAGGTAATAAAATAATCAAGATAAATTTTTAAGGAGGCTTAACTATGAAAGTAGGCGTTATTGGTGCAGGTACCATGGGCCAGGGCATTGCCAAGGCTTTTGCACAGACAGAAGGTTATGAAGTAGCTCTCTGCGATATCAAGCAGGAATGGGCTGAAGGCGGTAAGGACAAGATCGCCAAGGGATATGCAAAGCTTGTTGAGAAAGGAAAGATGACACAGGACGTTGCAGACGGCATACTTGCTAAGATCACACCCGGTCTTAAGGAAAACCTCTGCGCAGACTGCGACCTTATCGTAGAAGCAGCATTTGAAAATATGGAAGTTAAGAAGACAACATTCAAGGAGCTCGACGAGATCTGCAAGAGCGAGTGTATCTTCGCTTCAAATACATCATCACTCTCTATCACAGAGATAGGAAACGGTCTTAACAGACCTATGGTCGGCATGCATTTCTTCAATCCCGCTGACCGCATGAAGCTCATCGAGGTTATCGCAGGCGTTAACACACCTGAGGCAACTGTTGATGCAATAAAGAAGATCTCTGAAGAGATCGGCAAGACACCCGTTCAGGTTAATGAGGCAGCTGGTTTCGTTGTTAACCGTATCCTCATTCCCATGATCAATGAAGCAGCATTCATCAAGATGGAAGGTGTTTCTGATATCGAAGGTATCGACGCAGCTATGAAGCTCGGCGCAAACCATCCCATGGGTCCCCTTGAGCTCGGTGATTTCGTAGGTCTTGATATCTGCCTTGCTATCATGGATGTTCTCTACAATGAGACAGGTGATTCAAAGTATCGTGCATGTCCTCTTATCAGAAAGATGGTACGTGGCGGAAACCTTGGCGTAAAGAGCGGCAAGGGCTTCTACATCTACAATGCAGACAGAACAAAGACAGCTACAGACAAGGCTTAATCAGGATAAATAATAAAAGTTTAAATAAATAACGGAGGATTTTAAATCATGGATTTTACATTAAGTAAACAACATGAGATGGCTAGACAGCTGTTCAAGGATTTTGCCGAGAACGAAGTTAAGCCTCTTGCTCAGGAAGTTGACGAGCAGCACAGATTTCCTAGAGAAACAGTAGAAAAGATGGCAAAGTATGGCTTCCTTGGTATTCCGGTACCGAAGGAGTACGGCGGACAGGGATGTGACATCCTTACATACGCTATGTGTGTTGAAGAGCTTTCAAAGGTATGCGGCACAACAGGTGTTATCGTATCAGCTCACACATCACTTTGCGTTGATCCTATTCTTACATTTGGTACAGAAGAGCAGAAGCAGAAGTATGTAGTACCGCTTGCAAAGGGCGAGAAGCTCGGTGCTTTCGGTCTTACAGAGCCCGGTGCAGGTACAGACGCTCAGGGTCAGCAGACAAAGGCTGTTCTTGACGGTGACGAGTGGGTACTTAACGGTTCTAAGTGCTTCATCACAAACGGTAAGGAAGCAGACGTATATGTAATCTTCGCTGTAACAGGCAAGATTGAAAAGCGCGGCAGAATGATGAAAGAGATTTCAGCATTCATCGTTGAAAAGGGTACACCCGGATTCACATTCGGTACAAAGGAAAACAAGATGGGTATCTGCGGTTCATCTACATACGAGCTCATCTTCCAGGATTGCCGTATCCCCAAGGAGAACCTTCTCGGTGCTCAGGGCAAGGGCTTCAACATCGCTATGCATACTCTTGACGGTGGTCGTATCGGTATCGCTGCACAGGCTCTTGGTCTTGCAGAGGGTGCTCTTGAGACAACAATCAACTATGTAAAAGAGAGAAAGCAGTTCGGCAAGGCTATCGGCCAGTTCCAGAACACACAGTTCCAGCTTGCTGACATGGCTACAAAGGTTGAGGCTGCTAAGCTCCTCGTATATAAGGCTGCACGCAAGAAGGATGAGTTCAAGACCAATCCTAAGATCTCTTACTCATTCGAAGCTGCTCAGGCTAAGCTCTATGCGGCTGAGGTAGCTATGGAAGTTACAACAAAGGCAGTACAGCTTCATGGTGGTTACGGCTACATCAAGGAGTACGATGTAGAGCGTATGATGCGTGACGCTAAGATCACAGAGATCTACGAAGGAACAAGTGAAGTTCAGCGTATGGTTATCTCTGCTAACTTATTGAAGTAGGAGGAAATTAAAGTGAAAATCATCGTTTGTATAAAGCAGGTTCCTGATACAAAGGGCGGTGTTAAGTTCAATCCCGACGGAACACTTGACAGAGGCGCAATGTTAGCTATCATGAACCCTGATGACAAGGCAGGTCTTGAAGCTGCACTCAGATTAAAGGATCAGTACGGAGCAGAAGTTACCGTACTTACAATGGGTCTTCCCAAGGCTACAGACGTTCTTCGTGAAGCTATGGCTATGGGCGCAGACAAGGGCGTACTCGTAACAGACAGAGTACTTGGTGGAGCTGATACATGGGCTACATCTACAACAATAGCAGGAGCTATAAGAAATCTTGAGTATGATCTGATCATCACAGGCCGTCAGGCTATCGATGGTGATACAGCTCAGGTTGGTCCTCAGATCGCTGAGCACCTTTCAATACCGGTTATCTCTTATGCACAGGAGATAAAGGTAGACGGAGACAAGGTTGTTGTTAAGCGTCAGTATGATGACAGATATCATATGGTAGAAGCTAAGATGCCCTGTCTTATCACAGCACTTTCTGAGTTGAACGATCCCCGTTACATGACTCCCGGCGGTATCTTCGATGCTTGTGAAGCAGAGATCACTACCTGGGGACGCGCAGACTTAAAGGACGTTGAAGACGGAAACCTTGGTCTGAACGGTTCTCCCACAAAGATTGCCAAGGCATCTGACAAGGTTCGTAAGGGCGCAGGCGAGAAGGTTGTTCCCGAATCTCCCGAAGATGCAGTTGCATATATCGTTGGTAAGCTTGATGAGAAGCATGTAATTTAATTAAAGGAGAATGGTGAATAGATATGAAAATGAGTCCAGAAGAAATCGCACAGTATAAAGGCGTATATGTCTTCGCTCAGCAGGTCGACAATGAAGTAAGCGGCATCGCTTTCGAACTGCTCGGCAAGGCTAAGGAATTGGCTGCTCCTCTTAATACAGATGTAACAGCAGTTTTGATCGGTTATAACGTTGGTAATCTTGTTGACAAGCTTGCTGAGTACGGCGCAGACAAGGTTATCGTAGTAGATGATAAGGAATTGGAAGTATACAGAACAGAGCCTTATGCACATGCACTCAGCTCTGTAATCAACGAGTACAAGCCTGAGATCGTTTTGGTCGGTGCTACAGCTATCGGTCGTGATCTTGGTCCTACAGTTTCAGCTAGAGTTGAGACAGGTCTTACAGCTGACTGTACAGTACTTGAGATCGGTGACTTCCCGCTCGTTGCAGTTCCCGGCAAGGAACAGCTTCACAACCAGCTTCTGATGACACGTCCCGCATTCGGTGGTAACACAATCGCTACTATCGCTTGTCCCGACAACCGTCCTCAGATGGCTACAGTTAGACCCGGTGTTATGCAGAAGATCGAGCCCGTTGCAGGTGCAAAGGCAGAAGTTATCAACTACAATCCCGGATTTACACCCAACAACAGATACGTTACAGTCAAGGAAGTTGTTAAGGCTGTTTCGGACGTTAAGGATATCATGGATGCAAAGATCCTTGTTTCAGGCGGACGTGGCGTTGGCTCTCCTGAGAACTTCAAGATCCTTGAAGAGCTCGCAGATGCTATCGGCGGTCAGGTAAGCTGCTCACGTGCAGTTGTTGATTCAGGCTGGAAGCCCAAGGACCTCCAGGTTGGTCAGACAGGTAAGACAGTTAGACCTAACGTTTACTTTGCGATCGGTATCTCAGGTGCTATCCAGCACGTTGCAGGTATGGAAGAGTCAGACATCATCGTTGCTATCAACAAGGACGAGGATGCTCCGATCTTTGATGTTGCTGACTACGGCGTAGTTGGTGATCTTAACAAGATCGTTCCTCAGCTCACAGCAGCTATCAAGGCAGCAAAGGCAGCTAAGGCTTCCAACTAATAAAGATTTAACTGATATTAAAGGTCGTTTCTTTGCGGGAACGGCCTTTTTTATATATAAAACAAAGAAACAGCCAGGCAGATGAGGACCGATGTTTCCCGTATCTGTAATAAAAATGTAAAATTAACATCATCCGTGCTATAATCTACTTATGTTTATGGAATTTTTGACTAGAAACTACATGACAGTTCTTATCGCGGTCACGCTAGTGATCGTGTTCTTTGCGTTCAGAGATTACAAGATACCTTCTTCGGGCCTTGTACCCGTTATAGCTGTCATCGTGCTCATAAGCGCAACAACATATTTTTTGAACGAATGGTCTTATGACCTGACTCATACCTATGCAGGGGTTGACAGGGCATGGCATATAAGATTCAGGACCGTTGTCTCTATAATCGACTATATAGTACAGCCTCTGATCATCCTGCTTGAGCTGCAGATCATTACTCCGGGAATGCGTCACAAGCTGCGTCTTGCGATCCCCGCACTTATAAATGCACTGATATATGCTACTTCTCCGTTTACAGGAGGACTGGGCTTTAAAATAGGGACCAGCAATCAGTATATACGAGGTCCTCTCGGATATACGATCTTCTATGTAATGACATTCTATCTGGCGGTATTCTTCTATGTAACGATAAGGAGCTTTAAGGATTACAGCCGTACAAGAGGCCTTCTTTTGGTCTTCATATCCTGTGCATCCGTACTTACCATGATCATGGAAGCGACAGCCACGATCTCCGGATATGTTGACGAGGTATCTGCATTATCTGTACTTGTCTACTACATATATCTCATAGCCGTATATCAGCAGTCTCTGCGTGAGAGCATAGCGGAAAAAGAGCTTAAGATAACCCAGGACAGGATCACGATGCTGCAGGAGCAGATACGTCCTCACTTTATCTTCAATTCATTAAACGTCATAAGAGCTCTCGTAAAAAGAGATCCCTCAAAGGCAGTAGCCGGAATAGACAGTTTTGTAAGCTATCTAAGGGGACATGTCTATGCAATGAACAGCAATGATCTTATATCGTTTGATGACGAGCTTGTAAACGTAAAGGCATTCATAGGCCTTGTACAGCCATCCTACGATGATGCCATTGATATCACTTATGATCTTGGCGAGACTGATTTTTCAATCCCCGCACTCTCTCTCGAACCCATCGTGGAAAATGCGGTAAAGCACGGCATAGGCAAAAACGGCGGATATATAAAGGTCATAACTAAAAAAGAAAATGATCACATCATTATAAGCGTGATAAACAGCAATGTTGAAAAGATAGATTATTCAGAAAAAGAAAGAGCCCGACTCGGAGTCGGACTCGAAAATACTCGTACACGGCTTAAACTTCTGTTAAACGGAACTGTCGATATGACAAAGACAGATACAGAGACGACAGTTACTATTTCAATACCCTGCTAGAAGGGTATGTTAAGGACTCTTAAAAATCTTTCCGTTATCTCGGAATCGGGATATTCACCGAGTTTGGGTACATTCTCACCGAATATCCTTCCGCCTGCCATGGTCGGGTGACCGCCTCCAGAACCGATGTCTTTAAGCGCTTCTTCTATCAGCTTGCCTGCATCCACAGTATCGCTCTCGGAACGAATAGAAAACTTGATACCGTCTTTTCTTGTGCAGTAAATGACTGCGATATCTATCTCGATCAGTGAAAGTATGAAATCAGCCACAATGGCTATCATCGCATCGGGACAGTCAAACGGGATATTGGCAATCCCCAGATAGTCAAATACCCTTATATTCTCTATAGCAGCTCCATACGCCTTAAGATCGCTGAAATCAAGGTTGTTCATCTCAAGCTTTTTAAGCTTTGATGAATCTGTAAGGGGATGCAAAAAAGCAAATGCGCTTATATCCTCGTCACAGACACCGCGGGAAAACTGCAGTGTATCCATCCTTAAGCCGTAAAGAAGAGCAGTTGCGACATCGGGCGTGGGTGTTATGCCAAGATCCATGTAATACTTTGCTATGATGCTGCAGCAGGCGCCGTATAACCTTATGTCCTTGTATTTGTACTGTACTCCTGCATTGGCTGCTGTTGTCGGATGATGGTCAATGGCTGCTATCTCATTTCCGATAAGATCTGTTATATTCCCCGCGTTTTTCTGCGAATCGACACATACGATGTAATCATCCTTTTTCATGTCATTTGCTATATCCTCATCGGCAAGCATCTCAATATCCAAAATATCGAGCATCTTTGAAGAGCTTAGCTTGTCTATGCTTCCGTCATAGCAAATGGTCGAATCTATATCAAAGTGATCAAGCAGCATTTTAAGGCCGTATGCGGCACCTATCGCATCCGGATCCGGAATGTTGTGTGTCTGCAGATATACCTTGTGATCTCTGCACAGGTTTATAAGATCCATTACATTTTCCATGGCAGCCTCCCTTCATGAGCCTTTGATGAAATTATAGCATGTATTTTACCTGATATGTTATAATATATCTACATGTGCTCAAAGACATATGAAAATAAAAATATACGGACGGATAAGCTATGAGACTTATATTTGTAAGACACGGGGAACCCGATTACGAGAAGGATTCCTTAACGATAAAAGGATTCAGGGAAGCCGATATCCTTGCACAAAGAACAAAAAAATGGAAGCCTGATGCGGTCTTTTGCTCGCCTATGGGAAGAGCCCAGGATACAATGAGACCAAGCCTTAAAAACTGGCCCGATATCACACCGATAACCTATGACTGGCTAAAGGAATTCCATTACAGGATAAAGGATCCCATTGATGGAAGAGACAGGATTGCATGGGACTTCATGCCCGAGTATTTCTGCTATCAGGAGGATCTGCATGACAAGGATAAGTGGTTTGATACCGATTTCATGCAGACAGGTGACGTTAAGAAGCATTTTGAGGAGACCAAGGAAGGTTTAGACAAGCTGTTAGCTGAATACGGATATCATCACAGGGGAAACGGTCTGTTTGATATCGATAAGAGCTGTGACAAGACACTGGTGTTTTTTTGTCACTTCGGTATCACCTCCGTTATAACATCTTATCTTGCCGGGATGTCTGCTCCTACTCTGTGGCAGGGATTTTTCATGGCACCTACCGCTGTGACCGTATTTAACAGTGAAGAGAGAATTGACGGCAAGGGAGCTTTCAGAGTTCAGTACTTTGGAGATGTTTCCCATCTGATGGCAGCGGGAGAACCCATAAGCCATTCGGGATATTTTTCGGATGTATTTGATCTGTAAGGGTGATGACATGTCTAAGAACATTTTGGATTACGAAACAGTCGATCTTGATGTTGAAAGCGGAGAGTTGGTTGTTATAGATCAGACTAAGCTGCCCGGAAATATTAAGATAATAAGATTAAAGACAGCAAAGGACATATGGGATGCCATATATCTTTTAAAGGTAAGGGGAGCCCCCGCCATAGGCGTTGCGGCTGCCATGGGACTGTATGTCCTGGCACTTAATCACAAAAATGACGACAATGTCACTTTCTTTAAAAAGCTTGAAGAATACAGGGATTATCTCAATTCCGCAAGGCCTACGGCAGTTAATCTAAGCTGGGCTCTTGCAAGGATGTACAGACTTGCACAGTCAATGAAAAACGAGCCTGTTTCAGTGATATTGGATGCTTTAAGAGACGAAGCACTCACTATAAAGAAAGAGGATATAGAAGTCTGCAGGGCAATAGGCGAGTACGGACTTAGTCTTGTAAAACCCGGTGACGGAATTCTTACTCACTGCAATGCAGGTCAGCTTGCCACATGCAAATACGGCACTGCCACAGCTCCCATATACCTGGGATATGAAAGAGGATATGACTTTAAGGTATATGCCGATGAGACAAGGCCGCTTCTGCAGGGAGCAAGACTTACAGCTTTTGAACTTCACAGTGCGGGGATAGATGTAACACTCATCTGTGACAACATGTCTGCAACAGTCATGAAGCAGGGAAAGATAAATGCAGTCTTTGTCGGATGTGACAGAGTCGCTGCAAACGGCGATACCGCAAACAAGATAGGAACGAGCGTGGTGGCAGCTGTCGCAAAATACTACAATGTCCCCGTATATATCTGTGCTCCGACTTCTACCATTGATCTTGATACCCCGACGGGAGATCAGATAAATATCGAGCAAAGACCAGGTACTGAAGTTACAGAGATGTGGTACAAAGAAAGGATGGCTCCGGATGGAGTAAAGGTGTATAATCCCGCATTTGATGTTACCGATCATTCACTTATCTCAGGCATTGTGACAGAATACGGCATAGCTTACGAGCCCTATACTGAAAGCCTTAAGAAACTGAAAGAACAGGGTAGATAAATATGGCATCACCAAAGAACATTTCAAACGAAACATTTACAGCTGAAAACATGATATATACATATCCTAAAAAACGTCTTATAGGTATAATCGTTGTTCTTGCGGCTATCCTTGTGACCGCGATACTGAGCATCATCAATAAAGGCTACGGATATGCTGCAGGAATGATAGCATTCATGTTATATGTATCCTATATAACTTTCGCGCAGAAAAAGAGCGATTACAGATTTGAGTTTGCAAAAGAAAAGGGCTTAAGGGATTTGAAGCTCTTTTATAAGGATAAGGAAGTAAAGCTTGACTACCGCCTTGACAAAAACGGAAAGTTCATGTGGAATTCAAACAAGGAGATAAACGATATAAGCTACGCTGACGGTAGCAGGATGAGTCTGTATTTTACCAAATACAGGATACTAAATTTTGTAAATGCGTTTCTTGACGTAAACGGACTGAAAGCAGAGGTTTCATACTGATGAAGTTTTATATGCCCACAAGGCTGTATTGTGAAAAAGAATGCGTGACAAATCATGCCGGTGAGATAGCAGGATACGGGACTCATGCCCTGATTGTGATAGGAGGCGGCTCTTCAAAAAAGAACCATTCACTTGATGATGTTATAAGAGCTCTTGACAGCTTTGACATCTCCTATACAATATATGAGGGCGTTGAAGAAAACCCGAGTGTAGAGACTGTCATGGAAGCTACAAGCTCGGGACTGGAGGCAGGAGCCGACTTTGTTATCGGAATAGGCGGAGGATCCGCTCTTGATGCAGCTAAGGCTGTCGCTCTCATGATGAAGAATCCCGATAGGGGTTGGGAATTTCTTTATGAGGAAGTTAACGCGCAAGCACTGCCTTATATCGCAGTACCCACCACATGCGGGACAGGCTCTGAGGTAACCGGAGTATCAGTACTTACAAGACATGATCTTAAGACCAAGATATCAATGAAGCATAAGGTATTCCCCGATCTTGCTCTTGTAGACGCAAAATACATAATGAATGCCCCGAGACAGTTGATAGCCAATACATCGATCGATGCACTGGCTCATCTTATAGAGAGTGCTATCAATACAAAGGCGGATTATTACAGCCTGATAAATGCCATAGGAGGCATATCGCTCTGGAGAAGCTGCAGAGCATATATAGATGATATGGATATAAACGCAAAAGAACTTGATGAAGACGGCGCGCTTATGCTAATGGAAGTCTCTTCGATAGCTGGGATAGCCATCGCTCAGACAGGGACATCGATCCCTCATGCACTAAGCTATCCGCTTACCTATGAGGCAGGCATTCCTCACGGACCCGCGGTCGGAAGATTCCTTGCAGGCTTTGTAGAGCATGCTGATTCTTTAAGAAAACAGGAGATACTCGAGGCAGCAGGATTTGAAAGTGCTTATGAACTGGGTGAGTTCATAGAAAGGCTTGCTCCTGCAAATGCCGATACAGAGATTGTTAAAAGAGCGGTAAACGGTCTGCTTTCAAATGAAGCAAAGCTAAAGACCTGCCCGTATCATATAGATGAAGACAAACTCAGCCGTATAGCAAAGCTGAGATAGAAAGACGAGGGAGAATATATGTTAAAACAGGTATCGATCTACGCGGAAAACGTAAAGGGCAAGATGTTGGAGATAACCGATGTCTTGATGGAGAACAATGTAAATATCCTTGGTTCGGTAACAAACGATTCGGCCGAATACGGAATAGTAAGGATGATAGTCGACAATCCGACAAAGGCTATAGATGCACTTACTAAAAGAGGCATCATATGCAAGATGACGGATGTCATCGGAGTAGAGGTAAAGGATGAGGTCGGAAACCTTAACAGACTCCTTAAGGCACTGCATGATGCGAACATAAATGTGGATTACCTTTATCTGTCATTTAACAGAGAATCGGGATGTCCGATCATGGTGCTTCACACAGCTGATGCAAAGGAAGTCGAGAACAGTCTGAGCGCCAAGGGGTTTGCTCTGTGCTGATTGCTTTTTGCGCCTTTTAGTGGTAGTATAGAAAAGGCGCTTTTTTATTATGCATAAAAACATTTTTAATATATGGAGGATATCATGACAAAGGATTTCGAAGGTTTACTTTCAAAAGTAAACGAGTGTGAAACAAAGAAACTGGCGGTTGCCGTGGCACAGGATAAGCCCGTGCTCGAGGCCGTTAAGATAGCTAAGGAGCGTAAGATCGCAGATGCGATACTTGTAGGCGATGAGGATCAGATCAGAGCGATCGGTGCTGAAATCGGAATGAACATGGATGACTACAGAATCATTGATGAGAAGGATGTAGTCGAGGCATCACTTAAGGCAGTAAAGCTCGTTCATGACGGCGAAGCTGATATGTATATGAAGGGAATACTTCCTACAGGAACATTCCTTAAGAGTGTTTTAAACAAGGAAGTCGGACTTCGTACAGGAAAGCCTCTTTCACATGTATGTGTATTCGAGATCCCCGGCATTGACAGACTTCTGTTCTTGACAGACGTTGCTTTCATGCCCTACCCGACACTTGAAGAGAAGAAGTGCATGATCGAGTATACAGTAGATGTTGCAAAGGCATGCGGAGTTGACAATCCCAAGGTTGCAGTACTTGCTGCTCTTGAAACAGTTAACGAGAAGATGCCCTGCACACTCGATGCTGCCGAGCTTTCACGCATGCAGGAAGCAGGCGAGATCAAGGACTGCATAGTTGAAGGCCCTCTTTCAATGGATATAGCTCTTTATAAGGAAGCAGCTGAAGAAAAGGGAGCTCTTTCAAGAAAGGTTGCAGGAGATGCGGATATTTTGGTATTCCCCGACATCCATGCAGGAAACCTTGTATATAAGACAATGGTTCACATGGTACCCTGCAAGAACGGAAACATCCTTACAGGTACACAGGCACCTGTAATCCTTACATCACGTTCTGACTCTGTAGAAGTTAAGATCAATTCGATCGCACTTGCTGCAGTAGTAGCTGAACAGATGAAGAAGAATAAATAATCAGAATAGATTTGAGAGGAAACAGATATGAGTATAAAGAGTTTGATCATAAATCCCGGTTCTACATCAACAAAGATCGGTGTATTTGAAGACGAGACACTCCTTTTTGAGGAGACACTCCGTCATTCGACAGAAGAGATCGCACAGTATGCTACAATAGCTGATCAGAAGGATTTCCGTAAGGATATCATCATGAATCTCTTAAAGGAAAAGAACTTCGATATCAAGTCACTCGGCATGATAGTGGGCCGTGGCGGAATGCTTAAGCCAATCCCCGGCGGCACATACAAGGTTACTGATGAGCTCTTGCATGATCTTGTTATCGGAAAGCAGGGACAGCATGCATCAAACCTTGGCGGAATGCTCGCACGCGAGATCGGTGATGAGCTGGGTATCCCTTCATTCATCGTAGATCCCGTTGTTGTTGATGAGCTTTGCGATGTTGCAAGATATTCAGGTGTTCCGGAACTTCCCCGTACATCAGTCTTCCATGCATTAAATCAGAAGGCTGTTGCAAAGCGTTATGCAAAGGAGACCGGAAAGTCATATGAGTCATTAAACCTGATCGTTGTTCATATGGGTGGCGGTGTATCTGTCGGTGCTCACAAGAACGGACAGGTAATAGACGTATTCAACGCACTTGACGGAGACGGTGCATTCTCTCCCGAGAGAGCAGGTGCTGTTCCTGTAGGTGCTCTTATAAAGATGTGCTTCTCAGGTCAGTATACAGAAAAGGAAATTTACAAGAAATTTGTCGGAAACGGCGGATTCAATGCTTACCTTGGAACCAATGACATGAGAGATGTCGAGAAGATGGTAGGCGAAGGCAACGCAAAAGCTAAAGAGATAAGAGATGCATTCATCTTCCAGGTTTCAAAGAATATCGGTTCTATGAGCTGCGTATTAAAGGGCCAGGTAGACCAGATAATCGTTACAGGCGGTATCGCATATGACAAGGAAGTTGTTGCAGGTCTTAAGGAAGCTGCCGGATTCATCGCACCGTTTACGGTTTATCCCGGAGAGGATGAGCTTCTTGCACTCGTTCAGGGCGGACTTCGTGTCATGAACAAGGAAGAGGAAGCAAAGGTTTATTAAGAGGGAGTTATAGTTTTTAAATGAGTAAGATTGTAGATAAGCTCTTCGGTACTCACAGCGAAAGAGAACTCAAGCGCATAATGCCGCTTGTTGACAAGGTAGAGAGTCTAAAGCCTACTTTTGAGGCCATGTCCGACAGCGAGCTTGCGGATATGACAAGAAAGTACAAGGAGCGTCTTGCCCAGGGCGAGACACTTGATGATCTTTTGCCTGAAGCATTTGCGACGGTAAGAGAGGCTGCAAGACGTACTCTGAACATGGAGCATTTCAGGGTTCAGATTATAGGCGGTATCATCCTGCATCAGGGACGTATCGCAGAGATGCGTACAGGTGAAGGTAAGACACTTGTCTCAACCCTTCCCGCATATCTTAATGCGCTTACAGGTGAAGGCGTTTATGTCGTTACCGTAAATGACTATCTTGCAAAGCGTGATGCCGAGTGGATGGGCAAGATACATGAGTTTCTTGGCCTAAAGGTAGGTGTTGTACTCAACTCGATGACACCCGAGGAGAGACAGGAAGCCTACAGATGCGATATCACATATGTAACAAACAATGAGCTGGGATTTGATTATCTTCGTGACAACATGGCCATCTATAAGGAACAGCTCGTTTTACGTGGTCTTAAATATGCCATAATCGATGAGGTCGACTCTGTTCTCATCGATGAAGCAAGAACACCGCTCATCATTTCAGGACAGAGCGGAAAGTCTACAAAGCTCTACGAGGCCTGTGATCTTTTAGCCCGTCAGATGCAGCGAGGCAAGGACATGGAGGATCTGTCCAAGATGGATGCCATCATGGGTATTGTCCAGGAGGAGACAGGAGACTTCATCGTAAATGAAAAGGATAAGATAGTAAATCTTACCGAGCAGGGTGTAGGCAAGGTTGAGCAGTTCTTCCATATAGACAACCTGGCTGATCCGGAAAACATCGAGATACAGCACAACATAATCCTTGCGCTTCGTGCGCATAACCTGATGTTCAGGGATCAGGATTACGTTGTTAAGGATGATCAGGTACTCATCGTTGATGAGTTTACCGGACGTATAATGCCCGGAAGAAGATATTCAGACGGACTTCATCAGGCAATCGAAGCAAAGGAGCATGTAAAGGTTAAGCGTGAGTCAAAGACTCTGGCTACCATCACGTTCCAGAACTTCTTTAACAAGTTTGAAAAGAAAGCCGGCATGACCGGTACTGCACTTACCGAGGAAAAGGAATTCAGAGAGATCTACGGCATGGATGTCATAGAGATCCCTACAAACCGTCCGGTTGCACGTATCGATTATGACGATGCCGTTTACAAGACAAGAAGAGAAAAGTTAAATGCCATAGTTGAGTCGGTAATGGAGGCTCATAAAAAAGGCCAGCCCGTACTGGTTGGTACGATAACCATCGAAGCCAGTGAAGAGCTTTCGGCAATGTTAAGAAAGAAAGGCATTGAGCATAAGGTACTGAATGCCAAATTCCATGAGATGGAAGCCGAGATCGTTGCCGAGGCAGGTATACACGGCAAGGTTACCATCGCGACAAACATGGCTGGTCGTGGTACCGATATCAAGCTTGACGAGGAAAGCCTTGCTGCAGGCGGTCTTAAGATAATAGGTACGGAAAGACATGAATCAAGACGTATAGACAACCAGCTGCGCGGACGTTCCGGCCGTCAGGGTGATCCCGGTGAATCAAGATTCTATATCTCTCTTGAGGATGATCTGATGAGACTGTTCGGTAGCGAGCGTCTTATAAACATGTTCAATGCTCTCGGTATCCCCGAGGGTCAGCAGATAGAGCACAAGATGCTTTCGGATGCCATTGAGAATGCACAGAAGAAGATAGAGGGCAACAACTTCGGAATCAGAAAGAACCTTCTTGAATATGACCGTGTAAACAACGAACAGCGTGAGATCATGTACGCCGAGAGAAGAAGAGTTCTTGACGGCGAGAACATGCGTGACGTTATCTACAAGATGATGACTGATATCGTTGACGGAAGCGTTGATACGGCAATAGGTGATGACAACCATCCCGAGAACTGGGATTTCAGAGAGTTGAATGAACTGTTACTTCCCATCATACCTCTTGAGCCTGTAAGCAGGGAGAGACTTGAGGGTGATAACAAGGGTGCCTTAAAGCAGCAGTTAAAGGAAGAGGCAGTTAAGCTCTATGAGGCAAAGGAAGCTGAATTCCCCGATCCCGAGCAGATAAGAGAACTCGAGAGAGTTGTCCTTCTTAAGACGATCGACAGAAAGTGGATGGATCATATCGATGACATGGATCAGCTTCGTCAGGGAATAGGACTTCAGGCATACGGCCAGAGAGATCCTCTTGTTGAATACAAGATGACGGGTTATGACATGTTCGAGGCAATGACAGAATCCATACGTGAAGATACAGTAAGGATGCTGTGCCACGTAAGAGTCGAGCAGAAGGTAGAACGTGAACAGGTAGCAAGAGTTACCGGAACAAACAAGGACGATACTGTTGCAAAGGCTCCTGTAAAGCGCATGGAATCAAAGGTTTATCCAAATGATCCCTGTCCTTGCGGAAGCGGCAAGAAATACAAGCAGTGTCACGGAAGAATGTAGAACTAAACCGGCAGGTTTCTGCCGGTTTTTTCAAAAATTTATAAGAGAAAGTGTGGTGACGTTTAGTGGTAGAACTTGATCAGATGAAGAGCGAACTTATCTCCTACAAAAATCCATTAGCGGAAGTGAGGGATTCACTTTGACCTCGCTAATAAGGAGAAGAGGATAGAAGAGCTGGAGCGTGAGATGGAGGCTCCGAACTTCTGGGATGACGCGGATGCGGCAAACCTGAAGATGAAAACATTAAAAAACATGAAGGATACGGTCGAGCTGTATTCTTCGCTTGAGACAAAATATGATGATATCGAGACTCTTATCGAGATGGGCTATGAAGAGGCTGATGAAAGCCTCATACCCGAAGTAAGAAGCGAGCTTGATGAATTCATAGAGACCCTTGAGGAGCTGAGGATAAGCACTCTGCTTACCGGAGAGTTTGACAAGAACAATGCGATCCTTAAGCTTAATGCCGGTGCAGGCGGTACCGAGTCATGCGACTGGGCTCAGATGCTCTATCGCATGTATACGAGATGGGCCGAAAAGAAGGGATTTACCGTGGAGGAACTTGACTTCCTTGACGGTGACGAGGCAGGCATAAAGTCTGTCACATTCCAGGTAAACGGCATAAACGCATACGGGTATCTTAAGGCTGAAAAGGGTGTCCACAGACTTGTAAGGATATCTCCTTTCAATGCACAAGGAAAGAGACAGACATCGTTTGTTTCTCTTGATGTAATGCCTGAGATCAATGATGATCTTGATATAGAGGTAAAGGATGAGGATATCCGTATAGATACCTATCGAAGCAGCGGTGCGGGCGGACAGCATATCAACAAGACATCTTCCGCTATACGTATTACGCACTTCCCTACAGGCATAGTCGTACAGTGTCAGAATGAGCGAAGCCAGTTCCAGAACAGGGACAAGGCAATGCAGATGCTAAAGGCAAAGCTGTACATGCTGCGTATGGAAGAGAACAAGGAAAAGCTCTCTGATATCAGAGGAGAGGTGACCGAGATCGGATGGGGAAATCAGATACGTTCCTATGTATTCCAGCCCTATACGATGGTAAAGGACCACAGGACAGGCGTTGAGAGCGGAAATGTCGATGCGGTCATGGACGGAGCTATAGATCCGTTCATAAACGGATTCCTTAAATGGATAAATACTAAACCGAATGAGCAGGCGTGATTTATGGATATAATAGCTAAGATAACCGAAGAGCTTCAGGTCAAGAAATGGCAGGTTGAAGCAGCGATAGGACTTATTGACGAGGGAAATACCATACCCTTTATCTCAAGATACCGTAAGGAAGTAACGGGTTCATTAAACGATGAGCAGTTAAGAGAGCTTGATGAGAGATTAAAATACCTTAGAGGTCTTGAGGAGAGAAAGGAGACTGTTCTTGCTTCCATTGAAGAGCAGGGAAAGCTTACCGATGAGCTTAAGCAAAAGATCATCGAGGCACAGACTCTCGTTCTTGTCGAGGATCTTTACAGACCCTATAAACAGAGGAAAAAGACAAGGGCAGACATCGCAAAGGAAAAAGGTCTTGAGCCATTAGCTGACCTTATATGGAAACAGGAGGCAACTTCGCCCATAGAGGAGGAAGCAACAAAATATGTTGATCCCGAAAAGGAAGTGACAGATGTGTCAGCAGCCCTGCAGTATGCGAAAGATATACTGGCAGAGCGTATTTCCGATGAAGCAGACTACAGGACATATATAAGAAATGCAACACTCGAAGAGGGAATTTTGACCAGTAAGGTCAAGGAAAAAGATGCGGATTCCGTCTATGAAATGTACTATGATTACGAAGAAGCCGTATCAAAGGTTGCAGGTCACAGGATCCTTGCGGTAAACAGAGGCGAGGCCGAAAAGGTACTCACCGTAAAGGTAGTCGCTCCAGTTGAGAGGATACTTACATATCTCGAAAAGAAGGTAATACTGAAAGACAATCAGTATACAAATGACATCCTTAGGGAAGTCATTAAGGACAGCTATGACAGACTTATAGCTCCGGCCATAGAAAGAGAAGTTCGTAACGAGCTTACAGAGAAAGCAGAAGACGGAGCCATATCGGTATTCGGAAAGAATCTCGAGCAGCTGCTCATGCAGCCTCCGATCGCAGGAAAAGTCGTTCTTGGCTGGGATCCCGCCTTCAGAACGGGATGCAAGCTTGCCGTTGTCGATGCGACTGGCAAGGTCCTTGATACAAAGGTGATCTATCCTACCGCGCCTCAGAACAAGGTTGAGGAAGCGAAATCGGAGCTTAAGAAACTTATAAAGAAATACAACGTAAACCTTATCAGTGTAGGTAACGGCACAGCTTCAAGAGAATCCGAGCAGGTTATCGTTGAACTGATAAAGGAGATAGATACACCCGTTCAGTACGTTATCGTAAATGAAGCGGGAGCATCCGTATATTCTGCCAGCAAGCTGGCAACAGAGGAATTCCCCAACTTCGATGTCGGACAGCGTTCTGCAGCATCCATTGCAAGAAGACTGCAGGATCCTCTGGCAGAGCTTGTAAAGATCGATCCCAAATCGATAGGTGTCGGCCAGTATCAGCATGACATGAACCAGAAAAAGCTTGGAGATTCGCTCACAAATGTTGTAGAGGACAGCGTAAACAGGGTCGGAGTCGATCTTAATACAGCATCCGCTCCCCTGCTTGAATATATCTCCGGAATAAGCAAGCCCGTTGCTAAGAACATAGTCGAGTACAGGGAAGCTAACGGCAGATTCAAGGAAAGAAAGGAACTCTTAAAGGTTCCAAAGCTCGGTCCCAAGGCTTACGAACAGTGTGCGGGATTCTTACGTATCAATGACGGTACCAATCCTCTTGATGCTACAAGCGTTCATCCCGAAAGCTATGATGCCGTAAAAGAGCTCTTAAAGAAGCTTGATATGACAATGGACGATATAAAGCAGCTTCAAAAGCAGGTTAAGGAATCTTCAAAGCAGGCATCCAAGCCGGTAAGTGATAACAAGAAGAACAGACGTCCCGAAAAGCGCATGCATATCGATACGTCAACTGCCATGGGAAAGGCACTTGCGGCTGCCATGGGAAATGTAAAGCTTGAAGATGAGCCTGTAAAGACTAAGCAGGAAAGCATACAGACTGATACAAAGACACCGAGTCTTGTAAAAAAGATCGGTGATACAAAAAAGATGGCTGAAGAGCTTGGCATAGGCGAGATAACCCTTATGGATATTTTAAAGGAGCTAGAAAAGCCTTCAAGAGATCCCAGAGAGGATATGCCTAAGCCTATACTTAGAAGCGACGTTTTGGATATGAAGGATCTTAAGAGCGGAATGGTCCTTAAGGGAACAGTAAGAAACGTCATAGACTTCGGTGTATTTGTGGATATAGGCGTTCACCAGGACGGACTTGTTCATATAAGCCAGATAACCGACAGATATATAAAACATCCGCTCGAGGCAGTCAGTGTCGGTGACATAGTTGATGTAAAGGTTCTTGATGTTGATATCGCAAAGAAGCGTATATCACTTACCATGAAGGTGTGATATAATTTTCATAGGGAGAAGCTATGGAACAGCCAACTGAGAACAACTCAATATATATCCCTTATGACAACGGATTTATAAAGGCGGCATCCATCATGGGTTTCGCTTCCATCGTGACCACGTTTTTCGGTCTGATCACGGTTCCCATGATACTGGGCGGACTGGCTGTCATCCTTGCGCTGCTCTCAAGAGGAAAAGGCGATATGAACGGTAAGGCCTACATGGCATTCACATGCGGAAGCGTCGCTATCATACTTAACATCCTGATAGTAGGCTATTCTCTTTACATGTTCTGCTTCAATCCGGTATTTAGAAGCACCGTCAATGAACAGAGCAGAAGAATGTACGGCTATACCATAAATAGCATGATAGAAGAGAGCATCGGCGGAGACTTTGATCTCGATGCGTATCTCAGAGGCTTAAAGAATTAATGGATTATGCATCATCACGTGAATTAAAGAACATAGCAAGAGATAAAATGCTCGGACAGTACGGCACCACAATAGGTGCCTTTCTGTTTATGCGCTTCATCCTTATCATGCTCCTTGGCATGTGCTCAAGCATGTTTGGCCAGCACAGGATCATGATGACGATAGCAGCATTCATTATAACTTTGTTTGAGGGAATATTCACATACGGGGAGTTATCGATATATCTGAAGATCTCAGTAGGCATGCCTACACAGAGCATGGATGTATTCTCTGCTTTCAGAGGAAGCGCCGACAGGGCCATAAAGGCAAGACTGATACTGGTTGCCATTGTATACGGAGGCCTGTATATCTTCCTTGGTATCGATTATCTTTGCGGTATGATGCAGCCCATGACAGGAAATACTGTTGAGGCTGTTCTTGGCACTGTCATTTTGATCATATGCATCTGGCTTCTTCTGACATACTCCCAGGTAATGTATTTCATGCAGGATTTTTCTTCCATTTCCGTAAAGGAAGCATGTATCAGGAGCAGGAAGCTGATGCAGGGCAACAGGCTTACGCTGCTGTTGATGTATTTGAGTTTTATACCGATATATATAGTAGGTGTTTTATCATTTATGGTGGGTATTTATTTTATACATCCGTACGTCAAGATGACTCTGACGGAGTTCTATCTTGACAGGGTAAAGAAAACTACTAAGGAAGGTGGAAGCGGCTTATGAAAATGATGTTTATCGGTGCAGCTCATGAGGTCACGGGCAGCTGTCATTATCTCAATGCCTGTGGTAAGCACATACTCATTGACTATGGTATGGAGCAGGGGGTGAATATCTATGAGAATGCACCTCTGCCTGTTGAGGCACCACTCATCGATTATGTATTTCTGACACACGCTCATGTCGACCACTCGGGACTTTTGCCTCTGCTGTATGCAAAAGGCTTCAGAGGTCAGATATTCATGACGGATGCCAGTGCAGATCTGTGTTCGATCATGCTTCGTGACTGCGCTCACATACAGATGCAGGAAGCTGAATGGAAGAGCAGGAAGGCTAAAAGAAGCAGTGATATACAGTATCAGGAGCCCATATATACAATGGAGGATGCGGACGGTACCATAAGACGCATCGTTCCGTGTTCATACGATCAGATAATAGATATCTGTGAAGGAATAAAGATCAGATTTACGGATATAGGTCATCTCTTGGGTTCTGCCAGCATAGAGGTATGGCTTACCGAGGGAGACGAATCAAGAAAGATAGTATTCTCCGGAGATATAGGAAACTTTAACCAGCCTCTTTTAAAGAACCCCGGATTTACAAAGGAAGCAGACTATGTTGTCATGGAATCAACCTACGGCGACAGGCTGCATGCGGCTGAAAGACCCGATTATGTCGCAGAACTTAGCGAGATAATCCAGGAAACGTTCAACAGGGGCGGAAATGTAGTCATTCCTTCGTTTGCGGTAGGACGTACGCAGGAGATGCTCTACTTCCTTCGAAAGATAAAGGCTGAGCGTCGCATAAAGGGATTCGAGGATTTCGAAGTATATGTAGACAGCCCTCTTGCAGTTGAAGCAACCGGCATCTTTCTTAAGAACGGAATGGACTGCTATGACAACGATGCAAAGGAACTTGTCAAGAAAGGCATCAACCCCATAACATTCCCGGGTCTTAAGCTGTCTATCACATCAGAGGAATCAAAGGCGATAAACTTTGACATGACACCGAAGGTTATCCTTTCCGCATCGGGCATGTGTGAAGCAGGACGAATCAGACATCATTTGAAGCATAACCTCTGGAGACCAGAATGTACGATCCTCTTTGTAGGATATCAGGCGATAGGAACACTCGGACGCGCACTCATCGAGGGCGTTGACGAGGTAAAGCTCTTTGGAGAGCCGATAGAAGTAAGAGCAAGCATCAAGAAGCTTGCAGGTATAAGCGGCCATGCAGACCGCAACGGACTTCTTACATGGATAGGCGGATTCGAGAACAGACCTACAAGGGTATTTATCGTTCACGGCGAGGATACCGTCACGGAAACCTTTGCTCAGACTCTTATTGATGAATGCGACCTTGATGCATATGCACCGTTCAGCGGAACGAAGTTTGACCTGATAAGCAATACGTTTGACTATGAGGCTGACGGCATCAGGATCGAGGCTAAGAAGCTTAAGAAGATCTCCGGCGTATTCAACAGGCTCATGGAGGCTGGTCAGAGACTTATCGGAATCATCAAGAAGAGCGAAGGTATGGCTAACAAGGATCTTGCGAAGTTCGCGGATCAGATAAATTCACTTTGTGATAAATGGGACAGGTAATATATGAGTTATGCAGACAGAGTCTTTGTTGATATGTGCAAGGACATTTTGGAAAACGGGACAAGTACTGAAGGAGAGAAGGTAAGACCTCACTGGCCTGACGGAACTCCCGCCTATACGATAAAGAAATTCGGTGTCGTAAACAGATACGATCTGAGAAAGGAATTCCCCATCCTTACTCTCAGAAGGACGGCTCTTAAGTCGGCTACTGATGAGATACTCTGGATATGGCAGCAAAAGTCAAACAACATCCATGATCTTCACAGCACGATCTGGGATGAATGGGCTGATGAGGACGGATCTATCGGAAAGGCATACGGATACCAGCTGGGTGTAAAGCATCAGTACAAGGAGGGAATGTTCGATCAGGTTGACAGGGTCATCTATGATCTTAAGAACAATCCTTTTTCCAGACGAATCATGACAAACATCTATGTCCATCAGGATCTTCATGAGATGAATCTGTACCCCTGCGCCTACAGCGTGACATTCAATGTAACGCAGAGACCCGGCGAGGATAAGCTGACATTAAATGCGATACTTAACCAGAGATCACAGGATGTGCTGGCTGCAAACAACTGGAACGTTGTCCAGTACAGTGTCCTGATACATATGTTAGCCAGAGAGTGTGACATGAACGTGGGTGAATTCGTACATGTCATCGCCGATGCTCATATATATGACAGACATGTTGATATCATAAAGGAACTGATAAGCAGAGAACAGTTCGATGCTCCCAAGTTTACTCTCAATCCCGATGTGCATGACTTCTACAAATTTACGAGAAACGATGTATCACTTGAAAACTATGTACACGGAGAGCAGGTAAAGGATATACCGATCGCGATCTAGGAAGGATTAATTATGAACATGATAGTTGCGGTTGACGCAAACTGGGCCATAGGAAACAAGAACAACCTGCTGGTACGCATCCCTGCGGATCACAAGATGTTTCGAAACGAGACGACCGGCAAGGTGGTGGTTCTTGGAAGAAAGACACTTGAGACATTTCCGAATGCGATGCCTCTTCCAAACAGAAAGAACATCATCCTTTCCACGAACCCGGATTACACTGTAAAGGATGCGGATGTAGTTCACAGCATAGACGAGCTTCTGGAAAACCTCAAGCAGTATAAGGATGAGGAAATATATATCATAGGCGGTGCATCGGTATATGAGGCGATGCTTCCGTATGTTGATACAGTGCATGTCACAAAGATAGATCATGAGTATGAAGCCGATGCATTCTTCCCCAACCTTGATAAGGATGAGAACTGGAAGATCACTGCGGAGAGCGATGAACAGGTCTATTTTGACATAACATATTCATTTGTTAAATACGAAAGAATAAGCTGATAAACATCAGCTTATTTTTTTGTTGACAGAGAGAGAATACCTGTGTTATGCTTTAATGCGTCAAAGCGTTGACGCTTCAAAGCGTCTATGTGATAAATTATTCAACCTGGAGGTTTTAACAATGACAGTTGTACTCAGCTCGATCCTTCTTGTCATATTCTTCGCCATCATGATAGGCGTAGGTATCTATACAAGAAAGTCTGCAACGGATGTAAACGGATTCGTTTTGGGAGGCCGTTCCGTAGGTCCCTGGCTTACCGCATTTGCTTTCGGAACATCATATTTCTCTGCCGTTATCTTTGTAGGATACGCAGGACAGTTCGGATGGCTCTACGGAACAAGTGCCACATGGGCAGGTTTAGGAAATGCCTTTATCGGATCTTTGCTTGCATGGAAGATACTCGGAAGAAGAACAAGGATCATGACTCAGAGTCTTGATACAAAGACGATGCCTGACTATTTCGGAAGAAGATTTGATTCAAAGGCATTAAAGGTAGCGGCTTCCGTTATCATATTTATCTTCTTAATCCCTTATACAGCTTCACTGTACAACGGTCTTTCAAGTCTGTTCGGTCTTGTATTTGACATGCCTTACTGGGTAGTAATAGCAGTTATGGCAGTACTGACTGGTATATATGTAATATTCGGCGGATACATGGCAACAGCTATAAATGATTTCATTCAGGGAATCATAATGCTTATAGGAATAACCGCAGTTATATTTGCTGTTCTTAATGACAACGGTGGACTTCTCAGCGCAATGCAGAAGCTCTCAGCCGTTGAATGCGAGGGATGGTCAGGAGGCGCTTATTCATCCTTCCTCGGCCCCGATCCTTTGGCACTTGCATTTGTAGTAATACTTACTTCGCTCGGAACATGGGGACTTCCTCAGATGGTCGGAAAGTTCTATGCGATAAAGAGTGAGAAGGATATCCATAAGGGAACAATCATTTCAACATTCTTTGCGATAATAGTCGCAGGCGGATGCTACTTCCTCGGCGGTTTCGGAAGACTCTATGCTGACAAGATCACATACAACGAAGCAACAGGAAAGCCTCTTTTTGATACGATCGTTCCTGCAATGCTCTCAACACTGCCTTCAGTAATAATCGCAGTCGTTATAGTACTTGTTCTTTCAGCTTCAATGTCAACGCTTTCTTCACTGGTGCTCACATCAAGCTCTACATTTACTCTTGATGTTATCAAGCCTTCAATGAAGGAGGAGATGACAGAAAAGAAGCAGGTATCCGTAATGAGAGTATTCATTGTATTCTTCATCATCATATCTGCGATAATAGCTATAATAAAGGATGCAAATCCTTCGGTTACTTTCATAGCTCAGATGATGGGTGTTTCATGGGGAGCACTCGCAGGTGCATTCCTTGCTCCTTTCCTTTACGGACTTTACTGGAAGAAGGCAACAAAGGCTTCAGTCGCTGTCTGCTACGTATGGGGATGTGCGATAGCCGTACTCCAGCTTATCATCTCTCTTGCAAAGATCGATATGAGCGGATGCGGAGTAGTAATCAGCTATATCTTCAAGTCATCTATCAATTCGGGTGTTGTAGCAATGGTAGGAGGTCTTGTGATAGTTCCTCTTGTAAGCACATTTACTGCAAAGCTTGATGAGAAGAATGTAGATACGATGTTTGAATGTTTCGAAAAGAAGGTTTCAGTAGCTCAGAAGGAAGCACTTGATTAATCAATGCATAAGAAAAACGCATGTCGTCTGACATGCGTTTTTTTGTATTTAAACCTTGAATCTGCTGACATCATCGTTAAGAGCTTTTGATATGTCTTTTTCCTTTTGAGCGTTGTCTGTGATACTGCTTATGTTATCGCTTATATCGGCTGTCATTCTTGCGCTTCTTGAGACACCGCCTGCGGTATCTGCAACAGCCTTATCTAGCGATCTTATGCTCTCGCTTATCTGGCTGATATCTGACTGTACGTCAGAGCTTATCTTTGCAAATTCATTCATCATATCATCGATGTTTGAGATGCCTGCCTGGTAATCCTTGCTCGTATCAACCAGTCCCTGATATCCTCCCAGAGCCGTCTCATTCATGAAGTCTATCATCTTCTTAGCCTGATCCGAAAGCTCCTCAACGGCCTTTATTACTTCGGCTGATACGCTTTGGATCTGTGTTGCCGCCTGTTCGGAAGACTGGGCCAGATTTCCGATCTCGCCGGCAACGACAGCAAATCCGCGGCCCGATTCACCTGCTCTTGCAGCTTCGATGCTTGCATTTAATGCCAGCAGGCTGGTCTGATCTGTGATGTTTATTATATCATCAGTTAAAACGCTTATCTGTTCAACCCGTCTTGAACTTTCTATCTTATCCTGCATATCGGCTGACATCATGCGTATCTTTTCTTCAGTCTCGTTACGCATGTTCATGGCATCGTCGCCTGCCTTAAGCGCATTGCTTCTCATGTCTTTTGAGAAGTTGCTGCCGTCCTTTGCCTTTAGCGCGATCTCTGTAAATGCCTGTGTCATGTCGCTTACAAGCTCGTCTATGCGATTGAGAGAATCGGAGATACGCTCCATGGCTCCGCTCATATCCTGCATTGTCATGCTGACGTTTATCGCATCATCCTTTGATGCCATAAGACCGTTTGCCATGTCATCGGTCGTATCCTTTAATATATCCGAATTGCCGCGTATGTCGATCATTATCTCTCTGATGTGATTTAAAAGATCGTTTATGTTCTTTCCTATGACTTCGAATTCATCACCGGTATTTAATTCGATGGACTGTGTTAGATCGCCGTCGCCTCTTGCTATGTCGACTATCTTGCTGTTAAGGGTAGAGAAGTTTCTTGAAAGTACCCTGCTTATGATTATGAGCACGATCGTACCTGTGATGAAGACGATTATGCAGATTGCGATGACCATCTCTAATATCTGGCCTATCTGCTCGTTAACCCAATCAACGTTTACATCGATCCCGGCAATGGCAGCAATCCTGTTACCGTCATATATGGGACTGTAGGCAGTAAGATGAGTTCCCCATTCATCGACCGTTATATCCTCTGTTATCGCTGTTTCGCCGCCGGCAGCAAGAAGAGTCTCGGGATCTGTTTCGAATTCCTCGCCCGTATCTGCAGGCTCCTCCGGATCCGAATCCACGGCATAGATAAAGTCGCCGCTATCGTCTGCCTTTATTGTATAGACATATTCAACGCCGCCGTTTTCAAAAAACACCGTGAGCGTATCATAGATCTCATTAAATGCATCACTTTCCATATCCTCTGCGGTGTTGATCTCGTCAAATTTAGATCCGTCAAGAGATGCAGCAACGCAGCGAGCGATATTCATCGCATTATCCTTTATCTGATCGATCAGTGCTTCCTTTGCCCTGTTATAGATAACGGCTCCGATGGTCACATCGGATATGATCAAAAGAAGCATTATTATAACAAACAGCTTGGATGAAAAACGTACCTTCCTTACCTTCATACATGAGTCTCCCTAAATGCGAGTATTATTTTTCTGAAAATTTAATGGTTTTAGTTCAAATATACTCTAAATTATAGTATTATATAAGAAATGTATCAAGCATTTAAATTTGTATTCAGGAGGTATTTTTAATGGCAAGAACACTACAGGATATCCAGACTCTTATCCAGGAGGAGGGTATACGCATCGTTGACTTCAAGCTGACGGATATTGACGGAAGATGGCGTCACTTAAGCATCCCGTCAGAGCGACTGACAGATAAGACGATGGAGCAGGGTATTGGATTTGACGGATCCAACTACGGTTATGCACCCGTTGAGAACAGCGACATGGTATTCATACCTGTTCTGGATTCGGCGGTTGTCGATCGCTATTCATCGGTTCCCACACTTTCGATGATAGGTGACGTACGTGTGATAGATCTTCCAAACAACAGACCGTTTGACCAGTATCCCCGTAATGTAGCAATACGAGCCCTTGAGTATATGAAGGAGATCGGTGTAGCCGATCAGATGATAATAGGTCCCGAGTATGAGTTCTATATCTTCGATGATGTAAGATACAGCACGAATTACTATGATATGTATGCAAAGATATTCACTTCCCAGGCAGCATTCGCTTCAGGAAGCGAAGAAAACAACAACGGCTATCAGGTTCTTCCCGGAGGCGGATATCATAACTCTCTTCCGACTGATATAAGAAACGACATCAGAAGCCAGATGTGCCTTGTTATGAAGGAATGGGGAATAGATGTAAAGTATCACCATCCTGAAGTAGGCGGAAGCGGACAGATGGAGATCGAGGTAGAGCTCGGTGACATGCTTAAGCTTGCCGATGATACCATGAGTGCTAAATATGTAATAAAGAACGAGGCAGCAGCCGAGGGATGCACAGCTACGTTCATGCCTAAGCCGCTTTCAGGCGAAGCAGGAAACGGAATGCATGTACATATGCTTTTAAAGAAGAACAAGAAGCCTATATTCTATGATGCAAAGGGATATGCACAGCTGAGCAAGGAAGCCCACTGGTTCATGGGCGGACTATTGGCACATGCAAGTTCACTGTGTGCAATAACAAATCCTTCTACAAATTCATACAAGAGACTTGTACCGGGATTTGAAGCTCCCGTTACCATAGGTTATGCGATGTCTAACAGAAGTGCCGTTATACGTATACCGGCATATGCAAAGACACCCGATACTAAGAGATTCGAGCTTAGAAACCCCGATGCCACATGCAATCCTTACTACGCATACGCAGCAATCCTCATGGCAGGTCTTGACGGTATTAAGAACAAGATCGATCCGCACAAGAAGGGCTGGGGACCTTATGACTTCAATCTCTATAACCTTTCTGATGAAGAAAAGGCTAAGCTTACGGGACTTCCCACTTCACTGGATCAGGCGCTTGACGCACTTGAAAAGGACCATGATTATCTGACAGCGGGAGGCGTATTCCCTGAAAGACTTCTTACACAGCTGATCGCCCGTTACAGAAAATCAAGTTCGATGATATCAAAGCTTCCTCATCCGATGGAGTTTGCGATGTACTACGATCTGTAGGATAAGAAAAAAGAACGCATGCACTGCATGCGTTCTTTTTATGTTCCTATTCACAGGGCTGTCATTATCATGTTTCGACCGCTCTTTTTAGCCTGATACAAAAGCTTGTCTGCAGCACTTATCGCTTCGGTGACATTGCTGTAGTCCGCTGCATGTATGAGGCCTGCGCTGAATGTTATCTTTAAGTTTTTGTCAACATCCCATTTCATGTCTTCAAAAGTCTTTCTTGCATCGTCTATCCTTTTAAAGGCCTGATCTAAAGAATCAGCCTTTATTATCATCATGAACTCCTCGCCGCCGTATCTGGCAACGATCTCGTCCTCATGCTTTATCGTCTCTTTCAGGACAAGCGCAAATGCCTTAAGGACACTGTCGCCAAACGAATGACCGTAGGTATCGTTCTGGTTTTTAAAGTGATCCATGTCCATCATGATCATATAGAAGCGATCATCTTTAAACAGAGGAGTATTTTCAAGGTAGTTAAACAGCTCTCTTCTGTTATACAGACCTGTAAGCTCATCAATTTTAGAGAGGTTCTCGAGCTTTACAAGAAGCGCTTCTCTAGCTTCTTTTTCCTTCTGATACGCATTCATGATAAGACCTGTGGTAAGTATCAGATACATCCCTATAAGGATCAGGGAATTGATCATATCTATGAATCTTGCTTCGAGAGTCAGATGCGTGAGTATATCAGGTTTGGGAACAGAGCTTACTTTTGCACCCGGCATGTAAAAATATGAAACTATGATACAGATGATATCGATAAGGAAGGATATGATAAGACATATGATCCTCTGAGGGCCTTTTAATACGGGAATTAGAAGAAATACTCCCGCTACCATGTAAAGGGGCATACCGGAATCGATGCCGCCGCAGAAAAAGAATGCCATGGGGATCACAAAGCAGTTTAAGATATAGCACAGCATGAGCCTTGCCAGATCCATCTTATGAAGCCTGTAGGCGACAAAGAAGACTCCGATCAGCATCAGCGCCGATGCGAGTGTTGCTATGTTGGCGACCGGGCTTAACTTTTCGGCATAAGTGACTATGGCGGAAGATATGACTAAAACAACACCCACCAGAATAACGACACTGAAGTACTTGTCCTCAAGTGTCTTTTGATTGTTTATGAAAGAAAGAAGCTTTTTCATCAAGAAAACCCCTGTATAAATCTCCCCATGATCATAATAACATACTGCCGTAACAGATTTATATGTGATATCATTTTATTTATGAAACGGATAGGATCTTTTATCATTTTGTTATTAATATCAACAGTATCAGCCTGCGGGATTGAAAAAGCAAACAATTTGCAGGCTTACGAAGAACCTGCAGCTGAAGCGGTCGTAACCGAAGCTGTGAAAGAACCCGTAAAAGAGGAAGCCAAAGAACTGGAGATCCCTGTTGTTACAGAGAGTGTTAATGAGCCTGATCAGACTGTCAATATAATAATGGTCGGCGACATCCTGCTTCATACACCTGTCGAGGAAGCCGCAAAAAACGATGAGACCGGCATATATGACTTTGATTTCATATTTGATAACAGCAAGGATAAGATCAGCTCGGCTGATATAGCTATAGCAAACCAGGAAGTCATAATCGGCGGAGAGAATCTGAAAGTATCGGGCTATCCTGCCTTTAATGCTCCATATGAGATAGGTGATGCTTTATGCAATGCAGGATTTGATGTTATCTGTCATGCAACAAATCACGCACTCGATAAGGGAAAGAAAGGCATATTAAACTGTCTTGATTACTGGAGAACAAACCATCCCGACATCGTAGTTACAGGTATATATGATAACGAGGCTGATGCCTCGTATGACTCCATACCTGTTATAGAAAAAAACGGGATAAGGATAGCGATACTTAACTACACATACGGAACAAACGGGATAGCACCTCCCTCGGACATGCCCTATGCAGTGAGCATGCTTGATAAGGAGAGAGTGATAACGCAGCTTGATCTTGCCGAAGAAACGGCGGACTTTACGATAGTATGTCCTCACTGGGGAGTGGAATACAACCTGGGGTATAGCGGCGAGCAGGAAAAATGGGCAAAGCTCTTTATTGAACATGGAGCGGATGCTGTCATAGGAACTCATCCGCATGTGATAGAGCCTCTTGTCATGTACGAAGATGTGCCTGTATATTATTCACTCGGAAACTTCGTAAACTGGACATCTGGGACAGGAAAAGGAGTGGCAAACAGAATGGTCGGCGCAATGGCCGATATAACGATAAGCCGTAAAAGTGACGGCAGCGTATCGGTAGATGAGTGTTTAGTCAGAAACTATGTATGTCATGTAGAAAGCGGAGATGAGAATGTGACCGTTTATCCTCTGGAAGAATACAGTGATGAGTTAGCTGCAAAAAACGAGATCATAAAACAGGACAGCAGCTTTTCCAGACAATACTGCGAGAGTCTTGTTGAGTCTGTATACGGTGAGTGATGAAGAGAGGAGACTCTCTTCATTTTTTTTTAACAATATGCTACAATATCTATTTAGCGTATAGTACCAAATAAAGGAGAAGTGTTATGGCAGAACAGAAGATAATGCTGGGCAACGAAGCGATAGCAAGAGGCGCTTATGAAGCGGGCGTGAAGGTATCGGCTGCATATCCCGGCACACCCAGTACTGAGATAAGTGAGAATCTCGTACAGTATAAGGAGATCTATTGTGAATGGTCACCCAATGAGAAGGTGGCTGTTGAAGTGGCAAGCGGAGCATCACTTGCAGGCGTTAGGAGCATGGCATGCATGAAGCATGTAGGCTTAAACGTAGCCAGCGATCCGCTTTATACAATGAGCTATATAGGCGTATCAGGAGGAATGGTAATAGTAGTTGCCGATGATCCCGGAATGTACAGCTCACAGAATGAGCAGGATACACGTATGATAGGACGTGCCAGCATGGTTCCCGTAGTTGAGCCTTCCGATTCCCAGGAAGCAAAGGACTTCATGAAGTATGCATTCGAGCTGTCAGAGAAGTATGACACACCGGTCATCTTAAGGACAACCACACGTCTTGCACACAGCCAGGGTATCGTAACTCTTGAGGAAAGATGCGAGCCTACTGATATAGAGTATGTAAAGAATGTACAGAAGAACGTAATGATGCCTGCAATGGCTATCAAGCGTCATGTACATGTTGAGAAGAGATTAAACGACATGGCTGCTGACGGAGCAGACATGCCTATCAATAAAACAGAGATGGGTGATACAAAGCTTGGCTTTATCACTACCGGTATTGAGTATCAGTACGTAAGAGAGGTATTCCCTGAGGCTAGCGTACTCAAGCTCGGTCTTGTAAATCCTCTTCCGAAGTCACTCATTGAGGAGTTTGCTTCAAAGGTTGACAGACTGATCATCTTTGAAGAGCTCGAGCCCGTTATCGAAGAGCAGGTAAAAAGCTGGGGAATCAAGTGCGAAGGCAAGGAACTGTTCACACGCCAGGGAGAATATTCCGCAAATATGTTACGAGAAAAACTTCTCGGCGCAGATCTTGCACTCGATGCAAAGAAGGAAGTGCCTGCACGTCCTCCAATCCTCTGCCCCGGATGTCCTCACAGAAGTGTTTATTCGGTACTCAACAAGTTAAAGATACACGGTGCTGGAGATATCGGATGCTACACACTCGGTACACTTGCTCCTTTAAGTGTTGTTGATACATGTATCTGTATGGGTTCTAGCATCTCAAGCCTTCACGGAATGGAAAAGGCAAAGGGCAAGGAATATGTAAAGAACTGGGTTGCTGTGATCGGTGATTCAACATTCCTTCATACAGGTGTTAACTCACTTATGAACATGGTATATAACCAGGCAACGGGAACAGTGATCATCCTTGATAACTCAATAACAGGTATGACAGGCCATCAGGATCATGCCGCAACAGGTAAGACTCTGATGGGTGATCCCACATATGCCGTTAATCTTTCAGAGCTTTGCAAGAGCCTTGGTGTAAATCATGTTTATGAGGTAAATGCATTCGATCTTCCTCTCCTTGAGGAGACAATAAAGAGAGAAGTGGCAAGAGACGAGGTTTCAGTAATCATAACCAAGTCGCCCTGCGTACTCTTAAAGAGCAATGTATTCCCCGATAAGTGCGTTCCGATACCTGAGAAGTGCAAGAAGTGCGGAGCCTGCCTGAAGCCGGGATGCCCTGCACTCACTAAAAATGCAGACGGAACGATAAGCATAGACGAAACAATGTGCAATGCCTGCGGACTGTGCATGCAGCTTTGCAAGTTCGGCGCTATAGCAAAGGAGGCAAAATAATGGCAACGACAAATATAATGATAGTTGGAGTCGGCGGTCAGGGAACCCTCCTTACCAGCCGAATACTCGGAAAGATGGCTACAAATGCCGGATATGATGTTAAGCTTTCAGAAGTTCACGGCATGGCACAGCGCGGAGGAAGCGTTGTCACATATGTAAGATACGGCGAGAAGGTAGCAGAGCCCATAGTCGAGGAGGGACAGGTTGATGTCCTTATCGCATTCGAGAAGCTTGAGGCTATGCGTTATCTTCACTTTGTAAAAAAGGACGGAGTCATAATAGTAAATGATCTTCGCATGGATCCGATCACTGTAGTAACAGGTCAGGCTACATATCCTGAAGGAATAATAGATACGCTTAAGGCGGCAAGAAAGACTCTTGTGGTTGATGCTACAGCAAAGAGCAAGGAGATAGGCTCTCCCAGATCGTTCAACGTAATAGTTCTCGGTGCCGCAGCCAAGCATATGTCATTTGCAAAAGAGGAGTGGATCAAGGTAATAGAGACTACCGTTCCTCCCAAGACTGTTGCAAAGAACATTGAAGCATTTGAAGTAGGATATGCCATAGGTTAAGTCTGAACACATGCTTTCAGACTTCATCGGTGATTGACGCAGGCACGACACCGGTGAGCACCATGCCTGCAACTGACAAAAATGAGTGTAAGCAAGAGAATCAAAAGATATGCCAAAGAGAATTTCGGGGAGACTCTTCATACCACGCTAAATCCCGAAGGACCGGGTGTGGTAAGGATACATATGATCCCTCCCCTGTGTGACGGAGACGACGTTGAAGCCAGTATCGTTATCATAAACGGTCAGGATGTAATTCCCGTCAACGTTGCATGGTCCATCATACTGTGTGAATTCATTAAGGAAGTGAACAAATACAGCGGCAGGGAAGTTACCGATGAAGAGGTCTCTCTTATGGTCGACAACACCTGCAAGGCAGTAAAAAAGATCTATCCCTTTGTGAGCAAAAAGATCATAAAGGGCGATCTTTATGACATGATGAATTCATTCAAGCAGGTTGCATACGGAGAAAAGAGCGATATCCCGATAGACTATATCAGCCTTGGAGAGTATGCACTCTACATGAGAGCACCTCACAGGATGGATCTTTTGGTGAGCTCCATGAGCAAGGGCGGAAAGTGGCACTGCAATCAGCAGTGTGTACACTGCTACGCCGCAGGCCAGCATATGGCTGAGGAAGTTGAGATCGCAACCGATGACTGGAAAAAGATTATAGACAAGTGTCGTGCTGCAGGAATCCCCCAGATCACATTCACCGGCGGCGAACCTACAATGAGAGACGATCTTATTGAGCTGATCGATTATTCGAGATGGTTTATCACACGTCTTAATACCAACGGAATAAAACTGTCGAAAGAGTATTGCGAAAAACTTAAAAACGCATCTCTTGACAGCATGCAGATAACATTCTATTCAGCAGACGAAGAGATACACAACAAGCTTGTAGGTGCAGACAGATACAAGGATACCGTTGCGGGTATAGACAATGCACTTAGCACTGGACTTAACATCAGCATAAACACACCTCTGTGCACACTCAACAAAGACTATGTAAAGACTCTTGAGTTCTTGCATGACAAAGGCGTTTTATATGTTACATGCTCGGGCCTTATCACCACGGGCAACGCAGCGCTTGCTGATTCTGAAAAGCTTCAGCTTACTGAAGATGAGATAAAAAAGATACTCAAGGATGCTGTTGATTACTGCTATGCAAACGGCATGGAGATAAGCTTTACTTCTCCCGGATGGGTTGAGGATGAGTTCTGTGAAGAACTCGGAATCCAGACACCCAGCTGCGGAGCGTGCCTAAGCAACATGGCGGTAACACCGATGGGCAATCTTGTACCGTGTCAGAGCTGGCTTTCTGATCCCGCTATCGGAAACATGCTGACTGATGAATGGGAGAAGATGTGGAATTCTGACATTTGCAGGGAAAGAAGAGACTACTCCGCAAAGCAGCTCGGACTGTGTCCGTTAAGAAAGCCTGTCCGCAGCGTAGACACTCCTGACAAGGAGGTGGAACATGCGTAAGAGACTGGCGGTTTTATTTGCAGCTTTAATTGTATTCATCATATCATTTGCATCTTTATCTGACGGTTCGTATGCATACGGACCTACAGATGAGATACTTAACTATACTATAACTGTCGATGTCAATGATGATGCGACTCTTGACATGCATTATCACATCGACTGGAAGGTCCTGCAGTCGGGCGGAGATCTGGGACCTGTCACATGGGTCGAGATAGGTATCCCGAACTCACACTGCGAGAATCTTACTGCAGAAAGTGACAATATCAAAAAGATTGCGCTCAGCAGAAGCGGCGGTGATGTCCTTGCAAAGATCACGTTTGACAAGGCTTATTATGAAGGTGAAGTGATAAGCTTTGATTATTCGCTCACTCAGGATTACATGTATGAGATAAACAAGCTTACTGAGGGATATACCGTTTATGAATTCACTCCCGGATGGTTTGACGAGATAGATGTTGATGAACTCATCATCAGATGGAATGCTGACAAGGTTTATGAATTCACTCCCGCAGCTTCAAGCGAGGATTCATACATTGTATGGAATACTTCTCTTGACAAGCGTCAGAAATTCAGGGTGAGCGTAACCTATCCGAATGACGCATTCGGTTTTGACATGAGCAAGACGTTTACCGAGACCGAACCTGTTGAAGGAAACGGCCCCAGTGAAGTGATCTATGTGATCATCGGGATTTTTGTCATGTTCATTCCCATGCTCGTACCGTTTTTGATAATAGCATATGCGGTAAAGAATGCATATGACCAGGCAAGAGGATTCAAGTACGGCAAGAAGGTGATAACTCGTGAGATGATCACCTATCATGATTCATGTCCTCACTGCGGAGCTCCCAGAAACGGTCAGAGGGAGACATGTGAATTCTGCGGAGCCAGCATGATAAAGAAAAAGGAAGTCATAAAAGAGAGCGAGGCTCAAAAGGACAAGGAAATCAGAAAGCTAAAGAATACCGGACTCTATCATTACGGAACTAGCCCGAATGTATATATAAGGGTAAATACCACAAGACCCAAGGTAACAGTGACAAGATCCTCAAGCTCATATTCTGGATCAAGCAGAGGCGGCGGCCACAGCTGCGCTCACAGCTCATGTGCGTGTGCCTGTGCATGTGCCTGCGCCTGTGCAGGTGGCGGAAGAGCCGGATGCAGCGTGAAGGATTTCTATAACACGAACCTTAAGCTTAGACAGCTTGAATTAAAGAACAAGAACAGGAAATGAAGAACCTGAAAAGAATCATTAAAAAAGCAACAGCATACATGCTCCTTACATGTATGCTGTTTGTCAATTCAATAATGTGCGCCTGCGGACCAGACGATCAGCAAAAGCACATCGTCATCACGACGGGCTTTGGTGAGGACGAGGTCTTTAAGATCGGAGATGCCACATGTACGCTTCCCGAGGTCATGCTCTATATCACCAACCTTCAAAAGCAATATGAGAAAGTATACGGTGATGAGATATGGAATACCCGTATCGACGGAGTGAGCTTAGAGGATAATGTAAAGGAGATAGCACTTGCCAGGATATCACAGGTCAAGGCTGTCAGCCTCATGGCAAAGCAACGCGGGATCGAACTTACCGATGATGAGAAAAAGTCAGTCGACAAGATTACCGATATCTATTACTCGTCTCTTTCAAAGGATGAGATAGAGGCTATGGGCATAAAAAGGGATACCGTACGTGATCTTTATGAGGAGTATGCCCTGTCCCAGAAGCTCTATGAGAGCATCATCAAGGATGTCAATCCAGAGATAAGCGATGATGAGGCGCGTACTATAACTGTTCAGCACATACTGATAAAGACATACAGCTATGACGATGACGGTGCCAAGGTAAGCTATGACAGTGCACACAAGAACAGCGCAAAGCAGCTAGCTCAGTCCATAAGGGAAAGATTACTTGACGGAGAGGAGTTTGAATCTCTTGCTGAGGAATATTCCGACGCGGATGAGATCACCATATCTTTTGGCAAGGGTGAGATGGATACAGCATTCGAAGTCGCAGCATTTGAACTTTCCGGCGGAGAGATAAGCGATGTCGTGGAGACCGATTACGGATATCATATCATCAAGTGTATATCCACATTTAACAGAGAGGTAACCGACACCAACAAGCTTAAGATAGTGGAGCTCAGAAAACAGGAAGCGTTTAACGGAGAATACGAGAGCTTTGCAGCATCACTGACCAAGAAGATGAATGAAGAACTCTGGGAAAGCGTAAGATTCATACCAGATATAGACGCGCAGGGTGAGGATTTCATCAAGGTTTTTGAGG
>JAEEGK010000544.1_pt1 | contig 93936 bp, 96 predicted proteins | sample 8958771 | NCBI WGS metagenome assembly JAEEGK01 (sample SAMN16246547, study PRJNA631951) | gut metagenome | biome: gut microbiome; feature: rumen; material: SC-attached | host: Bos | place: Iran: Karaj | collected 2018-10
GTTCTATGTGGGGACTCTGTCCCCACACCCCTGCTGAGGGGATAGCGATCCCCTCAGACTCCCCTATCTCAAAATCCCCCCGCCCCCGCGGGGGCGGGGGGATTTTGCAATGGGGTCCGGGGGCCGCTGCCCCCGGCGGGAGTTTGAGGGCAGAGCCCTCATTATAAATCCGCCGGAGGCACTTCTCCCCGGCAAACTCTAATTGTCTGCGCGGCGGACCGCATCGGCGATGTCGCCTGCGATCTCCTGTGCAGCTTCCATTGTCGCCGCCTCGACCAGCATCGCGACGCTTCTGCCGCTTGCCGAGGGGCAGAGCAAAGCCTGCCCGCGGCTGTCCCATGCGCGGAGACCGTCCGGCGTTTTCTGCGTCTGCATGAATGTGCCGCAGCCTGCCGCCGCGTCGGTATTCTCCGCCTTGTGCAGCAGCCGGCGCACCGTGTAAACCGGCGGAAGACGGTCTGCCCAGGCGTGCAGGCTCGGCTCCTCCTCCGCATGAATGCGCAGCACCTCCGCAAGCAGCAGTGTGCCGTCGAGCGTCCAGCCCTGCGCGGCGGCAAGCGCCCGCGCTTCTGTATCCGAGCCGTCAGAGCGTGCAGCATAGCGGAGAATGCGTCCGCCGGAGCGCTCTGCCATCTGCTCCGCGATATGCGCCGCCCAGTAAGGGAGCGCTGCATCCTCTCCGCGTGAGAGCTTATGCTGTGTGACCATCATCAGCAGCTTTTCATGAAAGAGCCAGCCGTCCTCCTCTGTATAGACAGATGCCTGCCGCCCGTCTGCGGAGAGCTGCACGGAAAGTGCACGGCGCCTTCTGCCGCGCTGTGCCTGCGGGAGCGTGCGCGAAAGCAGCGCATAGAGCCGCTTTGAGCCGGTGCTGATCTCCGGCGTGACCGTCATTGCGGCGGGGAGACGGGCTGCGAGCTGCGCGGGATAGAGCATGCGCAGTGCGGCGCCGTCCGTGATGCTGCCGTATTCCGTGCGCCGCTGCCATATGCCGCCCTGATGCAGCAGGCGCTCCTGCTCCGCTGTGACCGGCAGAAGCCCGCGTGCATAAAGCCGCAGCCGGGTCTCATCGGCAAAGAGGATCATGCCGCACTCCCCTGCCCCGGAAGCTGCTCCGAGCTCGACCGGCGTGCAGTCCGGCACCAGCACCGCATCACCCCCTGCCGCCGCAATCGCCCCGCAGACGGTCATCGCCGCGGCACGGGCATAATCGCTGCCCTCCGCATAGCCGACCATTGTGCGCGCCGATGCCCCGGCAAGCCCCGCGCCCAGCGCCGCCAACAGCTCCGGCTGCGACGCATCCGCCGTGCAGGTCTCATGCAGCAGCCAGTCGGCGCCCTCGTTCATCCATTGCATATCACATGCCTCCTTTTCCGGGAGTATGCCCATTTTTTCCCGGAGTATACAGCCGATGCTGCCGCGCAAACTGTATACTTTCGGAATGCTTCGACAGCGTTTTTTCGGCACCGGAGGCAAAATCTGCTCCCTTGCTTGACATTTCAGGGAAAATGGCGTATACTTAATCTGTATGGCTATGCACGATTGCAGATCTGCCCGCTGCAACAGGATGACACGGGCATTCCGATACAGAACATACACGGCGCATTCACACAGCCGTGATTGATACAGCAAAACGCATATGCTGCGGATGTGGACCGCGCATATCAGAAAGAGAGGAACCATTGAACCGAAACAACAACAGCAACAGCAGAGGGAGCCGCGGCACCCGCCCGCCGAAGCGCGGCGCAGGTGTCCCGCTGAGTGCGTTCGGCAGAAAGATCCTGCCGACGGAGCTCGTCAGCGAGAAGCTCGAACACAAGAAGAAGACAGAACCCGCCGCAAAGGTACAGCCTGCGGCAAAGGCACAGGCCGCCTCTAAGGCAGCCCCGCAGAAGCAGAACAAAACACAGAAGCAGCCGCAGAAAAAGCCGTTCCGCAGAGACGCTGCGCCTGTGCCGCAGAGCTTCCCGAAGAAGCGCCCGGAGCGTGCGCCGCGTGACAAGACCCCCGTGCGCATCATCCCGCTCGGCGGCCTCGGCGAGATCGGCAAGAACATGACCGTAATCGAGTGCGCAAACGATATGTTCATCATCGACTGCGGACTCGCCTTCCCCGATGCCGAGATGCTCGGCGTCGATCTTGTCATCCCCGATTTCACCTATGTCGAGCAGAATGCCGATAAGCTCCGCGGCGTTGTCCTGACGCACGGGCACGAGGACCACATCGGCTCGCTCGCCTATCTCCTGAAGAAAATCAATACGCCGGTCTACGGCACGCGCCTGACACTTGCGCTGGTGGAATCGAAGCTCAAGGAGCATCAGCTCAGCGGCGCCGTCGAGCTCAATGTCGTCGAGCCGCGCAAGACCATCCGCATGGGCTGCATGGCAGTCGAGCTCATTCATGTCAATCACTCGATTCCGGATGCGGTCGCGCTCGCGATCCATACCCCGGCGGGCGTCATCGTTCACACCGGCGACTTCAAGGTCGATTATTCCCCGATCAACGGCGGCATCATTGATCTTGCACGCTTCGGCGAGCTCGGCTCGAAGGGCGTGCTTGCGCTGCTCTCCGAATCGACGAATGCCGAGCGCCCGGGCTTTACCCCGACAGAGCGCAAGGTCGGCGAATCCTTCGACAAGCTCTTTGCGGAGGCAGAGGGCAAGCGCATCATCATCGCGACCTTCTCCTCCAATATCCACCGCGTCCAGCAGATCATCAACTACGCGGAGCACTTCGGCAGAAAGGTCGCCGTCTTCGGCCGCTCGATGGTCAATGTCATCACCATCGCACGGGAGCTCGGCTATCTTGAGGTAAAGGAAGGCACAATCATCGACATCGACCTCATGAACCGTTACAGCGCCGATCAGATCGTGCTCATCACGACCGGCAGCCAGGGCGAGCCGATGTCTGCGCTCACCCGCATGGCGATGGGCGATCACAAGAAGGTCTCCATCACGCCGCAGGACTTCATCATCATCTCCGCAACGCCGATCCCCGGCAACGAGAAATATGTCACCCGCGTGGTCAATGAGCTGATGAAATCCGGCGCGCATGTCGTCTACGAGAGAATGTATGAGGTGCATGTCTCCGGCCACGCCTGCCAGGAGGAACTGAAGCTCATGCTCGCGCTGACCAGACCGAAGTTCTTTATGCCGGTGCACGGCGAGTATAAGCATCTGAAAAAGCATTCCGAGCTCGCGATGGCGATGGGCGTCCCGCGGGACAACATCATCATCGGGCAGATCGGCGATATCATCGAGACAAACGGCAATACCATCAGAATTGTCGGCGAAGCGCCTGCGGGCAGAGTGCTCGTGGACGGTCTCGGCGTCGGCGATGTCGGCTCTGTTGTGCTGCGCGACCGCCAGCGGCTCGCACAGGACGGCCTGATCATCGTCGTGCTCGGCATCGACCGCGCAGAGGATGAGATCGTCTCGGGACCGGAGCTCATTTCCAGAGGCTTTGTCTATGTCAAGGAATCTGAGGAAATGATGGTCGCTGCGAGAAGATGCCTTGAGGATGTCATCGACCGGCTCTCCCCCGCAGAAAAGCACGACTGGAACACGCTGAAGGGCAGACTCCGTGAGGCGCTCTCCGATTATATCTTCCGCGAGACCAAGCGCTCCCCGATGATCCTGCCGATCATTCTCGACATCTGATGCACAAAGACTGAAACCGTTTTCCGGAAAGGAGGTACACCGTATGCAGCGCAAGGTGCCGGCAAGATTTCTTGCCGCTGTCACACTGCTGATTCTCAGCGGCGCCCTCGCGCAGATCGCCGCAGCCGCCGGGAATTTCTCCTCCGCAGCAAAGCGCTGGATCCTCGCCGCTTTTGTCATCGGCGCACTCTGGTCCGTCGCGGAATATCTGCTGCTGCGCCGCAATCAGCTTCGCTATGCTTCCCGCATGAACAGAGCGCTCGGAACAATGCTCGAAACCGCGCCGGAGCATATGCGCGTGCCGATGGTGATCCTCAACCAGGCGCAGGAGATCATGTGGTATAACGAGAGCTTTCTGGAACAGGTCGCCGGAGACGAAGACACCTACGGCAGACGCATCTATGAGGTGCTCCCGCTGCGGCCCGATACGCTGAAGGACGGCTCCAGCGCGGAGATCGACCTGCTCGGAAAACATTTCCACATCACACGCGACGACTACCGCATGAACGGGCAGCGCACGGCGCTGCTCTGCTTCCAGGATACAACAAACTATGTCGAGCTCAAGCGGCATTATATGGACAGCCGCCCCTGTGTGCTGCTGCTCGTCATCGACAATTTCGCCGACCTCATGAGCGGTGCGCGGCAGAGCGAGCGGGCGATGGTGCTCGCGGCGCTGGAGCTGCTCTTCGACCGCTTTTTGGACGGCACGGACAGCGTCTTCTGCCATCTTGACGAGGACAGATTCCTCGTTGTGACAGAATCGCGGCACTGCCTTGAGATGGAGCGGGCACATTTCCCGCTGCTCGATGAGGCAAGACGCATCACCGTCGGCGAGAAGACCGCGCTGACCCTTTCGATCGGCGTCGGCAGAAGCGGCGAGACGCTTGCGCAGAACGAACGCTTTGCGCAGCAGTCGCTTGATATGGCGCTCGGACGCGGCGGCGATCAGGCTGCCGTCAAGACAAAGGAGGGCTTCTCCTTCTACGGCGGTGTCTCCAAGGGCATCGAGCACCGCAGCATGGCGAAGAACCGTGCCGCAGCGCGTGACCTGCAAAAGCTCATGCGCCGCTGCTCCCATGTCTACATCATGGGGCACCGTGCCAGCGATCTGGACGCCGTCGGCGCGGCTGTCGGCGTGGCGTTCATCGCAGAGGAGACCGAGATCCCGTATAACATCGTTGTGCGGCAGGACACCACGCTTGCAAAGGCGCTCACAGACCGCATCGCCCGCGAAATGCCCGGCTGCATGATCACGCCGGAGGAGGCAAGGGCGCAGTTCAGCGAGGAGGATCTTGTTGTCATCGTCGATACCTTCAGCAAGGATATCGTCGAGGATGCGGAGCTCTATAATATGGCAAAGCATGTGGTTGTCATCGACCACCACCGGCAGATGGTCAACTATCTCGACAACACGACCGTCAAGCTGCACGATCCGCACGCATCCTCTGCGGCAGAGCTCGTCACGGGGATGATCCAGTATTTCGAGTGGCGCGACCAGATGCCGCAGTTCACGGCGGAGGCGCTGCTCTCGGGCATCATGCTCGATACAAAGAATTTTGTCATGCAGACCGGCGTACATACCTTTGAAGCGGCGGCATATCTCCGCGAGCGCGGCGCAGACCCGATCTCCGTCAAGACGCTCTTTGCGGCATCTATGGATGCCTACCGGCAGCGGTCGATGCTTGTGGCTTCCGCGGAGCTGCACGGCAGATTCGCGATCACCGCAGCAGAGGACCCGATGGACAATATCCAGATCGTTGCGGCACAGACCGCTGACGATCTGCTCGGCATCGAGGGCGTGGATGCGTCCTTTGTGCTCTATCCGCGGGGCAATCAGGCGTGTATCTCCGCCCGGTCGCTCGGCAAGATGAATGTGCAGGTCATCATGGAAGCGCTCGGCGGCGGCGGCCATCAGATCATGGCGGCGACCCAGCGCACAGACTGCACCCTCACAGAACTCCGCGCCATGCTGATCGCAGTGCTGGATGAGCACGAAATGCAGAAGGCGGCGGAACAGGAATCCAACTGAAAGGAATGAAGCATCATGAAAGTTATCTTACTGGCTGATGTCAAGGGCACCGGCAAAAAGGGCGAGGTCAAGAATGTCTCTGACGGCTATGCCCGCAATTTTCTGATCGGCAAGGGGCTCGCGGTCGAAGCGACCAACGCCAACCTCAATAAGCTCGCCGGTCAGCAGGCTTCCGCACAGCACAAGGTCGATGTCGCTGTCGCTGAGGCAAAGGCACAGGCGGAGAAGCTCAGCGGCAAGACCGTCACTGTCCGCGCAAAGGCGGGTCAGGGCGGCAGACTCTTCGGCGCCGTCACGCTGAATGCCGTCGCGGATGCCATTGCGGAACAGTTCGGCTTCGCGCCCGATAAGCGCAAGCTCTCTGTCAGCAGCGAAATGAAGAACGAAGGCACTTACAGCGCCGAGGCAAAGCTCTATACCGGCGTCACGGCGAAGTTCACCGTAGAGGTCGTCGCAGACAATGGCTGAGCAGTATATTTCCGATTTGCAGGCAGGCTTCTCGGAATCGCAGATGCCGCACAGCATCGAAGCGGAGCAGTCTGTGCTCGGCTCGATTCTGCTTGCCCCGGAAATGATCTCCACCGCGCTCGAATATGTCAAGCCCGAAGCGTTCTATCTTGAACAGCACAAGGAGCTCTTCCGGCTGATGCTCGCGATGTTCACCGGCGCCAATGCGTCCGGTATGGATATCATCGTCATCCTCAATGAAGCGCTGAAGCGCGGCATCTTCGAGAGCGAGGCAGAGGGCAAGCGCTATCTGTTCATGCTCGCCGAGACGGTTCCCTCCGCAGAGAATATCTCAAGCTACGCAAAGATCGTCGCGGAGAAATACTGCGCACGCATGCTCGCGAATGTCGCAAGGGATCTCCTCAGAGAGATTGCGGCAGGCTCGGAATCGCCGCAGGCTTTGCTCGATTCCGCAGAGCAGCGCATCTATGATATCCGGCAGGGCCGCGATGTCCGCGGGCTTGTGCCGATCGCAGATGTGGTCGTGCGTGCCTATCAGGGCATCGGTGACAGAGCAGGCCCCGACCGCGACCAGTTCATCGGTGCGCGCACGGGCTTCCCGAATCTCGATTCCGTCACGGGCGGCATGAACAACTCCGACCTTGTGATCCTCGCGGCGCGCCCCGGTATGGGCAAGACCTCCTTTGCGCTGAATCTCGCGATGAATGTCGCGCACAGCACCGGCAAGCAGATTGCCATTTTCTCGCTCGAAATGAGCACGGAGCAGCTGGTCTCCAGAATGCTCTCGACAAAGGCGAAGGTCGATTCCTATAAGCTCCGCACCGGGCGGCTTGATCCGAAGGAGTGGGCAAGTCTCGCAGAGAGCGCCGACCTGCTCTCGCAGCTCCCGATCATGCTTTCCGAAACGACCGGCATCACAGTCTCGCAGATGAAGGCGCAGCTGCGCCGCATCAAGAATCTCGGCATGGTCGTCATCGACTACCTCCAGCTCATGGATTCGCCCTCGAAATCCGACAACCGCGTGCAGGTCATCTCGGAGATCACCCGAAGCCTGAAGCTGATGGCGAAGGAGCTGAATGTCCCGGTGCTGCTGCTCTCGCAGCTCAACCGCGGCGTCGAAAGCAGACCCGACAAGCGCCCGGTCATGAGTGACCTCCGTGAATCCGGCTCGATCGAGCAGGACGCGGATATCATCATGTTCCTTTACAATGACTTCTACTATTACCGCGAAAAATCAGAGCGCCCGAATATCACCGAGTGCATCATCTCGAAAAACCGTCACGGCGAAACCGGCAAGATCGACCTGATCTGGGATGCGCAGTATACGCGCTTCACCTCGCCGGAGACCAAGCTCGAGGCACCCCCGGCATGACGCTGCACCGCATTCTGCTGGAGAGCGGGCTGCTGCCGGAGGGCGGCATCCTGACGGCGGCATTCTCGGGCGGTGCGGATTCGACCGCGCTGCTGCTGGGGCTCCATACGCTGGCGGGGCAGTGCGGCTACTCGCTCCGTGCCGTGCATGTGCATCACGGCATCCGCGGCGCCGAAGCAGACCGCGACGCGGCGTTCTGCGAAGCGCTCTGCGCGCATCTCGGCATCCCGTATCAGTGCGTGCATGTCGATGCGCCGGCATACGCAAAAGCACGGAAGCTCTCGCTTGAAACGGCAGCGCGTCTGCTGCGCTATGAAGCGCTCAGAGAAGCTGCTCCCGCGGGGCTCATCGCAACCGCACACCACGCAGAGGACAACGCCGAGACCGTGCTCTTTCATCTGATCCGCGGGAGCGGCATGCGCGGGCTGCGGGGCATCCCGAAGCAGAACGGACGCATCATCCGCCCGCTGCTCGGCGCCTCAAAGGCAGAAATTCTCGCCTATCTCACAGAACGCGGGCAGCCGTTCGTCGAAGACAGCACAAACTTCACCGATGAGAGCACGCGGAGCCGCCTGAGACGGAAGCTCCTGCCTTTGCTCGAAGCGGAAAACAGCGCGTATCTTGCGCACATCTCCCGCACGGCAGCGCTTCTCACAGAGGACGATGCCTGCCTCACTGCGCTCGCTGCGGAAATGCTCGGCAGCGGCGCTGAGACCGGCAGGATCCCGGTTTCCGCAGAGACCGCAAAGCCGATCCGCATGCGCATGTATCTTCTGCGGCTTGACCGGCTGCGCACAGATGCCTCCTATGACATGCTCGAGGCAATCGACCGCATTGCGCTGGGCGGCGGCAGACAGATGCTCGCAAAGGATGTTTATGCGGAGACTGCGCGGGGCATACTGTATCTGTACCGGCAGGCTGAGCCGCTTTCGGGAACACATCCGATGCAGCTCGGCGAAAACCGCATCTTCCGCGGAAAGGTCTGCCGCGCAGAGCTGACCGAGACGGCCGCACAGCCGGCGCTGTCACAGAATCATCACAAAAGTGACATGCAATATTCGCTTGACTTTGATAAAATAACAGGGACGCCGTTTTTTCGGCGTCAGCAGCGGGAGGATCGCATGCAGCTTCCGGGCAGGGCGCACAGCAGCAGGCTCAGAACGCTCGTGCAGGCGGCTGTCCCCGCGCCGGAGCGGAAAGCGCTCCACATGCTCTTTGATGCAGAGGGCGTGATCTGGTGCGAGGGCATCGGGATCGCTGCGCGTGTGCAGCCGGACGGGGAAACCCGGCGGCGGCTCACACTGACAGTCTCCGCAGAACACTGCGGCACGAACGAAGACGAAGAACCGTTCGGGATCGGAGCACCGGTCCCGCAAGAAAAGGAGTGAATGCGACTTGGGCAAGAACCGTGGATTCCTGACATATCTGATTGTCGCTGTGCTGTTCATCGGCGCGACATGGGTGCTGCTCTCTTCACTGGGCGGCGCACAGCACACAGAGCAGTATTCCGACATTCTCGCGAAATTCGACAACTATGAGGTCACAGGCTATACACTGGATCTCGGCAGCGGCGAGCTGAAATATACGCTTGCGGACGGCGGCGACAAGACCTATACCTATGATGTGCCGAATGTCACGCTGTTCCTCAATGATGTGGAAGACTACCGCACCGAGTACAATGCGAAGCACCCGGATGCACCGCTCTCGCAGGATTACTTCAAGGTCACCGACAATTCGTGGCTGATCACCGTTGTGCCGACGCTCGTGCTGATGGTCATGGCGATCGTACTCTTTGTCGTGATGTTCCGGCAGGCGAACGGCGGCGGAAAGATCAATTCCTTCGGCAAGGCGAATATCAAGGCGGCGACCGGTGCCGCGAAGAAAGCGACCTTCGCCGATGTTGCGGGCGCGGACGAGGAAAAGGCGGAAATGGCTGAGCTCGTGGACTTCCTCAAGAATCCGAAGAAGTTTGACGAGATCGGCGCCCGGATCCCGCGCGGCGTGCTGCTGCTGGGTCCTCCCGGCACAGGTAAGACGCTGCTTGCAAGAGCAGTTGCGGGCGAGGCGGGTGTCCCGTTCTTCCCGATCTCCGGCTCCGATTTCGTCGAGATGTTCGTCGGTGTCGGCGCAAGCCGTGTGAGAGACCTCTTTGAGCAGGCGAAAAAGCACGCACCGTCGATTATTTTCATCGACGAAATCGACGCTGTCGGCAGACACAGAGGCTCCGGTCTCGGCGGCGGTCACGATGAACGCGAGCAGACGCTGAACCAGCTCCTTGTCGAGATGGACGGCTTTGAGGAAAACGAAAGCGTCATCGTCATTGCGGCAACGAACCGCCGCGATATCCTTGACCCGGCACTGCTCCGTCCGGGGCGCTTCGACCGTCAGATCACGGTCAACTACCCTGATGTGAAGGGCAGAGAGGAGATTCTCAAGGTTCACAAGGGCAAAAAGCCGATCGGCCCCGACGTCGATCTGCATGAGATCGCGAAGGACACGCAGGGCTTCACCGGCGCAGACCTCGAGAATCTGCTGAACGAAGCTGCAATCCTCGCGGCACGCGCAAACCGCAAGGCGATCATCAGCGCGGACATTGAAGAAGCGACGATGAAGGTGCTCGCGGGTCCTGAGAAGAAGTCGCATATGCCGACTGCCCGCGACAAGAAGATCACTGCGTATCACGAGGCAGGTCACGCTGTGGCTGCATATCACCTGGAGACGCAGGACCGTGTGCAGCAGGTCTCCGTCATCGCCCGCGGCATGGCTGCCGGCATGACATGGACGCGCCCCGATACCGAAGACAACCACATGACCAAGACCAAGCTGCTTGAGACCATCGTCATGATGATGGGCGGCAGAGCGGGTGAGGCAGTCGCGCTGGATGACATCTGCACCGGCGCCTCCAACGACATTGAGCGTGCGACAAAGCTCGCGAAGAACATGGTCACGCGCTGGGGTCTCTCCGATGAGCTCGGCCCGGTCATGTACGGCTCTGAGAACAACGAGGTCTTCATCGGCAGAGATTACGGCCATGTCCGTGATTACTCCGAGGAGGTCGCAGCGCGCATCGACAAGGAAGTGCGGCGCATTGTCGAGGACGGCTATGCACGGGCACTCTCCATCCTGCGCGAGCACAGGGATGAGCATGAGGCACTCGCACAGTTCCTGCTCGAATACGAGAAGGTCAATGAGGAGGAGTTCCTCGCGATCATGCACGGTGAGCTGACGGTTGACAGCCGCCGCGCAGAGGAGGCTGCAAAGAAGGCCGCCGCCGCTGAAACAATCGACATCCCGACGGAACCGGCTGCACCTGCCGAAGCGGAAGCACCTGCTCCCGATGAGACAGACGAAGGCATGCCGATGGAATAAGTCAATACAGGATTCGCCCCCGATACACGGACTGTACCGGGGGCGTTCGCTTTATTCTGCCGTATAGGGTGCAAGGCGCCGGCGGACGGCATAGCCCTGCACGGCGCCGCAGACGGGGCATTCCTTCGGCGGCTCTGTGCCGAAGTGCAGGTGTCCGCAGTGCATACATAGCCACATAGTCTGTGTCTCCTCGCGGAAGAGCGTGCCCTCGCGGAGCATCTGCCCGAACATCGCAAAGCGGTCTGCGTGGCTGCGCTCGATCTCCGCGATGCTGCGAAAGAGATTTGACTCATAGGCAAAGCCCTCGTTCTGCGCGGCTTCTGCAAAGGCAGGATAGACCGTGTCCGCCTCGTGATTCTCGTGCTGCACGGCGGCTTCGAGGATCGCGGCAAGGTCATCCTGCGGATCGACAGGATAGCTGCCGGTGATCTCGCGTGCGGTGAGACCGTGCTGCTGCATGGCTTTCATGAAGAGCTCTGCGTGGGTGCGCTCCTGCTTGGCGGTGAACTGAAACACCTTCTGAAGCAGCGGGAGCTGCTGCCGTTTGGCAAGGGCGGCGGCAAGGGTGTAGCGCATCTGCGCCTGACACTCGCCCGCGAAGGCACGCATCAGTGCGGCGGCTGTTTCGGTATAACAAAAATCCATCGGAAATCCCTCCTGTGAAGATTTCGGCAGTGCCGTTAGTGATAGGATTCCCGGAATGCAGCGGAATTATGAATGCGGAATGCGCAATAGCGGTATCTTCTTGCGGCGATGATTGGGAACGGGGCTCTCCGCTGAAACCTTTTTGCGGAAAATCCTGTCATAATATACAGAGGGAGGTGATACACCGTGCAGCGGATCCTGTCAGACAACGAAATCCTGTTTCTCTTTACGGAACGCGATGAACGCGCAATCGCGGAGACTGCCCGTGCGTACGGCGGGCTGTGCAAAACCATCGCACGCAACATCCTCGGCAATGAGCAGGACGCGGAAGAATGCGTCAATGACATGCTGATGCAGGCTTGGCGGAGCATCCCGCCGGAGCCGCAGCATCTTGCAGCGTATCTCAGCACGATCACGCGGAATCTTGCGCTCAACCGGCGCGAACGGCAGCAGACACTCCGGCGCGGCGGCGGGGAGATTCCCGCGGCTCTCGACGAGCTCAGCGAACTGATTGCAGACAGGGAGACCGTCGAGCAGGTCAGCGACAGCCGTGCGCTCACCGCTGCCATCGCGGAATTCCTGCGGGGAACCTCCGCGAAAAACCGGCGTGTCTTCCTCCTGCGGTATTATTCCGTGATGCCCGTGCAGGAGATCGCAGATACGCTCGGCATCAGCAGCAATACCGTCAAAACAATCCTCAGACGCACCCGCGAGAAGCTGCGGGTTTACCTCGGGAAGGAGGGATTTCTATGAACGAAAAGCAGGTTTTCCGTGCGATCGGCGATCTGCCGCAGGATCTCCTTGCGGACGCGGCACTCCCGAAGCGCAGGGTCATCCGTGACAGCTTCATTTCGATGACCGCCGGATACAAATGGATGTGGGCAGCAGCGGTCGCGCTCTGCATCGGGCTCAATATCTACGCCATCCGCGGCGTGGCGCAAAGCCTGCAAGCGGGCTGGGAGCACGGCGAACCGTCTGCCACCTCAGCGGGCAATGCGCCCATGACGACTTCCGCTTATACGGAAAAAGAGGGCCCGAAGATCTCCTTTGCCGGCATGCAGCTCGAGGAGGCAGAGCGGCTCGCGGCAGCCGAAGGCATCGCCATTGCGGCGGAGTATGCCGCATCGCTCGAACCGAAGGGCACAGTCATTGCCGAGCGGTCAAATTTCGACGGCTCCTATTGGCTCACGGTCAGCGACGGCGCAATCAGCGTCAAGCAAGTGAATACCATAGTCTCGCTGGAATTTGCCTGCGCGGAGGATCCCGGCATTGACAGCAGCACGGGGCTGATGCTGACAGATGATGCGCACAATTATATCTACGGCGTAACCCGCTGCACTGCGGAGGAAGGCAGCAATCCGCACATGGGTTTCAATTATGAGATGCTGCGGTATATAAGCGGCAGGCTCTGCCTCTACCGCCTGCAATATGCCGGCAGAGACAATATTCCCTCTGTGACGGGCTGCATCGGAACGATCAGCCTGGATCAGAGCGAGGGCAATCTCCGCGCCGAAGCAGACAGCGTGCTCAACTGGCAGGTGCAGGAGGAAAGCAGATACCGCGTCGGTATCATTTCCGAATCGTTTGATTATGAAAACAGGAATCTCAGCTTCCTGCTGACGCACAGCGCCCCGAAGCAGTATCCTGTCAGCATTTATATCAATGACAATCCGCAGCCCGCAGAATTCTCGCAGAGCACAGAGAATTCGCCCGTCCGCTATACTGTCAGGATGCCGGACGAGTTCCGTTTCGATGACCGCATCCGGCTGACCTGCCGCGATGAGGTCGTCTGTCTGCTGAACCCGATGCTCGTGATGAGCTACAACTCGGTGCCGCAGTATTATCTGCTGGATGCAGACGGCATTCCGACAGCGCTTTCGCATCTGGCGGAGCTCCCGCAGCCGGAAGCACCTGCGGAAAGCGCCGCACCCGCGGAAACTGCCGTGACGGCACCCGCTTCCGGCGGAAAGGAACGCACGGCGCTCACGGGGCTGACCGTCACACAGGCGGAAGCGCAGGCAAAGGCGCTTGGCTATACCGCGCTGGAATTCATCCCGACGGCATCCTACCGCGCGAAGGACACAGTGCTTGAGACGGAAGAATACCCCGATGGCTCGCTGCATCTGACATACAGCGCAGGACCCGTGCGCGTCTGCCCGAACGGACTCATACAGGCGGCGCTCGCAGAAAACGGCATTCCGACCGGCCTGTACCTTGACAACGGTGATGTAACGGCTGCACCGATCGCAATCGAGCTTCAGGATCCCGCCACCGGCGAAACGCTCGGCAAGGGCGCTGTTGAGAAAGAACACTGCGGCGTACACAGCATCGGCGGCGTGAAGGAGCAGTATTGCTATATCTCCGTCCCGGAGGCAGTGCGAAAGGATCTCAGCGGCACGATGCGCCTGATGCTCAATATCTACGCGCCGAAGATCGTCCTGGCCACAGCGCCGGACGGCACCTATTATCGAAAAAACGTTTCGGAGAGCACAACGCCACGGAAGAGCGCGCTCATCGGCAGCATTACCTTTTCGCAGGCAGGCGGCAGCCTTACGGCAGAAGCGAAGGACGATTTCAGCTTTGCGCGTGCGGTGCAGAATATCGGCGGATTTGCGCAGATCGACCCCGGGCCGAACGGAACGACCCTCTGGATCATGATGCCGTTCAGCATCACAGCTTATGATCCCGTCTGGCAGACGCTCACCGTCACGGTCAACGATGTGGAGCTCGACATGCACCCCTTATTCGAGAACAAGATCATGCTGGATCTGAATCTGATCCGGCAGGACAACCTCAAAAGCGAGATTGTGATTTCGCTCCGCGGAGAGGAACTCGTGAAGCTGTATCTCTGGCATGATCCGAATGACGGCAGCTATTATCTGATAGATGAGAACCAAAGTAACCCAGCCGGGATCTTTGATTTCAGCGTGTCGGTGCCGCCGCTGGAATGAAATCAGCCGCGAAGCATAAAAAATACGCCCTCGGTATCAGAATACCGGGGGCGTTCTCATTATCTGTTGTCCACAGGCTCAGGGTAGAGATCGTGATGCGTCAGGCGCTCCCATGCGACCTGCTCCCATTTCGTCCCCGGCATGCCGTAATTGCAGTAGGGGTCGATCGAAATGCCCCCGCGCGGCAGGAATTTGCCCCACACCTCAATATAGGCGGGCTCCATCAGCCGGATCAGATCGTTCATGATGATGTTCACGCAGTCTTCGTGGAAATCGCCGTGATTGCGGAAGCTGAACAGATACAGCTTCAGCGATTTGCTCTCGACCATCTTCACGCGCGGCACATAGGAAATGTAGATCGTCGCGAAATCGGGCTGCCCCGTAATCGGGCACAGGCTCGTGAACTCCGGGCAGTTGAATTTGACAAAGTAGTCGCGCCCCGGATGCTTGTTTTCAAAGGTCTCCAGCACGGAGGGGTCGTAGTCGGTCGGATATTTGACATGCTGATTGCCGAGCAGCGTGATGCCCTCCTGCGTCTTGTCGCGTTCGCTCATGATGTGCTCCTTTCGTTATGTCGTGCGGGTGTCAAGATATGCTTTCAGCGTGCGCATCGCTTCGAGATAGCCCGGGAGTCCCTTGCCCTTGACTGTCCCGATGCATGCCGCACGGATATACGAGATTTTGCGGAATTCGTCGCGTGTGTCGGGGTCGGAGATGTGTACCTCAACAGTCGGAATCTGCACCGCCTTCACCGCATCGAGAATCGCGACGCTCGTGTGCGTATACGCCGCGGGATTGATGACAATGCCGTCTGCGGTACCGCGTGCCTCCTGAATCCAGTCCACGAGCGTCCCCTCATGATTGGTCTGACGGCACTCCGCCGTGATGCCGAGCGATTCCGCTTCCTGCGCGATCATCGCCGTGAGATCCGCATAGGTCTGCGTGCCGTAATGCTCCGGCTCACGCACGCCCAGCAGATTCAAATTCGGTCCATTCAGCACGAGTATATGCATCAAAATCCCTCCGGATCTCCGCCGCCGCATCCTCGGGCGTGCGGTTATTTTCAATCGCGCGGTCGGCAAACTGCTCATAGAGCGGCATGCGCACCGCCGCCATTTTGTCAAGGTCGGCGTTTAGCGAGAGCGGCCGCCCCTCGCGGCTGAGCTCTGCAGTCGGCCGGCAGATCTGATAAATACGGCCGTTGCTGCGAAGCGGCGCGTAATTCTCAGAGCGCGTCACAACGCCGCCGCCGGTCACGAGAATCACGCCGCGCATCGCACTGCATTCCGCCGTGACGAGGTGCTCGACCTCGCGGAAGCCCGCTTCCCCGGATGCCGCAAAGATCTCCGGAATGCTCTTGCCCGTGCGCTGCACGATCTCCGCGTCAATGTCAACGACCGTTCTGCCGGTCAGCGTGCCGAGCGCTTCACCGATGGTCGTTTTGCCGCTGCCGGGCATTCCGATCAGCACAATGTTCTCTGCATCACGCTGCATCTTCGCGCCGATTTCCGCGATCTTGCTGTCTGGAATCGGCTGCCCGAAGAAATGCTCCGCTGCCTGCTTTGCCTGTGCAACGAGCATCGTGAGACCGCCGGCATAGGGGATGCCGAGCTGCTCTGCCTGCAAGAGCATGGCCGTGCGCTGCGGATTATAGATGACATCCGCGACACCTTTGAGGTGCGGGAATTTCGTGAGATCGACCAGCGACTTGCCCGCCTTCGGATACATGCCGACGGGCGTTGCATTGACGATCAGCGTGGTGCTGTCATAGAAAAGCGGCAGATCATCGTAATTATGCGCGGTGCCGGAAATGTCGAGCACATCAAGCGATGCACAGCCGTCCAGCCGTGCAACCGCCTGAATGGTCTGCGACACGCCGCCGTTGCCGAGCACCAGCACATGCTGCCCGTCAAATGAGATGCCCGCCGCACGCATCATGCAGCGGAAGCCGTAAGCATCGGTGTTATAGCCCTTCCAGCCGCCGTCTTGCTGCCGTACAAGCGTATTGACGCTGCCGATCTCCTTTGCAAGCGGATCAAGCTCCGCACAGAGCGGAATGACATCAATTTTATATGGAATTGTGACATTGAGCGCTTTCAGGCGGGTATCCGCAAGAAATGCAGACAGCTCCTCCGGCTCAAGCTCATAGAGCGAATAGTGCGGATTGCCGAGCGCTGCGTGAATCTCAGGCGAGATACTGTGCCCGAGCTTTCGCCCGATCAAGCCGTATGGCGTTTTGAATCCGGTCATAATGTGCCTCCGTACAAATCAGGTTCATTTATGTGACAAATTATTCGATATTTTCGTATCATCGCAGAATACAGTAACGCAAACAATCACATTGCAATATGAATATGATTACAAATCATCCCGTGATCTCAGAGTAGTTGCCGAGCAGAATGAGCGAGTCGCAGGAGCGTTCCAGCTCACAGAGCAGCCCGAGCACACCCTCCTGATGCAGATTGCATTCAAGATCCATGAAGAAGCGGTAAGAGAAATTTGTGCCCGGAATCGGGATACTCTCCAGCTTGCACATATTGATGCCGACAGCCGAAATTTTTGCAATCATATGATAGAGCGCACCGGGGGAGTTCGCGCAGTTGACCATCAGGCTCAGGCGCACCGCACCCGCGAAGCATTTTGCGCCCTTCCGGATACAGAGAAAGCGCGTATCGTTCACATCCTGATTCATGATCGACTCGCCGACCACGGTGAGACCGTAGAGCTTCGCGCAGCTTTCGCCCGCAATCGCTGCAACAGTCGGGTCATGTGCTTCTGCCGCACGCTGCGCCGCATGCGCTGTGCTCGTGCAGGGAATCACATCGACGCTGCCGAGCGAAGCAATGAATTTGCTGCACTGTCCCGCCGCCTGCTCATGCGTATAAATTGTGCGTATCTGCGAAATATCCGCGTCACTTTGCCCGAGCAATACATGACGGATCAGGAGCCGGACGGAGCGGACAATGGTAATATCCGGCTCACGAAGCAGGTCATACACCGCACGGACAGATCCGTATGAGCTGTTCTCGACGGGCAGAATGCCGTACTGACAAAGCCCAGCCTGCACCGCCTGCACGACTGCGCGAAATCCGTCCAGGAAGACGACATTGCCGCGCGGGAACAGCCTGTCTGCCGCCGCACCTGCGTGGCAGCCCTCCACGCCCGAGACCGCAATGCGCCCTGTCTGCGGGAAAACGGCTTCCTCCTGCGCACACATCGCAGCCACACGCGCCGCAACATTTGTCGCGGGAATGAGCTGTGCCGCCTGCCGCGCACGGGAAAGCTCCAGCATCGTGCGCCAGAGCTGGTGTGCATAGTCACCGTACTCCGTGCCTGCATTTTCGCGCACGCGCATCAGAATCTCACGCTCGCGTGCAGGGTCATAGAGGGGACGCGAAGGATCGCGCTTTTTCACATCGGCGACTTGGTCAATCAGCGCCATGCGCTGCAAAAACAGCTCGAGGAGCTGACGGTCAACGCCGTCGAGCTGTTCTCTGATCTCTGGTAAATTCATATGGTTTCTCCTTTATTTGTAAGCCGTTAAGGTTCATGCGTGATGAGGTTCCGGACGGAACAAACGCATTACAATCGCTGCACAAATATGCGCACAAAAATCATAACAATATTGCTTCTTCTCTCAGAATGCAGAAGCATTTTTCACCTTCCGGCAAAGCGCCCGCTCTGCGAAAGCGCTCCACCGTATCAGTCGGATGCAGCAGGGATTTCTCAAGTACGCGAACCGATTTCGTATTCTCTTCGCGTGCATATGCTTCGAGCCTCACAAAGTCGGTCTCCGCAAATGTCCAGCGGATTACGCCGCGGAGCGCTTCTCCGGCAAAGCCTTTGCCCCAATGGTTTTGTGCAATGCAATATTCGATTTCCGCTGTGCGAATATCATCGTAAACGCGGCAGAATCCGATCTGACCGATACCCTCTCCCGTGTCACGGAGATGAATCGCCCAGCGGTAATAATCGGGGTCGGCATACGCTGCAAGATACTTGTGCAGCAGCTCCCTGACCGCTTCTTTGTCAGGATAAACAGGCTCACCGTATTCCGTCTGCACCGCAGGATCCGATGCCCACTGCACCATATCCGAAAGATCATTCTCATTGAACGGGCGAAGAATCAGGCGCTCTGTTATAATGACAGATGTTGTTTTGCAGCGCATTTCAATCCTCCGCAATATCAGACAAATCATACCCGCTGCAAAGCAGCACATCAAGCATTACAAGCGCAGCACAAGCCTCGATCACCGGGACGGCGCGTTGTGCAATACACGGGTCATGTCTGCCGTGAATTTCAAGCTCCGCATTCTGAAGAGAAGAAAGCGAAACGGAGCGCTGTTTCTGCGATATGGAGGGCGTCGGTTTGATGCCGACCGTGAAGCGCACAGGCATCCCGGTCGTGATTCCGCCGAGAATTCCGCCGTTTCGGTTCGTCTCAGCGGCAACCTTGCCCGCATCCATGCAGAACGGATCATTTGCCGCAGAACCGCGCATATCAGAAAGTGCAAAACCGTCGCCGAATTCGACGCCTTTCACCGCCGGTATTCCGAACAGCACACGCGCAAGCCGGTTTTCGATCCCGTCAAACATCGGGTCACCGAGCCCCGCAGGGACGCCTGTTACGGCGCATTCAATCCTGCCGCCGACGGAATCCTGCGCCTCACGCGCCGCAAGAATCGCCTGCTGCATCGCACGCCCGGCATCGTCCGAGATCACAGGAAACATTTTCCCGGCAATCTGTGCAAACAGCGCAGCGTCGGGAGACAGCGAAAATCGCTCATCCTGTACGCCTTCGACGGACAGAAGATGCGCACCGACATGGATATTGCACTTTGCAAGCATCTGTTTTGCGATGCCGCCGGCAGCACAAATCGGGGCAGTCAGCCGCCCGGAGAAGTGCCCGCCGCCGCGCATATCCGCGTTGCCATGCCACTTGACATAGGCAGAGTAATCTGCATGCGACGGCCGCGGTATATCCACAAGATTCTTATAATCCGAAGATTTTGTATTTGTGTTCGCAATCTGAATGCACAACGGGAAGCCGTTTGTTTTGCCGTCGGTCACACCTGATACAAACACCGGGACATCCGGCTCTTTGCGCGAGGTTGACAGCGCGTTTCTGCCGCCCTGCCGCCGCTCCATAAAGCGCATCAGTGCATCCGTATCAATCGGAAATCCGGCGGGAAATCCGTCCGCCAATGCGCCGATTCCTGCCCCGTGTGATTCGCCGAAAACGGATATTTTCAGACGCTCTCCAAATGCTGACGCCATCGTTTCACCTCTCAGAATTGTTTTACGAGTGATACATGATTTTGCAGTACATCAAAGCCGTTCCGCAGATAGAATTTGTACGCAGGCATGTCCCGGTCAGTTGCAAGGAAAATATGTGTAACACCGATAGATTTCACATGATCTACGATCTGCTTTATAAAATCTGAACCGATGCCTGCACCCTGCATGCCGCGGCGAACAAAAAGCTCAAAAATGTAGTATTCCGTTCCGCTGCACCAATGGATCATCGAGCCGAGCGACACTGCGAGCAGTTCATCGTTTTCATACAATCCGATGCAGCAGGAATTTCGGTTCAGCATGAGATCTTCAATATAAGCGGTGAGCTGTTTTTCATCGCTCCAGTCATCGTTCCACGGCGGGGCTGTGAATACATCGCGGAACATGGTTCTCACCGTTTCAAATTCCGTATCGGAAAGCCTCGCAATGTGACGCATTGTTATGCTCCTCCCTCAGGAATTGTAATTATCCCGCCGAGTGCAATATAATCATCAAAAAACTGCGGATAGGATTTATTTACGGCTTCCGCACCGAGAATCGTAACCGGTTCCCGGCAGCAAAGCGCAGCAATCGCCGCAGCCATCACCAGGCGGTGATCGTTTTGCGCATCGACTGTGCCGCCGCGAAGCTGTCCGCCGTACACGGTCAGTCCGTCGGCATACTCATCCACATTTCCGCCGAGATCACGGAGCATCTGTGCAGTTGACTGCAATCGGTCGGACTCCTTCAGCCGGAGACGCTCAGCTTTCACAAATTCGCTGTTTCCTTCCGATACAGCCGCTTTCACTGCAAGGATCGGCAGCAGGTCGGGGATCGCGTCCATCGCTTCCGTAATGTAGCGATTCTGTCCTCTCGCAGCGGACAATCCCGCAGCGTTTTCCTGCACAGCCGCGCCGCTCTCACGCAGAATCCGAAGGATGGCCCGGTCCCCCTGTGTCGATGCGGTATCGAGTCCTGTGACGCAAACCGCTGCATTTTCCGCCTGCTGTACCGCTCCGGCTGTGAGCCAAAATGCTGCGTTCGACCAGTCTGCGTCTACGGAAAGTCCTTCCGGCATATGCAGTCTCTGTTTCCCCCGAATGTGATAGCACAAACGTGAATCTTTTGTTGATACGTATATTTCCGCACCAAACTCACGCAGAACGCGCAGCGTCAGATCTACATAGGCCGCAGATTGCAGCGCGGTTGTCAGCCGGATTTCGCTGTCCTCCCGACACAGCGGAAGCGCCATCAGCAGCCCGCTTAAAAATTGCGAGCTGACATTTCCTTCGATTTCATACACTCCGCCGCGCAGATTCCCATTTGCGTGCAGCGGCAGATGTGTCTCGTCAAAATGTACGCCATGTACGGACATTGCATCCGTCAGCGTTCCGATCGGGCGCTCCGGCAGTCTGCCGTGCCCTGTCACAGCAATGTCGCCGCATACCGCCATCGCAACCGGCAGCAGGAAGCGAAGCGTCGAGCCGCTTTCTCCGCAGTCCATGTCTGCATGCGGCTGCTGTTTGATCGGCGTAATGAGGATGCGGTCCGTTGTCTGCTGAAATACTGCGCCGAGCGCTTGCAGGCATCGAACCGTCGCCGCAATATCGTCGCAATACGGTTCCCGAAGCGGAAGTGCGCCGCCGTTTTCCGAGAGTGCCGCACAGATCAGCTTTCTGTGCAGATCAGATTTGGACGGAATCGCCGCGACTGTTCCTGAGAGCACGGACGGATAACAAGTGACGTTCATGCCTGCCCCTCCAGCCCGTCTGCGAACAGCGCTTCCAGATCGGAAAGCGCGATCTTCTCCATGCGGCATCTGCCGATCATCTCCGGCAAAATCACTGTGATTCCGCTGCCTGCCGCCTTCTTATCCAGCGCTGCGATCTCCGCCATTTCATGTGCTTTATATGGGCAAACGGTTGGCAGATCCGCACGCTCGAGTGCATGCAGAATTCTCGTAAGTTCGCTTTTTTGAAGGATTCCGCGCTTCACGGCTGCGCGTGACATCATTGCAATGCCGATGCCGACTGCATGCCCGTGTGAGATGCCGAAATCGCTGAGCCGCTCGATCGCGTGCGCCGGTGTGTGACCGAAATTCAGCAGCTTCCGCACGCCTTTTTCCGTCGGATCCTCCATGACAATTTTCGATTTGTAGATCACAGAGCGCACGATGATCTCCTCATAGCTCGATGCCGGATCTCCGGTCTCGTAGATTGAAAACAGTGCCGGATCATCCAGAACGCCGTGCTTGATCGCTTCCGCACCGCCGTCTGCAATCTCATGCGCGGGGAGCGTTTTCAGCGTATCCACATCGCAATATACTCCAATCGGCTGATGAAAGAGCCCAGCCAGATTCTTGCCGTGTGCAAGGTTCACTGCGGTCTTGCCGCCGACAGACGCATCGACTGCCGCAAGCAGCGTGGTCGGGATCTGCACGAATCGGATCCCGCGCAGATAGCAGCCCGCCGCAAAGCCGGTCAGGTCGCCGATGACACCGCCGCCGAGCGCAACCGCCAGGTCCGTGCGCGTCATGTGCGCCTCACAGAACGCTTCCAGCAGCGCGCCGAAGGTCGAAACGGATTTGCTCTCCTCGCCCGCCGCGACAACATGCGTATATACCGAAAAGCCCGCATCTGCGAGTGATTTCTGCACGCGGCCGAGATAGAGCGGCGCGACATTCGTATCCGAGACGATCATCACGCGGCAGGGCTTCATCTCCGCTGCAAGCGTTTCACCGACGGTATCCAGCAGCCCTGCGCCTGTCACGATCGGGTAGGTCTCGCCCTCCGGCGTAGTCAAAATCTGTTTATTCATCCTTATCCTCCGGCTGATAATCCCGTTCAAAATCTGCGGAATTCGCTATGCGGACTGCGTCTTCCAGCGTGCCTGCACTGATGATTGCGCTTGCACAGCGGTTTTTGTCTTCCTTATCGTAGAGCTCCACCAGAATGCGGTAATCCTTTCGGGTTCCGTTCGACTCGCCGTAGAGGGTATAATACCCGATGCCGTGCGCTGTTTCGAGCGGATAGCCCTCTCTGCCCATCGACGTCCAGAGCTGCTCCTTGCTGTTCATCATCTGGAGGATCGGCCGCCAGGAGCCGTGTTTTGTCAGCTTGATGTCCTTCGGCGTGAGGTTCAGGATCAGATTATACATGTCATAATTCGTGACTGGCTTTTCCCGTTTGATCGCGCTGACAAAGCGGTCATAATCCTTCTGCGACAGGCCGTCGCCGCCGATGAACTGGAACCCCTCGGGATCATCGTCGTGATTGATAAAGATAATGGCCCAGCCCGCGTCGGATCTGTACGCGCGCAGGGATTTCGACTCCGTTTCCTTCGGCTTCATATCTGCCGGCAAGGAGATGCTCAGACCGCGCTCCGAGATCCGCTGATAATCAGACGGGATCTCCAGATCCGTATACGGCGCTGCGATCAGCGTCTTGTTCAGAATCTCCGGGTCGATCTTATGCTTGATGAGCAGATAGACCGGCAGTGTCGGGACGATTGCCCAGAGCAGCAGCACGGCGGCGAGCACTCCGCCGACGATGCCGAGAAACACTTTCGTTCCTGTTTTCATCTTTCCTCCGATCAGTTGCCGCCCGCCGATGCCTTTGCGATTCTGCCTTCCTTCAGGCATTCGCGCAGCGCATCCGCGTCGTTGTTTTCGAGTGCTTCGAGATATGGCTTCAGGTTGTCGATCAGGATGCGGAGCTCCTCCGCAAGATATTCCCGGTTGTCGAGCATCAGCTCTGTCCACATATTTTCGTCCAGGCGTGCCACGCGGGTCAGGTCGCGGAAGCTGCCCGCCGAGAATCCGCGGCGCTTCTGTGCGGTCGGCGACTTGACATAGGCGCCCGAGACAATGTGCGCAAGCTGCGAGGTATAGGCGATGATGCGGTCGTGCTCGTCGGGCGTTGAAAAGGTGAGATGCGCAAAGCCGATGTCGGTGAAATAGTTTTTCAGCAGCTCCAGCATATTGAGATCTGTCCGCGCATCGGGCGTCAGGATCATCGAAGCACCGTCAAACAGCGAATCCGTTGAGTTGACAAATCCGCCGGTCTCCTTACCCGCCATCGGATGCCCGCCGATGTAATAGTAGCCGTACTGCTCCGCGAGTGCGCCCATCTCCGTGCAGACTGCACGCTTGACGCCGCAGATGTCCACAACCGTGCATTTTCCGCGCCCGAGCACCTCCGCATGCGCCTTTGTCCACGCGATCGCTGCGCCCGGTCTGAGCGCCACAATCACAAGGTCACAGGTTTCGAGCAGCTCATCCGTGAGCGCCTTGTCCATTGCGCCGGTCATGCGTGCAAACATCATGACCTCCTGGTCAAGGTCATAGCCGTAGACCGTATGTAATGTGCGTGATTTCGTTGATTTTGCATAGGAACCGCCGATCAGTCCCAAGCCGATGACTGCAATATTCATCCTTCCGCTCCTATCTGTATGTCGAACGCAATATTGTCCGATTTCTCCGCGTGCAGCTCTGTCCACGCAGGACTGAATCCGCTCCGCACCGCATTCCGCGCCGATGCCAGATTGCACCACGCGCAGCAGTAGAACGGAACTTTTCCGCGTTTCAGGATCTCTGCCGCAAGCTGTGAGGTCAGTGCCGCAGCGATGTATTTTCTGCGGTATTCCGGCAGCACATCCACGCCGATCTGCCACATCTCACCGCAGTCTGCCGAGCAGCCCGCAAGTCCGATCAGCCTGCCGCCGTCATAAGCACCGACGCCGAGCACATCGAGCTCCCGGCGCTTTTCGCAGAGCGCGTTCGACCACTCCGGCCGGTAGAGCTCCGCGAAATCCGCCTGCGTGAGCAATTTCGTTTCATAAATTGAGGGCAGCGCTTCAAGCCTTGTGAGGTCAGGCAGCCAGTATTCCGCCGTCCGCGAGACCGATAAGCCGTGCGCATGCAGGCGCTTTTCCAGCGCATGGATATACGGCGCATCCAGCCAGTATTCCAGCGGAACCTTCGCCGCATATTCCCGCGCAAGCTCCGCATATGCTTCAGCGGTCGCCGCGACAATGTTGTGCCCGTAGCTGACCATGCTGAATTCCGCCGGCTGCGGCAGATATTTCCTCGCGCCGTCCGATTTCTGCGCACGCACGGTCACCGGCGTCTCCCGCAGGAAATCCTCTGGTGCACAGCACATGTCGATCGCCGACTGCCTGAGCGCAGTGTCAAGCAGCTGTCTGTTTGTCATCATATCGGATTCTTACGCATCTGCGAGATATGCGTGCAGTGCGCGTGCCCGCTTTGCAATCGCCGCAAAGGTCTCCGGGTTCACCGACTGCGGCCCGTCCATGACCGCATGCTCCGGGTCGTGATGCACCTCCAGGCTCAGACCGTCGGCACCCGCTGCAACTGCCGCCGGTGCGATCTGCGGCACCAGCCAGGCACGGCTGACCGCGTGGCTCGGGTCCGCGATGATCGGCAGATGCGTGAGCCGCCGCAGAATCGGAATCGCCGTGAGGTCGAGCAGATTGCGCGCAGAGGGCTCAAAGGTGCGGATGCCGCCCTCGCAGAGAATCACATTCGGATTGCCGGAGGACATGATATATTCCGCCGACATGAGCCATTCCTCATAGCTTGCGTCACGCCCGCGCAGCAGCATAACCGGCTTTTCCTGTGTGCCGAGCGCCTTCAGCAGCGCAAAATTCTGCATATTGCGTGCACCGATCTGAATCAGATCGACGTCGGCAAAGAGCGGAAGCTGTGCCGTTTCGGTGATCTCCGCCGCGATCGGCAGACCCGTCTCCTGCCGTGCGGCCTTCAGCAGCGCGATGCCTTCCGCGCCGAGTCCCTGATAAGCATAGGGGGAGGTACGCGGCTTGAATGCGCCGCCGCGGAGAATATCCGCGCCGGTTTCCTTCACCTGCCGTGCGATGGCAATGATCTGCGCCTCGCTTTCGACCGTGCAGGGGCCTGCGATCATCGCGAAGCTGCCGCCGCCGATCTGCACGCCGCCGACCGATACGACGGTATCCTCGGGGTGAAACTCCCGGTTTGCATGCTTATAGGGCTCCTGCACGCGCTTGACATCCTCCACGATATCGAGCGCATTGATCAGATTCGCGTCGATGGCTGCCGTGTCGCCGACCAGCCCGAGGATCGTTCTGCTCGTGCCCACGCTCTTGTGAATCTGAATCTGCTTTTCCTCAAGCCAGGCGATCAGGCTGTCGAGCTGCGCCTGATTCGGATTCGGCTTCAAAATGACGATCATTGCTGTTCCTCCTGCAATAAAAATCGCGCTGCCAGCCGGTTTGACTGTCAGCGCGTCGTTGTCATAGATCGGATCGTGGCGTGCGCACCAGCGATCTCATCTTATGCCGCACAAATTTCAGCCAAGCCAAAGGAGACCTTATCTGCATCATAGATAAAGCCGTAAAATCGATAGCTGAAATAAGAAGCAGCTTTGCGGTTCATTTGCTTACGCACCCTTTCCCAGTGATTAGCTATATTATAACACATATGCGGCAAAAATGCAAGAGGTAAACTGCACAAAGGTTTCACGATGTAACGCTTTAACGCTGTGAATCGTAACGAAAGCAATCGCGCCCCCGCTTTTCTGATCCCCCATCCCCTGTCAGTGTCATTTATATTGACGGGGTACCGAAACGGAGAGAGAAGAGATAGGGAAAGGGTATTATAGGATGTATGTCGAGGTGATTCTGCAAAATGCCGCTGAACCGCGCAGCGGAGCGCCGGAATCGGGGGTGACAACCCAAGGAGAAAGGGGGAGATTCGCTACGCTCACATCCCCCTTCCCCCTTAGGTTTTCGCCCCCGCGCCCCCGCTTTCCTGATCTCCCATCCCCCTGTCAGTGACATTTACATTGACGGAGTACCGATACAGAGAAAGGAAAGATAAGGAAAGGGTATTGTAGGATATATGTCGCGGAGATTCTGCAAAATGCCGCTGAGCGCTGAAATCTGCTCTGCGCAATTATGATTTCCTTCACAGTCAAATCGAAAAATGCCCCGAAGCGCTTTCAAATGCTTCGGGGCAAAACTTCTGTATGGGTATCTGTATGAAAAGTTGCTTGCTGATTCCTATGTCCCCGGCGTTTCCCAGCTCGGGTGCTGATCCAGCGTGCGAAATACATATCCGCGCGCTTTCAGATCCTCAAGGATCTCCGGCAGAATCTGCACCGTGCCGTCCTCTGTCTCGTGCAGCAGCAGAATGACCGGCTCCTCCGGCATATCGTCAAACCATTTCATACATGCGCGGTAAGACTGCCGAAAATACTCCGTTTTCGGGAGCTCCTGCGTATTGCCCGCGAGCCACTTGTCATTGTCGCCGGCATTCCAGTCGTACCAGTGAATGCCCCTCTGCCGCAAGCCGTCCTTGATGCCGTCACGCACATTGTCCGCGTAATGCGTCCGCGAGCCGCCGGGGAAGCGCAGGCATTCCCGCTCCGGCACCGCGCCGCACGCCGCAGTGACCGCCTGCTCCCAGCGCGTAACCTCGTTCAGAAACGCATCCGCCGAGGCATAGCACTGCGCATAGTCATGCGTGTAGGAGTGGCAGCCAATCGTCTCGCCGCGCCGCACGATCTCCGCCGCATGCTCCGGGTATTTCTCCACATAACAGCCGACAGTGAAAAATGTCGCCTTCACGCCGTATCGGTCGAGAATATCAAGCACCTGCGGCGTGTGAGTGCACGGCCCGTCATCGAAGGTCACATATACAACGCGCAGCGGCTCCTTTTCTGCGGGAGGCTGCACCGCAGAATCCGGAATCACCGCTTCTGTGATGCTGCTTTCCTGCGAAACCGACGCCGCAGCATCCTTCTGCACGGGTCCGGCGGGCTGCGGCTGTTCGGCTTTCACATTTTTCAATGCGATCACCAGTGCGAACAAAACCAGCATTGCTGCACCGACCCGCAAAGGTCTGATTTGTCTTTTCTTGCGTTTTCCTTTTGCCATCCTTGAATGTCAAGCTCCTTTATGTTGCTATATGTCTATTATAACACCCGGAGCCGTGCATGTCAATCAAATCGGCATATTATTAGATGAAAATACGCCGAAACTGCGCTTAGACTGTTTTGAGCCAGCCGTTCAGACTGCCCTTCTCAATATGGCTGTGCAGCTCATCGGCAAGGAAGGGCAGTGCGTCATGCACATACATCTGCATCCCGCCGTCCCCGGGGGTGCCGGGAAGCGCGGCAGCCGCGTCAAGCATCGCGCTGTGCAGATCGTTCACAGACCGCCCGGCATACTGCGCCGTCAGGATCTCTGCCGCCTCCTGCGGGATCGCCAGCGGATCCTCCCCTGCCGTCCCGGTCAGCGCGCCGGTGATCCAGTGCCGGAAGACCAGCTCTGCGATGTTTTCCGCGATCATCTCCGGCGTTGTGAGAAACCGCGCCGCATAGCGCTTCATAAGCCCCTGCACTGCCGTAATCGGGAATATCCGCAGAAATTCGCCTTCCAGCCGCAGCGCACGGTAATAGGCATGCACCGCGATGAGACCGTCTTCATCGGGCATCTGACCGCCCAGCAGCGGGTAGCAGAATTCGACATATTCCCGCACCTCCTTCGCATGGAAGCGCGCATCGTATTTCGTAGTGAAGCGCTGAAATCCCGAGAGCAGATCGTGGAAAAAGGAGGTCTGGAAGGGCGATGTCAGCGTATACGCCTCACGGAAATCCGCTTTCGCTTCCTCATAGAGCGTCAGGATGCGCTGTGCGCCCGCTTCCATCAGCTTCGGGACCGGCGTAACGCGGAGGGCATTGCGCGCCGCATCGTCATTCCCGTAAGCAAGCAGTGCGGCATCCAGCTGAAAAAGCACCGCCGCATAGAATTTCTCCGCCTGCCTGCGGCTGACAGTTGTGCTGCGCCCGCCTGTAAACTGCGCGGCACGTTCCGCGGCAGCCTCCGTGAGCACAGTGCGCAGCTCCGTCTGGCGCGCTTCGCTGAGCGTCCCCTGCTGCATCTCATGCTGCACAAGCTGCATCGTGTAATCATGATGCGAAAACGCCGGCTTCTCATTTCTGATTGTCAGATCCATGCTTCGGCTCCTCTCTCAATCTGCGCAGTGCAGCTTCCGCAGCCTTCGCAGCCGCTTCGTCCGCTTCCTCCCATTCCTCCGCCATGCTGTCCCACTCAGCCTCCCGCTGCGGCGCAGGAATCAGCAATGCCGGATTCCGCTGGAACGCCGCCTCGAGCTCCTCCGCGAAGGTGCCGTGTGTATACGCATCCATTTCGCCGCCGTCATCATCCTCTCCCGGGTCGCACAGATACATCAGCGATTCGATCGCCGTGCTGTAAATATCCGCATAGCGCTCATCGGCAGAGCGGCGCTCCAGATCGCTTTCGCCGAATTCATCCTCCAGCAGATCCGCGTAGAGCGCATTCTGATCCCTGTCACCCGCCAGCACATTACGCTTCGCCTTGCGCTGCTTTGCACGCAGATTCAGCAGGCGCTGCATCGTCCCGCAGACAATCTGCTCCGCCTGCTCCGCCATCATGTCAATATCTCCGGCGCAGTTCGGGCTCACAAAGAGGATATACATGTAATAAATGATCGCATTGTCAGAGAGCATGATGCCTGTTTCTCCGGCATTTTCGCAGATCGCATGCAGCCTGCCCTTGAGGTGATAGAAGGCTTCGGAGATTGCGGCGAGCTTTTCTGCGTAGTGATATCCGAGATAGCCCGTCGGCAGGAACCAGTGCACCAGCCGCGGCACGATTCCGCTGCCGAATTCCGCGAGTTCCTCCTCGTCCATCGCATGATTGCCCGCCTCGACAATCATTTCCGCTTCCTCCTCCGTGAGCTGCATACCGTAGAGGGTGAAGGCGAGATGATTCGTCGCAAGGATGGCATTGCGGTTTTCGGCGAGCTGAAGCTCATTTTTCTGCGGGGTGAGCATGAGAGAAAAGTCCATGCGGATCGCGCTCCTTTCTGTTTTTCCATAAATATCGGCGGGCGGGCTTGACAAGCGGAGAAAAGTATGATATAATATATATTGTGGGATAGTGTTTCGATTGCAGGCATCCCGTGCAATATATCATTATACCATTTTCAGCAAGAATTGTCAAGCCCTTCCGGAAATTTTTTCGGAAGGGCTTTTTCGGTCTCCATATGCAAAAACGCACCGAAGTTTCCCTCGGTGCGTTTCTTATTCAGCATGAATCAGACGAGCTGAATCAGTGCCATCTCTGCTGCGTCGCCGCGGCGCGGTCCGATCTTCACGATACGGGTGTAACCGCCGCTGCGCTCAGCGTAACGCGGTGCGATCTCGTCAAAGAGCTTCTTCGCAACGCTCTCCTTGGTGACGTAAGCAAAAACCTGACGCTTGTTGTGCAGGTCGGCAGCTGCGTCGCCGCTCTGTGCGCCCTTCGCAATGGTAATCATCTTCTCCGCCATCGAACGGACTTCCTTTGCTCTCGAAACCGTGGTCTCGATCTGCCCGTTCTCCAGCAGATAGGTTACCATGCCGCGAAGCATCGCCTTTCTGTGATCCGTAGCTCTGCCGAGCTTTCTGGAACCTGCCATTGTGTTTCACTCCTTTGTAAATCCATCCGGCACTCGAACCTGTGAACGCCGAAATCGGGAATTATTCGTTGTCGTCAGAGCTCAGGTCAAAGCCGAGCGATCTCAGCTTCTCCTTGACCTCTTCAAACGATTTTCTGCCGAGATTTCTGACCTTCATCATCTCGTCCTCAGACCGGCTGATCAGATCAGCAACGGTGTTGATGCCGGCACGCTTCAGGCAGTTGAAGGAACGAACCGACAGCTCCAGCTCCTCGATGGTCGTCTCGAGCTTCTTCTCCTGACCGCCGTCGCTTGCATCCTGCAAGACGGGCTCAGAGATCTTCTCATCAGAGAGATTGATAAAGAGCTGGAGATATTCCGTCAGAAGACTTGCTGCCTGAGACAGTGCATCGTTCGCAAAGATCGTGCCGTCTGTCCAGACATCAATCGTCAGCTTGTCGTAATCCGTGACCTGACCGAGGCGTGTATCCTCGACTTTATAATTGACCTTCAAAACCGGCGTGTAGATACTGTCAACCGTGATCACATCAAGCGGCAGATTCTGTCTGTTCTGCTTGTTGCGCTCCGCGGAGACATAACCTCTGCCCTTATCCAGCATGATCTGCATTTCGAGCTTCGCGCCCTTGCCGACCGTCGCGATGTGCGGATACGGCGGCAGGATCTCGACCTCGGAATCCGTGCGGATATCAGCAGCGGTGACCTCACATTCACCCTGGGCGTCAATATAGATGGTCTTGGGACTGTCTCCCTGCAGCTTCGCTGTCAGACCCTTGATTGCAAGGATGATTTCAGTGACATCCTCCTTGACACCGGGGATGGTTGAGAGCTCGGGATGAACACCCTCGATTTTGACGGCATAGACTGCCACACCGGGCAGAGAGGAGAGCAGAATTCTTCTGAGACTGTTGCCGATGGTGATGCCGTAGCCTCTGGGGAGCGGAGAGATCACGAATCTTCCGTACTTGCCGTCGGCATGCATTTCCTCGGTAACGATTTCCGGCTTATCGATTTTCAGCATATATACCCTCCTGTTGTGCAATCTTCAGTAGTGGAACGGGATCGCGGCAGTATCGCCGCGTATGCCGTTATGCGATTACTTCGAGTACAACTCAACGATGAGGTGCGTCTGTGCTTCGTATTCGATGTCCTCAGCAGCGGGCATACGAACAACAGTCGCCGAGAAATCGTCCTTCTTAGCTTCGAGCCAGAGCGGTACCACTCTGTCTGCGGTTGCCTCGACAGTCGCCTTGAACTTCTCAGAGGTTCTGTCCTTCTCGCGCAGTGCGATCACATCGCCGACCTTGACACGGTAAGAAGCGATATTGACCTTCTGACCGTTGACGGTGAAGTGTGCGTGCGCAACGAGCTGTCTTGCCTCGCGTCTGGTGAGTGCCAGACCCATACGGAAGACAACATTATCGAGTCTGGACTCGAGCAGGGTGATGAGGTTATCACCGGTCTTGCCCTCCATCTTGTTTGCGAGCTCGAAGTAGTGTCTGAACTGCTTCTCGAGCATGCCGTAGATGAACTTCAGCTTCTGCTTCTCGCGGAGCTGGAGACCGTACTCAGAGATCTTCTTGCGGTTGTTTGCATTCTTGAAACGGTTAGATTCCTTCTTGGAGACGCCCATCACGCCCGGGCTGATGCCCAGCGTTCTGCACTTCTTCATGATCGGTTCTTTCTGTAACGCCATCTTCATTCACCTCCAGATGATTATACACGTCTTCTCTTCGGAGGACGGCAGCCGTTGTGCGGGATCGGGGTCACATCCTTGATCATGCGAACCTCGAGGCCGACAGTCTGAAGCGCACGGATTGCAGCCTCTCTGCCGGAGCCGGGACCGTTGACATAGACCTCGACGGACTTGAGACCGTGCTCCATTGCCGCTCTCGCAGCGGTCTCAGCAGCGCTCTGTGCTGCGAACGGAGTCGACTTCTTCGAGCCGCGGAAGCCCAGCTCACCAGCGGATGCCCAAGAGATCGCATTGCCCTGCGTATCGGTGATGGTCACGATGGTGTTATTGAACGTAGACTGAATATGCACTGCGCCGTTTTCGATGTTCTTGCGCTCTCTGCGGCGTCTGATCGTGCTGACTTTCTTCTTCTGCTGTGCCAAAATGCAGCCCCTCCTTACTTCTTCTTATTCGCAATGGTCTTTGCCGGACCCTTGCGCGTTCTGGCGTTGGTCTTTGTGCGCTGTCCTCTGACAGGCAGACCCTTACGGTGGCGAACACCGCGGTAGCAGCCGATATCGACAAGGCGCTTGATGTCCATCGCGACCTGGCGGCGCTTGTCGCCCTCGACGATGCAGTTTGCGTCAATGTACGCACGGAGTGCTGCGACATCGGTTTCGGTGAGATCCTTGACTCTGGTATCCGGATTGATGCCGGTTTCCTTCAGAATCTTGGTAGCCGTTGTACGGCCGATACCGAAGATATACGTGAGACCGATCTCAACGCGCTTATTCTTCGGGAGGTCCACACCAGCGATTCTAGCCATATTCCTTATTACACCTCCATATGCTCAGGGTTATCAGCCCTGACGCTGCTTATGCTTCGGGTTTTCACAAATAATCATGACTTTGCCCTTGCGCTTAATGACCTTGCACTTTTCGCAGATGGGCTTCACGGAAGGTCTGACTTTCATGGGAAATACCTCCTTGTCTCAGGGAACGAAATTATTTCGCTCTCCATGTGATTCTGCCCTTTGTCAGATCGTAGGGCGACATCTCGACGGTTACGCGGTCACCGGGGACGATTCGGATATAGTTCGTTCTCAGCTTGCCGGAAATATGCGCAAGGATCACATGGTTGTTCTGGAGTTCGACCTTGAACATTGCATTCGGCAGGGCATCAATGACCACGCCTTCTACTTCAATTACATCCTGCTTCGACATCGTCGATGACCTCCTAGCGGATTTGATTGTGTTTCGATTGCGGAGCGGACACTGCATCGTTCAAAGGCTTCAGCGCCGTGCGGAGCGCACGGTCCGTGAGACCTTCGAGCGGGAGTGTCTGCCTGGTGGGGTGCACGTGGGCGGGATTCTTGCGCTTCGGGCGGCTGAGCGTCCGCCGCTCACCGTCTGCGAGCCAGAGATCTGCGCCGCAAAGTGCCGTGACGAGGAAGAATCTGCCGGCATCTCTGCCTGCGGATGCACGAACGATCATGCCGGGCTGGCACTGCCATCTCTCCATGGCGCTCGCCTCCTGTCAGCGTTTTGTGAGGATCACAGGACCGTTTTCGGTAATAAGGATCTCGTGCTCGAAGTGTGCAGCCCAGCAGCCGTTGTCTGTGACAACCGTCCACTGGTTCGGCATGGTGTGAACACCGTCGCCGTGCATATTGATCATCGGCTCAATGCAGATCGTCATGCCCTCAACGAGGCGCATGCCGTGGCCTGCTCTGCCGTGATTCGGCACTTCCGGATCCTCATGAACCTCCCTGCCGATGCCGTGACCGCAGTAATTCTGGACAATGCCGTAACCGCGCTCGCGGCAGTAAGCCTCGACCGTGTGGGAAACATCGCCCAGCCGCGCTCCGACCTGTGCAGCGTTTATGGCTTCGTAAAGGCTCGCGTTTGTATCCTCGAGCAGCTTCTTTACGTCATCCGCGACCTGCCCGACCGGGAAGGTGAAGCAGGTATCGGAATGAAAGCCCTTGTAAAACGCGCCCAGATCGACGCTGACGATGTCACCCTCCTCGACCCGACGGCTGCCGGGGATCCCGTGGATGACCTCCTCATTCACCGACACACAGGCGCTGCCGGGGAATCCGTAAAGGCCCAGAAAGCTCGGCTTTGCGCCGTGTGAGGTAATCACCTGGTGAACGATTTTATCAATTTCCTTTGTTGTCATGCCGGGGCGGAGCTTTGTCTCGACGACATTGAGCGCTTCCGCAGCGATCTTTGCCGCCTCCAGCATTTTCTGAATGTCAGATGCGCTTTTAATAGATACCATCTTGCGCCTCAGCCTTCAATGCCGAGGGTCTCGAATACGAGTTTTCTGGTATCCGCGACCTCCTCCTGACCTGTGACGGTCACGAGCTTGCCGGTCTTTTCGTAGTAGCCCTTGAGCGGAGCGGTCTTCTCCTCGTAGACGCTGAGTCTCTCGAGAACCGTCTCCGGCGCATCGTCCTTGCGCTGGACGGTCTTGCCGCCGCAGGCATCGCAGACGCCCTCGACAGCAGTGGGCTTATACTCCACATGATAGGAAGCGCCGCAGCCTTCGCAGACACGTCTGCCGGACATTCTGGCGATGATGCGCTCGTTCGGCACATAGATCTCCAGCACCTTGTCGATCTGAACGCCCATTGCATCGAGCGCCTCAGCCTGTGCGACCGTGCGGGGGAAGCCGTCGAGGATAAAGCCGTTTGCGGCATCGGGCTCAGCGATGCGGTCCTTGAGGATGCCGATGACGATCTCGTCAGAGACGAGTGCGCCGCTCTCCATCGCCGCCTTTGCCTTGAGACCCAGCTCCGTGCCGTTCTTCACAGCCTCACGGAGCATATTGCCGGTCGAGATCTGCGGGATCCCGAGCTTCGCGGAGATTGCCTCCGCCTGTGTGCCCTTTCCGGCGCCGGGTGCGCCCAAAAGAATCAGGTTCATACTGCTGGCCTCCTTCTGTAACTGTTGATTCGGATTATCTCAGGAATCCCGGATGATGACGCATCATCAGCTGAGATTCGAGTGTTCTGACCGTTTCGATCGCGACGCTGACAACGATCAGGATCGAGGTACCGCCCATCGACGAGACGTCGATCTTGGTGATATTCAGGAAGATGATCGGGAAGATCGCGACGACACCGAGGAACACTGCACCGACCAGAGAGATCTTGGAGAGGACTCTCTGAATGTAGTCGGAGGTCGGCTTGCCCGGACGGATGCCGGGGATACCGCCGTTCGACTGACGCAGGTTATTTGCCATTTCGACCGGATTGTACGAGATCTGAACATAGAACCAGTTGAACAGGAGAATCAGGACGAAATAGATCGCTGCGTAGGAATAGCTGCGGGTGCTGAAGAAGTTGACGAAGTAGTAGTAGAACTTTTCGCCGCCCGTGGTCTCTTCGGTGATCTGCTTGACCGGCTCCTTGAAGATGGTGAACATCGACGGGAGCGACATGAAGCTCATTGCGAAGATGATGGGCATAACGCCGGACATGCAGACCTTGATCGGAATATGCGTATTCTGACCGCCGTACTGCTTTCTGCCGACGACGCGCTTTGCGTACTGCACCGGGATGCGGCGCTCTGCTTCGTTGAAGAAGACGATCGCAATGACCATTGCAACAAAGATCAGCAGATAAATGACGATCTTGATGAAGTTCTGGTTTGCGCCTTCCTTTGTCTTGATGAGCTCATACATCTGTCCGAGGTCCACCGGGATACGGGCGACGATACCTGCAAAGAGGATCATCGAGACGCCGTTGCCGATGCCCTTTTCATTGATGCGGTTGCCCAGCCAGATGACGAGCGAGGAGCCCGCCATAAAGGAGATAACGATGACGAACATTGCGAACACGCCTGCTGCGCCGGAGGTGTACTTCACCGCACCGGCACTGCCCTTCAGCGTGAGGTAATAAGCCACTGCCATGAAGGCGGACAGACCGAGCGCTACAAACGATGTGATCTGATTGAGCTTCTTTCTGCCGTCCTCGCCCTCCTGCTGGAGACGTTCCAGCGGCGGGAGTGCGTAGGTCAGGAGCTGGATGATAATGCTTGCGTTGATGAACGGTGTGACGCCGAGGGAGAACATGGTCGCCTTGGAAAGCGCGCCGCCCGAGAGGATATTCAGGTACTCAAGGAAGTTACCGTTGCTTGCCTTCTCGCTCATCCACTGGCTGATCACCGTTGTATCGAGGAACGGGACCGTGATTGCGGAACCAAGACGGAAGATGACGATGATGAACAGTGTAAAAAGCATCTTTTTGCGGATCTCTGGGATACCCCAAGCCGTTTTCAGTGTTTTGAACACGATTACATCACCTCAGCCTTCCCGCCTGCTTTCTCGATTTTCTCCTGTGCGGAGGCTGTGATCTTCGCTGCCTGAACGGTCAGCGCGATGCTGAGCTCGCCGTCGCCGAGGACCTTGATACCGCCGTTCTCGATCTTCTTGACAAGACCTGCTGCGATGAGGGTCTCCTCGTTGACAGTTGCGCCTGCGACGAACTTCTCATTGAGGTCGCCGACATTGACGATGGTGTAGCGGACTGCGAAGTGGTTGTTGAAGCCGCGCTTCGGGATGCGTCTTGCAAGGGGCATCTGGCCGCCTTCAAAGCCGATTCTGACGCCGCCGCCGGAACGGGCATTCTGACCCTTGTGGCCCTTGCCTGCGGTCTTGCCGCTGCCGGAGCCGTGGCCTCTGCCGATGCGCTTCACAGGACGGTTGGAATCTGCTGCGGGTGTCAATTCATGAAGCTTCAATTGTTGCACCTCCTTGCTTCAATTATGCTTCCGTCACCTTCACGAGGTGGGAAATTTTCTGGATCTTACCCTGAGTTGCCGCATTATCGGGCTGTACGGTGACATCGCCGATCTTGCGGAGCCCAAGCGAATGAGCGGTTGCGATCTGATCCTGCTTTCTGCCGATCAGGCTCTTTGCGAGCTCTACTTTCTTAGCCATGCGGGCTCACTCCTAACTACTATAATTATTTGCCGAAGATCTCAGCAGTGGACTTGCCGCGCTTTGCAGCAACTGCCTTTGCATCGGTGCACTCGCAGAGACCTGCGATGGTTGCACGGACGACGTTGCAGGGGTTATTGGAACGCTGGCTCTTGGTACGGATATCCTGAATACCAGCCATCTCAATGACCGCACGGACAGGGCCGCCTGCGATCACACCGGTACCGGGAGCTGCCGGCATCATGAGCACTCTGCCCGCGCCGAACTTGCCGATGACCTCATGCGGAATGGTAGTGCCGCGGAGGGTGACCTTGACGAGATTCTTCTTTGCGTCCTCAATACCCTTGCGGATCGCATCCGGCACTTCGCCGGACTTGCCAAGACCGAAGCCGACAGTGCCGTTACCGTCGCCCACGACAACGAGTGCCGAGAACTTCATGATACGGCCGCCCTTGACGGTCTTGCTGACACGGTTGATGGAGACGACACGCTCCATCAGCTCCATGTTGGTTGCATCAATCAGTGCCAATGAAAGTCCCTCCTTTATTTAGAACTGCAGCCCGTTCTCGCGGGCGGCGTCTGCGAGCTCAGAGATTCTGCCGTGATAGAGGTAGCCTCCGCGGTCAAAGACGACCGTGGTGATGCCCTTGTCAGCTGCCTTCTTTGCGATAGCAGCGCCGACTGCACGGGCGCCCTCCTTATTGCCGCCGTTCTCAGCAAAGCCCTTGTCCTGGCTGGACGCTGCTGCGAGGGTCACACCTGCAACATCGTCGATCAGCTGTGCATAGATATGCTTGGTCGAGCGATAGACGCTCAGTCTCGGACGCTGGGCAGTACCGGAGATCTTCGCACGGACTCTTGCGTGTCTCTTGAGGCGGGCTTTGTTGCTGTCAATTTTCTTTACCATAGCAATTCACCTTTCCCTTACTTCTTGCCCTTACCGGCCTTGCCTTCCTTGCGGATGATGTGCTCGCCGTCATAGCGGATACCCTTGCCCTTGTAAGGCTCAGGCGGACGCTTCTCGCGGACTTCTGCCGCGAACTGACCGACCTTCTGCTTGTCGCAGCCGTTCACGATGACAGTGTTCGGGTTCGGCACATCAATGGTAATGCCGTCAATCTCAGGCATGACAACATCGTGCGAATAGCCAAGGTTCATGACGAGCTTCTTGCCGTCCTTCTTGGCACGGTAGCCGACGCCCTCGATGACGAGGGTCTTGCTGAAACCGGTATTCACGCCGAAGATCATGTTTGCGATCAGTGTTCTGGTGAGACCGTGGAGCGCACGGTTCTCCTTGCTGTCGTCGGGACGTGCGACCTTGACGACGCCGTCCTCAACGGTAACCTGCATGGTTGCATTTGCGCGATACTGATTCTCGCCCTTCGGACCCTTCACGGTCACGAGGTTGGTATCGTCAACCGTAACGGTGACGCCGGCAGGAATCGCGATCGGCATTCTTCCGATTCTAGACATTTGCGTTTCCTCCTTTAATTACCAAACGTATGCGAGAACCTCGCCGCCGACATTGAGCTCTCTTGCCTTCTTGTCGGTCATGACGCCCTTGGAAGTCGAAACGATCACGATGCCGAGACCCTTTCTGACCTTCGGCATATCCTCGCAGGAGCTGTAAATACGCAGACCCGGCTTGGAGATGCGGCGGAGGCCGCTGATCACGGGAGTTCTGTTCTCGTCATACTTCAGGGTGATACGGATAATGCCCTGCTTGCCGTCCTCGATGATCTGAAAGCTCTTGACATAGCCCTCATCGGTAAGGATCTGAGTGATCGCCTTCTTCATGTTGGAAGCAGGAACGTCAACAGTGGCGTGCTTTGCGGTATTCGCGTTGCGGATGCGCGTGAGCAGATCCGCAATGGTATCGGAAATTTGCATACCGATGACCTCCTTTTCTCTGAGTTTACCAGCTTGCTTTCTTCACACCGGGGATCTGACCGTCATGCGCAAGCTCACGGAAGCAGATACGGCAGATGCCGAACTTTCTGAGATATGCATGAGGTCTGCCGCAGATCTTGCATCTGTTATATGCTCTCGTAGAGAACTTTGCAGGCTTCTGCTGCTTCAAGATCATAGATTTCTTTGCCATCTTTGCCTCCTATTACTTCGCGAACGGTGCGCCGAGCAGCGTCAGCAGCTCTTTTGCCTCTTCGTCGGTGGCAGCCGTGGTGATGAAGTTGATGTCCATGCCGCGGACCTTGTCGATCTTATCGTACTCGATCTCCGGGAAGATGAGCTGCTCCTTGATGCCGGTGGAGTAGTTGCCCTTGCCGTCGAAGGAGTTGGGATTGATGCCGCGGAAGTCGCGGACGCGCGGGAAAGCGATGTTGAAGAGCTTATCGACGAAGTCCCACATCTTCTCGCCGCGGAGCGTGACCTTGACGCCGATCGGCATGCCCTCGCGGAGCTTGAAGTTCGCAACGGACTTCTTCGCGCGGCAGACGACCGGACGCTGACCGGTGATCAGGGAAAGATCTCCCATGATCGCGTCGATTGCCTTTGCATTCTCCTTTGCCTCGCCGGCGCCGACATTGATGACGACCTTATCGAGACGCGGGATCTGCATGACATTCTTGTAACCGAACTTGCTCATCAGCGCCGGAGCGACGGTGCTGACATAGTAATCTTTCATTCTAGCCATCATCGTTCTCCTTTACTCAAATGTTGCGTTGCACTTCTTGCAGACGCGGACCTTGACCTTCTTGTCGCCCTTCTGCTCAAATGCGTGACCCACTCTGGTGGGCTTGCCGCACTTCGGGCAGATGAGCTGCACCTTGCAGGCGTAGATCGGGGACTCAGCCTTCACGATACCGCCCTGCTGACCGACTCTGGTCGGCTTGACGTGCTTGGTGATCATGTTGATGCCCTCAACGATGACCTTGCCCTCAGACGGGCTGACCTCCAGCACCTTGCCGGTACGGATGGTCTTCTTCTCGGGATCGGTGTACTTGTCAACCGGATCGCCGACCAGCAGGCGAACGGTGTCGCCCTTCTTTACGTGTACCTTGCTCACTGTCAGCACCTCCGATCAAAGAACTTCCGGTGCGAGGGAGAGGATCTTGACATAGTCATGCTCTCTCAGCTCTCTTGCGACCGGTCCGAAAATACGGGTACCGCGCGGGGTCTTATCTTCCTTGATAATGACCGCTGCGTTCTCGTCAAAGCGGATATAGGTGCCGTCATCTCTGCGGATCCCCTTAGCGGAGCGCACGATGACAGCCTTGACGACGTCGCCCTTTTTCACAACGCCGCCGGGTGTTGCTTTCTTAACGGAAGCGACAACGACATCGCCGATGTTTGCATAACGTCTGCGGGTGCCGCCCAGCACGCGGATGCACATAAGCTCCTTTGCGCCGGTGTTGTCTGCAACCTTTAAGTAAGACTGCATTTGGATCACAGCAGGTTCCTCCTATCTGTTACGGCTCTGCGCCGCAGCCCACGGTTTCCGGCCGTGAAGCTCTGCGCGGGCGCAGTGCCATGATTTCAGTTTCAGGCTGAATTACTTCGCCTTTTCGATGATCTCGACCACGCGCCATCTCTTATCCTTGGAGAGCGGTCTGGTCTCCATCACGAGAACGCGGTCGCCGACTCTGCACTCGTTCTTCTCGTCATGTGCCTTCAGCTTGACAGTGCGCTTCACGATCTTCTTGTAGAGCGGATGCTGCACATGGTCAGCGATAGCGACGACAACGGTCTTATCCATCTTGTCGCTGACGACCTTACCTGTGCGGGTCTTTCTCAGGTTTCTTTCGGTTGCTTCACTCACGACTGTGTCCTCCTCTCTTACGCCTCGGTCTCAGCAGCGCGGATGCAAGTCTTGACTCTTGCGATATCCTTCTTGACTGCCTTCAGACGGGCTGTATTCTCAAGCTGGTTTGCTGCGAGCTGGAAGCGGAGGTTGAAGAGCTCCTCCTTGAGGGCGGTGAGCTGGGACTCCATCTCCTCGCGGCTCATCTGACGAATATCGGCTGCTTTCATGCCTCAGCACCTCCATCCTGATCTGCCTTTGCAACGATCTTGCACTTGATCGGCAGCTTGTGCATTGCGAGGCGAAGTGCCTCCTTGAGGTCATCCTGGGAGATCGGCTTATCCTTATCGGCACCGATCTCGAACATCACTCTGCCCGGCTTGACAACGGCAACCCAGTACTCAGGGGAGCCCTTACCGGAACCCATTCGGGTCTCTGCCGGCTTCTCAGTGATCGGCTTGTCGGGGAAGATCTTGATCCAGACCTTACCGCCTCTCTTGATGTGACGGGTCATGGCAACACGGGCAGCCTCGATCTGATTGGAGGTGATCCAGGACGGCTCGAGTGCGACGAGACCGAAATCACCGTAGGTGACGCGGTTGCCGCGGTATGCCTTACCGGTCAGGCGTCCTCTGTGGACGCGGCGATACTTAACTCTCTTTGGAAGCAGCATTTGCTTGACCTCCTTCTCTTCTGGTCTGAGGTGCGCCCTGCGGACGGTCGCCTCTCGGTCTGCGGTCGCCGCTGCGGTCGCCGTTAAAATCGCGGCGCGGTCTGCGGTCACCGCCGTTGCGGTCTTCTCTGCGGCGTCTGTCGTCGCGTCTGTTGCGGTTGTCCTTGCGCTCATAGCGCTCGCGGTTCGCAGCAGCCTTTGCAGCGTCGCCCTTCAGGATCTCGCCCTTGTAGATCCACACCTTGACGCCGATTCTGCCGTAGGTGGTGTTCGCCTCAGCAAAGCCGTAGTCGATGTCAGCGCGGATGGTCTGCAGCGGGATGGTACCCTCATGGTAGCACTCGGAGCGGGCGATTTCAGCGCCGCCGAGTCTGCCGCCGCACTTGATCTTGATGCCCTTCGCGCCGGACTTCATCGTTCTGCCGATGGAGCCCTTCATTGCACGGCGGAAGGAAACACGGTTCTCGAGATCGGAAGCGATCTTCTCAGCGACGAGCTGAGCGGACATATCCATGTTCTTGATCTCGATGATGTTGATGGCAACGGACTTGCCGATGCGCTTCTCAATGTTTGCGCGGAGCTTGTCGATCTCCGTACCGCCTCTGCCGATGATGAGACCCGGCTTTGCGCAGTGGATGTGGATGCGGACCTTCTCCGGAATGCGCTCGATCTCGATGCGTGCGATGCCCGCAGCGTAGAGCGCCTTCTTGATATACTCGCGCAGGTTGTAGTCCTCAACGAGGAGGTCGCCGTACTCCTTCTTGCCGGCGAACCAGCGGGAATCCCAATCCTTGAAGATACCTACGCGGAAGCCATGCGGATTAACTTTCTGTCCCATACGGATTAAACCTCCCTTTCCTTGAGAATGACGGTGATATTGGATGTGCGCTTGTTGATGCGGAATGCTCTGCCCTGTGCACGCGGCTGGATTCTCTTGAGGATCGGGCCGGGGCCGACATATGCAGCTGCAACATAAAGTGCATCCTTGTTCATCGCGTGGTTGTTATCTGCGTTCGCGGCAGCAGACTTGATAAGCTTGCTGACGATCGGAGCCGCAGCCTTCGGGGTCAGATCGAGAATTGCGAGCGCCTTATCGACCGGCTGATTGCGGACGAGGTCAAGCACGATCTGCACCTTTCTGGGGGAGATACGCTCGCCGCGGAGAATTGCCTTTGCCTCCGGCTCGCGCACTGTTTCAGTATTGTTGGCCATGTGAATTCCTCCTTCCGATTACTTCTTGCCGTTGTTCGATGTCTTGGAACCGGCATGGCCCTTGAAGGTTCTGGTCGGGGCAAACTCGCCGAGCTTGTGACCGATCATTTCCTCCGTGACGAAGACCGGAATGTGCTTGCGGCCGTCATGCACAAGGAAGGTATGGCCGACAAACTCCGGGAAAATCGTAGAAGAGCGGCTCCATGTCTTGAGAACCTTCTTCTCGCCGGTCTCATTCATAGCGGCAACGCGCTTATAGAGGGCTTCCTGTACGTAAGGGCCCTTCTTAATGCTTCTGCTCATGGTGTCAGCCTCCTTTCTTATTTACCGTTTCTGCGCTTCACGATGAGCTTATCGGAAGCCTTGTGATGCTTACGGGTCTTATAACCGAGCGCCGGCTTACCCCACGGGGTAACAGGACCCGGACGTCCGATCGGAGACTTACCCTCACCGCCGCCGTGCGGATGGTCATTCGGGTTCATAACAGAACCGCGGACGGTCGGGCGGATGCCCATGTGACGGGTTCTGCCCGCCTTGCCGAGGTGGACGTTCTCATGGTCGATGTTGGAGACCTGACCGATGGTCGCTCTGCCGATGACCGGAACCTTTCTCATCTCGCCGCTGGGCAGGCGGATCAGTGCGTATGCACCCTCCTTGCCCATGAGCTGTGCCTGGTTGCCGGCGGAACGGACGAGCTGACCGCCCTTGCCGGGGTAAAGCTCAATGTTGTGGATGAAGGTACCGACCGGGATGTGGGTGAGGGGCAGTGCGTTGCCCGGCTTGATGTCGCAGTCCTCGCCGCTGCGAACGGTGTCGCCGACGGAGAGACCGTGCGGAGCGAGGATGTAGCGCTTCTCGCCGTCCTCATACTGCACGAGCGCGATGAATGCGCTGCGGTTCGGATCGTACTCCAGGGAAATGACGGTTGCGTTGATGCCGTCCTTGTTGCGCTTGAAGTCAATGATTCTGTACTTCGGGCGCACGCCGCCGCCGTGATGACGGACGGTGATTCTGCCGTAGTTGTTTCTGCCGGACTTCTTCTTGAGCGTCACGCACAGAGACTTCTCAGGGCCGTTCTTGGAGAGACCGGAATAATCGGTCACAGTCATGCCGCGGCGGCCCGGAGTTGTCGGCTTATAGGCTTTGATTGCCATTTGTTTCACTCCTTAAATGCTGTGTTATCGGGAGCATAACTCCCATATTCGCGGCGTTTCGTCACGCCGCTCTTTGCCTGAAAGATCAGAACATGCCGTCGAAGAACTCGATGGTGCCGTTGCGCTTCTTGCCGTTCTTATCGGCGGAAGGCTCCGGGTTGACGGTGACGACTGCCTTCTTCCAGCTCGAGGTGGTGCCGGTGTATCTGCCGACACGCTTCTGTCTGCCGCGCACGTTGACGGTGTTGACCTTGATGACCTCGACATTGAAGAGCTGCTCGACCGCGTCAGCGATCTCGAGCTTGTTTGCGCTCTTTGCGACCTTGAAGGTGTACTTGCCTTCAGGGAGAAGATCGGTGCTCTGCTCGGTGATGACCGGCTTCAGAATGATATCCTGCGGTGCTTTCATTCAGCTCACACCCCCTCTTTCTTCTGGTAGATCTCCTCGATCTTGGTGACGGCACCCTTGCTGAGGATGAACGCATCATGATTGAGGATGTCATAAACATTCAGTGTGTTGACAGCAGCGGTCTTGACGCCCGGGATGTTTGCCGCGCTCTTGTAGACCTTCTTGTCTGCCTCCTGTGTGACGATCAGAGCCTTGCCGCTGACCTTCAGAGCCTCGAGCATCTTGACGATGGTCTTGGTCTTGAACTCTGCGACTGCGAGGTTGTCGATCACGAGCAGGTTCTGGTCGATGACCTTCTGCGAGAATGCAGAGAGCATTGCCAGTCTGCGGAGCTTCTTGTTCAGGGAGTAGCGGTAGCTTCTGGGCTTCGGGCCGAGTGCAACACCGCCGTGATACCACTGCGGCGCACGGATGGAGCCCTGACGCGCATGGCCGGTACCCTTCTGGCGATACGGCTTCTTGCCGCCGCCTCTGACCTCAGTGCGGGTCAGTGTGGACTGTGTGCCCTGACGCTGATTTGCGAGGTAGTTGACCACGCAGGCGTGCATGGCTGCTTCGTTCGGAGTAATCCCGAATACAGCATCACTCAGTTCAGTCTCAGCGACCTGAGCGCCGTCCATATTATAAACCGGAACTTTTGCCATTTTCGTTTTCCTCCTTCCTTATGCCTTCTTCACGCTGTTGCTGATGGTGACGAGGCTGCCCTTCGGGCCCGGAATCGCGCCGCGCACAGCGATCAGATGATTTTCAACATCGACGCTGACGATGCGGAGATTCTGGACTGTGACGGTCTCAGCACCCATATGGCCTGCAAGACCCTTGCCCTTGTAGATACGGGACGGAGAGGAGCAGGCGCCCATCGAACCAGCCTGACGGTGGACAGGACCGGTACCGTGGGTTTCCTTCAGTCTGTGCTGACCGAGGCGCTTGATCGGGCCTGCATAGCCCTTACCCTTGCTGGTGCCCTTGACATCGACGATGTCGCCCTCAGCAAAGATATCCGGCTGGATCGCGTCGCCGACATTGTAAGCGTCGCAGTCCTCGAGGCGGAACTCTCTGAGCACGCGGAGCGCGCCGGTGTTCGCCTTTGCGAAGTGACCCTTCATCGGCTTGTTGACCTTGTCCGCCTTCGCGGTGCCGAAGCCGACCTGGATCGCGTTGTAGCCGTCATTTTCCACAGTCTTCTTCTGAACGACGAAGCAGGGACCTGCCTCGACAACTGTGACCGGAACGACCTTTCCGGCTGCGTCGAAGATCTGCGTCATGCCGATCTTCCTGCCAAGAATGGCTTTCTTCATGTTGGTGTCCTCCTTTGGTTATTGGTTGGTGCGCGTTCCGCGCAGCAACATGACCGACGGCTGAAGAAGTGCCGTCATTGTTCGTGCAGCAATCCGCTGCACATTCTCGCTGCGATGAAATTACTTCATCTCGATGTTGATCTCAACACCTGCGGGAATCTCGAGTCTGGTGAGTGCGTCCATCGTTGCCTTTGCGGGGCGGATGACGTCGATCAGGCGCTTGTGCGTCCGGAGCTCAAACTGCTCACGGCTGTCCTTGTACTTGTGGACTGCGCGGAGGATCGTCACGACCTCCTTGTCAGTCGGGAGCGGGATCGGACCGGAGACCTTCTGTGCGCCGTTGCGCTTTGCGGTCTCGATGATCTTCGCTGCCGCTGCATCCACAGTTGCATGCTCATAGCCCTTGATTCTGATTCTCACTTTTTCGCTGCCTGCCACTTGATAAACCCTCCTAGTAAATTTTTGTTTGCTAAGGGGCTGAAGTGAGCGCATATGTGTTTCGTCCGGCGCTCCGCGGTTTTGCTCTTACAACTCTGCCGCGTGTTTCACAGATTCACATCTATAAAAAATCCCGCTGCAAGGCTCATTCCCTGCATCGGGGCGCTTTTCGAGATCGCGGGGATGCCCCGCCTTTGTACGGAAAAGTGGTGCGACCTTCACAAACCTGCTTTCCTTGCAGCAGAGCCCGTAAGATGGCTCAGCGGCAGCCTTCAGCGAGGTTTCCGCGGTTTCGCAGCTTTTCACACACACAGTGCCTATCTCAATTCGCCCGTCTAGCGGACATGCTCCGCGTCAAATTACCGGCACACAGCCGCAACCTTGACGCCTCAGCGCATATCTTGTGCATCAGCCTTTCAAGTATAACACAAATCGGGCAGGATTGCAAGCATTTTCCCGCATTTCCTGCCCGGTTCCAATTGAGAACTTTAACGATTTTTTGCTTTCAATTTTGTATATTTTGCCTAGTCATCTGTTTTCAGTGATCTTCCAGAGCGTGCAGCCGTGTGCCGGAATCGGATCCGTCACGAGCACAGTGCCGTGCTGATGCTTCCCGCTCCAAAGTTCCGCGGCTGCCAGATCGTCCAATTCCAGCTCATTTGCATCAATGCACAAGCCGTCCGCATCCGTATCGCTCAGATTGAACACGCCAATGTAACAGGTACCGCCCGCATCTGCCGCCAGCCAGACCGCATATTCCGTTCCATTGATCCGGCGTCTGAACACAGGCTTTGTAAAGCGCACAGATGCGTGCATTTTCAGCAGTTCTTCGTTTGTCAGCAGCGTCAGCTCATCCGCAGTCAGCTTTGTCAGGTCGCCGCCGATCATCAGCGGGGAGCGGATCATGCACCAGAGCGTCAGCATCGTCTCCAGCTCAGCCCGGGTGAACTTCGAGCGGTTCTCTTTGCCGTAATCCTGCAAAATCGCGCCGACCGGCAGCATGTCCGCATCGGGATAGCGCCCGGCGCCCGCGTGCATGCACCACTTCTCCGCGAAGCCGAACATCTCATAGAGCGCATCCCACCTGTCCCAGAAGTCATCGCTCATGCGCCACATGTTCGCGGTCTCCTTGTAGAGCTCCGCGTATTCCGGCAGCGATGCGCCCGGCGAAAGCGAAAGCACCATCGGTCTGCTGCACGCTGCAAGACAGTCGCTCAGCAGCCGCAGCTCCGCCGCACATGCGGGCATCTCGCGGGCAATGTCATCGCACTTGATGAAGTCCACGCCCCATTCCGCATAGAGTGCGAATATACTATTATAATATGCGCGTGCGCCGTCCTTCTCCGGGTCAATGCCGTACATATCGGTATTCCATGTGCAGATCGACGCAGTTTTCGCGATCTGCCGCGCAGTCTTGCCGGAGCCGAGCACCGGCAGGTCACGGTGCACCGCCTGCCGCGGAATCCCGCGCATGATGTGAATGCCGAATTTCAGCCCGAGAGAATGCACATAGTCCGCGAGGGGCTTGAATCCCCTGCCGCCCGCCGCCGAGGGAAAGCGGTTCTCCGCGGGCAGCAGCCGCCCGTATGCGTCCATGCAAAGCGGCGCAAATGCGTGATATTCGTGATTCTCCGCCGTTGGCTCGCTCCACTGAATATCGACAACAACATATTCATAGCCGGCCGGTTTCAGATGCGCCGCCATATATTCCGCATTGGCACGCACAGTCGCTTCATCGACCGCCGCGCCGTAACAGTCCCAGCTGTTCCAGCCCATCGGGGCACGCCTCGGATAGATCCGCATGGTTCAGGCTCTCCTCTCGTGTTCCGCTTCCGCGATATAGTGCAGACAGTCGCGCACAGGGTCGCAGCCGCCCGCCTGATACAGCATCCGGCAGCCGACCGCATCCTCGATCTCGCCGATCACATAGCCGCCCTCCGGGTGCCGCAGCAGGTCGATGCCCGCAAAATCGAGCGGAAGCACCCGCTGCACCGCATCTGCCAGCGCACACATGTCAGCATCCGGCTGACAGGGCGCCGCACTGCCGCCGAGCGAGAAATTGCTCCGCAGCCCCGCAGATGTGCGCAGCATTGCGCGGTAGATCTTCCCGCCGAGCATATAGATGCGCACATCCCAGCCAGTGCGCATCGGCTTTTGCAGCAGAAACGGCAGCGGCTTTTCCCGCAGGATGCGTTCCAGCGCATCCGCATCGCCGACCCACTCCACGCCCGCGCCGCCGTGTCCGTCCGTCGGCTTTGCGACAAGCGGCAGCGGCATCTCCGGGTATACGCCGCGCTGCGCGATCAGCTCCGTATCGGCAGTCGGGAGACCGTGTGCCCGCAGAAAGCGGTGTGTCTCCCATTTGTCGTTCGTGACCGCCGTGACACACGCGCTGTTGTAAACGCGGATATGCAGCATCTCCTCGCAGAACGCCGAGATCTCTGCGATCCGGCTGCGGTTGATCACCAGCTCCGGCTGCATTTCCGCGATCTCCGGGAGCGTCGTCTCCTCAGAAATGCAGAGCCGAAGGTCAATCCCCTCCGGCTCTGCGGCTTTGCGTAATTCGTCGATGAACCACCGGTTGCGTGCGGCATCGCCGGCGGTATAGATGAGGAGCCCGCGCAGCGGCTTATGCCTCACCGTTTGCTTCCTTCAACTTGCTGCGGATATGCCACATGATGTTGGTCGCCGGATTGATGCCACAGCAGTCAATCGTGCTCTGGAGCTGCGGGTTCGAGTTGACCTCGCAGACATAGCGCTCGTTTTCTTCCCTGCCCATGAGGATATCGACACCCGCGAAATCAAGGCCGAGTGCATTCGCTGCATCAACAGCGAGCTTTGCCTCATAATCGGTGATGGTGCGTGCCGTTGCCGTGCCGCCTGCACCGATATTGGAGCGGAATTCATCCTTTGTTGCCGCCTGACGCTCCATCGCGCAGATGACCTTGCCGCCGACAACAGTCACACGGAGGTCTCTGCCCTTGCTCTCTGCGATGAACCGCTGGAAGATGCAGTCATGCTCGCCGATATGCGTCAGGATGCGCTCCGCCTCGCGGATGTTGTTCGCAAGATAGACCTGTGCGCCGAAGCTGCCCTTGTTTTCCTTGATGACGAGCGGCCAGCCGAGGATGCGTGCAGCCTCCTCCGCAGTTGCCGGATTGCGTCTGCATCCCGGGAAGCAGGTCGGTGCAGGGATGGTGTCCACCGTCGGGACGCCTGCCTCCGCGAGCTTCAGTGCGGTCTCCGCCTTATCATCGGCAAGCTGGATGGCGCGTGCGCCGTTGAACAGCTTGAGCCCCGAGAGTTCCATCGCACGGGCGAGCAGCACATCCTTGTCCCAGAAGAGGACAAAGCTCGGCTTCGGTTCACGCGCCTCGCTGCCGATCACGGTCGGGCGCTTATCGGAGGTCCACTTGGAAAAGCGCAGACCCGCCTTCTCCGCAGATTCCTCCAGCAGCTTATAGAGCGAATTGAACTTTGCGGGATTGTAGTAGCTGTTGACGATCAGCCAGCCATTGTAAAAATCCATTGCATGTACCTCCTGAAAATACAGAAAAATATCAGATACTATTATTGTACTACAAAACCGTTGAAAAGTCAACCGAAAATGCGGGCGGGAGAGGATTTTTTTCAAACAGCATTTCAGAGGAAGAAGCGCGGTCGGATGCCCCGGGAACCCGCGCGGCAAAACAAAAGCGCAGGCTCCGCTCCGAAGCCCGCGCTTTCGCTCAGTATCTCTTGTCGTATTCGCTCAGGATAAAGTTCAGATCCGGCGACTGCTCCTTGAGATCGCCGTTGATGTAAAGCCCGTACCAGCCGTCAGACTGCTCGTAGACCTCGATCAGACCGTAGCTGACCGTCTTGGATTTCAAAAGCCGCACTTTCATTGCTGTGATCCTCCTTTTTTCATGGGTAAACAGCCGCATGCAGCAGCTCCGCATGCCGGTCTGTCACACTATTATTATAACATATTACCGAATCGAATTTGTTTCAAATGCGTGAAACTTCTGTTTCGGATATGTGAATGCAGCGCTTATGCGATCCCGGCGGTGAATGCCGCTTTGACCGCGTCCGCATTGTCGCAGATGATCAGCACCGCATAGTGTCCCTCTGAGAAGACAACCGCCTTCTCCGCACGCGGCACCTGTGTCGCATCGTATTCACGGTACATGCGCACGCGGGACTCCGCATGCTTTTTGAGCTCTGCCTCCGCTTCGGCAGCGTCCGCTTTGTCCTTCACCGCGATCACGCAGATCTCGTCCGCCTTGCCCGCCAAGGAATACACCAGCAGGTAATGCGCAATTTTGTCATATTCCATATCGCTGACTGACGCAAAGCTCACATCCGCATCGCTGTCTGCATCCGTCACGATCAGCATATCGGGCAATGTGCTGTCCGCCGCCACCATATCCGTGACAAGCTGCTTCATATCGGGATAGGTCACTTCCGCTTCCGATTCCGCGGCGCTGCTGACCGGCGCCGTCTCCGCCGTGCTGCCCGCCTCGCCGCAGCCGCAGAGCATGCAGCCCGCAAGCAGAAGCGCAGCACCTGCGCAATATAATCTGTTTTTTCTCATGCTTCCGCCTCCGTTCCGCGGTCAGTAGATCATCACGCTGCCGAGGTCGCCGAACGCATCGTTCAGCGCTTCGTTCGCCTTCTCCGCTTCCTCATCGCTGATATCATAGGACTGGCCGCCTTCCTGCGTCTCGACATAGAAGTAAACGAACAGCATATCCCTGTGTGTTTCCGGATCCTCAAAAACGCAGTGCGACATCGGCTTGGAGACCGCGTCACTGGAATAAAACGCATCGCCGGAATCGTCGATCGCGCTGAACATATTTTCGATCACGCCGATCTGCGCCTCGCTGAGCTTATTGTCAGCAAACTCGACAACAAGGCTGCCGCCCATTTCATCCATAACAGCGCGCATTGCCGCCGGGATGCCGTACACATCGTCTGCCTTCACACGCGCCATGTATGCGGGATTGTATTCCAGCGAATCAGCCGTCGGGAAGAACTCCTGATCCCAGTCGTGATCGGTCGAGAAGAGTGCGCTTGTGAGATTGAAGTGCGCATAGTTGCCGGAGCCGATGTCGCTGTAAATATCCACAAAATACCAGTGCTCGCCGATCTTCACGCAGTCCCAGGAATGCCCGCGGTAGCGGTCGTGAACGACCTTGCAGTCAATATCCATCATCTGCATGAGCAGGCGGAAGGTGGTCGCAAAGCCGACGCAGACCGCCTGATGGCTGCGGAGCACACCATGCGGATGATCGACCTCTGCGCCCGCCGTGCTGATGACAGTCAGGCTGCCCTGGTCAAAGCTGAGATTTGCGGTCATCCAGTCATAGACCGCCTTTTCCTTTTCGTAGTCGGTCATGCCGTCAGTAATGATCTCACTGAGCAGCTTCGATGCCATGTCATAGGTCTCCCTGTCGGCATCGGAGAGTCCCGAGGGGTCGCCCGCCTTGTAAGCGTCGGAGATTTCCAGCGTCGAGCGGATCTGATACTGCCCGCCGATCGTGACGCCGTCCTCTCTGCTGGCATGCTCCTCGTATTCGCCTTCCTCAAGCTCCTCGTCCTCCGGCACATCCTCCGGATCTTCGATGCCGCCGTCTAGCGCAGAGCTTTCCTCCGTCCCGCTGACCTCTGCCGTCTGCGCACTCTCCTCTGCGGCTGCCGCAGGAACGCCTTTTTTCAGCAGATAGATCGAGCTGCCCGCCGCAAGTCCGAGCGTTGCGATGTTCAGGCTGACCAGCGCGATCAGCAATGCTGTTTTGACCTGTGGTTTCATATATGTCCTCCTTCTGTCAGATGCGGTTATTCTGTTGTACCATTATAACGCCGCGCACGGGAAAAATCAAGCAGCGGCGCCTAAAATTAAGAGAAAATTCATTTATCGCAGGCAAACGCCGAAAAAAAGGGAGACCGATCACGCCGGATCAGTCCCCCCGACTGTTTTGCAGACAGATCAGCCTCTCACAATCAGGAACGCGACCGCCGCAAATGCCGCGATCAGCAGCGCCTTGTTGATCTTGCCGAGAATCCCGCAGGTCTTCGCGATCTCCGGGCGGCGCGTCTGATACATCTCATAGACCTTCCTGCCGTGCCCCGGGATCAGCAGGCTGCGGATCACATCGCCCGCCGTGAGCTTCGCATTGCGGTCGGCAACGACCATCTGCGCATGTGCGACTGCTGCCGGGTTGATCACATAGCCGCAGTGGACGCAGACCACGGCGCCCTCCTCGACCTCCCGGCCGCACCCGCTGCAATAGCAGGCACCCTCCGTGTGATACATATACCGCTGACGGGGCGCTCTCTGCACAGGCTGCTGCACCGGGCGTGCCGCGCTCTCGCCGACCAGCACGCGGTTCAGCACATCGGAGATCGCCCCCAGCAGACCGCGGTTGCGCATCGCCTGCCGCTGCGCCTGCTCATGCCGCACGCGCACCATGCGCTGTGCCCGCTGCAAAGTCTGCACATCGAGCACATAGTTGCAGTGCACGCAGACACTCGCACCCGGCTCGACCTTCGCGCCGCAGTTGCGGCAATAGCGCACAAAGGGCTCGCTGTTGATCGGATGCTCCGCCGCAAAGGGGTCGATGACGCCGCCGTCATCCGTCTGCGGTGCTTCCATGTACTGATATTCACGATCATCCATTCTGTTCTCCTCCTGCGACCGAAGTCTGTTCTGTGTTGCCTTTGCCGTCCGCGGCGGCTCTCTCTGCGGAATCTCTTATAATTTTATTCTGCGCGATAGTAACCGATCACTTCATCCTTGTGTGTGAAGGATGCCATGAGCCTGCGCTGTTCCTGCACATCTATCGGCTGAAGCTCCGATTCGGTGAGCGGCTGCTTCGAGACCCACGCCGCCGTCACATTGCAGTTTCCGTCAATTTCCAGCGCATACCAATAGCCGGTTCTGCGCAGATCGGGGAAATACTGCTCGATATACGCCTCCAGCGAATCCGCTTCAAAGGTATCGCTCGCATGCGCAATATAATACCCCGCAGGCGGCAGCGGAAGCGACTTTTCGCCCATCTCGTCAGCAGCACTGTTTGCCGCATTCACAACAAAGTGCGCTCCGGTGTTGATCGCAGACACCTTGCCATTCGCCACAAACTGATTCATCGCCTCAAACATCATGCACGCCCCCGCAAGGCATAGGAGCAGAAATCCGCCGCACCCAAGCGACCGCGCATGACTGTCGGATGCACGGGAAAGCGCTTCGCCCGCCGTCAGGATCTGTACGGCGTTTTCGCGGCGCCGTCTGTCATAGATCAGAATCACCAGAATGCCGACGGGGAAGCAGATCAGGCAGAGCAGCACCATCATCACGATCTGCCCCGCGTCAAACGGCTTCACCGGCACACTGCCCGGCGCATCCGCGGGGAGCGCATATTGCAGCTCCGGAATCGACGAGACCTGCTTCACAAACTGCTTCTGCTGCACAGAGAGCACAATCACAAAGATCAGCGAGGCCGGCGGCATAAACATTGCGATCATCGAAAAGAGCCCGTAGCCCCATTGCTCCTGCGTGCCCGTCACAAGCACGCCGAGCGTCACCAGCGAGAGCAGAATCGCTGCGGCAAGCCATGTGCGCTGCTTCCAGCGCCGCAGAAGCTCCTCGCATTCCATGCGCTGCGCATCGCTGAGCTTTTGCAGAGCAGCTTTCTCAGGGCTCACGGCTCCTCGCCCCCGTTTTCGGGCGCCGTGTCGGTGTCCGCTTCGGGCGCTGCATCTTTGTCCGCGTCTGCTGCCTCGTCCTCCGCAGAGGGCGCCTCAACCTTTGCCGCGCCTGCATCCGGCTTCGGCTCAAGGAATTCCGGCTCCTCCGTCTCCGCTGCATCCTCCGGCGGCGATGGCTTGTCCGCCCGCTGCAATTCATTGGTCATATAGTGCTTCGTTTCTCCGGGGAGCCCCTTCTTTTTCAGACGGGCTGCAAACACATCGGAGAGGAAGGTATAAAGCGCCGCAAAGAGCGGGATAAACGCGACCATGCCGATGAATCCGAAGAGTCCGCCGCCGACCGAGATCGCGAAGAGCACCCAGAACATCGGAAGGCCCAGCGTGTCGCCGAGGATCTTCGGTCCGAGGATATTGCCGTCAAACTGCTGCAGCGCAAAAATGAAGATCGCGAACGGAATCGCCTTGCGCGGCTCGGAGAGCAGGATCAGCAGTCCGCTCGGCACCGCGCCGATGATCGGGCCGAAAAACGGGATGATATTCGTCACGCCGACAAAGATCGAAATGAGCGCCGCATAGGGCATGCCGAGGATCGTCATGCCGATAAAGCAGAGCAGGCCCATGATGAAGGAGTCGATGGTCTTGCCGGAGAGGAAGTGCATGAAAGTATAGCTGACATGCGAGCCGGCATTCAGGAAGGTGTGGACATGCTCCTCCGGCAGCAGCGCATAGAGCACCTTGCGTGCCTGCGCGAGATAGCGTTCCTTCTGCGAGAGCAGATAGATCGCCAGCACCACGCCGAGCAGGAAATCGAGCACGGCACTGACGACCGACACGGCGCCGCTGGTCAGGGTCGTGATCAAGTTTGCGCCGCCGCCCGCAAGACTGTCGAGCTTCGGCTGGAACTGCGTCGCGAAGTTGTTGATGGAATCTGTCGCGGAGACCCAGAAGGAATTGAGCGATTCATAGAGCTGCGGCTGCGTCTCCTCAAGGATGCCGAGCCTCGTCTCGAACCAGTTGCTGATGCTTGCGAGATATTCCGGCAGATTGGTAAAGAGGTTCTTGATGCTGGAATAGAGCTCCGGCAGGATCGTTGCGATCAGGCCGACGAGCGCAAACACGAGGATCAGCACCGTGCCCGTCACGGAGAGCACGCGCGCGAGCTTCGGGTGCGGCGATTTGCGGTCGGTGAGCTTCTTGAATTTCTTTTCGAGCCACTCCTGCAGCGGGTTCAGCAGATAGGCGAGCACCAGGCCCCAGATGACCGGCGCAAACACGGATATCAGCTTTTGCAGAACACCGAGCAGATCGGTGAAGCGCCAGACCGCGATCGCAATCAGCATACAGATTGTAAAGACAAGGATTGCCGTCCTTGCTGTGGCGCGGTGTTTTTCGTCAATGCGTACTCTCATGGGTACACATGCCCCCTCTCATGTCACAGTCATATCAGGATACTCTCTTTTATTATACATGAAAACCGCAAAAAAAGAAAGTCTTTTCATAAAAATTTAATCTGCACTTTGAAATTGCGGCGAACATACGTTTATAATTGAAATATCCGGCAGGAAGAACGCAATATTTCGGCAGTTTCACATGATGAAATTTCCGTTTCAGCCATTGCATTTTCCGGCATTATATGATATAATAGATGTGTGTTGCCAAACGGCAGACACGAGAAATCAGAGATCCGCTCTTTTTGACAGAAGCAAAGGAGTTTTCCGTACCCATGCAAAGCATGACCGAACTGAAACAGGCGGCGCTGACACGGCTGCTCACACAGAAGGGGCTCAATCCCCCGCAGCAGGAAGCCGTGCGCACCGTGAAGGGACCCGTGAGCGTGCTGGCGGGCGCAGGCAGCGGCAAGACCACTGCCATCGTCAACCGCATCGCGTTCATGATCCGATTCGGCGACGCCTATTACGGCGAAACGCCGTCCCTGCCGCCCGACGCAGAAAGCCGGCTCCGCGCCGTCGCAGAGGGCACCGAGCCCCCCGACGAGCTCCGTCTCGCCGAGCTGCTCGGCTTCGCGCCCATCGAGGGCTGGCGCATCCTCGCCATCACCTTCACCAACAAGGCAGCCGCAGAGCTCAAAACGCGCCTTGCCGCCATGCTCGGCGACGACGCCTCCGAGATCTGGGCGGCAACCTTCCACAGCGCATGCGTGCGCATCCTGCGGCAGCATATCGACCGCCTCGGCTATGACAAGGGCTTTACAATCTACGACGCGGACGATGCGCTGAAAACCGTCACCGCCGTAATCTCCGAGCTCTCCGGGCAGGACAGGACACGCGGCGTGCCGCTTGAAAAGGCATTCCCGCCGAAAATCGTCATCCGTGAAATCGGCAGGGCGAAGGACCGCCTCCGCACACCTGAGGATCTGCTCGCGGACGCCGAGGGCGACTACCGTTTGCAGAAGACCGCACAGATTTACGCCGCCTATCAGAAGCGGCTCCGCGAATCGAATGCCCTTGATTTCGACGACATCATCATGCTGACGGTGCAGCTCTTCAAAGAGTGCCCCGATGTGCTGCAAAAGTATCAGAACCGCTGCCGCTATCTGCTCGTGGACGAGTATCAGGACACGAACCCTGCGCAGTATGAGCTGATCCGTCTGCTTTCCGAAACGCATCACAATCTCTGCGTCGTCGGCGACGATGACCAGAGCATCTATAAATTCCGCGGCGCAACGATCGAGAATATCCTCTCCTTCGATGCGCAGTTTCCCGAGGCAAAGGTCATCCGGCTGGAGCAGAATTACCGCTCGACCGGCAGGATCCTTTCCGCCGCGAACTCCGTCATCCGCCACAACGAGCAGCGCAAGGACAAGACGCTCTGGACGGCTGCCGGCGACGGCGACAAGGTTCAGTGGGTGCGCGTGCAGGATCAGAATGACGAAGCGCGCTTTGTCACGGACACCGTGCTGGAGGGCATCCGGAAGGGCGGCAATTACCGCGACTTCGCCGTACTCTACCGCACACATGCGCTCTCGAATACGCTGGAGCGGCATCTCGCGCAGGCGGGCATTCCCTACCGCATCTACGGCGGGCTCCGCTTCTTCGACCGCAAGGAGATCAAGGATATCGTTGCCTATCTCTGCGTGATCAACAATCCCTTTGATATTCTCCGCTTTTCGCGCATCATCAATGAGCCGAAGCGCAAGATCGGCGCCGCGACCGTGCAGCATATCACGGATATTGCGCTCGACCTCGGCATCTCGCCGCTCGAGGTGCTGAAAACCTGCGGGGAATTCCCCGTGCTCGCAAGAAGCGCTGCCGCACTGACAGCAGCCTCCGAGATGTTCGATGAGCTCCGCGAGGGCGCCGACACGCTCCCGCTCGACGAGCTCTATGATCTCGTGCTCCGCCGCACCGGCTACCTCAACATGCTGGCCGCCGAGGGCGAGGAAGGCGAGGGACGCCTTGAGAACATCCGCGAGCTGAAAACCAGCGTACTTTCCTATATCTCCGCCGCCGAAAACGAGGGCGAGGATCCGACGCTTGAGGGCTTCCTGGAGGAGATCTCGCTCTACACCGATCAGGACAGAGCCGATGAATCCGCCGACGCGATGACGCTGATGACGATTCATGCGGCAAAGGGTCTCGAATTTGAGAAGGTCTTTCTGATCGGCATGGAGGACGGCATCTTCCCAGGGCGCCGCAGCATGGATTCCCCCGAGGAGATCGAGGAGGAGCGCCGCCTTGCCTATGTCGCGATCACCCGCGCAAAGCGCGAGCTTTACATCACGACGACCGCCTGGCGCATGCTCTACGGCGCAACCAACTCCAACGGCGCCTCCCGCTTCTTAAAGGAGATGGATCCCGACGCCGTCGAAAAACAGGATCGCACCGCCGTCCGCCGTCCAGCGGCAGGCTCCGGCAGCAGCTTCACGGCAGCAGCGCCGCGCACAGCTTCCGCCGCAGAGTCCCCCGCAGCAGTCGATTTTGCCCCCGGAGACCGTGTGAAGCACAGCACCTTCGGCGAGGGCACTGTCTTAAGCTCCGTCAGCATGGCGGGCGATGCAATGCTGGAAATTGCCTTTGACAAATCCGGCACCAAGAAAATCATGGCGAAATACGCCAGAATCCGAAAGGTAACAACATGAGTACGACTACGATCAATCAGCCGGCAAAGACCGGCGGCGCAAAGACGCAGGGCAATCAGCCCATCACGATCGCGCTGATCCGCGAAAAGCTCACCACGAGCCCCGGAAAGTACATCCTCTTCGGCGTGCAGTTTCTGCTCTCGCTCTTTACGGTGTTCTATCTGCGCGGCATCATCCTGTTTGCCTATAACAGCATCTTCTACCGGCTCGAAATCCCGGAGCTGACGGCAAAGAGCTACTGCTTCTCTGTCTCCGTCACCTGCTTTGAGTATGCACTGCTGATGCTGTTCACCCGAAGGCAGATTGTCACGCGGCTGGTCATCCTCTGTGCGATGCCGTTCTACTTCCCGATCTTCCTCTTCAATTATCAGCGGCTCGAGCTGGTCATCCCGCTCGGCATCCTGATCGTCGTGACCTATATTGCAAGCGGCACGAGCGAGGGCCCGAAAACGATCCTCGGCGCCGTGTTCCTGATGTTCTATATCATCGGTGCCGTCGTATTCTTCGTTGTGCAGAGCATCCTGACGCCGACTGTGTCCGACACGGTCATCAAGCGCGATGTCTCCCCGCTCGGCAATTACCGCTATGAGGTCGTGCAGGAGATCGACCGCGCAGACGGCAACACCTATATTGCGATCGAGCCGAACGATGCCGACATCAAATACGAGCGCTCGGTCTGGCATGTCAAGGGCTTCAAGCAGACAATCTATCATGCACGCCCGCTCGACACCTGCACCTATGAATGGAGCACACAGGAACGCAGCCTGATCACCCAGACGCTGCTCGCGATCAATCCCGACACAACCTTCACGCTGAATGCCGACCAGATGCGCATTCTCGGGCTCGATGCAGGCTTCACCAAGGAATACGAAGCCGATGACCTCACCCGCATGCAGCTCCGCAAGCTCGGCTATCAGCTCAAGGGCGACAAGATCATTCAGCTTCTCGAAAAGGTGCTCCGCGATGATCTCATTGAGATCGACAAGGACCGCATCCTCCGCTTCAACTTCGACCAGATGGTCTCGCTCGGGCTCAATCCGACCTATGATATGAAGCTCGCAGACCTCACCGACGAGGATCTCGAAAAGCTCGGCGTGCCCGAGGAGACGGAGATCCTGCGCATGAACGGCAAGGTCGTTTTCCGGCAGTATATCGCTGTGCTGGAGGACACCTTCGATGCCTCGAACCGCGAGCTGACTGCGCTGGTGCAGAGCAATGAGCTCCCCGAGGTCGATCCGGCGGGCGTGGATCTCGAGGAGATCCGCAGAAAGCGTGAGGAGGCTGCCAAGGCGACCGAAACCACGACCACCGCGACGGAAACCACAACCGAAAATACCGATACGACTGACATCACCGGCGGCGACACCACCGAGACCACTGCTGCCGCTGCGCAGTAATCCCCCACCGTGCATCCGGCGCAGACTGTGCGCCTGCAAATAAAAATAACCGGAGCGGCAAGACTCCGGCAAGGAGGTTACCATCATGAGCGAATTTTTCCCGACAATCGGCAAGATCCCCTATGAGGGCAAGGATTCCAAGACCCCGCTGGCATTCAAGTATTACAATCCCGATGAGATCATCGACGGCAAGCCCATGCGCGAGCACCTGAAGTTTGCGCTGAGCTGGTGGCACACGATGGGCGGCGACGGCACCGATATGTTCGGCGTCGGCACTGCGGACAAGACCTGGGGCGAGTCGGCTCCCGAAGCGCGTGCAAAGGCAAAGGTCGATGCCGCGTTCGAGATCATGACAAAGCTCTCCATCGACTACTTCTGCTTCCATGACCGCGACCTCTCGCCGGAATACGGCACGCTCGCAGAGACCAACGCAAAGCTCGACGAGATCGTGGACTACATCGCAGAGAAGATGAAGGCGGATCCCTCGAAGAAGCTGCTCTGGGGCACCGCAAAGGCGTTCGATCACCCGCGCTACATGCACGGTGCAGGCACCTCCCCCTCCGCAGATGTCTTTGCCTATGCAGCCGCACAGATCAAGAAGGCGATCGACGCAACCATCAAGCTCGGCGGCAAGGGCTATGTCTTCTGGGGCGGCAGAGAGGGCTATGAGACCCTGCTGAACACCAACTACGCACTCGAGCAGGACAACATGGCAAGACTGCTCAAAATGGCAGTTGCCTACGCACGCTCGAAGGGCTATGACGGCGACTTCTACATCGAGCCGAAGCCGAAGGAGCCGACCAAGCATCAGTATGACTTCGACACCGCGACCGTGCTCGGCTTCCTTCAGAAGTACGGCCTCTGGGACGATTTCTTCATGAACATCGAGGCAAACCACGCAACCCTCGCACAGCACACCTTCCAGCATGAGCTCAGAGTCGCACGCGAAAACGGCAAGTTCGGCTCCATCGACGCGAACCAGGGCGATGCGCTGCTCGGATGGGACACCGACCAGTTCCCGACCAACATCTATGATGCGACCCTCTGCATGTATGAGGTCATCAAGGCGGGCGGCTTCACGAACGGCGGCCTGAACTTCGACGCAAAGGCACGCCGCGGCTCCTTCACCCCGGAGGATATCTTCCTCAGCTACATCGCCGGTATGGATACCTTCGCACTCGGCTTCAAGGCTGCGCGTGCGCTCATCGCAGACGGCAGACTCGATCAGTTCGTCGCAGACCGCTACAAGAGCTGGACGACCGGCATCGGCAAGGATATCATCGACGGCAAGGCAGACTTTGAGTCCCTCGAGAAGTATGCGCTCGAGAAGGGCGAGGTCACCGATTCGCTCACGAGCGGCAGACAGGAAATGCTCGAGGCGATCATCAACAACGTGCTTTTTACACTGTAAGATTATGATGCGGATGCAGGCGGAGAGCGATCTCCGTCTGCATGTCGCGGTTTTTTGAGATCTACGCGGGAGGCGCTGTATGTCTGAGGAAAGGGAAATCATCCGCGAGGCGCAGCGGCAGATCCGCGAACAGCTCCGCGCAGAATCGAAACTGCGTGCGCGGCAGTATACACCGCAGCAGATCCGCGCCGTGCGCCGGCTGTTTCTCTTTACGGTGCTCTTTGCGCTCGTCTTCGCGGCCGTGGAATTCGGGCAGTATCTCCCGTTTTATCCGAAGGGCGCCTATCTGAAGCAGCAGTGCACAATCGTCTCGATTGAGCCGCGCAGCGTGTCCCGTTCGTATGATAATGTCGGCATCTGGCAGGCAGCGGACGGCACACAGTACAGACTCACCGAGAGCCGGCAGGATTATGTCGGCAGAACCGAAATGCTGTATACATTCCGCAGCGATGCGATCCGCATGCAGTATGAGATCCCGCGTGCATGGTTTCTCTGGTGCCTGACAATCCTTGTAATCCTCACGCTGTTTGCACTGGAGCTATGGTGGTATATCAAATATAAACAGAACCGCAGCCTGACAGAAGGTGCGGCGAAAGGGGTAGAACCATGACCTATTATCTCGGCGTGGATATCGGTACCAGCGGCACGAAGACCGTGCTGTTTGATGTGCAGGGTACCGCAATCGCTTCTGAAACCGAAGAATATCCGCTCTATCAGCCGCAGAACGGCTACGCAGAGCAGGAGCCCGCAGACTGGGCAAATGCTGTGCTGCACACCATCGCGGCGGTGATGAAAAAGAGCGGTGTCGATAAAAATGATGTGAAGGGCATCGGTCTCTCCGGGCAAATGCACGGACTTGTGATGCTCGACGGGGAAAACAATGTCATCCGGCGCTCAATCATCTGGTGCGACCAGAGAACCGCGAAGGAATGCGAAGAGATCACGGAGAAGGTGGGCGCAGAGCGTCTCATCGAGATCACCGCGAACCCGGCACTCACAGGCTTCACGGCTTCCAAGATCCTCTGGGTGCGGAATCACGAGCCGGAAAATTACGCAAAATGTGCACATATCCTGCTGCCGAAGGACTATATCCGCTTCATCCTCACCGGCGAATACGCCACCGAGGTCTCGGATGCGTCCGGCATGCAGCTTCTCGATATCCCGAACCGCTGCTGGTCGGATGAAGTGCTCCGGAAGCTCGGCATCGACAAGGCGCTGCTCGGCAAGGTCTATGAGTCGCCGGAGATCACCGGCACGCTCACCGCAGAAGCCGCCGCAAAGACGGGTCTCTGCGCAGGCACGCCGGTTGTCGGCGGTGCGGGCGACAATGCTGCCGCTGCGATCGGAACGGGCGTTGCCGAGGACGGCAGGGCATTCACGACCATCGGCACCAGCGGCGTGGTCTTCGCGCACAGCTCGCAGATCTCCATTGATCCGAAGGGCAGAGTGCATACCTTCTGCTGTGCCGTGCCCGGCTGCTGGCATGTGATGGGCGTCACGCAGGGCGCGGGGCTCTCGCTCAAGTGGTTCCGCGATCAGTTCTGTGATGCCGAAAAGCAGACCGCAAAGGGCATGGGCGTCGATGAATACTATTTAATGGACAAGGAAGCTGAGCAGTCGCCGATCGGCGCAAACCGCCTGCTCTATCTCCCCTATCTCATGGGCGAGCGCACCCCGCATCTCGATGCGAACGCACGCGGCGTCTTCTTCGGGCTCTCTGCGATGCACGAGAAGCGCGACCTGCTCAGAGCCGTCATGGAGGGCGTCACCTACTCCCTGCGCGACTGCCTGGAGGTCTTCCGCGAAATGAAAATTGATGTGGACAGCATGATGGCATGCGGCGGCGGCGGCTCCTCTCCGCTCTGGAGACAGATGCTCGCCGACCTCTTCGGCTGCACGATCGGCACGACAAAATCGAAGGAGGGTCCGGCGCTGGGCGTCGCCATCCTCGCGATGGTCGGCACAGGTGCATATGCCTCTGTCCCGGAAGCCTGCCGCGCAATCGTCGGCACCGACAAGACCTGCGCGCCGAACGCCGACGCAATGCCGGTCTATGAGCAATACTATCAGCTTTACCGCAAGATCTATCCGCAGCTGAAAACACAGTTCGCGGAGCTGGCGGCGCTGTGATGCGGCGCGACATCATCACCCTCACGGACGAAACGGGCGCACCCGTGCGCTTTGAGCTGCTCGATGTGATTGAGCACCAGAGCGCCGATTACGCCGTGCTGCTCCCCGCCGATGAGGATGCCGATTCCTATATTCTCCTGCGCGCCGATGCAGATCCTGCAAATCCGGACGACTACATCTTCGAGGGCGGTGTACCGCAGAAAACCGTGGACGCTGTCTTCGCGAAATTTCAGAAGCGGCACCCGGAGCTCTTTGAGGGATGACAATGGAAACCAATACAGCTGCGCCGAAGTATAAGATCTTCAACCGCGACGCCTGCAAGTATCTGGCGATCTTCTTCATGTTCTGGGGACATCTTGCGTGGATCGGCTCTATGCGGCAAGGCAATGCCTTCGACACGACCGCGATGCCGGTCTGGCAGCAGGTGTTCATTCATCTCTCGCTTTTCTGCCCGCCGGTGATGTTTTTCTTCATCGCGGACGGATACAAATACACCCGCGACCGCAAAAAATACGCGCTGCGTCTGGGGCTTTTTGCGCTGATCACGCAGCCGTTTCACTGGCTCATCTTTCAGCCGCAGCAGGGCTGGTGGACATCGAGCGTCATGGTCGATCTGTTCTTCGGTCTGCTCGTGCTCTGTGCATGGGAAACCGAATGGCCGAAGCCGAAGCGCATTGCGGCGGTCATCGGTCTGCTCCTGCTCAATGTCGCGTGCAATTCTCCGTGGGAGCTCGGCGGACCGCTGTTCATCCTGTTTCTGCATGTCTATCGTGACCGCCCGAAGCCGCGATTCATCGCATATCTCACGCTGACACTATTATATAAGGTGCTCGAATGCTTCTGGCTCAGCCCGAACGCCTCGCGTCCGGCGCTGCAATATGTCGGCGTGGCGATTGAATTTCTCGCGGCTATGGCAGCTTACGCCTGCATGACCGTGTTCTACAACGGCAAAAAGGGCAGACATCCGGCCTTTGCCAAGTGGTTTTTCTATGCGTTTTATCCCGCACATTATCTGCTCATCTTTCTGATCGAGCGGTTCACCCGATAACAATGGAGGCATATCATGCGTGAAGCAACAGTCACCCGCAACACAAAGGAAACAAAGATCACCGTCACCGTGCGGCTCGACGGCAAAGGCGAGAATGACATCTCGACCGGCATCGGCTTCTTTGACCACATGCTCACCGCGCTCTCGAAGCACAGCGGCATCAGCATGGTGATCAAGGCAGACGGCGACCTGCATGTGGACGGTCACCACACCGTCGAGGATACCGGCATTGTGCTCGGGCAGGCGCTCATGCAGGCGCTCGGCGACAAATCCGGCATCGCGCGCTACGGCAGCGCCTATATCCCGATGGACGAGGCGCTCTCCTTCTGCTCGCTTGACCTCTCGAACCGCCCGTTCCTTGTGTTCCGCGGCGAGTTTACGAATCAGATGATCGGCAGCTATGACGCCTGCCTCACGGAGGAATTCTTCCGTGCGGTCGCCGTCAATGCCGGCATCACGCTGCATCTTGATATGTGTTACGGCAAAAACGATCACCACAAATGCGAAGCACTCTTCAAGGCATTCGCCCACGCGCTGAAGGCGGCCGTGCAGGAAAATGCCGACGGCACCGTGCTTTCGACGAAAGGAGCCCTCTGATATGATCGCTGTCATTGATTACGGCGCGGGCAATCTGTTCTCTGTCTGCAATGCGCTCACCTATCTCGGGATTGCGCATGAGGTCACCAAGGATGCCGCGGTGATCGACCGCGCAGATGCGGTCATCCTGCCGGGCGTCGGCGCCTTCCCTGCGGCAATGGAAGCCCTCACCGCGACCGGGCTCACGGATACTATTAAAAATAACGCGGCGAAAAAGCCGCTGCTCGGCATCTGCCTCGGGATGCAGATGCTCTTTGACCGCTCCGACGAAATGGGCGACTGTGCGGGGCTCTCGCTGATTCCCGGTGAGGTGCACCGCATCCCCTCTAAGCGCGTCATCATCCCGCATATGGGCTGGAATGAGCTGGTCGTCACGCAGGAGAGCCCGCTGCTCTCCGGCATCGAGCGCCCGATCTACACCTATTTTGTCCACTCCTATCAGGCGTTCTGCGATGACCGCAATCTCATTGCATACTGCGACTATGACGGCAAAGTGCCTGCGCTCGTGACGGACGGAAAGTTCGTCTTCGGCGCGCAGTTTCACCCCGAGAAATCCGGCGAGAAGGGGCTCCTGATGCTCCGCCGCTTTGAGGAGATGGCAAAATGATCATTTTTCCTGCAATCGACATCATCGGCGGACAGTGCGTGCGGCTCGTGAAGGGCGACTACGCAACGGCATCGAAGGTTGCCGAGGATCCGCTTGAGACCGCCAAGAAATTTGAAGCCGCCGGCGCCGAGTGGATCCACATGGTCGATCTCGACGGCGCAAAGGCAGGCTATCCGGTCAATACGGAAATTTACCGCAATATCGCGCAGAATACGAAGCTCAGGGTCGAGGTCGGCGGCGGCATCCGCACGCTGGAGACCATCGGGGCGTATCTTGATCTCGGCATCGCCCGCGTGATCCTCGGTTCGGTCGCGCTCAAGAACCCGCAGCTTGTCGCGGACGCCGTGGCGAAATTCGGCAGCGACCGCATCGTGGTCGGGATCGACGCGAAGCATGAGATGGTCGCGACAGAGGGCTGGCTTGAGACGAGCGAAGTGCATTACATTGACCTTGCGCTCGAAATGATCAAGGTCGGCGTCACGACCTTCATCTTCACCGATATTTCAAGGGACGGCACGCTCTCCGGCGTCAATGCAGAGCAGCTCCGCAGGCTCGCTGAGGCGACCGCACCCTACGGCAGCAGGATTGTCGCGTCCGGCGGCGTCCACACGATTGATGATATTGTCATCTGCCGCGATCTCGGGCTCTACGGCACCATCGCGGGCAAGTCGCTCTATCAGGGCACGCTCGATCTCCGCGAGGCGATCGAAACGGCTGAGACCGTGAAGCTCCGCCCGATGACGATGGATGATTACGATGCCGCCTATGCGATGTGGGTCGCCTGCGGCAACGGGCTCAACAATGTGGACGATTCCCGCGAGGGCATTGCGCGCTATCTTGCCCGCAATCCCGATACATCCTTTGTCGCGGAGGAAAACGGTGTCCTCGCAGGCGTCATTCTCTGCGGGCATGACGGCAGACGCGGCATCATCCAGCACACGGCGGTGCTGCCGGAATTCCGCAGACGCGGCATCGGCAGACGGCTTGTGCAGAAGGCGCTCGATGCGCTGAAGGCACAGGGCATCACGAAGGTCTTTCTGGTCGCGTTCAGGAAAAACGAGGGCGGCAACGCCTTCTGGGAGGCAGAGGGCTTCCGCCTGCGGGAGGATCTCAACTACCGTGACCGTGCGCTCACCGAGCTGATCCGCTTTGACCCGGATTATGTAAAATAAGAGAGAAACAAACAAGGTGTAACAATGGGCATGCTCAATCTGAACAACAAAGAGGAGGATGCTTTATGACAAAAAAACGAATCACCTGTATATGCGCAGCACTCGCTGCCTGTGCCCTGCTGACATCCTGCGGCATGACCGCAGACGATCTCATGAGCGGGATCTCCGCTGCAAAGACAGACGGCAGATCTTCCGATGACCGCTTCTGCACAGCCGAAACAGACTTTGCGCTCGCGCTGCTGCGCGGTGAAACAGCCGCACAGCCGCAGCAGAATGTCGTGCTTGCGCCCTATTCGCTCTCGCAGACGCTTGCGATGTCGGCAAACGGCGCAAAGGGTGACACCCTTGCCGAAACCGAACAGCTTTTCGGCGGGCTGACGGCTGAGGAGCTGAACAGCTATTTCTCGGGCAATCCGGTCCCCGCTGTGAAGAAAAGCAGCGCACGCCTGCTCTCTGCCAATTCGATCTGGTTCCGCGATCAGGCGTCGCTCGATGTGAAACCGGCGTTTCTGCAAACCAACGCCGACTGCTACGGCGCGGATATTTTCAAGGCGGCATTCGATGACAGCACCGTCGCCGATATGAACGCATGGATCTCAGAGAGCACAGACGGCGCTGTCAAAAACGCCGTGCAGTCTCTTGATCCGACAACAGAGCTCAGCCTGCTCAATGCGCTCAGCTTTGCGTCGGAATGGGCAGAGAAATACGAGGAATCATCCATTTCCCCGGACGGCATCTTCTGCACGGAATCCGGCGAACAGCAGGCAGCCGTATACATGTATTCCGATGAAGCCGTGTTCCTCCGGTCGGAGGATGCGGTCGGCTTCACAAAGCCCTATCGCGAGCTCGGCGGGCATGTCTATGAATTCTGCGCCGTGCTCCCGAACGAGGGCATCTCCCTCGGCGACTATCTGTGCACAGTCACCGCAGAGACCTTCCCGCAGCCTGCTCCGGATGCCTGCACCCGTGCGGGTCTGCCGAAATTCGGCTTTTCCGCAGACCGCACGCTCAATGACACGCTGAAAGGCATGGGGCTCTCTGCCGGTTTTTCGGGCGACACCGCCGATTATACCGATATGGCGACAACAGATGACGGAAACATCTATCTTAGCAGTGTGCGCCAGATCGTGCGCGTCGATGTGGATGATGAGGGCACCAAGGCAGAGGACATTACGATTCAGGATCATGCTGTTTCGTCTGCGGACCCGAGACCTGAGGGGCAGCAGAATGTCACACTCTCCCGCCCGTTCCTGTTTCTGATCCGCGATGCCGACACAAAGCTCCCGCTCTTTGCGGGCGCGGTCTATTCCCTGAATGAAAACGCTGCAAACTGATGCAGCAGCAAACAAAGGAGTCTCAATATGCTTGCAAAACGCATTGTGCCCTGTCTCGATGTGAGACACGGCAAGGTCGTCAAGGGCGTCAATTTCGAGGGCGTCAGAGATGTCGGCGACCCGGTCGCCTGCGCCGCGGAATACAACCGGCAGGGCGCAGACGAGATCGTCTTCTATGACATTGTTGCCTCGCACGAGGGGCGCGGCACCTTCCTTGATGTTGTGCGCGATACCGCAAAGCAGGTGTTCGTCCCGCTGACGGTCGGCGGCGGCATCTCGACTGTCGAAGACATGCGCGAGACGCTCCGTGCGGGTGCAGACAAGATCAGCATCAACTCAGCGGCGGTCAGGAATCCGCAGCTCATCTCAGACGGCGCGGAGATCTTCGGCTCGCAGTGCATCGTCGTCGGCATTGATGCCAAGCGCGACGGCAAGGGCGGCTACACGGTCTACGCGAACGGCGGCAGAATCGACATGCATGTGGATCTGCTGAAATGGGTCGAGGAGATCGAGCGGCGCGGCGCCGGCGAGATCTGCCTGAATTCCATCGACACGGACGGCGTGCGCGGCGGCTTCGACCTCGAAATGCTGAAGGCGGTCTGTGCGCGTGTGCGCATCCCGGTGATCGCTTCGGGCGGCGCGGGGAAGCTGAGCGACTTCGCGACCGTTTTTCAGGAGACCGAGGCGACTGCTGCACTCGCGGCATCGCTCTTCCACTTCGGTGAGCTGACAATCCCCGAGGTCAAGGCGGACTGCCGTGCAAAAGGCATTGCGATGAGGTAACAGCATGATAAAAGCACTGCGAAAGCTCTTCGGCGGCATTCGCATGACATGGCCGCGGGTGATCGGCTTTGCGGTGATCACCGCGGTCTATACAGCAGTGATGCTCCTGCTTCCGTGTACGGAAAATACTTCTTTCCGCGACATCGGCGGAGATGTTCCCTGCTGGATCCTCTTTGCCGTAATCATCATTGCAAACTGCCCGACGGCGAAGGAATCCGCCTGCAAAACCTTTGTGTTCTTTCTGATCAGCCAGCCCCTGGTTTACCTGTTTCAGGTGCCGTTCAGCGAGCTCGGATGGTCGCTGTTCCGCTATTATCCGCCCTGGTTTCTAATCACGCTGCTGACATTTCCGGGCGCATGGCTCGGCTGGCACACCCGAAAAAAAGGAATCCTCTCCGGCGTAATCCTCTCACCGATGCTGATTCTGCTTGCCTTCTGCGGTTATACCTATCTGCAAATCACATGGCACGCTTTTCCGCATAAATTACTGTCCGGCATATTCTGCTTTGCAGCGATCATCCTGCTCCTTGCGGGCATTCTCACGGAAAACAGGCAGCGGATCACAGCCGTTTTGCTGACGGCTCTGGTTACCGCTGCGCTTGTGTGGGTCACAGAGCAGAAATCACACAGCTCCTTCCGCTGTCCGCTGCCGGAGACGGTCAGCGCTTCCGAAATCGCAGAAGTGCAGATTGCGGATCCGGGCACTGTCACCGTGGATGAGGAGCTGCTGAAAGAAGACAGGCTTTCCGTTTCTGTAAAGGCGCCGTGTGAGACTGAGCTCCGGCTGATCGGTGCTGACGGCGCTGTGCTGGGACTTTATCAGGTACATGCCTATTATGATGCATCCGGCACTTTATTGATAGACTGCGAATTGAAGGAATCACAATGAACAAACAAGTATTTTGCCATGCCGCATTCTGGCACTGGCTGCATCTGCCGCTCGACGGGGATGCACGATATTGCAGAAAAACAAATACAGTGAGGTAACAAATGAAGCGAATTTTCATCATTCCGGCGGCATGCCTTCTGCTGACCGCCTGCGGCACAGAGGGCAGCCGGCAGACATCTGCTCCCGCCGCACAGACCACAACCGCTCCGACGGAAGCCGCGGCACAGCCCGCGGACACCACGGAGTCTGTCACCGCAGAGGCGGAAACTGCCGCACCCGCAGAAAGCACGGTCGAATACCGCGTCGCGCTCAATCATATGATGCGCGGGATTGACGCGGAGCCCGCAGCAGCGCTCCTGCAAATGATCGAGGGCTGCACGGTGCTCGAACAGCAGCCTGCGAAACAATATGACGCGAATTTCTATTTCGGCAGCTTCTCCGGCGAGGGGCACGATTACCATTTGCAGCTCACCGATCAGGGCTGGGTCTTCATGCAGGACGAGGAAACGGCGCTCGGGGTCACTGAGGAGATCCGCAACCGCGCCACGCTGCTGGTCAATCAGGCAGTCGGCGACAACTGCCCGCAGACGGCATCTGCCGATATGCCGCAGCTCACCTTTCACTGTGACCCGATGCCCGTCGGCACGGGGATCCTCTATGCAACAGTCGATCAGACCGGGCTGCCCTATGATGCGGTGAAATGCGTCTCGCTCACAGACAGCAGCGGCAATGCACTCTATATCGACACGCTTGACGGCGGCAGTTATCTCGGCGACTGGGCAGACCTTTACGGCGCACCGACTGTGGTGCTGCTCGTCGATCCGGCTGTCATGCCCGCCGGCGACTACACTGTGATGATCAACGGCAGCACGGCTTCCGTCTCGCTGCTGCCGGAACAGGATTATATCAATCTCAAAAACAACGGATAAGGAGTAATATCAATGACACTTTACGAAGAACTTCAGCGCAGAGGGCTCATCGCCCAGACCACCGATGAGGCGGAGATCGCCGAGCTCATCAACAACGGCAAGGCGACCTTCTACATCGGCTTTGACCCGACCGCGGATTCCCTGCATGTCGGTCACTTCATGGCGCTCTGCCTCATGAAGCGCATGCAGATGGCAGGCAACAAGCCGATCGCACTGGTCGGCGGCGGCACCGGCATGATCGGCGACCCCTCCGGCAAGTCCGATATGCGCAAAATGCTTACCCCCGAGACCATTCAGCACAACTGCGAATGCTTCAAGAAGCAGATGAGCCGCTTCATCGACTTCTCTGAGGGCAAGGCGCTCATGGTCAACAACGGCGACTGGCTGCTGAATCTCAACTACATCGACGTGCTCCGCGAGGTCGGCGCATGCTTCTCGGTGAACAAGATGCTTTCCTTTGAGTGCTACAAGCAGCGCTGGGAGCGCGGTCTCACCTTCCTTGAGTTCAACTACATGATCATGCAGAGCTACGACTTCTACCGTCTCTACCAGGATTACGGCTGCAATATGCAGTTCGGCGGCGATGACCAGTGGGCAAATATGCTCGGCGGCACGGAGCTCATCCGCAAGAAGCTCGGCAAGGATGCCTACGCAATGACCATCACCCTGCTGCTCAATTCCGAGGGCAAGAAGATGGGCAAGACCGAGAAGGGCGCTGTGTGGCTCGATGCGGAGAAGACCTCTCCCTACGATTTCTTCCAGTACTGGCGCAATGTCGGCGATGCCGACGTCATCAAGTGCCTCAAGATGCTCACCTTCCTGCCGATCGAGCAGATCGAGGAGATGGAGCAGCATCTCGATTCCGGCGCAGCTTACAACCAGGCAAAGGAGACCCTCGCCTATGAGCTGACCGCCCTTGTCCACGGCAGGGAGGAAGCGGAGAAGCAGCTCGCTGCCGCACGCGCAATCTTCGCAGGCGGCGGCAACAGCGCGGATATGCCTGCCACCGAGATCACCGCAGACGACCTCACTGACGGTCAGATCGGTCTGCTGACGCTGCTTGTCAAGGCAAAGCTCTGCCCCTCCATCTCTGAGGCACGCAGACTCGTCCAGCAGGGCGGCGTCACCGTCAACGATGAGAAGGTCACCGATCCGAAGACGCAGTATGCGCCGGGTGCGGAGCTCATCATCAAGAAGGGCAAAAAGGTCTTCCATAAGATCACATTCAACGCATAAAAAAGATTTCATCGCAACAGGAGGAACGACACATGCAGGCAGATGTCGCAAAGCAGTTAAAGCAGGTATATGAAAACTGCGCATCTTGCGAGCAGCGGGGATACACCGTCTCCGTGCAGAACCGCACCATGCAGGATTACCTGCGCTTCACCATGCTGAAATTCTATGTCTATCTGGCAAGCTCCAACGGCAATATCTCGATGGCGGAAATCACATATCTCAATGACGCCCTCGGCTACACCATGTCGGCAGACCAGATCGACCGCTTCAATGTCAGCAGCAAGATCACCAAGTACAGTCTCAAGGACAGCATGATCACGATGATGATGCCGTTCCTCAAGATGGATCTCGAAACGCTGCCCATCGGCGGCATGAGCCTTGCCTTCATTGAGTTCATCAATCAGGCAGGTCTCGACTTCATGAATGTGGACGGCGGCAAGCCCGATCCGTTCATCATGCGCGATCTCGGCGCGCTCGTGCTGGCGCTCCGCAATTTCCGCATGGATTACATCACCAACTGGGAGGCAATGGTGCGCGAGCAGAAGCGCCGCGAGGAGCTTGCCAACCGTCCGCCCGTTCCGGCAGGCGGCAGCGGCAATTCTCCGTGGGGCAATCCCGCACCGAGAGCGCCGCAGACCCCGGCAGGCAGCAGCAATGCGCCGAAGAATCCTGCCGGGCCGCAGAAGCCCGCGCAGCCGAACGCAAACGGCGGCAATAATGCCCCCGCAAACGACCAGAATGCAGAGTCAGAGGAGCCGGAGCTCACGCTGGAGGAGCATCTCCAGAAGCTCGAGGAACTCACGGGTCTCGAAGCGGTCAAGCAGGATCTCAACAGCCTCATCAACCTCATCCGCGTCCGCAAGATGCGTGAGGAGCGCGGCATGCCGCAGGCAGCGATCTCGCTGCACATGGCATTCCTCGGCAATCCCGGCACCGGCAAGACGACCGTTGCCCGCATCCTCGCAGGCATCTATAAGTGTCTCGGCGTCCTCTCGAAGGGTCAGCTCGTCGAAGTGGACCGCTCCGGGCTCGTCTCCGGCTATGTCGGTCAGACCGCGATCAAGACCAAGGAGGTCATTGAATCCGCAATGGGCGGCGTGCTCTTCATCGACGAAGCCTATGCGCTCACTGCCGGCACCGGCAAGGGCGACTTCGGTCAGGAGGCAGTCAACACGCTGCTGAAGGAGATGGAGGATCACCGCGATGACTTCATCGTCATCGTCGCGGGCTACTCCGATCTGATGGAGGAATTCCTCGACAGCAACCCGGGTCTCCGCTCCCGCTTCAACAAGATCATCACCTTCCAGGATTACATGCCCGATGAGCTGGTCGATATCTTCAAGAGCATCTGCACGAAGTCCGGCATGGGCATCACTGAGGAGGCAGAGAAGGCGGTCTACGAATATTTTGTCGAGCGCTGCGGCCTGAACCTCAAGACCTTTGCGAACGCACGCGACATCCGCAATTTCTATGAGCGTGCAATCACGAATCAGGCGAACCGTCTTGCGTCGATCGAAAAGCCGACGACCTATCAGCTCGCGACCCTCACCATCGACGATGTCACAGGCATCGAGCTGAACTGAGAACGCACCGTCTGAACCCGAACCGTCATGCTCCCGGCACTTTTGGTACCGGGGGCATCGCTTTTTCATCCGATTGCGCAAAATGCCCCTGATACGGGCGCTTTTCAGCGGTTTGCAACCGCCGGTTGACAAATTTCCAAGCGCACTTTCTTGTCTGCAACCGCGGTTTCTGCTATAATGAGACCGTCGGAACAGATCCGACAGACAAACTGAAACGGAGGATACATCATGATACTCGCAGAAAAAATCGCACAGCTTCGGAAGATGTCCGGCATGTCGCAGGAGGAGCTCGCAGAGAAGCTCCAGGTCAGCAGACAGTCTATTTCAAAGTGGGAGAGCGCACAGTCTGTGCCGGACTTAAAGCGCATCCTTGACATGGCAGAGCTCTTCGGCGTCAGCACCGACACGCTCTTAAAGGATGAAATGGAGCTTGCCGTCGGCGGCGAGCCCGCAGAGAGCGGCAGCGCCGGGGAAGCCCTCCCCGCGCTCCGGCAGATCTCGATGGAAGAGGCAAACAGCTTCCTCTCGCTGAAAACCGTTTCCGCAGGGCGCATCGCACTCGGCGTGATGCTCTGCATCCTCTCGCCGATCGCGCTGATCATGCTCAGTGCCGCCGCAGAGACCGGCATGCTCGGGCTCAGTGAGACACAGGCAGCCGGCATCGGTCTGACGGCGCTCATCCTGCTGATCGGCTGTGCCGTCGCGCTGTTCATCACATGCGGGATGAAGATGCAGCAGTGGGAATTCATCGAGAAGGAGCCGATCGAAACCGCTTACGGCGTCAGCGGCATGGTCAAGGAGCGGATGGAGAAACACCGCCCGAAGAATGCACGCGACATCGCTGTCGGCGTTGTGCTCTGCGTGATCTCCTGCCTGCCGATCTTCATCGGGCTGATCCTGGAGCTCCCGGATTTCTTCATGGCATGTGCCGTCGGGCTGCTGCTCGCGGTCGTCTCGATCGGCGTGCTGCTGATCGTCCACACAAGCATCATCTCCTCTGCGATGCAGGCGCTGCTGGAGGAGGGCGAATTCTCCCGCGCACAGAAGGAGGAAAACCGCCGCAATGAGTCGGTCATGGGCATCTACTGGATCACGGCGACGCTGATCTATCTGGCGGTGAGCTTCCTGACGAAGCGCTGGGACATGACATGGATCATCTGGCCGATCGCAGGTGTCGGCTGCGCGCTGCTGGCAGCCATCCTGAAGGTGCTCCGCGCAAAGCAGTGAATAATGTATCGCTGGCGCGATGATCTGTGATGGGGCTCCGCCCCAAACCCCGCTGGGGTCAGCGGACCCCAGACCCCGTTATATTTTCCGTCAGGATTTCATCGCGCAGCGATACCTTTTTGACAAACAAGCAGCCCGCGGTACAAATGCAGTACCGCGGGCTTTCTCTGTATCCTGTTATTCGTCAATCGGTGTCCATGTCAGCTTACCCTCTTGCAGGACAAGTCTGCCAAGCTCGTATTCTGCCGGGTCGGTCCAGCTTGCCTCAAAGCTAAACCGCTTCACGCGCAGTGTGCCGCCTCCGTCAACACAGAGCATGTAATCCCATGTTCCTCTGTCGTTGATCGCATAGGTCTTGTCGTTGTGATAGTCATAGACTGTGATCAGCTCGCTGACTATGCCGCTGCCGATGCTTTCGTCTGTGATCATCTCAGCATAGCCGTCACCGTCCAGGTCGGCGAAATACACCTTCCAGACCGGCATGCCGCCGAGGCTTGCGATCACCGTGTCGCCGCGCATGACACTGACATATTCGCCCTTGACGAACGCGAAGGTCAGGTCGGGCGCCTCAGTCAGGATCAGTGTGCTGACGAGATCGAACGGTCCGCCCGGCGTATCCCCGCCGGTGTCGATCCACTTGTATACGCCGTTCTTCGGCACAGTGACCGTCTGCGCTGCGGGGAGCGTGGTTGTGGTTGTCGTCGTCTCGGTTGTTTTCGTGGGGATCGTCGTGGTCAGATAGTAGTCGCGGCAATCGGTCAGGAAGCGTTCCAGATCTCCTGTGCGGATGTCGGTGATCATGTCCGTTTCTTTGCCCTTCCACTGCAGCGTGACGGAGTCAAGCTCGGGATCATAGACTGCGCATTCGCTGTACCAGCCGAAGACCTCCAGCGTATATTCGCCGAATTCATACTGCCAGAGCCGCAGGTTGGTTTCTGTGAATGTGGTGGAGCCGCGGTACGGTTCAAAATCTGCCCAGCCGAGCTTCATGCCCTTCTTTGCAAGCGTCCGCACATCGTCGAGCGTCATGGTCTTGCTGCCGCCGATCCAGCGTGTGGTGGCAGGGGGCGGGTCGGCGGTCGTGGTGAAGTCGGTGCCTGTGTACGGCGGCTGTGTCAGTGCCGTTGTAGTATAGGTGGTATTGCCCGTGCCGATGTCTGTGCTCTGCACAGGCGGTGCCGTTGTGACAGCGGGCGGGAGCGTGGTGCTGAGGTACTCCTGCATCTCATCGGAGATCTTTGTCCTTTGCAGCTCGATTGCCTCGGGCAGCCAGACGCGGAATGCACGCGGCTCGGAGGGCTGTACGGAATCAAAATAAGTCATCGCATCGAGATTGATGATACCGCAGAGCTTTTCGCCGACACGGTAGAAGAGATAGGGCTCAACGGTATCGGAGAGCAGCTTTGCAAAGCCCATCAGTTCCTCTTCCTCCGCAGGGCTGTCGCCGCCGACATAGTGGCAGAAGAAGGCGCCGTATTCGAGCACTGTGCCGTCCTCTGTCAGCCAGAGTGTTGCTTCGTCACCGCTGCCGCCTGCGCCGTTGACCGAATATCTCACCATGCACTGCATCGCAGCCGCATCCGTGTCTATGCTGTAAGTGTACTGCATCAGACCCATGCTGCCGTAGCCTGCTTCTGCACCTGCGGGAAGCATGGCCTGCACAAACTGCGCTGCTTTGTCAAGCTCCGGCTGAGCGGGTGCATTCGAGCTGTGCAGTGCCGCCTGCTTGCGTGTCTCAGCGGGCGCCGCGTAGTAGCGGATGAAGCCCCAGCGGTCGGTGAGGATCACTGCTTCGTCGGGCGAACGCCAGACCGTGAAGACCTCCTCCGGCTCTGTGAATCCGAGCATAGTCATGCCCGCCGCTGTGATCTGGCTCATCGGGATCGCGGGATATTTGATGCCCGCCTGTCTTTCGATAATATCGTTCAGCACGGTTTCCTGCGTCTTCTCAAAGCGCGCAGTGTCGATGCCGAATGCCGAGAGATCGGGGAGCGCTGTCAGCTCGACTGCCTCCGGGATCGGCTGCCTTGTTTCGCGCAGCTTTCCGTCGGGATCGACCAGCAGATACCATGTGCCTTCTGCGATCGCTTCGGGATCGGTTCCCATGCCCATCAGCACATCATAGAAGCCGTAGGTCTTGCCGCCGACGGGTGCAAAATAGCGCCCGGTGATCTCGCCCTTGCCCTCGTAGGCAACTGCGGAGATCAGCGTGTTCGCAGCAGCGTCATAGCGCGCCTGCTCTGCGTCGGAGAGCGTTTGCCGGTCCTCCAGAGAAACTTCCATTCTCTGCACCTCGCAGTCTTCCGTGACGCGGATCGTGAGCCAGCCGTTTTCGATCTGCTGGCTTGCCTCATAGACGGGCGCCTCCTCGCCGTACTGAATTCTGCCGGGCGAGAGTGACGCCGTCGGGAGACTGCTGTTCTGTGTGGCTGCTTTGGCGAAGTCTGCCGCGGCTTTGTCCATGGCATCCGTCAGCGCATTGCCGGGGTTCTGCTCCGATGCGTGCTTTGCCTCGATCTCCGGGGTATTGAAGAAGCGGCGGAGCCGTGCCTGCCGGTCAAAGACGAGCCTTGCGCCGTCCTTGTTTTCGTAGAGCGTCCAGCTTTCGGTCGGGCGGCTGCCGAGATAAAACCACTGATATGCGTCATCAAACTGATGATCGTCGGTGTAGGGGTTATTCTGCATAGCGAAGCTCGTCATATCCACGCCGAAAGCGGAGAGATCGGGCAGCTTCGCAGGATACTGCACAGTATCGGTATCTGCGGTCTGCGGAGCTGTGCGCATCGCCTTGCGGATTTCCGTCACGGCGAACACATTGAGCCCGACGACGGCTGCGATTGCTGCCGCCCAGAGCGCCTTGCGCCGCGAGCGGATGATCTGCCGCACGGGATGCCTGCCGCCGAAGCGTACGGGAAGCGCGTCATTTGCCATATCTTCCGGGATGCCGTCCATCGCACGCAGAAGATCATATTCCTGTTTCTTCATAGCAGATGCTCCTTTCTGAGAAAGTCTCCGAGCTTTTTGCGGGTGCGGTGCAGCGAGACAAGGACGCGGTTTTCCGAGACCTGCTGCTCCTCTGCAATCTCCGCGCAGCTCAGGCAATAGTAATATCGCTGGATGAAAATGTTTCTGTGCAGCGCCGGCTGCTTTTGCAGAAATCCGAGGATCGCGGCGCGGAGCTCCGACTGCTCTGCGAGCGCAGGGACATCCTGCTCGCTTGCGAGCACCTCGCCGAGCTCCTCCAGCACAAGCGGGATCTCTGCGCCGCCGCGTTTTTCTGCGGTTTCCGCCGAGAGACGGTCGAGCGCTAAATTGCGCACGATCGCGGTGAGATATGCCTTGAGGTGCTGCGGCTTTGCGGGCGGAACACTGTTCCAGAGACGCAGCAGCGTGTCATTGACGCACTCCTCAGCATCGCGCGCATTGCCGAGGATCTGCTTTGCCGCGGTGTAGCAAAGCCCGCCGTATTCCTCCCTGACCGCCTTGAGCGCGTGCGCATCGCGCCCTTCCAGCATTGCAAGAATCTCCTTTTCCGTCATGCACCTCACCTCCCTCTACCCTCTTAGACGGCATCCGGCAGCAGAATATTACAATCTTGCGGAAACTTTTTTGCGAAGCGTATCTGCTCCCCTGTGCAGGGCATGCAGAAGCTGTGATATAATTGTATCTGTGCTTCGGCATACTGTGTTCAGTATAGCATGTATCCACAAAGCTGTCAAGTGCGCTGCATAAGGTATTGCCTTTTTTTCTGCACAAGGTATTGCCTTTTTTGTAAATATATGCTATAATGATTGTGTATTTATTCCGATCATACCGAAACGGAGGGAACAGATATGGAGCGTGCGATGAAAAAACGGCTGGCGGCACTCTGCCTGCTCGCACTGACCGCGGGAATGCTGACGGCATGCGGCGGCTCCGGCAGCGGAAATGCCGGGAAAAAGGGGAAGAACAGTGAGGCGGAGACGGTGCCTGTGCCGGAAGATGCCATTGATGCCGACGCATATTTTGAGAAGCGCAGCAAGGTGCTGCACAAGACAGACGCCGAAAAATCGAAAAAGGTCAAAACAGAGCGCAGCGTCACAAAGCTGCTTGAAAGCCGCGGCTTTGCGGATCTTACAGTCGAGACAACTTACACAATGGACGGCACCTACTCCGACAGTGCAGAGATCTCCGCAGAGGGCACTGACAAGCACCCGATGTATTCTGCGATCTACATGACGGAATCGGAGCAGGTCTGGTGCATTTATGTGATCAATGACAAGGTGTTCGCCGACCCGCTTTCGTACAATTATAATATGGAGTCTCTGCCGGAGGTCCCGGCCATGGTCTCAGAATCAAAAAACATCACAAGCTATGACAATGTGACCAATCAGTTTTATGAGACGAAGCCCGACCCCTCTGCGCTGCGGGTCATTACCGTGAAGCGGATCGACGCAGAAACTCTGGAAAGCATGACAAAGGAGGAACTGGACGGATGAACAGAATGCTGAAAAAGCTGCTGGCGTGCGGCTCGGCGGCAGTCCTGACGGCAGTCTCTGCTGTGATGCCCTGCTTTGCAGCGGGCGCAGACGAAGATTCCGGCCGGAGCGTTGCTCCCGTGCACGGCACACGGATTCTGGTTGCGCTCGGAGATTCTTATTCCTCCGGCGAGGGCAATGCGCCGTTTCTCGCCGATCCGCCTGCAAACAAGGATGATGAGATCGAGGAAGACTGGCTGACGCATCGCTCTGCGGACAGCTGGAGCAGTCAGCTCAAGCTGGACGGCGTCAGCGACACAATGGGGCAGCACCGAAACGAATATTGGTATTTCGTTGCAGATTCCGGCGCTGTGACAGAGGATGTCACAAACAATCGCTGGAAGGATTATTCCCGGACATTCGGATTATTTGACAATGTCGTTGGCAGCAAAAAGCTTGATCCGCAGATTCAGGTGTTTGATCAGCTCGGCGGAAAAAAAGCGGAATATGTCACGATGACAATGGGCGGAAATGATATGGGCTTTGTAGATGTTGTCTCGGAGGCGTTCGGGAAGTCTGTTGTGGGCGATCTTAGATCTTCCATATTCATGTACGGCAGCTCGGGCTCCTATGTGAATGTCAACGGCTTCAGAAATAAGCTGGAGGAAATCTGGGATCGCTTTGAAAACGCCTACGAGATAGAGAAGAAGGACGGCACGAAGGTCACATCACCCTGTGTGCGCTATAAGCTGAAGGAGACCTATAAAGCGATCGCAAACAAGGCGGGCAGACAGGCGAAAATCATTGTTGCCGGATATCCGATGCTGATGGCAGAAAACGGGGTCATATTCGACGCGGAAATTGCAGCTCTGGTGCGCAGCAGGATTGTTGATTTCAACAACGGAATCAAGAAAATCATCAAAGAGTGTCAAAGCGAAGGCATCAATATCCGCTTTGCGCCTGTTGCGCACAAATTTGAAGGGCACGAATCAAATGTTCTTATCGGTGCCTATCTGAACTGCATTGAGTTACCTGCAAAGCCGGATGATATCGAATACCCCGGTTTCGTCAGTGCCCATTCTATGCATCCGAATGCCAACGGCGTGAAGATGTATGCCGAGGCTGTGCAGCATGTCCTCAGCCGGTGGGATGCAGGACTCACTGATGATGTCGACTACGATGCCGTCGATCGGGACTTTCTGACGAACAGCTTCAGCGGCGGAGGCGGCGGAGGAGGCGGCGGCGCCTGGGGTGATGAAGACTCCGACAGCGGTTTTTCGGGCGGCGGCGGGAGCTCGGGAGGTGGCGGCTCTTCCCGCAGCTTTGGCGATGACGGTTCCGGCAGCGGCTCCGGCGGCTACAGCGGAAGCGACACCGGGCAGTATGCACCCGGTTTTGCGATCGAAGGCACATGGCGCGTCACGAGCGACTACGGCTTCGGTCAGGCACAGCCCGGCGCCTATGTTCAGTTTGACGGGGAATACTGCAATCTCTGCACCGAGGATGACTACTATGTGCTGACAATGGACAATGATCGCTGGTATCTCGATACTCTGGATCCCGATGATGTATATACCGCTTTCCTTGTGGACACATTCGACGACAGCCATATCCGTCTGACCGGTGTGGATGAGGGCGGTGACCTCATGATGGATTACATCGTTGAGCTGGAGCGCGTGAGCGGCTCCGGCGGCGGCAGCGGCTCGCAGTATGAAGACGGCTCCGGCGGCGAGTTCAGCGGCGGCTCCGTTCCCTCCGGCACATATGTTATGAAGGCATTCGGCGTTGTGGTCGCGAGCTATACCTTCTATGAAGGCAACCGCATCTCAATGAACACCGTCGGCATCACCGGCACCGGCACCTATGTGCTGGAGGACGGCTATATCATCGTGACATACACGACCTCGCTCGATCCGAACGGCAAGCAGTATAAATGGCAGACCTCTTTCTCAATGCACGGCGATACTGTCGTGATCGGCGGAGATGAGCTTGTGCGGCAGTGAGGCGTCACGTTGTATCGGACGGATTGCGTCCCGCGCCTTGACTTTTTCGCAAGAATATGGTATGATATGGAGTGGGATTTCCCTACGCTATCCACATTTTTTCAAATGAAAGGAATTGAGCACGATATGGTTACAGCGATTGTTGGCGGAAACTGGGGCGACGAGGGCAAGGGCAAGCTCACGGACGTCTGTGCTGCCGATGCGGATTTTGTCATCCGCTTCCAGGGCGGCGCAAACGCCGGCCACACCATCATCAACGAATACGGAAAATATGTCCTGCACATTCTGCCGTCCGGCGTTTTTCAGCCGAACACGGTCAATATCATCGGCGCGGGTGCTGCGTTCAACTGCGAGGCATTCAAGCGCGAGATGGCAGCGCTGAAGGAGGGCGGCGTCCCGACACCCGATGTCCGCATTTCCGACCGCGCACAGCTCGTTATGCCGTATCATGTGCTCTTTGATAAACTCGAAGAGCAGCGGCTGGGCAAAAACAGCTTCGGCTCGACACAGTCCGGCATCGCACCGCATTATTCCGACAAGGCGATGAAGATCGGCTTCCAGCTCGCAGAGCTCTACAACGATGAGGAGAATCTGAAGGCAAAGGTCGAGCGCGTCTGCATCATCAAGAATGCGACGATAGCGGGTCTCTACCCCGACGCAAAGCCGCTCGATCCGGCAGAGGTGCTTGCATATCTGCACGAGTGCGGCGAGTTCCTGAAGCCCTACCTCTGCAATATGGCAGAGCTGATGCACAAGGCGGTCAAGGAGCAGAAGAACATCGTGCTGGAGGGTCAGCTCGGTGCGCTCCGCGACATCACCAACGGCATCTATCCGATGACGACTTCTTCCTCCACGCTCGCAGGCTACGGCGCAGTCGGTGCATGCCTGCCGCCGCACGAGATCAAGAAGATCATCACCGTTGTCAAGGCATATTCTTCCTGCGTCGGCGCAGGCCCCTTCACGACCGAGATCTTCGGCGATGAGGCTGACGAGCTCCGCAGACGCGGCGGCAGCGACGGCGAGTTCGGTGCAACCACCGGCAGACCGCGCAGAATGGGCTGGTTCGATGCTGTGGCGACCCGCTACGGCGTCGCTGTGCAGGGCACAACCGATGTCGCCCTCTCCCTGATCGACGTGCTCGGCTATCTCGATGAGATCCCCGTCTGCGTCGCTTACGAGATCGACGGCGAGCGCACAACCGAGTTCCCGAGCGGCGACCGTCTCGACCGCGCAAAGCCGATCTATGAGACCGTCAAGGGCTGGAAGACCGACATCATGGGCGTGACCGATTACGATGCACTCCCGCAGGAGGCGAAGGATTACATCGACTTCATCGAGAAGCTGATCGACTGCCCGATCACGATGATTTCCACAGGTCCGAAGCGCGACCACATGATTTACAGAAAGTGATAAAGGCGGAATGCCCGCTCTGCTGCAAAAGGCGGGGCGGGCATTCCTTTACGGAGAGAAGACTATGGCAACGGATATTTTACAAGACGGCATCCTTTCCACAGACAGCGTAGATTTTTTCATCAGCTATTCCAAGGGTGATCTCGACACCGTGCAGCGGATCGTCGAGGTCATGGAGAATCTGTATCACGCAAAATGCTGGTTTCAGGTCAAGGATTCCAAGGCGGAATTCGCCGATTCCATTATCGACGGCATCGAGCGCGCAAAGGTATTCCTGCTCTTTGTGAGCCCGCATTCGGCAGAGTCCTTCTTCGTGCTGAATGAGGTGCATCACGCAATGCAGTGGAGCCAGAAGCACAGCGATTATCTGGTGCTGCCGGTCGTGCTGGATCAGGTGGATCCGCAGCTGACGCAGCCGGTTTATAAAACGATGAGCTTCTATATCTCCCGCCTGAATATGCTCTATTACGAGGGCGCAGATGCAATCGACGAGCTGATCATGCAGATCTTCAATCAGGCGGGCTTCAAGATCCTGGACGAATCCTTCCGCGCAAGCCTCTATCATTACAGCGAGAATGAGGCGGTGCGGCTCAAAGCGCAGAACGAGGTGCTGCTGGAATTCTCACGCGGGCTGATCGAACAATCCCTGAAACCGGATTCGTTCGTGCTGGATATCGGCTGCGCGGGCGGCGACTACATCTCGATGCAGCTTGCGGACCTGCCGTACCGCGGGCTGCTGGGCATTGATCTCGACCCGGCGCAGGCAGCGGCGGCGACCGGGAAATACGGCAGCGAGAAAAACACATTCCTTGCCTGCGATGCCCTCTCACCCGAGTTCGATGAGGTGCTGATGGACTATCTTGAGGATCAGGATGCGCGTGCCTTCGATCTGATCACCATTTCGGCGGTGCTGCTGCATATCGACAATCCTGTCCGGCTGCTGAAAACGCTCCGCAGATTTCTGAGCAGAGACGGCTATCTGATCATTCAGGATGAGGATGACGGTGCAAATGTCGTGCATCCGACATCCCGGTTCTATGACCTCGCCTTCCGCATCTGGGCGGATTCCAAGGAAAGCGGCGACCGCTTCTGCGCAAGAAAGATCCCAAGCTATCTCACAGAGGCGGGATACCGCACGGTGAAGCTGAGCAAGTGCGGCATTGCAAACGCCGGCATGAGCGATGCGCATAAATCGGCGCTCTGGGACATATACTTCAACTATCACCTCTGGCTTGCGGCAGATGAAAACATGTTCTATCACCTGACAGCAACACAGAAGCTGCTTGAGGAATACAAGGACTTGTATGAAGAATACAAGGCGCAGTATGACAGAGGAGAAGCGTTCGTGCAGCTCGGATTTTATCTGTTCACTGCACAGAAATAGGAGTTATACACAGCTATGACAATCAGCGAGAATATCCGCAGCATCACGGAAGACCTGTCGCACTGGCAGCTTTTCCGCAACCGCAGCTATACCGTGCAGATGCAGCTTGCCGATCCTTCGCAGGTTTACAATGTGCCGGGGCGCCCGGGCGTGATCTATAATTTTCTTGAGGATGCCTATGAGCCGGTGACTGCGGCGGGCTTTGTGCTCACGGGGCTGCTCGGCGAAATGTGGGTCATCCCGCCGGAAGCGCTCGCGAAATATGCGGTCGATCCTGCCGCACTGACGCACACGCCGCAGCCGGTCGAAACACGCGAAACAGATGCGCGGTATCTCGGCGTGCGCATCCCTGCGGAGACGGAATTTACGCTGGAAGCCGATTACGGCGTCAGAGTGACGCTGCGCGGCAACCGTGCAGGCATCCCGCACGGCGCCGGCGACATGATCCTGACCTTCGCAAAGCGCCAAGGCGGCATCTGTGTCCCCGACCCGGAGGATGCCGGGCGCATCGTCAACGGCAGCATCTTTGACAGGCTCTATCAGCCTGCCGTCATCTGAACAGAAAAGCGCCCTCGGTACGGCTGTATCGGGGGCGCTGCCGGCCGAAAAAGGCTTGTAAAACGATTGACCCCATGATTCAAGTTTCGCTCAGGCCTTTTCAAATGTCAAACAGCCATTCAGTAACCCCAATCACAAGCAGAGCCAGATTCGATAAAAAAAGAGCATATGCAAGCGTGAAATCACCCTCGTATATGCTCTTTTTGCGATTGATGCTATGGATTTCAGGAATATGGAAGAAGCACATCACGATAAGCCAGCCGTCATTCTCATAAAAATCCGGGTACCCGTTGCTTGCAGCGAGTGTGTCTTTTTCTGTTTTGTGCAGTCAGATGTAAATACTCGGCTGCTCCCCGATGTTACTCCGCATTTTTCAGCGCAAGCACCTTCGGAATATGCTTGATACGGATGAAATCGAAAACAGTGATGACGAGATATGCGGCAGTGACAAGCACAAATTCCCTGATAAAGCCCTCCGGCTTCATGATGAATGCGAAATATCCGCCGAGTTTCTGGAGCATGACTCCCCAAAAAATCTTCATCAGAAGATAGCCGAGCGCCATTGCTGCAAACTCTGAAATGACGACAACGACCGCTGTTGTGATAAGATACAGCCGCGAGATCTCGCCGTCTTCATAGCCGAGGATCTTGACCATTGCGATCGGACGCTCATTTTTCTCAATAATGATCTTCGTCAGCAGGTAGAGGATGATCGCGGCAACGATCATGCAGACATACTGGAAATACAGCATATAGCTGCCCATCGAGTGATCGAGCTGATTTGCGATCTTCACCATATCATCCGCGGTGATGCGCTTGACAATGCTCTTTTCATCAATATCGGTAATCGTTTCATCAGAAAGATAGCCGCTGAATGCCTCCGCATCCCGTTCAAAGATCTCGTTGAAGCGGTCGTTCGGCATGAACACCGCAAGCGCTGCATCATAGGTATAAATGCCCGCGACTTTCCATGTATACTGCTTGTTTTCGTATTTCTCGGAGAGCGTGAAGCTGTCGCCGGTATTCAGGTGATACTTGGCGGAAAACGCTGTTGAGATCCACATTTCATCGTCATGCTCCGGCACAGTCAGCGCAATGTATCTGCTGTTCTCTGCAACGCCGTAGACCGAGATCTCCTCATTGTATGCTTCGGTGCGGTATTCGAGCGAGCTGATCGAGAACGGTTCTGCGCTGTCCGCTTTGGTCCGGATGATCCCGCCGTCCTCATCCAGATAGTCCGTCAGGATCACCTGTTCCTTGGCGAACATCATATCCGGCATCCGCTCCTGATAGTAAGAGAGCGTCGAGGGCATTCCGACCGCCATCGAAAGCAGCAGCATGACAAAGGTGATACCGATAAACAGCATCAGATAATTCGGGAGATTCTGCAAAAACACACGCAGCCGGAACCGCCGGAAGAAGCTCCAGCGCGGCAGGCGGATCGCTTTCTTGCGGTGCGTCTTTTTGAGATCATGCCGCAGGAAGCGCAGCGGGGAGAGCCGCAGCATCCGGACGATCACAATAAAATTGATCAGCAGCATCAGCACAAACGGAACGACCGTCGTGCGGATGAATGCCTCCGGTGTCCAGAGCGTTTCGTAGGACGGCAGGCTGTAACTGTTGTAGTACATACCGACGATGACTTCCTTGAAAACGGTGTAGCCCAGCACATTGCCGACGATCGCCGCAAGGATCACGACCAGCAGCGGCGCACTCATATAATAGCGCAGCAGCTCGCCTTTTGTATAGCCGGAGGCACGGAGCGTTCCGATGACGGAGGCTTCCTTTTCGAGCATACTGCTGATGCTGACCGCGAAGATGAACGCCAGAACCGCCGTCAGAATATAGAGCAGCACGCCGCCCATTGCCATATCCGAGCCGAGGTCATCCGCTGCGAAGTTGATCGCATTGTTTGCATACGCAGGAACATAATCCTTGATCTCCAGGGTCTTTTCGGATACAGCAGTCTGTGTGATGAGTGCTTTCAGGAAGTGATCGGAAAGCGTTTTTTCTGCGGATACATCTGCGGGCTTCTCCTGATATGTGAATGCGTAATTTGCGTGCAGAGAAGTGCTGATCCGTTCAAAGCCCTCGTCCGTCACCATGCCGACATCAAAGGTCAGCGCATCAAACATGGTGTCAGTATTGTTCTCATAAAGCGTGATGTAATCGGTAAAGGATGCAAGTCCGACAACCTCAAATTCCGTGCTGCCGGCCTTTACGGTATCGCCTATTCTGATGCCGGCATTGTCTGCGTGCATCCGGTCGATGATGATCTCGCGGTCATTCTCCGGCGCCCTGCCGGAAAGCAGATCGTAGAGATCGACCTCACTGCGTGCGCCGTATACGCGGATTTTGCCTTTATACGAATCATTTCCGGGGATATGCTCGTCGGCATTTTTATAGAACAGTTCGTATACATTGACCGGCACGGGATCGAAGATCTGATTCAGCTCATAGCGATCAGCAATCTCTGTATATTCCTCGTCGATCTTTTCGTCGATCTCCTTATGCGCTTCGTCGGTCGCTTCACTGAGCGCATCCTTATATTCTTCGGAGTCCCATGCCTGCTCCAGCGCCTCCTGCACCGCGTCTTCATAGTTCTCGTCCATTGCGGTTCGCAGCGCTTCATCCAGCATCGTCTGCCGCATTTCGTCCGGCAGCTTTTCGCCGGCGGCCTTGATCTGCTGATTGACGGTCTCCGTGACCTTTTCCGTGATCCCGGCTTCAACCTGTTCACGGACCTTTTTTTCTATCGCATCCCGCACTGCCTTTTCGATCTCGTCCTCCGCTTCGTCATAGGCACGGCTGCGGAAAATGCTGACCATATCAGCCTTCTCGCCGGATTCGATCGCCGAAATGATCTCCGGCTCCGCAATGCGCGAAAGCTCAAAATGTCCGTCCTCGCGATGAAATTTCGTCGCATTTCCGTTCAGCGAGGTCATCATGCTGTGGTTCGCGACATACATACCCGAGACAAAACCGATCGTCACGACCAGCATCAGAAAGATCATCAGATAGCGTTTCCAGTCGCGGAGCAGATCGCGCCAGACGCGCTTGTGCAGCGGATTCTTCGGCCGTTTTCCCGTATCCATAATCCGCCCCCCCTTACCATTCCAGTTCAGCGGCGGAGATCTTTTCAGTGATGCGGTCATCGTGGCGGATCTTTCCGTCTCGCAGCTTAATGACATGATCTGCCATGAGCCGGATCGCTTCATTATGCGTCACCATGATGATTGTATTGCTGTACTTCCGGTTGACCTCCTCGATCAGCTGAAGGATCTCTTTGGATGTGGTGTAATCCAGTGCGCCGGTCGGCTCATCGCAAAGCAGAATATCCGGATTTTTGACGATCGCACGGCCGATCGAGACACGCTGCTGCTGTCCGCCGGAAAGCTGATTCGGCAGCTTATAGCGATGCTCAAACAGGCCCAGCGTTTTCAGAAGCTCGTCGATATCGAGCGGCTGATCGGAAAGATACGCACCGGTCTCGATATTCTCCTTGACATTGAGATTCGGGATGAGGTTATACGACTGGAACACATAGCCGAGATGCTTGCGGCGGTAGCGGGTGAGGCTTTTCTCGTTCATATCCTCCAGCTTGTCGCCGTTGATGAGGATCTCGCCTGCATCGGCGCTGTCAATGCCGCCGAGGATATTCAGCAGTGTGGATTTGCCGGAACCGGACGGTCCCAGAAGGACGCAGAATTCGCCCTTACTGACGGAGAAATCCAGTCCGCGCAGAACATCCTGCCGCGTATCGCCGCTGCCGAAGCTCTTTTTGAGCCCCCGCACCTCTAAAAATAACCTTTCTGCTTCGCTCATATTGTCCTCCTTACAGTTCAACGGTTGAGCATATGTTCAACTAATAGCCGCATTACGCCGCATCAAAAAGGCTTTGCCAAGCCCCTCTCCGCGGCATAGTCTGTGATGCTGACATCGGCCGGACTGCTTCCTGCTCGTGCAGTGAGCACCCGCTAACCAATGCTATTGTATCACTTTCATGTGGCTTTGTCAAGCTGTTTCAGTGGAAATACGATAATTTTTAGCATAACAGATATATGAACTGCGGCGGGATATAAAAATGATTGTGCGTTATGCAGAAAGATTGCTGCGACAGCAGCGTATGCTCCTTGTCGAGAATGCCGTGAAACAGCCCGCAGTCTATTGACAAATTGATTGAATACGATACATTTGAAACAGAACCCATCATCTACAGACTTTGCCCCCGGTACGGCTGTACCGGGGGCAAAAAATTTATTGTGGAGAAAACAATGATCAAGCGATGTGAAACTTACTGCGGCATTGCCGGTCTCGTGATCTGAACGGTCTCGCCGCTCTCGGGGCGATAGAGGAACACCGTGCCGGAGTCGCCGGAGCCGTTGAGGGTCTCGACCAGCACAAGCGAATCATCTGCACAGAGGATCATGCTGCCGGTGAAATCCCCCTCAGCGCTGAAAAGCTCCTGACTGCTGCCGCCGAGGTCGAGCTGCATCAGATGCAGCTCTGTTTCGCCGGATTCCTGCTGCACGAGATCTGCGCTGAACAGGCGGTATGCACCTGCGAACAGAGCATGCGAGCTGACAGTGTGGGAGCCGGGATCTGCTCCTGCCCCTCCCAGCGGAAGAAATCCGATCATGTCAAACGCGCCGTCCTTACGCCAGTATTCCCGAACCTCTGCTGTGCCTTCCCTTCTGCACACATAGCGGATCGTATCGGGCGTGACTGCAAACTGATTGATGATCGCGTCGTCCGGCACAGGCACAGGCAGAGTGTAGGTGGTGCTGTCCCAGTCTGTGAGCGGGTCTGCCATCACATCGGGGTGCGGCAGCGCAACGACTGTTTTGCTGTTCGAGAGCAGTGCATAAATGCCGAACTCGTTGCCCTTGATGTTAAGCGGAGAATATTCGTCAGTGTCTTTTCCGTCAAACAGGGATTCTGCCAGGTCGAGCGTCTTGTCGGTTGCAGGCTGATAGGCGACTGCGAGCGGCGTGCCGGAGGCATCCTCATTCTGATACTTCCAGCCGCAGATCAGATACCAGCCGCCGCTGCTCTGATAATTGGCATCCGGAGTGCTGCCGATGTCGATAATGCGCTGCACAGTGATGCGGGCGCCGTCTGCGTCCTTATAGAAGGGGGTCTCATTGCCCTTGCTGTCAATGCGGCTCACGCTGTAATCATCATAGTGATAGAGTGCCTTTCCGTCGGTGAGCAACGCGGTGTATGCCGTCATCGGGTCGACGGTGAGCACCTCCGTTTCGCCGCCGTCGATCCGTGTGCGGTAGCCCTGCCAGTAGACATAGAGCTCATCGCGGAGAATGGGGTAGGCAACAGCGGGATGTGTTCCGCTCAGTGCTGTGATCTCTCCCTTGCCGCCGAGGAAATTCTGCTCTCCCTCGGGGACGACTGCCGCATCCGGCAGTGCGTTTGTTGTCTCTGCTGTGGTGGTTGTGACTGCATCGCTGCCGTCAACATAATCTGTCACGATCACCTGCGAATCGCCTGTGGAGGAGCCCTCCTGACCCGGCGTGATCTGCGGCTTCTGCTTCATGCTGGAGATCAGCGCGACGCTGCCGCCGACGATGGCAACCACGGCTGCGGTTGCTGCGATGCTTGTCACGATCTGCACGATCGAAATATCCTTTTTCATAGTGCGCTCCTTTCCGGTTGCCGCCGTTTTGCGCGGCATTGCTTCGGTGATGAACTCCGGGGACATGTGATCAAGGGCATCGCCCCAGGTTTCCTTTTTCACATCAATCCACCCCTTTCCAGATATGACTGCAATTTTTTCCTTGTGCGCATCAGCGACACGGTGACAGTGCCCTTCGGCATATGCTGCTCCTCCGCGATCTCCTCGACCGCCATGCCGTACCAGTAGCGCTGCACAAAGATGACGCGCTGCTTTTTGGAAAGCGTTTCGAGGAAGGCATTGATCGCAGCACCGAGCCTGCGGCCGTCCACGGTTTCCTCGACGGAGTCACTCGCCGCCGGCATCTGCACGAGCTCATCGAGCGCAAGATCTGCCTCAGCGCCTCTGCGCTTTGCGGCATGATCGTGCTTGTAGCGGTTGCGTGCAAGATTGCGGGTCAGTGCGGCAATGTACGCATAAAAATCGTCAGGCTCTGCGGGCGGGATCGAATCCCAGAGCCGCAGCAGCGTATCATTGACGCACTCCTCCGCGTCCTGCCGGCTGCCGAGGATATTGTAGGCAATGGTGTAGCAGTAGCCGCCGAAGCGGTTTTCGGTCTCTTTGACCGCATTCTGATTCCGCGCCTGATACAGCGCAAGGAGTTCTTTGTCAGTCGTATCTCTCACCTCTTTTTGTGGGTTAGCTTCATGAGCGCTCATAATGACAGACAACAATCGGCACGCTGAGATTACATGTTTTTCAAAAAATTTTTCGGGAAGGGAAAAGCCCCCGATTTGCCGCATCGGGGGCTCGGTCTGTTGATAAAGATATGAGAATGATGCTTATTTTCCCGCTTCCTGATAGGTCTGCCGGTATTTCGCCGGCGACATGCAGCCGTATTTCGCAAAGGACTTCGAGAAGTATTCGTAATTCTGATAGCCGCATTTTTCGGCGATCTCGCCCGCCGAGAACGTGGTTTCAAGCAGAAGCTGCTTTGCATATTCCATGCGGCTGATGAAGATTTCCTGCGTGCAGGAAATGCCGTACTTCGCCTTGTAAAGCCGCTGGAAGTGCGACACGGAGACGCAGAGCTCCGCGGCAAGCTCCGGCACGGTCCAGTCGTGCCCGGGGTCTGCGTAAATGCTCCGGCGGATCGCTTCGAGCTTCCCGTCATATTCGCTTTTCTTTGTGCGGAGGCGCGGGTGCGTGACCTCATTGAGATAGAGCAGCGCCGCCGTCATCATATGGTGCAGAATCTGATTCTTGTTCGATAGCTCTGCCTCAGAGACCTTCACGCAGGCAGCGATCATCTGCGAGAGGGTATCATCGCTGAGCGGGATCGGCACATGCCACGCAAGGTCGAGGCTGTCCATGAAGGCGTGATCCTCCTGCTCCGGCGTGAAGCGGATCCAGTCATCCATATATTCCCCGCCCGCAGCACAGAGCGCATGCGGCACCGAGCTCTGCACGAGAAATGCCGTATTCGGCGCCACATCAAATTCCGTTGTGCCCATGCGCACGCGCGCTCTGGTGCAGATCAGGAGCAGCTGCGCGCCGTGCAGCCCGCTCGGGCGCTCCAGCGCAAAATCGGCGCCGTGCTTCCAGTGCCATCCCATCTGATAGAGATACATGCGGATTCCCCCTCCGTTTCCCGGTTCCCGGCAAGGCGGCTCTGCGCCTGCCCGTTTCTAATATATAATTGTATTATACAGAATCTGCAAGAATATGTCAACTCCGTGCAAGAATTTTCTATTTCCAAACAGGCAGAAATCTGCTATAATACAGACAATGAGGCGGAATATAAATGTGAAAGTATACAGAATGTATACGAACGCCTCAGAAAGCAAATGATTTACAGGGGATTTTTTGATTGGGAAAGGAAAACAGAAAATGAAAAAGGGGCTTCAGAAATGCACATCCCTCGTGCTGACCGCAGCGATCAGCACCTCCGTGCTTGCCGGCGGGATGCTCCCGGCACATGCCGATTACGGTGTCGGCGGAAACGGCACCGCGATCATGGAAAAGCTCGACCGCGGCATTTATGCGGTGAAATCCGGAAACGGAATGTTCGTGAGCTGGCGCTGGAATGCCGATGACGCAGATGACGCGGAGTTCCGCCTCTACCGCGACGACACGCTCATCTACACCTCGAAATCCGGAAACGCGACCAGCTTCCAGGATAACGGCGGAAACGCAAAGTCCAAGTACCGTGTGGATACCGTCGCGGACGGCAAGGTCATCTCCTCGGAGACCTGCAAATTCACCTCCGGCAGCAATTATTTCGACATCGCGCTGAACAGCCCCGGCACGCAGTATTCGCCGAATGACTGCTGCGTCGGCGATGTGGACGGCGACGGGCAGTATGAGATCTTCCTGAAGTGGGATCCCTCCAACTCCAAGGACAATTCGCAGTCCGGCGTGACCGATGCGGTCATCATCGACTGCTATACGCTCACCGGCAAGCAGCTCTGGCGCATCAATCTCGGCAGAAATATCCGCGCAGGGCAGCATTACACGCAGATGTGCGTCGCCGACTTCGACTGCGACGGCAAGGCGGAGCTCATCACCAAGACTGCCGACGGCACCAAGGACGGCAAGGGCAAGGTGATCGGCGACGGCTCGAAGGATTACCGCAATTCCGGCGGCTACATCCTCTCGGGGCCGGAGTTCCTCACGCTCTTCGACGGGCAGACCGGCGCCGCACTCGACACCATCGACTTCCCCGTTCCGCGCGGCACTGTCACCAAAGCCACATGGGGCGACGATTACGGCAACCGCGTGGACCGCATGAACAGCGGCATCGCATATCTCGACGGCGTACACCCGACCGCACTCTACGGCAGAGGCTACTACACCCGCCTGACGGTCTCGGCAGTGGATGTGAGAAACGGCAAGCTCGTCAAGCGCTGGGTCTATGACACCGGCTTCAACAGGTCTGCGCCCGGCTTCGGCTGCGGCAACCACAACATGATGGTCGCGGATTCCGACAACGACGGCAAGCAGGAGGTCTTCATGGGCGCCTCTGCGATCGACGACAACGGAAAGCTGCTCTGGACGACGGGTCAGATGCACGGCGACGCGATGCACCTCGGCGACCTGGTGCCCGAGAGAGAGGGGCTCGAGCTCTGGGAATGCCATGAGGATAAGCCTTACGGCGAATCGCTGATCGACGCAAAGACCGGCAAGATCATATTCCATGTGGATAACAGCAAGGACACCGGGCGCTGTGCCGCAGACAATGTCTTCGCAGGCAGCAAGGGCGCGGAGTTCTGGGGCGCCGCAAACGGCAATGTCTACAACACCGCCGGCAAGCAGATCGGCACCACCAGACCCGCACAGAACTTCTTTATCTACTGGGACGGCGATCTTGAGCGCGAGATCCTGGACGGCACACAGATCACAAAAATGACCGCCCTCAACAAGATCGGCCGCATCTTCAATGCGGACGGCTGCGCTTCCAACAACAGCAGCAAATCTGTCCCCTGCATGACCGCAGACCTCTTCGGCGACTGGCGCGAGGAGCTGATCATGCGCACGACCGACAACCAGAAGATCCGCATCTGGTGCTCCACGGCGGAGACCAAGGTGCGCCTCACCACGCTGATGCACGATATGCAGTACCGTGCGCAGAACTGCTGCCAGCAGTCCTCTTACAATCAGCCGCCGCATGTGAGCTATTATCTCGGCTCCGAGGCGCCGCTCCCCGCACGCCCGAAGGTTGTCATCAACGGCAAGGTGAACCCGAGCGTCACGACCGACTCGCAGCAGACCGCCGAGACCACCACAACGACCACGGCTGCCCCCGCAAAGACCGACGGGAAGTATGTGAAGAATCTTCAGGTCGCAGACACCGCGCATGCAGCCGGCTGGGAGCTTGCAGATGCTGCACAGAACGGCAAAATCTTCGGCGACCGCGACTACACCTACACTGCATTCCCCGCGGAGCTCCTCGGCGCTGAGGCGATCCGCACCGCATGCGATTCCAAGAAGACCGATGCTGTGCTCGCTTCCTTTACCGCAGGCGCCGCGATCGACACCTTTGTGCTGCTGGATACCCGCGTCGAGCAGAACGGCACTGTGCCGCAGTGGCTCTCCGGCTGGGAGAAGACACAGCTCACCGCAGCAAGCAGCAACGATGTGAATTTCTCGGTCTATAAAAAATCCTTTGCGGAGAACGAGACCGTCACGCTCGGCACCAACGGCATGGACGGCAATGTCGTGAACTACACGGTATTTGCCGCACCGCAGGCTGTACAGACCACCGTCACGAGCGAAACGGAGCAGACCGCGCAGACCACAGCGACCACGACCGTCAGCACAGAGACCGCACGCGGACTCCGCGGCGATGTGGATTGCAGCGGGATGGTTGAGCTGACAGACGCCGTGCTGCTGGCAAAGGCTTCCTCCGGCGTGGATATCGGACTGACCGCGCAGGGCTTCCGCAATGCGGATCTTGACGGAAACGGCAGCCTCGGCGGCAAAGATCTGTCCGCACTCCTGCGCTATCTCGCAGGCATCGACGATACACTC
>JAEEGK010000545.1_pt1 | contig 93911 bp, 76 predicted proteins | sample 8958771 | NCBI WGS metagenome assembly JAEEGK01 (sample SAMN16246547, study PRJNA631951) | gut metagenome | biome: gut microbiome; feature: rumen; material: SC-attached | host: Bos | place: Iran: Karaj | collected 2018-10
AAGGAAAACTCGTGTGTGAGAATCCTGATTGTCAGGCATACTTGTTATTGGATTCTTCACATAGTTTTTCAATCTTGTTATATCCATAAATTTTAACCAACCTTTCGTTTAATATTTGTCATTTGATAAATAGATGACCAAAATTACAGTCTCGTCAGAGGATGTAAAATAATAAAGGAGGAAAAGAAAATGTATGAAATTATTGAAAGACCAATTCTCCATGGATGGAGCAAAGTGTTATACGGTTTAAGCACAATAGGAGAACGCGTAAAGGAATTTGTCGACCAAACCATTTATTCAGATGAGTGTACATGTGAAAAATTTTCTGTCTTATTCATTGCTGGACATGTGAAAGCAACTATATCCAAAGACAATGTCAATGAAATAAAAGATGAAGAAACACCAATAACATGTACATTCATAGAATACAATGATCACATAGGTCAACTTATAATTTCAATACCGGTGTCAAAATCAAGCCTTGCACAAGAAATCGGTAATAAAATAAAGAAAGCTTTCAAAGGAGAATAAAAAGAAAATGAGTAGAGATTTAAAATGTGCAGTTTTTGTATGCTATGACGACTTGTCTTCAAACATTATTAATGAAGCAAATCCAGTCATCTATAATCCAATACTTGATGAAGTAGAAAAAAGAACGCATCTTCATGACAAAGTTAAAGAATGCTTCAATGTTGAACTCACAACAGAGCAGCTTGATTCTTTATGTAAGTATGACAAATATCATTTAGAAGAGTTTGTTAAAGAAATAAACACGTATATTTATTAAAAAGAAAACCCTCCCCATATGGGGAGGGTGTAATCTTATTTCTTATTTTTCTCGGATAACGATTTAATCAGTTCTCCGAGGATTTCAAACTCTGCAGAAACAACATCAATCTCATTGAGTTTTCCTTCTCTCACATATTCGATTGCTTTGGCTGCAGCTCCTTCTCCGCAATCACGATCATACAGCCGTTCATCGAATTCATCATTTGTTATGTCGCACTTAATCACATGGCCATCGACATAATCAAAGTATAAACAACCTGGACGATATTCTCCTTCGAGAACATACCCGGTTTCTTTGATTAACTCCTGAGCACGTTCCAGCGTAAACTCTTTCTTAGGAAGTCCAAGGAATGACATTCCCTGTGCATGTGAATTATGCCAAAGACTATACAAAACTTCGGCTTTATCAAGTCCTTTTATATTAATCATAAATATTCTCCTTTCACTGATAACATATACGAGTTATCATACAGGTCGTACCTCCACAGCATTGCTCAGGAAATTATAATAGAATCTGTCCCAGAGATCTTTTGGAATCTTTTTCGGTGTTGATCTGAAATCAAATTTGTAAAGTACCACTTCTTGTGGAGCCTGTTTAACTTCAAGAGCAGTAGATAATTCCACTTTGACATTGAATTCAGAATCCAAATTTGTTATCGATGAACGATCGATGTTCAACTTACACTGAACACCATGAATGTCTATACCAGTTATTTCAAAACGGTCACATTCGAGATTATTACAATATTCCCTAAATACTGTGATAGAAACTTTGTTCTTGTTAAAGATATGCCAATCCTTCTTGTCATTTGGATTGAAAGCAACACAGAAATTATTGGTATGAATATTTCCCATTAAGAAACACTGGAAATTCATATCCGGATCAGGATGTGATAAATCGATTACAATATCACTCATCATATCTTCGATTAAATGATTTATATCCTGATCGTCATCTTCGCATACAGTTCCCAGAAGAGCTTTTATATCATTATAGATTTCAGAACTATCAGAGTTCTTCGGATCATCGCAATTCTCACAAGTATCCCGATGCTTCTTACCGGATATTCTATCAATTAAATTCCGGATACGATACATTGCACCAATGAAATTCCAGATAGCTGCTATCTGATGAGGTTCATCTGTTTGTCCGTCAAGAAGCTGCTGAAGATGTCTCAGACCTGAGTCTCTGAAAGAACCACCACGTTCACCCTTTGTTTCAGGGATACCGTTCTTCCAGTTGTCAACACCATACTTTTCAGCTCCCATTTCATAATGGATAGCAAGGTCTTTCAACATCTCAACGAATCCCATCACGAATGCATAGAAATTCTGATTATTGGATGCAGTGATGTAACAGTATCTGATGATATTGATGATTATTTCGATATAATTAACATATGACAGATCGTCAGTATCTGGATAAGCTGACATCAACACATTGTATATTGAGCAGAATTTATCGTCTTTTCCGATTATATTATCCCAATTCGTTCTACCATATTCGAGTATATCATGAATCTGCTGAGAAGGAATAAGGTCATAACGGCCTTTTCCCTTCTTTGTATAACGGATAGCACCGCCCTCGAAAGAATCTTTCTCACCATCCATCTTGATATAATTATCTTTGTTTTCCATTTCCTTTTCTCCTTCTGTTATTTTAGATTCATTTGTTTCAGTTTTAACAACTTCTTGCGGAACTTCTGATTCGAAATGATTGCCGGTATCATCAAATTTTTCAAGATTAAATTCTTTCGCAAGATCGTTGAAAAGTTTGAGCATTCTGCTGTAGTGTACTGCCTGGAATTTAGAAGCCTTCATAAATACAATGTGATCATTGTAAATTTTGATATTTACATTCTCATCACTTTTATCATTTTTTGAGGTAAAGATTTCCCAATGTGGTATATCTTTTTCGTATCGATAACCAAAGTGGTAGATGTCCCCACTATAAACCCGCCATTCATATGTAATGGAAGGTGGAGCATATGGAGTATCGACAAATTCTCCTTCAATAAATTCACGGACAATATTTTTCATGAGGAAATCTTCAAGTTCCTTTGCAGAAATGAGTTTTCTTTCAGAAGTATCAACGACTTCTTGCGGAACTTCTGATTCGGAATCAATCATTTCAGTATCATAGAATTTTTCAAGATCAAATTCTTTTGCGAGATCATTGAAAAGTTTGAACATTCTGCCGAAAGACACCGCATTGAAGTCAGAAGATTCTCTCAGTAATACGATGTGATCTTTGTAAATTTTGATATTGACATTATCATCGTTATTTTCATTCACACTGGTAAAGATTTCCCAATGACGTGGACCAATATCTTCTGAGCCTCGATAGCCAAAATGATAAGTGCTATCATTTTTATACCATTCATATGTAACAGATGGTGGAGCATATGGAGCATCCGCAAGTTCTCCATGCATGAATTCGCGAACAATGTTGTTCTTAAGAAAGTCACAAAGTTCCTTTGCAGAAATGAGTTTTCTTTCAGAAGTATCAACAACTTTTGATTCTTCTGATTCATCTTTAATTAACTCACTGAGTTTCACAAAAGCATCATGCATATATGGTTGTAATATTGAATTTATACTATTACCTTCCCAGCTAATACATCTGTTATTAATATAAATGCGTATATATACAACATAACTCAGATTCAAGCTGTATATTTCATAAACATCATCGTTCTGATTCAAATGTACGCCGATTCTTGTTTTGTTGTATCTATTTTCCCAATAAAACACTCCAGGGGTCTCTACACAAAAATTCCATTCCGATTTATTAATCGAGGAACAGGTCATAACAGTTTCTTTCAATACTTTACGTATCTCATCCTCAGTGATGGTCATAGCAGTTTCTTTCAATACTTTACGCATCTCATCCTCAGTGATACACGGTTTATTTTTCTTCGACATTTTCATTTTCCTCCATGTTAGCGAGATCAACTCCAACCGCAATAGGAGCAGTCAACATTCTGTGCTGAGCTGCTATGATTACTCCATCCATATATGACAAAGCATTCAATATCAATATTGGTATTTCTTTATTGAAATCATGCTTTGGAAGCCATTCAGAAATGTCCACGCGAATATGTTGTTCTTGGAAGAAGTTCATAAGATCATTTCTCACAACATCTGATCTAACTTCACCGCCGAACCAGTCAGATGCCATGTCAAGAATTCTACCTCTGAAATTCATCAATGTGTCAAGATCTTCCATGGAAAGTTCGTCTGTAGTAATATAGTAGTTATCCTTATTAAGCATCATAGACCTGTCGTAGTGAACAGTGTTTGATATTTCAGCCTCTGGGATATCTCTATCAGGTTGATTAGGGTCAATATCGATTGTATGATACTGATCACCGGATGCAGAAATTGATTCATCAGTGTTCTCGAAGTTTGTCTCATCTTCCATATATGCTTTTCTCATAGAAAGCACTTCGTCATATGCTTCCTGGAAAGTCATCTCTTCCTTTACGATATCTGATATCAACTCATTATCATCAATCGTAAAATGATCTTGATAATATAGATAGATATCATCATCTGTTGGATGACGATATATGAGAAACGGTATGCCCGCTGCCAAACCAACACCAAACTGTTTCTCTTCTTTATTTACATTTGACTCATCCAAAATCATTTCTTTTTCTTTCCTTTCGATTTATTATTTTTCTTATTCATCTGATGGAGTTTGACCATCATCGGAGTCTCATCCTTCTTGAACAGCGACTCCTTTTTCTTTTTCCTCTGTTGAGACAGATTCTTCAGAATGTTCTCCACTTCGCTCATCTTCCTCACCCTCCTTATTAAATTTTTCTCCATAAGCCTTACTCAAAGCTTCGGTAGTTTCAGGATTTCCCCAACCTTTCATCAGGAATTCCAAATCCTTATTAGTACCCATCTTCTTGATCTTGGCTTTCATGCGATTATTCTTCATTTGAATTCTCCTTTTTCACAATATCATTAATACAGTATTGGTTGCTGTATCATTTTAAATTAATAGGGAGGTAAACATTATGTTGGAATTCTCAATAGTTTCAATCTCTGCATTTGTTTCTGTTCTGAATGAACTGACGAAAACAATTGCAAACAATTGCTTCAAGAAATCTATAAACAGATACATTCCAATATTCTCATTGGTATATGGTGTCGCACTTGCGATATGCGGCTTCTATATTCCTGATACATATTTTGGAAACAATCTGGTTGAAGCAATCTTCATTGGATTGTCTGCAGGTGGAGCTGCAGTTGGTGTTCACCAAACATTCCATCAACTTTCGAAACCGTCAGAGAACGGTAATGATGTCATCCTTCCTCCCGATGATGAAGATGACACCAAATAAAAATGAAAAAGTTACTTAAGTCTCCCCCATGTACGGGGGAGATTAATGTAACTTATTTCGACATCTTGTCCGATGTCACGGATACAGAATGCATCCGCTATCAAGCCCCTCGCCATTCAACATTGATTGTTGTACCAATCGAATATCGAAATACAAGTTAACTTAATAGTGGAAAGACATTCTTTTGATTATTGATTAATCATCATCTACTGCTATTGCATGTTTAACAATGGACAGTAGTTTCTCCGGACTGTATTCCTTGTCCAGCTCAACATGCTTTATTCCGTACATTTCGGAAATGAACTGTTCAACGATACATCCTCTGGCTACACGCCAATTATGTCCAAATGCTATAATGTCACATTTTGAAATTCCTTCAGCTAACGATAAACCGAAGTAATGCAGATTCATGTGTCTTATCTGCTTGAGTTCTACATCATCATCCGTCAATTTATCCATATAAGGATGAAGTATCATTACGTCAATACCAGCTGTCTCAAACAGATGCTTGATTTCTTCATCTTCCTTTCTCATTCTTTCAGCGATATCATCATCACTGAATCCTGACAATGGAAGGGCATGAAAGACTTTTATCGCTCTCATAATTTCCTCCTTAGCGGAAGTAATTCCTTGTTCCATCACCATAAAATGATGTGTAGTGTGGAAACTCGTCCTGATGCTGGAAATAGTATTCAACAGAATCAATTACGGACTGAGTTACATTGTACCTGTAATAAGGCACTGCGTATGCTGGGTTGAACTGACACGGTGCCGTCAGTACATTGTATATTGTACTCGGATTACCATTCGACCAACCCCCGTCATGAACTCGGTTCATGACTGTTGCTACCACACATGCTTTATCGTACAATGAAACACCATTAGAACCATATTCGGTACCAACAGTATTGCACAGATAAATGCGTTCCACATCTGTGATGAAGTTAAGTGAATAATAACTTCCATCATTATTTGCCACTGCAGGTTGTGTTGTTGGTTGTTGCGGCACAGGAGCCACATACTCTGTTACAATTTCCATTTCTGGATTGCATTCAGTACAACGCCTGCATTCTAATCCTTCAGTGTCCTCAATTTCATAACATTCTGAATTGAACCATCTGCATGTGCTGCGATGTATGTAATGTGTACTTGGCTTATATGCTACATACTCACGTGCAGGTTCTGTTGGCTCTTCAACGACTTCCTCAACGGTAGTAGCAACTTCGGTAGTTATTTCTGCCTCGGTCGTCTTCTCTGTTTCGGTAGTTGTTGCTTCAGTAGTTGTTGTCATTTCCGTTGTTGTCGTTGACTCGGTCGTCGTTGTTGTGGTAGCAGTTGTGGATGCCGTTGTTGATGTTGACGACGTTGTCATTGTGGACACTTCGATTGGTGTTGTCATCTCATCATGCATCTTATAGAATAATGATTCGATTCCAACTAAAGAACCGTTCAAATTTGCAGGTTCATATTCCTCCTGTTTTTCAGACTCGGCTGCGACCGATGGTCTTACAAAATTGAGTAAACTTACTGGAGTGAAACCAATTAGTGCCGCCATGGTAATAGCACCAATTCTCTTAGATATTGTACGATTCTTTCTCATTGTTGTGAATTTCATTTTAGACTCCTTTTTCTTTTCCTTAGGATTTTTGCTTATTTTCCAAATCTATCAGAGAATTTTATAAGAGATTTGACAGATTCGGATGTCGACAAATTTCTTCAGTAATAGTGAAGAAGTGTTCGAACTGATTCACACGCGTGTTCATTAAGGGTATTTCCCTTAATGTATTTAATAGTACTATACGTATGAGCAGAATTATAATAATATACTCTTTTCTCCTTTCATCTTAATATATTAAATTGAATATATTATCTCCTTCTGCATATTAAAGATATACATACATATTGAAATATTTTAATTACCGAACTATAATAAATGTAGTATATGTTTTCTCACAGCTTAAAATCGCATCATCACATCAGAACACGAAACTATCTACAGTTATTGAAAAATATCCTACAAGAAAAGGGGAGTTTACAAATGTCAACGCCAGAGGCAATTTTCACCATCGCTGGTATCGTGATTGGCAGCGGTGGCATAGGTGCAGTAATCACATCGTTCATTAACCGACGAAAAGTCATGTCGGATTCACGAGCGACAGATGTCCACACAAACATTGATCAGTTTCAAGCCATTACTGAGAAATTAAAAATAATGGCTGATGATGCTGACGCACGAGCCGAGCGTGCTCGGCAGGTAAATGATGAATTAATGTCAAAAATTAACGATCTACAAATCAAGCTGTCCCAACTCACAATGTGGGTTATTGGTGACAATATGCAGTACAGATCAGCTTTGGAAACAGCACTTAAACAACTTAACCCAGATTTCACATTCCCTCATGTATCGGATCCTCCGATAGAATTAATGAAAGAATATAATTCTCATATTCATTCAAATGAAAAAGAAGAACCGGAAGAAGAGGATAATTAAAACATGAATAAGGCGGCTTTAAGCCGCCTTATCTGAATCACGTATCATACTTTGGTCTACCTGCAGTAACCCAATCGTCATATGTCAGAGAACCCCTGTTGTATAAATATACATTATATGCCAAAACATCACTACAGTCATCTGTATCAACATAACCATCTTTGTCAGTATCAGAAAGCACTCGCTGTTGATCAGTGAAGTAATGAGTACTAATCTCACTCGGATGTGCACTTGCCCAAGCAACGCATGCGAGCATGATAGAAGCATCAAATTGACCAGGTCTTCCTGTGAAAGATGGATTAGCCATTAATGGTGTACTCATAAGAATACATCTCCTTTCAAAACAAAATTACTGATTCGTCATTATATCACAGCCCCACGAAGGGGCTGTGATAAATATGATTATTCAGTAATCAGACCAGCTGAGATAGCAACCCATTCCTTATTATCAAAATCGATTGTATTGTCAATATAATTGTACATAGATACAAGCTCAAATTCTGCGAATATCTCTTTGGTGTTTTCTTCAAGATTCAGAATATCAAGCTCATCACCATCAAAGTCTGCATTCAGTCCAGTAAGAACTTCAAGAGGGATTGATATGGTTGAGTCATGCATCTTGTATTTACGAATCTTGAAACGACCAACCGATTTGATATTGTTAACCGGTTCACGGAGCATCATAGCATATCTACCAGACTGCATAAGTTCATCCACTATTTCAACAACACGAGGATCATACTTATGTTGATCTACAGTGAGATATGATTGCTCAAGAGGTTTGTGGAATCTCTTTGCAAATATAGATGTAATTCTGTATATCAGAACATTGACAATTGATGTGTAAGGAAGATCAATTTCATCAGCTCTAAGAGTGATGTCAGGAATAACAACACCTCTGATTGAGAAGTTGAAAGCACCACCAACAATTTCAGATCTGATAAAGCCTGTTTTCTTTGATAAAGAGTTCTGCTGCAAGAACTCAGCACCTTCAACCCAGTTGGCTTCGATTTCGTTCAGTCCAGAAATGATCTCTTCTTCCAGTATCATGGAATCAAGTTTATTTGATATCGAAAGCATCTTTGTGAGATACTTATTGATTATTGGATAGAACATTGTTTCCGAAGTCTTTGTGACCGGACGGAAAGCTGTTGGATAAACTGGAATCTTGGAAGTGAATATAGCTTCCTTTTCACATGCAAGCATTATATATGCATCAGAATCCTTATCTGAAATGCATTCATCAATGATGTCATGCCAGTTATCGTATAGAGCATCAAGTCCAATTCCCTGCAGATGATGTTTAGCTTTGGGAATTTTCTTGATTATTACAGAAAGATCAGCAGGCGTCGGTCTACCTTGTCTTCTCTTTCTTTTTTCAGAAAGTCCATCATCTTTATCAGAGTACTGCATTTCTGATAAATCATCTTTATAGTCTCCCATGATGAACTTAAGTAAGTTCGCACCAAGTACGTGACGAACAGAGTTAAAGTATCTTGGTGTGATAACATGATGATCACCTAAATCAATCCATCCTGTATATTGGAAATTCAGAGAGTGAAGTGCTATTTCGGTATTACACAATGGACAAGTGTGTCCTACTAATTCTTGTCCTATGAAAGCACCACACTCACAACGATATTCATTGTCATTGAACTTTTGATTGTTGATAAGATCATCCAAAGATACTGGTGAAAATTCATCTTCTGATTTAATAACAAAGCCATTGTGCTCTGCTATATCAGTAAGATATTCGTTGTATAAATTAGCCTTTACGAGTTTCATTGTTCATATCCTCCTTTGATGATAATTCCTATTATAACATCTCTCCATTCATCCATTCAAACAGTTTGCAAATTGTATCCAATACATCCAGCATCATCTTAGAAGATTCGTAGATGAATGGTTTTCCAAGCAATGAAGGATCATTGTGATTTACAATGGTATATGAACTCAAAATAGAATTCAATATATTCTGTATGAATGATTGTACGTTTGTTCCAGATAATAAATAATCTGATAACTTATTTGCAGATGCATATCTGTAAATGGTATCAAGATCTTTCTTTGTAAGTGTCTTTGTAGAAGTAGTAACCGTTTTAGCAGTCAACAGATTGATGATTGGCGAGGTTGTCGAATCATATTCTGATACTTCACAAAGTTCCATTATTATATCACGAACATACAAAAGCAATATGTATCTCTGCTTCTGTGATATTGTACGAGTAGAAACCGTTGAATGGAATCTGTTATAAAGGATTGCGTCTATGAGGATTGCTGAAAGTTCGTTCATTTCAGGAAGATTCTTCATATAGAAATCAAGTGATGACAAATCAGTTGATAATGCGATTTCACCAATGATGTTATTCAAGTCTTCTGTCATGCATACGAACTTACCGGGATTGAATGAACGAAGTGCAGATATAGATGAATTCGAAGTTATGGAATCATCAAGTATCTGACTGACATCATCAACTGTTGCAAGTGAATAACGAAGCTGAACTTTTCTTGTTACGCTTGCTGCTGAATTAATAACCGATTTAATCAATCCTACACATGAATATGCCGGTCTCTTATTATCATAATCCCATTCTGAAGCGAATGTTAATTTGATAAGTCCATTACACATCAATTCTTTCTTAAGAACTGAATTTGTGAGTGTTGTAATAGTAACACCTTGAAGTGCCTGCATATCACATATATTTGAATTGGCTTTAACGAATTGGAGTACTGACTTACTCACATAGCGATACAGTACAACATACATATTCTCATTACGCTTGTTCATCGTTTGAGTATATGCATGAGCGAACAGTTTGTACATGTTCGTGGGACTATTTCCTGTTGACAGAATGAAGTGTTCAATAAAGATATGAAGTATCTTCATCTGGAAAGTCACTATGTAAGTATCTCTCAAGAATGAGAGGTCAAACAATCCAACTACGTCATCACCAACGTCGTTTTCATCGACCATCTTTTCTATCTTTTCAATTGTTCTTGGAGGGAACAACTCTTCATATATCTTATCAAAATATTCATTGAATGTTTCAATAGTATATGTTTGTGAGTCAGTTATGTTCTTTGCTATGAACATAGAAGTTATAAGATCATTGTCAGGATCATACAAAGCACAGAAGAATGAGATTTGTTCACATATGATATTCTGTAACTTCGGACGACGTGATCTCATCTGGAAAATCTGTATTTCCGGAACCTTTACAACAGATTCCCCGAACACGCTTTTGAAGTTGACAATGATTTGTTTGGAAGCATGTCTCATGATTACATCTTCAGGAACAGGCATCCAATCTTTGAAACGAGTCTTTTTATAATGCTTCTTATGCAGTCCAAGCGGAAATGCATTGTATGGATATTCGGTTGAATGTGTTGTATCATACGTATATTCCTCATCGGGATCATACGTATAAAGCAAAGCCTTGTCGAGTATATCTGCCATTTCGAATTACACACCCTTTATATTAGTATTGAATGAAACCTGCTTTGATACATGAGATGTACCCTAAAAACACATTATCCTTTTTCTGTATTTTTCCTTCGGTTCCATCCTGGAACATTTGTGACACATATAAGAAATCATCACAAACTGTTAGTACAATTGGTTCTTCGATAGTTGCACATTTATTAATGATATTCAAATCTGATGTGACAATTGTTGCGTTTACATGTTCTTTGATTATGGGATCTATGTCTCCATAGACATATTCTATTTTGAATGGAAATGAACCCTTAATATATTTTTCTATATGAGATGAATACTGTCGTGAGTATATCGCAAGATATGGAACGCTTTGAATTTTCGCCGCATCGAATATCTTATAAATGAATTTATTCGTAGGCTTCAAAGCATATGCTGATTCATAAAATACTTCTTCTTGAGATATGTAATCAGCATCTTCCTTGGGGATACCTTGCTTTTGTAAATACTCGGAGAAATTATATTCTTTTCGATTTATATAGTCAGATATCAACTGTTGGTCAGAAATATCTATTATTTTATTTTTGCGATATTGGTCGGCTACATTGTAGCCGACCATCGCAACTACTTCTTCATATGAACAGATGATACCCTCTTTACCGATGAATGATAAATCGAGCATATCGAATCCTCCTCGATGATGAATTAGAATGGAGATTCCATCTCTGCTGATGTTGAAGTTTCAGGTGTAGATGCAGCATCACCCATAGCGGCACCAAAATCATCAGGTACCTTTGACACGATCATCTTATCGTATATTTTCTGACAGATATCTGTAAATGCTGTCCAGCCTCCATTCCATCCGAAATACTGACGGAACATAATGGAACGAGGATTACCCTTTCCATCTTCGGCTATTGTAAGCTTAACACCAGCTTCAGAACCGATGATTGAAATGGTACGAGTACCACGAGTGTGCGATACGTTCAGTTCCTTAGGATTTATATTCTTGAGATTAACAAGAGCTGATACTTCATCAATTCCAAGATATACTGCCGGGAGTGTAGAAGGCTTTCCTTCCTCGAAGGTTATCTTTCCTGTGCCAGGATTCTTTACGCCGGTATATACTCTTACGATTGCTTTGGCTCCACCCTGCTGAGAAATCCAAAGCTCTGTTGATACATAAGAATCATCTCCGTAGATCTTAGGGAACTTGTAATGCTTGTCAGTAGCGTTTGGATTTCCTCCATTGTTACCAGCATTGAAGTTTCCACCACCGTTGTTCTGATTTCCTCCGTTGTTAAAGCTTCCATTGTAAGTGTTGAATGGCATGATTTTTTCATTCCTTTCGTTGTAATAAAATTCATCGTTACCTTCATGAGATAACAAAGTATATGTTAGTTGTGTTAAATATATACTTTTATATTATTCTTCTTCGTATTTATCGCGAATAGATTGAATAATATCGTAAATATTTGAACAGTCTTGTTGATGAACATTAAATGTGTTTCTAAGAATATTATCATTCTCTTCATCATATTTATCAATCAATTCCTGATTTTCAATATCATCAATATCTTCATTGATAAATATCTCAACATACTCATGAAGAGTCTCACATATCATGTTGAGATCAGATATATCCTTGATTGGAGTTTGATTCATTAATAATGTAGCTTCAATTCCATTAACAATCTTGACGAATTTCTCCGTGAAGTATTCATTAACAAATTTAACAACATCATCCTCAGAGCCCATGTCATCGGTAAGTTCACCGCTATTATTCCTGATGACGGAAAGAATATCTCTGAGATGATCTATTACGTTCAGATATTGAACATACCAACCATATGGGTCTGTAAAGATTGCATCACCTCCTAATTCATTCAATTCTTCATCGCAATTATATGCGACCCCAGCTCGTGCTTCAATCCATGGATATAAATTTTCCCAATCCATTTCATCTCACATCCTTCTTATTAATATTTATAATGCTATCAGACGTGACATAGTCTGAGCACCGTATGTTTCTGGCATTACAAAATCAAACAAACCAGCAATCTGTTTATAAGGCGAAAGTATCTTATCAATTGCAAATTGTTTATTGACACATTTACCTATGAAATCTGGTATTGTTTTATATGACTCTGGTAATGATATATACGGATCCCTTTTCTTATTCTCATTTCCTTTCAGACACAACTGAAGCAACCATGCTATCTTTGTATCAGTTGAAGCTTGTTCTTCCATCAGTTGCCATGACAATGGAACAACATAAACTCGATCCATTGTTTGCATTTTCTCATCAGGGAACATGGTATTCCATATCATAGCACCATGGACATGTGCTGGTATGGCTTTCTTATATGATGATGCTGGTTTAACTGAACCCTGTTTGAAATATGCTGTTGTATGACTTATCTCATTCATCAACTTGTTTTGATAGAACATATAAGATTCGTATATCTTTTCTGGTTGAATCTTTGAACCAGTCAGGATATACTTATCGTACAATTCTCTCATAACAGGTTCCAAGAACTGAGCGGAATCTCTCTTCTTGAATGACAAACCTGTGAAGGAAATCTTGTGAGGATTACGAGGTTTACCTTCCTGAATCAATGTCGACATAGCATACATTTTCTTCGAGTAAAGAGTCATTGCCAAGAACAGGAACTCATTCTTGAAGATGAATTTATCTCTGTAATACTTATCCTTGATATTGCAATTCAAAGCCTGATACTGAACGAACTTCGGAATTATGTTTTCAATATATAACATTCTTCCAAACGCAGATGCACACAAACATTTGTCTCGGAAGGTAGGAACATCTTCCACGAACAGATACTTCAAGAAAGATGAGAAGTGAACCATAAGAGAATCAGTATCCGTTACACATACAATACATCTCTTCATATAATCACATCGTACTTCATTATCATCTATTAGATATGGATAGATACAATTATCCATTACTATATCGATGATTCTTGTCATAGGTGTCATTATCGGTTCAGGTATCTTTGTTCCAGCACCCATGTTGTGAATTGTTTCTTCTGTCATGTTCTCGGTATTTATCATGTTTGCTTTTATATAATCCATTACTTGTTTTACTTCATTTGGAACAAGATGATGCAAAGCATATTTAACATTGAAAGCATACATTAATTTTGATAATTCTTCATGTGACAAAGTATTCAGATACATCTTCAAATACATTGAGTCATGGAATGAAAATTCATGAACCTTCTTTGACAGATAATTGTGAACCATATCTGGAGTGATTGAATTCTCAACAACACGGCAAGGTCTGTTTTCAGTATCATTTAATATATGATGAATAAAGTCATACAGCTGAGATATGTTCATCTGTATCCATTTATTAGTATTGCCTGAGCAAAGCTCCAGACAGCAAATTAATGTCGTTGTCAGGGCCTTAGCAGAGGCTGTCGTAGCGGCCGGAACATATTGATTGTAGAATGGAGATAGCGGGGTTCCAGCCCCACCATACTCGGCGTTCATAGCAATCTTAACGTTCAATTGTCCTGTATATTTCAATTTATATTCAATTGAACCTTCAGCACATTCAAACATTGCATTCTTCTTAACTCCTCTCTTATGTTGTAGCGATTCCAACATTTTAACTGTTGGAGCCAGAAGTTCAGCATGTTGTTTGACAAATGTTCCATTGCCGGTTATGATTGGCTGCCGTTGGTCAATGTATGACATCACATTGCTAACGGTCGTTTGTTTCTTTTTATTTTTCGAATTATTGTGCATGACACATGGTATATCAATACCATGTTTCTCAGAGAATGCTTTTACATGTTTCATTATATCATCCGGATTTAATTCCGGATGCATTCGATGATATAATTCCACTATCTGAGCATCATGTTTTTCGATTATATTCATATAAACAAATCACCGTCCTGTATTATTAATATTATGATTTCGAAACCGAAAGGAGTGTTCATTAATGTATGACGAAAATAAGCCCTCCATCAATGGAGTTGAATTAACTTCAGGAATGTCTCTTGAAGACATTGGTATCATTGAGTTGACTCCTGAAATGGTCAACGAGTTAATCTTAGAAACCTTTGGAGTTATTCTCTGAGCATATCATAAATGAAACACATACTGTTGTCGTTTCGGAATAATGATATAAATATGAAAATTAAATTCACGAAGAAAGTGAGGAGTAAATAATGCTTGATTTTATTAGAAAGCAACTCGGTGTTGAAGACCTTGTTCAGGAAAGTAACATTGATACTGATCCCATAGTTGATACCGATAATTCTCTTGTCGTTGAATATGCTCATCTTTTCCAAGAGTTGAGTGATGTAAGCGAAGAAGGAAATGTGGATGAAATTTCTGAGAGAGGTCGTATCGGCGGAGTTGATATTTCACTCGAAGATGATATCGATGTTGAAACTGATATTTTCGAATATGATCCTACCAGAGGTAGTGTTGTTGATATTCCGAAGGATGCTACAAAGAATTCCATCGAAACTGAGAGTGCTGAGATGAAGACCTATGATGAGTTCTTCACAGAGGCTTATGAGAACAGCCAAAGATTCGAAAGAGAATCTGAAGAGAATCATATCTCTCGTATCAAAAGAAAGACAAGCAAGCTCTATCAGGAATATGTTGATAAGTGCTATCAGGAAGGTCTCTTCGGTTTTGGTGAGATGGATATCAACGATGTTAGGGTTCCTGCCGCTATCGCATTTGATTTCGGTTCTGCTTGTGGAATGTCACCCACAATGGTTCAGGTGCCTTTCAAGTACATCACAACTGAAAGACGCGGTAAGAGAATGATTACGAAAGCTCAGTGTGAATGTGCTTCATTGCTTGTTAGTAATCCCGAACTTACAAATGCTATCATAGCCGACGCCGTAGATCAATTTAAACGGAACTTCTCTGATAGATTTGGTGGAAAGAGTGTCAATGAAATACTGATGTTCCAGTTCATTGGTATTCCTAAGCAGGAATCAAGCGATGAATATAAGATTTACATTGCGGCAGATACCGGTATTGCAGGCATGGCCAATTTCGATATGGTATATTCAATTACAAAACCTGGACGCAGAAGTTCTAATATTACGGCTTTCCCGGGTGCGGCTCCATATACAACAAACGATGGTCACACATTCACACTAATCAATCCTACAGAAACTGATTTCAGCAACAGATTCAACGAAAAGGATTTCTTGACAAAAAATGAATGTGTTCAGCTTGAGTATGAGGTAAATCGTCCCAGAAGATTTGATGAGTCTTTCTATCAGGAAGCTATCGACTTCGAAGAAGGCGGAAGTGACGATGAAGGAAACGAAGACACTTCCTCTGATGATTCATCAGAATCAAATGATGATGAGAAGAAGAGTGTTGATACCAACGACGTATCTGATGAGATAGTCGAGAAGGTTTCTTCTGATGAGGAAGATGGAGCGGATGTTGACGAAGGCAATGATGATTCTTCAAATGATGAAGGTGACGAAGGAGCTTCCATTGATGACGGCGGAGATGGATCCAGCGAAGACAGTGGCGACGAAGGTGATGATTCAAGTGTTGATAATGAGCTCAACGAACTTGATGACACATTAGAAGATTCCGGTGATATGAATGTAGATGATGACGACGATCTGAATACAGATGGTTCATCTTCTATGGATATCGAAAAGATGACAGTTGCTGAGCTTCTTGAGGAAGGTGAAAACAAGCTCAAAGGAATGACTCTTGAACAACTCAAGAAATTCATCTCTGGTGGAAATGCTACATCCGAAGATGAAGGTGATGATTCATCTTTGAGTGATGAGACTTCTACTGAAGAAGGAGAAGGAGAAGGTGACGAAGAAGTTCCTGAGTCTGGAGATGATGCAGGTCTTCCTTCATCTGACAATCCTGATGATGACAAAACAGATGTTGAGTTAGAAGCTTTTGTTCTTACTTCCAAGAACATAAACTCTGAACTCGATATCAACATCAGGAACTGTCTGGGTATTCTCAATGATTCAGACATTTCTTCTTCTGAAATATTCAGCAAATTCAGAAAGGCTTCCAAGAAACTCAACAAGGTTTCTGCGAAAGCAAGTAACATGAGCAAGGTTTATACTGATAATGAAAGAAAGATTATCGGTGATATGAACAAAGCTCTTGTTAACTTAACACTTGAATTGCGTTCAAAGGAAGTTGCTTCCATCAAGGAAAAAATGAAAGCCTTTGTAAATGCGGCTGCGGCAGTCGGAAAGATTGTTGAATCCAAAAAGTAAAAGAAAGGAGAATATACAATGCCAGAGAATAATGATATCAAAGCCAAACTTCAGGCTATCATAAATAACACTTCGGACGGTGATTCATCTATAGTGAATCCTGATACTGGAGCTAATGGCTTTTCTACAGGTATGACTAAGAGAGCTGATAGGAATCTCATCAGAGAAAAGCTTTCTCTTAATGTACTAAGTGATCTCGTTCATGCTATGATGCATGATGAAACCAACGAGGATCTCGATAGAATGATAGATGACAGAATCATGGCTCATATCCACAATGACTATCAGGGAACTTGTTCTTCATATCTGTGTAAAGCTTACCAGAATACTAATGATGATATGATCGCAAACATCATTCAGGAAATCGAAGATGAAACTGAAGTCATTGCAAATAAGCTCGATGATCCTAACGACAACTCTGAAATCGATACTTCTGCTTTGTTGGCAGGTGTTGATAATTATGAGGAACTTCGTAAACGCTTGAAGGAAGAGGTTTCTAAGAGAGTTGTCAATGACGTTGCAAAGGTAATAAAGAATCATGATGATTCTCCTACCTTTGAAGGCATTGACGAGAAACTCAAGAAAGCTGATGAACCTGGTAATCCCGATGCTTTGAAGGAGTCTGCTATCATCACAATGAGCGGAGCAATCGTTGTTGAGTATGCTCTTAAGGGTGAACAGATTTCAACAGAGGAATCTTTGAATATGGCAATCGTTGAGTATTGTATCAATCAAATGGACTGGTTGTTCAAACAACAATGTGTTGCTGATATTCATTCAAAATACGGTGTATAAAAAGAAAAAAGAAATCCCCCGGTTAAGCCGGGGGATTTCTTTTTCTTTTGTGGAATGCCACACAGCGTTTCGCAAGACGGTGCACCTCTTTACCATTACCAGCCCGCTCGTTGCTGCACCTTCCCGTTACTAAGGCAGGATATGACAATGCTATACCTACACGCTCCCGTACCTCACAATACGTAACCGAAACGAGTCTGAACCAAACTGCTCAAAAGATCACATTACCTTGACCGCGTAGTGCTGAGCTGTGCAGAGCATACCCAATACGGTATATAGCTTCACCCTATCAAACTATACCATTACTACAGTCGACCACATCTCACCTCACCCCCGCTATACATAACTGCACCGTGTCTCACACCACCAAGACTGCACTTTACCGCACCCCACCCTACAATACCCTTACTTTTCAAAACTGGAATTACAAACACTTTTGTGTTTAACCTAAATAAGAGATATTGAGCTTTACAGCACACCGCATTGATATACCAATATTAAGCAGAGCAAAACCTCACCTTACTCTACGATACCATTACGGCACAAGTCCGCACCTCGCATCGCCCTTGCTTTACTTCGCATTGGATTACTATGGCCATGCCATGCAATATGATGCATTGTATAACCTTGACAGAACATGACTACATTATGCACTCCTATGCCATTGCCATACACTGCCGAGCTGAAATACCACAGCAAAGCATTACCTTAGCATCACTTCCCCAAGCATCACAGTACCACGACACTACATAACCTCGCCTTACTTTGCCTGAACATGACTTTACAAGACGCTTCTGTACTTGACCAGAACTGAACTTTTCGCTACATGGCTCAGCTAAACCAACACAACGCCTCATAGCACGGGACCAGACCATACCTTACCCCGACGACACTTCAAACTACCTCACATCACCTTCACTGGACGTAACGGAGCAATACCTTAACTGAACGCGACCACACAAACCATCATGCTACCATGCCGATACAATACAAGGATGCACCTTACGTTACCTCACCTCGACTAAACGAAGCATAACCCGACCTTACTCTACCATGCCTCGGCTTCACTCCACACCATTATGCCTTACCCTTACTTTTCAAAACTGGAATTACAAATCAATTGATTCAACCTTAGTAAGATGAATGTGATTATTAGTCGAAGCTTTCTTCAGTTTCGCCGACCATAGCATTGTTGATATATGACATCAACGCATCGTTGAAACCTTCATCATTGGTAGTAACTCCAAGAACCTCTTTAGTATTTCCTCCGATGACGTTCTTATCATCATCGAATTCTTCCCAGAGGAAGGTTCCTTTTTTACCAGAACCTCTCCACTGGCCAGTGCCTGTGTATCTGCCTTCGTTTAAAGCTTCAACGATACACTTTTTATATTCATCCGGCATTATGAGAGTAAACCTTGTTCTGGTTCTTGCCGGAACAGTGATTGATGATGCGAGTGCGACTCTTTCACCCTGCATTGTCTGTGCTCTTAATGAACGCTGACAAATGGACATTTCTGTTCCATTTGGGATTACGAGAATTGAGAATTTCGCTCCGAAAGAAACTCCTAAATCAAGCTTCTTTTTGTATGAAGTAAATTTGGAACAAGCCAATGAATTGTCTTTCAGGCCTTTGAGATATCCAATCTTTTCTTTCAGATATCCTAACCACACATGATTGGATAATGCAGGTTTTCCATCAACTTCAAGGAACTTTGTAGTTCCCTGCTCGATCGATTCGTCGACTCCGAGTGCGAGAATCTCTTCTTTTCGATCCGTGTCGGATGCTTTATCAGCAATGTAATCTGAATAGATTTCTTCACTATTCGGACAACCTCCGAGCAGTTCCTCAGTAAATATGATTCTGATGTTCATTCTTGATTTGAATTCTTTATTAGCCATAATAGCTCCTTCCCATATCATATGATATGTACCCTTTGAATCGAGGCGGGATCCCTCAAATTTTTGTATGACAAAAGACATTTGTGTCTTTTACCGAATTAAAAATATACATACATAAAAAAGAAAAAATATTTTAAAAACAAAATCACCCCGCATATGCGGGGTGACAACATTTCGTTTACTTCTTTTTCTTGAAGAGTCTCTTGAGCCAAGATTCTTTCTTTTTCGATTTGATATCACCAAACAGGAATTCCGTTGTGTGGAATCCAGCAGCACCTTTGTGACCTCCGCCACCGTATTCCTCTGCTATCTTTGAAAGATCGATATCCGGATTCTTCGTTGTATCGGCATAGATTGAATATACGAAATCAGTACCATTATAAGACCATTTACAAACGGCCTGATGATTATCATATTCCTCTCCGAAGATAGTAGAATTACCCAGAGCTTCGTTCATTACGTAGAAATCAATTCCTCTGAAGGTATACTGATATCCAATTCTTTCTCTGAGTTGCTGTGAACGATTATCCTCAAGAGTCATAATACGTTCACCTTCAAGACACATATCGCTCAGAGCCTTTCTTGAATTGAAAGCATCGAACCATACAAAGGAAAGAACGCCTTTAGAATTCTTATCTGCACACATAGAATAGTATGTAGCAAACTGCTTTGATTGATGGAACTTGTGTTCCCATATATCATTATCAGATACATATCTAACAATGTCAGGAACTCTGTATTCATCAGCTTTCTCATACTCTTCCTCTGTAGCATAGATATTAAACTTGAAGAAACATCTATCATCAGAGAAGTCCCATATATCCGGTATGTGATCATAACCGACTTCGTCAATCTTTTCCTGAACACCCTTTGTTGTAAGAACATATGTCCATACCCAGCACAAGAATGCCGCAGATACTTTTGAATCCATGAACGGAGTATAATGGCCATTACAATCATCGATGAATTCTTTGGCTTCTTTTGTTTCTATCCATGACAAGGAAGTTGTGTGATGATCGATGTGAATAATCTTATCACACTCTTTCTCGATTAAGAACTTGATAAGTTCCTTGATTTCCTCACAGATGGAAAGATCTGTAATATACACGGTTGCATCCTTGAGGACTTCGTCTCCGAGATCATAGAGTTCCTGTGAGATACCATGGTAATTATAATAGAATATCATTGGTTGTGTGAACGGATCTTTCGTTGTATAATTAACAACGATATGACCAGATAGATGGCCATCAGCATCTGTATGAGTTAATATAATGAATGTATTTTTCATTGTATCTGTGGCTCCTTTATATATTTTCTCCATCTACCATTATCAAGATGAGCTTTGTAGAATTCCTCATCATATTCAATCTTATCAAAGAATACAGGAAGCTTTTCTCTAAGATAGAACAGAATTGGAATCATTATTCTTTTCATATCAGGATGAGCTCCTTTTCCACATCTGAGCACAAGAGTCTCTATCCAGTTACGAATGTTCTTCGTAACTGCAATCTTTGAAGATAAACAGTTCGGAAGAATTGAACGAGCATCTTCAGGTTTACACTTCTTCTCAATAAGTGCGTTGTAATTCTCGATATCCTGTTTACAAGACTCCAAGAATATCCTCTGGAACTCTCGCATCTGATCAACCGTATATCTACCGTGTTCATAGAAATTGATTGGCATGATAAAATCAGTGCACTTCGTATATCTTGTTGACTGAGCTGAATATGAACTAATTCTATGACGAACCAGTTCAAGCTGTATTGCTCTATCAATCTGAAGTATAAATGTGATAGACCAATGTTCAGTTACTGACAGATGTCCTCTCGTAACGATTCCTCTCAAGAAAGTTTCGGGATCATCCTTTGATTCTGACAGATAACAAATCCTGCCCATTGTTTCAAGTTTCTTCATGATTTTATATGGATCAAGTTCATCCATATCATACGGGGTTGCTGAAGGTAAATATAAATCAATTGTTTCTAATGACATTAACTATCATCCTTTCAAAGTTAATATTTTATTGTATTCAAGACCTTTCAAATTTACAATATATGACATGATTAACCATGTTGACAAGTCTGGTTATTGTCAATATCGAAACTTTAAAGTCTTTCTTTTCCTCATCGGTTGCCGTCATATATTTGTTTATCAATGTATAGATATTAATGACGACCGTCGGCTTAAAGAACTCCGTCAGTTTTTCTTTAATCATCTGAGGAGTTATCTTGAAATAATCAAGAACGAAATCCAATATGTAATTGAAATCTTTGTTCTTGGTATTATCAAATTCGAAACGCTGAATAAGCTTAGAGCCATCTGGTTCATAAATCTCAAAATAGCACTTTAACTTCTGAGATTCTTTGATTGTCTTCATGACGCTTCTCAACTTAGAACACGAAACAGTTCTCGTTGAAGAATTCATCATGTTGACCAATCCGTCATCCAGCGAAGAATGAAGAATGATACCATCGTTCATGATTGCATTAACAAGTGCCCACATAATGATGTCACACTGTTTCTTTTTAGAAACATCGATTTCTTTGAGTTCATTTGTTAAATCGCGTAAATGATTTACAGCTTCTGGACTCATCAATTTCGTAGCTTCCTCTATCGTCATAACTGAACCTCCTATCTAAAAAGTGTCCCCCGGAATATCCGGGGGATCATAAATTACTTATCTGATGATATTGTTTTGAGTTCGTCCACATCGTCGTTGATACTGGGATAATCAACTCCAACTGTGAGCTTACGATACTCATCCATCGATTTCGATTTCAGATAATTATGCTTTTTCGGCTCTTCAAGCTTCTCTGCGAAGATGCTTGCTTCCGACCTATTTTCCGGAATATTAACTCCCATTGATGTCACCTCCGATCATTGTGCGGTGGATTGAACATTGCCATGTCAATCAACCATCCGAATTTATAGATATGCTCTATCTTGAAATCCTCATATGATAAAAGTTCGAGGAATCCAAGAATGGCATATAATGCAATGTACAAATCTCTGTCACGATATGTTCCACTAATATCCGAGAGATTGCATATTGTCTCTGTCTGAAGATTGTAATTGATTTGAACATTCTCTTTTAATTTGTTTGAATAAATCAGAAAAGACATCACACCTTTTGGATCTTCTGACATATGACAATACATATCATGACCCAAATTGATTACATCATTTTCATAATCATAATCAAAACGGTTTTCATGAAATTTTCGCATGAATTCTTTTTTCGTCATATTGATTCTCCTTCCAAGATATATTATCACATTAATGATATATATTTAAAAGATATCAAATTGTAATTCGGACATACTTAAAGCCAACGTCTTTATTGTCTTTGAACGAAGCTTGGCAAATATCATATCCATCTTTACAGAGTCATCTATAATGTCATAGTAGCCACAAGTCTTTCCATAGTAACGAAGTCGACCAAATACCTGTTCAGTTGTTATCTTTGATTTGAAAGGTGAGCAACATATTATATCTGTTAAACCAGGAATATCTTTACCAGTTCCGCATGATAAAATTGTGGAAATAATAACATCACATCTTCTGCTGTGGTCATTTTCTGCTTTGGAATTGTGTGAGTTTATTGTACCAAGTCTCAAATCATAATCAAAGGATTGGTCTTTATTGAGATGAGTATTTATGAAAAATCTTAAGTCTTCACATAATTCAATCAAAGGCATGAATATCAATACTTTAGCATGTTCATCTCTTGTAAATATCATACGCAATAATTCATTTATTGCATTGAAATGAACATGTCTTCTGTCTCGTTTTATAACAACCTTTCCATACTTGGTTGCATTCATTCCACGACCATTTTCAAGTTGATACTTAGCAACATTAAATGGAACATGTGTATTGACATGAATGCAACAATATTCAATCCATTTCCTTTTATGTTTTGCATTCTTTGTAAATTTTATGGCTTTTGTGAATACATGTCCGAATATAGCATTTTCATCTTTTGAAGAACGTCCATCGGTTGCAGTCAGATATAGATTTCTTTTTATATTCATGGACATATCTATGAGTATGATATTGTGAAACTCCAAATGAGCTTCATCTATTATCTTCAAACCTATACCAAGATTCTCAATTGCTTTTGCTATTCGTTCAAAATAACCACCGACGGCTTTTAATGCGAAACGGAATGTCTGGTGTGATAACAAGTATACGTCACCCAAATCAAGTTCTAATTCTTCAGCAGCCAAAAAATCTTCTGTCGTTAAAGTGTGAATGTCAGAGTCTGCCATACCTATCTTCTCGATAAGTGTCGTTCTCCATTGTTTAAGCAAGTCTGCTCTATGACAAATGATGAGAGTTTTCTTTTTATATAAAACAGCTCCCACACATGATGTGAACGTCTTGCCAACTCCAGTTTTCGCCACTATAAACACTTGAGGAGAATTCTTAGTTCTTGCCCATTCATTTGAAGCCGATACAAAGTTAATCATTTCAACCTGTTCTTCATCACGAGGAGGAATGATTTCTTCGTATTCAAATAACATGTCAGTTGGTTCCGGAGCTTCATGTATTGTGACTGTAGCATCAACTAAAGTCTTTTTGATATATTCAACATCAACGCCTTTATTGAAATATAAAATGTCTTGTTGCTCATTGATTACATATCCAAGCGTTTTCATGACTTCCTCATATTCATCTTCGTATTCAAATAACTCAAGAAGCTTTCCTAATTTAATAGACGCTTCTTTTGCATTTGATACTGATATATGCGTTGGATATACATTTATCTCAAACACGAAATTTCTCCTTTCGTATTATATTTCCCCGGAGAATATTCTCCGGGGATATTGAGTTTACTTTACAATTACTCTTACAACTGGAACGCCCGGAACATGTTTCGGTTTCTTAAGAGGAGTTTGCATTGTGGATGGTTCAAGAGAGTCAACATTTATTGTTGATATTCTACCATCAGCATGATACAACTTTACCACTGAAGACTTATTGACACATGCAACATCTGCCAACACATCTCTTTCGGACAATGTCAATATCGGGAATGGTTTGCTGAACTTCTTTGATGTTGATAAATACTTTGAATGATTGAGACGAACTCTACCAGACTGAGCTATGTATAACAAGAACTGTTTATTCGGATTGATAATGAACATTCCACAAGTCAATCCATCGTTTATGATATACTGACCTGCTGACTCAAGAGTCTTCTGAACATTCAGAGAATCAGCGGATATTTTCTTACCATAACCATTCTTAGTATAGACAAGTATATCTTCCCGCATTGATATGAGTTCAAGTACAGATACAATTGTTTCATCAGTATTCAAAGGAAGTAACGCACGCTTTGAATTTCTGGTAGGTAATTCTAATATTGACATACATTTGATTCTACCTTCATTGGTTAGCATAGCGAAATTATGGTCAACCTGAGAAAGAACATGTACACATTTACTCATTGGAACTTTACCGATTGAGGTGAGTTTAACCTGTTGATCATGAGGAACTTTGTTGACATTGACCCATAAGAATCTACCCTTGTCATCTATGAGACAAACTTCTTCACCAGATATAGGAATTATATCAGATGATATATTGTTTGTATCGTCAGTCTCTGAGAATATGACAGAACCGTCATTCAGTATCTGAACATATCCTATCTTCTTATTCTCAGCATTTCCGTTTGTATTAAGTATCTTTGAGCGACGAGGATATCCATACTTCTCTTTGATTTTCTGAAGTTCATCAATGATGATTTGTTTAATCTTCTCGGGGTCTGAAATGATTGCTCTTGTGGTCTCAATCTCTTCAACAATCTCTTGAAGCTTCACTATTGCCTTATGATATTGCTTCTTTGTTAATGTATAAAGCTTTGCATCAGCAATATAGTTTGCTTGAGAAGTTGATACATGTGGTTTGAAAGCTTCATGTAATGCATCTATGATATCTTCTCTGTCATCAACATGCGATATGATGTCAATGGTAGTTTGACGATTTTCATCCGATAGCATATATTTTTTACCTTCAAGCATGTTCTTTTCTGTATTCAAATCAACAAGCTTTCTCAGATAGAAACCACGCTTTTCGAATAATCTGTTTTGAATCCACGCAAGTAATATCTGACGAGGGTCATATTTACGTGCCTTGAAATGATTATCAACAACATGCATATTTCTTGCAGATATTGGTGAACGGAAACCACCTACTCGTTTGAATAACTTATTGAGAACATCATATAGATTACATGGTCTGCACTTGATGACATATCTAACTTTACCTTCCATCAAATCAGAGTCATCATCAGCTGACAATATCTCAGAAATAGGATTGGGAGAAGTCTGTATTTCACACAAACGTTTATCAATATCATCAATGAAGTTCATGTATGGAGTGTTCTTGATTGTTATGATATAATTCATGTTATCCAATTCAAATGAAGATTGGAAACAGAAAGTCTCCTTGTCAAGTACGATGATATCACAACCAGTTGGAGAATCTGGAACAAGATTGATTTTAGCATCAGGCTTCTTCATAAGTTTTATAGTAGCATCGGCTATTTCATTCAGATTGTAAGGAAGAATATCAGAAGATATAGTCCAACCAATACCTGATGTGCCATTCAATAACACAATCGGAAATTTCGATGGTAATGAGATTGGTTCAAGTTTCGGAGGACTTGCTGACATCTTCATGTTTACTTTTCCATCAAATTCTTTGAACAGTACTTCATATGCAAATTCAGACATTCGCATATCCAAATATCTCGGAGATGCAAAATCATCACCCGATGTAGCATTACCTGAGTTACCTGTATCAGCAGTTGATAACAACGGAACGTTGTTCGTGAATGGTTGAGCCATTCTTGCAAATACTCCACCAAGACCTTGGTCACCATGAGGATGTATCTTCGAAGTTTCACCTATCATGGAATTTACTTTGAACTTATCTGTTCCATATTCCTTATAGATGAGATATAAGATTCTTCTCATGACAGGTTTAAGTCCATCCGATATCATCGGGAAAGAACGTTCGAGATTTATGTTATATCCATAGATACACATATAGTCAGAAACCAGAGGACCACATTCAGCTTCTCGAACATTTGGATTATTAGGATAATCTTCGTCTGTTATTTTATACATCATTATTTACCAATTCTCCTTTATTATGATTTTATACCGAACATCATATCCAGATAACGGAAGTATTCAGTAACACTTGGTAGATTAAACCAATTGTATGTAACACCTTGTATATTTCCATTCTTGTAAGAATTGAAAATTGGCGTTGCCATATCCTTAGGATGTATTCCTCCATCAGAATCCTTCCATATATAGGTTTGATTGTATGATTTATTTATACACTGATTGTTGATGAACAATTCATTTGAAATGTCACATTTGTAATCAACTGTTTCAGCATCAAGATTGTTACCCATTTTCTCAGATGGGTAATATGCTTTTGCATCTGCATCCATAACAGCATAAATGATATTGTTAATCATCTTACCATTCAGAATTTGTCCAGTTGGTAAATTGTTTTCTGTAGGAGCAACATATGCACCTTCATAATGAGTATCAACATCAGGGTCAACAACTTGTTTACATCCTTGAATGAAACCTTGGTTTTCAAAATCAAGTTCACGACAATTTCGAACAATGACAGTTTCTTTTGTTGCTTTTGCATAAGGTGATGCAAATTCATAACATCTTGAAACTAATGTCTGACAATCATTTACTATCGACTCAATTGCCAATTGAACCACAACGTCGCGAACATTGTACAGAATGAACTTTAAGAAATCTGTATATGCGAATTCTCGGAAAGTACCGCTCTTAGTATCTGACAATTTGTGAATATCCGCAACTTCTCCACCAATATAAGTCAATGCATATGATGGCATTTCCTTTTCGGCTTTTCTGATTTGTGCATACAGTCTCATCTGACACATGTAAACTGTGAATGATGAAGTATGGAAGAAAGATCCATCTGTCTTCATTGCATAGTTATCGGACTTATCTTCAACGAAGTATATCTTGTTCGTAAGAATTTCTTTCGGTATGATAATCTCTTCTGGGTCATATCCTAAAGCTAAGATTCTGTTCCAAAGGTAATTATCATCAAAAGGTGCATTCCAAGATAGACAGAACATCGGACGATATTTATTGATATAAGCAAATATAGTTCCAATCAATTCTATCTCTTTATCAAAGTCATAGATATGTAATCGAACTTCATAATCAGAAATCCATTTCTCATTGTCCTTATCATCGAACTTTATCATTTCAATGAACTTCTGTTGATTCTCTGTTAACCAATTAAATTCCTCTTCCTGTTTACTCAATAACTGATGAAATTTCTCATCTATCATATCCTTAGGACGAGGACCCAATATGAATACAGCACATATCTTTTGAGCCGGTAATATCAATGTAACAGCATTGATAGGTTGAGGTGCTGAATGATAATCATCCAAGTTGATAGGTCTGTCAAGAGTATCGACCTCAATATCAAGGAATGCCGATGTAACACATCCGATATTAAACTCATCACCATGCTCCTGAACCCACTTCATTCTATATTGAGATTCTGGAATGAAGTCTCCTTTGAATACCCATGGATTTTCACACATCAATGCATTGATTTCTTTTTTCGAATATGAAGGGTCTTGTGACATCATTTCATATATCTGAGCATATGTGACATGTCTGCATTTCTTTCGATGATCATAATATATAGCATCTCCAGCATGTTCATATATTTTCTTTGCAACTTGGGAAGGTAAACAGTGAACACAATAACACAAGTCCTTATCTATCCAAGCATGCTGATAAATATACTTTGGATCTCCATCTTCATCGACATCATTTCGATGTTCTTTCTTGATAAACCAGATGTCTATTATCGGCTTCTCATAATTCACTTCAAGTCTCTGAGTGATAGGTGACCAATAGATTACTTCAAAACATTCCTTTGGTTTTCTATGATATTTTACGTCAAATAATTGACTACCTTCTGGATATTGAAAGTATGGATCAAACTTTATTTCTTTCTTAATAACCAATTTGAACTCATCTCCTTATCGAAATCAACATGTATGAATTAGTATAATTCACCCATGTACAAAATAAGAATATACATCGAAGATTTAAAATTATATTGCCCCGCCGAAGCGGGGCATATGTTTATCGAATTAAATACTTCCAGTCATCTCCACCGAGATAACCAACGCCGAGACCATTCTTTTTCTGGAAAGCATATATAGCATTCATTGTCTGATTACCTGCTATGCCATCTACAGAAATGCCAAGTCTCTTTTGAACCCACTTGATGAGGTTGCCGGTATCTCCCTTCTTAACAGTATACTTCTTACAAGCTTGGAAAGTCTTGTCTCCAGCTATACCATCACATGTAAGTCCGGCTCCTCCAACATTCAGTATCTGTTGAAGTTCCTTAATTTGAGCGTCATGCTTTCCACTCCACCAAGAAGTTTTTGCAGGTGCAGGAGTTGGCTTCGGTGCTTCATTCTTCTTTACAACTACCCAACCTTTTCCGCTCTTAAGTTTTCCATATACGGTATTTCCGACTGTCTTTTCTTCAACAATAGTAAAGACACCGTTTGCTCCAACAGAACCAACCATCTGTCCACCTGCATCTTTGTATACAGGTTCATTGGCTTTGAAGGATTTTGTATACAGATCCTTTTGTAATACAGGTTGAACAGGTGTATGTACAACGGGCGTTTCATTCTTAATAACAACCCATCCAGCACCGGACTTGAGCTGACCATATGTGATATATCCAATCTTCTTATCTTTTATGATTGTATATCTTGTTGACTTTGCGATTTTGGAAATTTGCTTTCCACCAGGTAAGTCATAAATAGGAGCATTTGCTTCTAATGATACCAGATATCCGCTGACATCGCGTGGGGAAGCTGTTTGTTGTAATTGTGCATTTACATCATTACAAATCTGCTGTTCTCTGGCTTTGATATACGGTCCTGGACAACTTGTCTGAGCGAACATGTAGTGGAATGTGAGAGAACCATTCTTATCACCTGTAAATTCCAACTTAGGAATTCCGTTTCTCTTACAAATGTCAACACACAGACGTATCAGTGCCTTGTATGAAGCATCTGATATAGGCCAACCGGAAGCATCACCATAAGCTGAATTTGATACTTCAATAGTGATGGCTCTGTTATCGTTCCATTGAGACGATGAACACCAGCTTCTATCTGCTTCAGGACAGAACAAACCTATCTTACCAATTACATCAATAGCATAGTTAGCTGACATCTCACGTTTTGGATTCATTACAATATTCTTGAATGTTTCCAGATAACCAACTCCTGCCCAGTGGTGTATGGTTATTTTTGTTATCTTGGTAATAGGAGCAACCTTTACTCCGTTAACAATGTTATATCTACCAATACTTCTATTAGGAGATATAGACACCATCGATACCAAGGATGAATTAGTAAAAGCCATAAAGACTCTCTCCTTTCATAGTATGATATACTAAATCGTTCACGAAATTTATCTATGCTAAATGCAGAAATCGATTATTTTGACTTTTCATATGTATATTATTAATATGATAAGAAGATAATATAATATCTCTTATTCAGAATCAGATTCAGCCTATATGGCAATTATAAAATATGAGAATCTTTAGATGTCTGAGTAATATATGAATTATCTATCTTGCATATTACAGCTCACCAGAAGCTGAGATTCTGGATAGGATGTAAATAGCCAAATGCATCTGAAGAAAGGAAAATATATGGCTACTATGAGATTTAAAATGGACGAACTCGAGAGAAGAATATCCGACGAGAACACATCAGTCAAGGGACTCGAATTTGAAATCGAATTCGAGCTTTCCGAACTTCCGGGAATCATTAAAGAAGTTCCCACCGTTATTAATTCAATTTCGGCTGCTGCCGAAAAGTCAAACTCCCGTGATTGGGAGAAAGCCTGTGATGAAATAAACCAAGCCAAAGAAAAGCTTCGTGAATCAGAAGCGAAAGCCCAGGTTGCCGAGGCAAGAGCTGAAGCTAATGAGAAAAAGCTCCAGCGTAAGCAGGAAGAAGTTGAAGAGCTGAAGGAAAAGCTCTTTGGCAATCCTGCCAAGATCGTTAAGTAAAAGAAGAATAACCCCACCTTTCGGTGGGGTTTTCTTTTTTCCTTTATTCATCTTCTCCCTTACCGTTTGAGAGTTCCTCAAACATCTCAGGAGTTTCCTCAGTTTCTTCAACTGTTGTTTTTTCTTTTTCATCCATTTTGATTCACCTCACTCATGGATTACTCCAGGTTTTTTCTTCGGCGTTCGGATCCAGCACTGCAACTTTTCCATCAATGAAAGCAACAGTAGGACGCTCGGATTCAGTGATAATCATTTCACGTTTATCCATCAAATTATTGAAGTCAAAAGATTCAGTAATATTGATATTCTTTCTACCATGCTGAATAAGATTCTCGAGATGCTTATTCAAATCAGCTGTAGCGTTGGGATCAAATACAGGAGACTCACCGAGAACAACATCATCAACGGACGTATCTTCAATAGAATCAAATCCATTGACAAGCCATTCCAAATATCTCTTCTGGGTAGGATCGATGAACTTTCCGCCATCAGCAAGTATCTGCTTAGCAGCCTTGATAGCCTGAGAAGCACGCTGATAATCTGTAGGATGAACATCCATGATGAGAGTTCCAACTTCGGAGAACAACTTCACGAGCTTATCAAGGTTAGTAGATGACATCTCATTGTACTTGAACTTTGTCTGATGATCCTCAGATGGTACGAAATGGAATACAACAGGGAGCTTATACATTGCAGCGAATGCATCTGCAAACTGCTCTTCCAAATCTTTACCAGATTTGAACTGTTGTGCCATTTTTCTGAGCATTGCAGGATAAGCTGCAATACCAGTCTTGATAAGTGCTATGAATCCAGAAACTGCTGCAAAGACACCGAAAGGTCCACTGACACAACCCATAGCAGCACCTGCTGTGAACAATGCGGTGAAACACCAGCTAACAATAGCAGAAGCAACATGACCAGGTTTTGTCTTATACTGATCTTTCAGTTGAGGAATTACTTCATTGAGTTTGTCAATAAGAATAGTAGCATTCTCATCTGCACTCTTACCAGTATCACCACTTCCGGAAAATGTCTGAGAATCATCAGCAGTCTTCTTAATTTGTTTTGCCTTTACAAAAGCACTCTGAATCTGTTTAGAAGAACATAAAGCGAAGAGTTGCTTCTTAAGAGCAAATTTCTTCAGCTTATTCATCTTTCCACCAGTCTCTTCAAGATATGTAACATACTTGTCGATGAGGACTTTCTTTACCTTCGGAGAATTTGCCTGAATAGCACGAGTGATTGTAGCTGAATATGCACCAACCCATGCCATATTATCCCATGCCAACAGAGTTGTTATATTATGGAATATTTCGTGAAGAAGAACTGATGTCAACATCTGGCCAAAGTTCTTTTCTTCCTTAGGAGAAGCAAACTGTAACAAACCTGTGGAAATACAAATATAGATAGTAAAACCATTCAGCTTGAAACCAGACTTCTTGGATATTGTGACTTTGTGTCTCGGATTTACCATTCTATCTACCATGGTATATCCAACCACGTCATTGGTATCTTCGAGAGTAAGTCTTATTCTACAATCGAATTGTTCAGCTAAAGCGTCAATACCTTCTTTGAACTTCGGATTCTTAATTATCTTCTGATAACTCAGAGCTCCATCTTCTTTCACATCGGACTGTTCAGCTCTAACTTCATTAAAGCATTTGATTGCTTTAACAATACCTGAATTATCAAATCTCATATACTTGATATCTTCTGGCTTGATATTAGATGCTGGAGTAACTGACTCCTGAACATATCCATGCTTTTCAACATTATAACCCATCTCTGAAAATGAGGCAGTACCAATATATGGAGTTCCATATAAATCATACAGATACTCAACATATTCATTTGCCTGCTGTTCATCAGGACCAAATGCCTGAGGTTCAGGATTCTCAGGAGGCTCATTATCAGGACCGAATTCCTGAGGCTTAGGTTCTTCCTGATCATTAATGTATACTTTGCTCGGAACTGCAACAAATGAAGGAGTCTCTTCAGGAGCAACTTCAAATTCTTTGTTCTTCGCAATACAATCAGTCTGATACTTATCAAGTACATTGTCAACACGAAGTCCTATGTTATCCAGTAAAGTTGCCATTGCACGAATGATGTTATCTTTGTTACCCTGAACATTCTTATTCTCAGGGGCAATGATAAAGTCTTCATGAACCTTAATGGACTTGAGAGAATTATCTCCCATTACATGATCTTCCGGAATATGATAAATATGAGCCAATGACTCAAGAGCACACACAACATCAGGAGCCTTTGCTATAGCCGCTTCGATAACAGATCTATCTGACTGAACAAGATCACTCAAATCTCTGGTTTCGATTGTAGCAGTATAATCTTCCAATACCGGTGTTGTCATACCATATGAAATGATTGCATTAACATTCCATCGCTTTGAAAATATAGAAGTTTTATACTTACTGAATTGCATGCTATTCATTACTATATTATTGATTGAGCTTTCCTGATAAGGTAAACCAACTGCTTCACACAACTGTCTGAAATCATCAGATAAAGATTCTTTATCAAGCACGAACAAGCCCTTGAACTCTTCAGGAGACATGCTTGCAATTTTCATAGCAATGTCAATAATCTGTTTATTGACATAAGGACCATAATCAATATTGATATCGACAATTCGTGAAGGGTAACGTGATGGATCTTCATAAAAACATCTACCAAAGATTCTACCAATATCGAGTTTTACCGATTTTGGTAAATTGGGAACTGATGAGGTTGGAATATCAGGTCCGTCATTTGAAGAGCTCTTTTTACCAAACAGGCTTCGTGTTTCATAAGAACTCTCAAGAACAGCTTTGGCTTCTTCCGTCTTATTAGAATGCTCCCAAGTATTCTCCAGATCCTTTTCGGTTTCTTTGTTCTCCATATCATCAGCTTCGGTTACAGCTTTTCGATTTTGAGCTGATGCCTTTTGCCAAGATGATTGATCTTGATTATTTTTTACTACATTATCAGATTCACCAAATGACTTTGAAGGTCCTCCAACCTTCGGAGTTGTATTAAATGAACTTTGATAATGTTCTTCGGGTTGCTTGTTTGGTGCAGGAGGTGGCGTACTCATAGCAGCTTTATCCATACTCGTCGTCCTTTTCACATTCGAAGGAACGTCTGTTTCTTGCTTAACAATACCATTCTGAATAGTGTCAACAACGGATGCTCCAAAAGGTGTTCCATCTGCACTATTAGCGATTTTTGCTTTATTTACGGCATTTTCTAAATTTGATGCATTGGATTTGATGTCAGGTTTCGGAAGCTTGTCAGTTTCCAGAGTTATATCGAATCCCATTTATATCAAACTCCTTTCGTATTAATTATTTCTGATTTGATTCATACGATTCATCATGAACGTTGCTATCAAACAAATATGAGCTTTTACAATTTCACCATCATATCCATACTTTCTACGAAGCGGAATAACAACAGGCTTTCCGGGAACAGCTCTATCGACAGCTGTGGGAAATCCTTTTATTCGAGATATAAACTTTGTTGAGTTTATATCATCTAAAGTATTTCCTTCTTTCACTATGAACACATAAAAGATTCCATCTATTATCATTCCGATATCAGAAATATCTATTGATTGTGCATATTTGTAAAGTTCATCTTTCTTAACGGATTTTAATTTGGCAATACCTTCATAAAGTCCAGAAGTTTTCTTAGCATACAATTCATCTTTTCCACGAATCAAACCCACGAGCTTATCTCTCAAATGAATGGTATTTCCGGTCAGAGTGAATTGATCAAATACATCTCCATCATTGCCAACTTCTTTATTTTCCTCAATATTTTTATAATACATCTTGGCAAGTTGATACATGTTCTGATTGTATGAATTTCTCAATCTGTTTAAGAAATCAACAACAACCTTTGGAGATGGTTTTAACAATAATGAATTTCTGTAAAAGTTCCAGCAAGTATCGAGAGTAGAATCAATCCAATCTAATAATGAAGCGGATTGAGTAATCTCATACTTATTGGACAAATGTGAATATGTATATTCCATTGCCTTTGGATTGAAATTCAATTTCTTCTGGAAATACTTAACGAACATTCTTGAATATTGTGTAACTGACAATTGTTCTTTGGCAGAATCTTTCAGTTTACGATAACCTATCTGCTCTCCAAATACAATTACCAAAACATGAAGTACCGTAATCGGTACTTCAGTTATGGTTTTAAAGTTATTTGTCGCATGGACTTCTTTTGTCAGTTGAACAATCTTTTCTTTGAGAGAAGCATTTGTAAATCCGAATAATTCCAAACAGTTATCAATGTATTTCTTTGGCCACTTAACAGGGCCTGTAGGATAATGTTTTGATAACATATCAGCATTCTCGGATAAGAAAGTGGCACCATATTCAATATATGCATTTCGCCTTTCGGTTACCTGCATATTTGTATATACAACTTCCATCAGCTCTTCCAACGCCGGAGATGTTGAATATGCTTCTGTAATTATATCCAGTGCCTCTTCTTCAGTGAATTCTTCCTCAAAAAAGTTAAACATGACAAATCACCTTTTCTTACTTATTATGGCGATTCTTCTTGTTCTTCTTCTTTGAATTCTGATTCTCTGTTGTAGCAGGAGTTTCCTCTACTTCCTCTTCTTCAGATTCTTCCTCTTCAACATCTTCGGGTTCATCAATTGCTTCCTCCTCAACAGCAGGAATAGCAGTTGTAGCTACCTCGAGTGCTTCATCAAGAAGACCTTCAGCAAGAGTGATGTCATCAACAGAAGCTTCTACGGGAGTTTCTTCTTCCTTGATAACTTCGGTCTCGATACCAGCTGATTCTGCCTTCTCGATTAAAGCTTCAACAGGAGTCTTTTCCTCTACCTTCTCAGGATCATCCTTCTTCTTAATAGGAGCAGCTACCTTTATAGAACCCTGATTAGCAAAGATCTGAGCAATGTTGTTCTTTGTAATAACATCAGGAGAATCAGCAAGAGTAACCTTGAGAGTTCTTACCTTAAGAATACGAGCAATCTGCTGTTGGTCAAGATCAACGTTTCTGACAGGAGCCAGCATTTTCAGTCCAGGGATAAGTCCCTTACCAAGAATATGTACATTCATTATTAATTACCTCATCTTTCATTTAATTTCGATTTTTGTTCATCATTTCACGAATCTTGTTGATTGCATAATAGGATTCTGAAACCAGATCTGTTTTCAATCCCATAGCAGCAAAGAACAAATCCGCCTGTAACAATGTAGGTTTATCAAGAATACCAGTTTTGATATTTTCCAATTTAACGGAACCTTTCTCCGAAATCTCTTCTACCATATTCTGATATTCATTAACATTATCTCCACGAGCACCAGTTAACTCAGAAAGGAGTTCTTTTGCTCCAACTCCGGCAAGCAATTCATTCTCCATTCCAGTCATGGTACCACCCTTTGAATCACCCTTAGCTTCACCTGTCATCTCATCGACATCTGAATCTGACAAGATAAGACCCTGCTTTTTGGTGACCAATTGTTGTGGTCTTTTTATGTTAAGATAAGCTACCAGTACAGGAGTTCGTGATCTTATTGGGCGGTTCGGGTCACTGGAGATATGTGGCATATAGATGTATTCAAACAATTTCAGATGCAACAAATCCGCAGCTTTCTCAACATTCTCAAATTTGATCTTTCTATTTTCAGGACCAAATTCTTCAATGTCAATTCTGAGATTACTTTTCTTATCTCCAAATAACTTTTGGAAATATTCATCGAACTGTTTGTCATTCATTGTCTGAAACATGTTTCGATATTTCTTTGCATTCACTCCAGATGGATCGATAGTACTGACAACATCGTCAATTAATTTTTCCATCTTTTTTCGTTTGTCAGAAGTTATCACACTCACCACATCCTTTCTTATTCAACATAAGCTCTTTGAATATATAATTCTTTGAGCTTGTTATATGAGATACCTATGACAACTCTGTTTCCTTTAGTACCATATGTCGATCTTTCAGTTCCTGATATTTCAAGAACCAAAGCGTCAACACCATCTGATGTTTTATCAAAGTAAACATCAACTGTTACTCCAGCAATAGCAAGCATATTACATTGCTCTGCTATTTTATCTTTTATGACAATTGGAATATTTGGATCATCGGAATATTCCATCAAATATCCTTCGATATTAATTCCTAATTCAGGAATTGAAGGGTATTGACCAGGTTTCATCATAAGTAATGTGAGTATGACATTAACACACATCTCAAACGTTGAAATGACTTTTGGTTTATACATTGAATCAGTATCCATTAAACAGTCATATCCAAGTGGTTGAAAAGAAGGCGGGTATTTATTCTTTATTTCGTCCAATGTCATACCGATTATATTATCAGCATTTACCATTTTAATTCCTCCTTTCTCAAGTTGGATGATTGTTATCAGTCTTTACATATTCAGATAAGAATTCATCATATTTCTTGTCAAGAATCTTGATGTAATAGTGTCCCATCTTCCTACACTCATTTTCCATCATAGCATCTTTTCTTCTCTCAATATCTCTGAGATGTTCCATGTAATTATCATTATAGCCACCCTGTTTGATTTCAACATGCAAACTCAAAGAAGGAATAAAGAAATCCGGAATGTAGAGATGTGTTGTACCATCTTTCCATTTGTACCAGAAGTCAGTTGGTGATGGAGCTATGATATCATCAGGATCCCATTCCAATGACTTTAAGAACTTCAAGAAATCCTCTTCATAACTACCAATGATTCTGAAGGTATGTTTGTCGTCCCATTTAAAGTCTTTGGCATCATGATGATTGTACAACATCTTTCGTTGTTGATCGGCTTCATTCAGAAGATGTTCTTTACCATATACTTTCACCATATTTGATTTGGCTTGTTTGGTATATGCTTCTTTACATTTTTCTGAACAGATTCGACCGTATTTCAGTGTCTCTTCATTGAACTTAACATTGTTCTTTTTACAAACAACACACAGTCTTCCAACCGGTTTCTTTACTAACAAAGAATATGCAAATTCCAAAGGTTCATATTCCTCTGGAACTTGGTCGTTATGTTTTTCTGCTATATGATGACAATACTTTTGTTTGTCATTAAATATCTTTGAACAGAACGGACATTTTGTATTACGCAAATCATTTCACTCCTTTATCAAAATTGAATATAATAATAGTTTTATTAAACCAAAATTACCCCAGCGTTCAACGATATTTCTTTTTTAGATATATATGATTAAAAAGAAATGGAATAAATACATTCTCAATATATATCTAATTTGAAGAAGGAGTGATGATAAATATGGGGTCATTAATGTATTCGGATAATGATATTGATTCTCTTGATTATAGAATGAAAAATCATGTTCGAAGAATATCAATTAATGATTTAAATATCTTAGGTTATGGATTAAAGCAATATGTCGAACGATACAAAACATTGTTCGTTTATGATGAAGAAGAGGAAAAAATACTTAATGAATTGGATACCATTTCCGATTTATTGATAGCTCGTCAATATGATAAACTCATACATGACCCAAGATATATGATAACAACAGAAGACAATCGTGAAGATTATATTTGAAAGGATTTGATTTTATGAAAAATAATAATAACAAGTTCATACATCTGACATCTACAAATGGAACTCGGTTCCGAATTAATTCGTCTGAGATTGGTATGTATGTAAAACCAGAATGGTCTGATCATACAACATTATTCATGACTGGTGAGAATGGAACCAAAGTACAGGTTAAAGAAACACCAGATGAGATTGATAAGATGTTAGGTATCAATTTCGATGTATGATAATAATGAATACAGTAATCTCATTTATTGGGATTACTGTATTTTTCTTTTTCCAATGAATATAACTCTTATGTACTTCTTTTCCTTCTGAACCAAAAACTTAGCAAATTTTTGGCTGTACTTGCTTTTCTTCGGGAGAAACTGACAACACAAGATTGCCAAGACCACCAACCTGAGATGAAAGATAGCAAATAGAGAAAGTCAGATAAGGAATGTAACCCGAATCCGTTAATGTATGACCCCGCGCCAGCGGGGGAAAGGGGGAGGGGGCTATGGGGGAGGGGGAATCCCTGGGAAGATTTTTATTTTTTGTAATGAAAGAATTCAAAAACGTGTCGGTAATTTGATTAATATACTATTATTATATTATTATCAAACTTTTAAAATTTTAATTATGAAAGGAATGAGTTAAATGTCAGACACAAAGTTTGTTTTTTCTGGGAACTTTGAGAAGCAAATAGATTTATTGTGTAAAGCATATGATAAATTGTATACTGCTTTGAATGGTTTGAAGAATGAAAAGTTTGGAAACTATGGTTTGTGTTGTGTTGACTATGGTTTCCGAATTGTCAGACCTTCTGATGTTGCTACTTATGTAGATTATCTTCTGAAGATGATGCAGAGTAGACAGTTGGATTTTGGCAGTCCTACTGATTTGAATGTGTTCAATGTTTCTTTTGTTAAGAAGGTACTGAAAGAGAACGGTTCTGATTCATTGGAGAAAGCAATGGAAAATGCTTGTGGTTTGAGTTGGGTTAATCCTAAGAGAACGAATCTTGATAGTATTCGTAGTATGCTTGAGAGAGAATGCTTTAGGACGATGATCTATTCAAACTGGGAAATGATGAAGAGAGTTCGTAGTGATCAGTTTGAGAGTGATTTGAAACTGATTTCAGATATGAGTTTTGTTCGTACAATGAAGAACGTTGTGAATGCAATACCTGAAATCTTGAATGGAGATGACTACTTCAAGGGAATTGGTAATTCACATTTGGTGGATTTGGTTCGTGTTAATATTGAAGAAATGATTATCTTCGTATTTGCTTTGAATATTCGAACAATGATGAGTATGAAGAGATATGGCTCACCTCGTTCTTCTTATGACGTACCTTCTTCTTCCCATGAGGTGCTGAATTTCAATGAGAGTGTTGACGTGTCGAAATGCAGACCTGTATTCATTGTTCTGACTGAAGGCAAGACTCCTTTGATGTCAGCTGGTATTCGTCATATTACCCATTCGAACTTCACTCATGTTTCAATTGGATTCGATCCTTCTTTGAACAAAATGTATTCTTTCGGCGGTCCTTATCAGGGTGAATCTTATACATCTGATTCTTTCGGTTGTAGAATAGAATCAATGGGAGATGGTGTACTGGCAGACAAATACGTCAAAGTGTTTGTTTGTTGGATATCTGCTGATTCAGTTTATAAAATGATGGAAACTTGTGAAGATTTCATCAATAATCAATCTGATACGCGTTTCAATTGGAGTATGATTCGTAACTTCGTACTCGGTATCGATAAAGACATGGGTGCTGATAAATATCATCAGATATGTTCTTCTTTCGTGAACCTGTTGTTCAAGAACGTCGGAATTCAATTGTTTGATGATAAGAATGTACCATCACCTGTTGACTATGAAAACGTGGCTGGTGATAACAAGGACAAGTTTGTTCAGATCTATTATGGTAAAGCATCTGGTTATTCCGACAAATACTTCGTGATTGCGGATAAGTTCGCAACAAAGAAGAAGTCTCAATCATTTGATGATGTAGTGACCGAGTGTTGCTTGCTGAAGACGAATAGATTCGTATTTTCCAACAAGATACCTTACAACTGCAACTTCCGTGATATCGTATGTAACGATATGCATCCTCATTTCAAAGATACCAAATCGGCTTTAATGTATATTCTCGGAAATGTTGATTCTCCAATTTACATGTTGCTGAATGAATATGCTTCTCAACAAGCAATGGAAATGCTGATGAACGGTAATCAGATGGATGATTCATTCTTGAAGATGATAACAAGAGTGTGTCCTTACGATGTTTCATTTGTTGATCATCATGAATTCAAGAAATACACAACAACTGATACTGAGGATGACTACTATAAGAAGTGGCACAATATCGGAATGCAAACTGATCCGAACTGGCTCGACAAGATCGCATACGGCAACAACTTCCTTGACGGTAATTACCGTCGCGATGCTATGGGCACTGGTAATTCAATGCCTATTGCGAATACACTCGATATGATCTGGAAGATGTATTATGTAGATTCTTGTGACAACAAGACTCTTGCTGATAATATCTGTAAGATCGGCGGTTTGATGTTGAATATCATAAAGGTATATTCTCAAAACAGACTTCCCAACTGGGAATTTGTCCGTGATGTTCTGAGTGTTCTCGGCGAATTGTTGACTCGTTCGATGCTTCATTTGTATGCTAATAACACCGAAATCATTTCGTTGTCTGATACAATGGAAGATACCAATGATCCTGGCTATATGTATTCTGAAGCATTCTATATTATGGAAGCTGACGGTAATAATCAACAACAACAATCCAACGGTAAAGTTCAAGGTGCAACCATCGCTGGTGATACTTCTAAACCTGGTGCTGTTGGTGGTGCATTAGCCAGTGCAAAAGCTGCTGCCAAATCATTCCTCAAATGGGTTATAAAGGCATTCGGTCATATCGTTGAAGATTTCAAGAATCGACATGTCAATGAAATGAATGCGGTTTTGAAGGATAATGCTGAAATCAATGAGAAAATTTCTGCGGCTGTTGGAAAGGATTATACTGTAACATTGAACGGATTCCGCAATTATGATTTCAAGCCCGATGTCGTTAAGGGATTATTCTCATCGGTTGCTGAATACATGGATCCAACAAGATTTGGTGATAAGGAATATTCAGTTGCAAATGTACTTACGGAAGCATATAAGAAAACACTTAGTCAAGCAACAATTTCTGCGGATATAATGAAGGATGATAAGAAGCGTGCTGAAGCATTAGTAACTTGGGCACTGTACGGAAAGTATCCTTATCAACCCGATCAGAATAATCAGAGTAAAGCTCTTGATAATAAAACATGGACTGATATTCTTAACAGTCTGAAAGAATTCTCCAATAACCAGAAGCTTGTAGCTGACCAGTTCAGGAATGATCTTGATAATGTCGGTAAGAAGGTTGAGGCACAAACAACCGATGAGAAGAACTCCGCTAATGTAAATAAGGAAATTCTTACAAAACTCTCATTGGATTCTGCGGCTATTCAGACTGCTTTGATGAAACAATTCTTCAAGTTCAATTATGAGACTTATTCAAACATTGTAAACAACTTCAAGTCCAAGGGTGAGTCTTCTTCTGAGAACAACAATAATGAACAACAGCAGCCTGCTGAACAGACTAAGAAACCTGATGGCGATCAAGTATCATCAGCACAAGAAGCAAGTGCCGAAACGCCGCCTGCAGAATAATTAAAAAGAAAGGAGTTAAAGAATATGCCACTTAAGTCAACTCAAACAAACAAATACGAAACTGCGTGTTTCGTACAGGAAGCTGGAGTAGGAGCAAACATGGACAGAGGAACTCTTAAGATTCTTAAGAATAAATCTGATGGTCGTCCATATTGTAGATTCGATTCCGTTCTGTGGTCTTTTGCTGGTAAAAACAGAATGGGAAGATTCTATGATATCAGCAATGCAAAGTCGTGTATTAACAACGACCCCAGAATCCAGAAGTTGAAATCGATCAACAAATGGAGAGGAGAACTCAATCATCCTAATCCGGAAATCAAGGGACAGGAATTCAACTCTATCAGAATGACTATCCCTGAACAGACCAGAACATCTCACTTCATAAACAAGGATAGGTTCGAAGGTCTTCAGTACAAGGCTGAGATTACTACAAATGGTGCTAACACTGAATGTGGTAATCAGGTTAACTGGGAAATCATTGATAATGGTTCAGTACCGGATTTCTCTGTACGTCTTATGGGAATAATGATTCCTAATGCTCCCATAGGCAGACCGAATATGAGAGTCAACAGAGTTATTACTTTTGACATGGTTGATTTCCCTTCACACGAAGATGCTGAAGCAGATATCACACCTGTTCAGGAATCAGCTGACATTTGTCAGGTTATATTCCTTCAGGATTTGGCAAAGTACTGTGTAGAGCAGTCTGAGACTCTCAGATGTGTATGTGAATCATTTGAGATTACTCCTGAGGAAGTATATGGAATCAGAGATGGTTCTATCGAAATTCATCAACGCGACTCTTCTAAGATTCTGATTCCTATGGAGAAGCAGATCAGAAGAGAAGCTATCTCAATTATTCTTGGAAAGGGGATTCTGTAATTTATGAAGATTTATGATATGCTTTCATACCATCAGAACGAGGTCCCTGAAATAGCAAAGACAAGACTGTCTGGAATCATTGCCTTCTTAAAAGAAAAGAATCTTCTTGTGAATGATAACGTCAATCTGGCCTCGAGTCAGATTGACGAAACCATTCTGAATGAGAAGGGTAAAGCTTTTCTTGATACTGCTATCGATGTAGTAAGGAATATAAAGGTAGATGAGTTAAGATCAACTCTTGACAAACTCTATGACCAGTTCCAGCGCGTATATGGTAAGAACGTTATGGAGAATGCAATCGTTGCTGAAGCTTCTTATTTTTCTAATATAGAAACTGCTATCAAATCAATCAACGATTATTTCTCTTCTGATTTTAAGAATCAGAACTTCCCGATGCTAAATGATGACTTTGAACTTGATTCAAATATTCAATCATTCATCAATACATTCAAGAAGATTCCTCCGACTTGGATATCCAACCCGGATGAAATCGAGAATGCTATAAGTGTAATTCTTGAAGAGCATGAAAAGAATACTTCTGAACAGTCTACTTATTCAAAGCTCGTTGCTGAGAATAAGACTGAGATTGTTGATCTGATCGAATCTTTCATTGCTTACAAGAAGCTTCAGTTCATAGCTGATAACTTCGATGACTTCCAGAATATAATTCAGGGAATCTATTCACTTAAGATTTTCACAAATCCTATGGATTTCAAAGAAGCTATTCAGAAGATGCAAACAGTTACTATCGATGAAATATCTGATATATTCGAAGAGGATGAGATAGATCCTTCTATCATAACTCCTACAAGAATTGCAAATTCTGTATTCGATAATAACAATCAGATTACTCTTCCTTCTTCTCTCATCAAGGAAGATGAAATCAAACGTATGAATGATTTCCGTCCTCTTCAGATGGATATCGTAATAAACGATGTTCCTGTTGATGAATACTATGTTCAGGAAGCGGCAGAAGTCAATTACTTCAAGGAAACAAAACCTGTCGACATCAAGTACAACGCTGGTTCAGACAGATTTGAAATTTCCAAACAACTCAAATCCCAAATCAAGAATTTGATTTCCGGAATTGAAGCTTGTAACACAACGGAGGATCTTAACAAATTCTTCTCCGAATATGGAGATCCTTCTGATATGATTAAGACAACATTCCCATTCCTCCTCAGTAAAGTATTCTGGAATAAGAAGAAATACACCAAAGAGATTGAAGAAAAGAAAATCCTTCAGGATTATGTTGGCTCTTATTCATCTATTGCAAACAAGAACAAGGGTGCAAGAAGATTCATTTCATATGATCTTTATACATTATTCAAGACCGATAAGGAAGGAACAATTCAGTTCTTGAAGGATTTCTTCTATCTCGATCTGTATAACAACAAGGAAGTTGTTATCTCTAATAATGTAGCTCTTGCAATATTTAACATCTTCGATTCTCATATCTATTTCGATATTCTTTATAATGTATCAGGAAAGTCTGATGTGACTAATTCTGAATTCATTAAGGAATCAAGAAAGAGAATCAATAAGAATTCTCATGAAGCAAAGCCTTACGACAACGGCGAGAATGAAACAAAACCGAAGAAGGAAACTTCCAAAGAAATTCATGAGTATGCTGTTGCTCGTTTCAATGCAATGGGAGATATTGACATTACAGATATGCAATACTGTGAAGGATACAGAGACATCCTCATGGATGAAATTCTTTGTTTCGAAGATGCTGCTTACAATGCAAATCTGTCACAACAGGCTATTACTAAATACATCGGAGAATCATATGACGTTGTACAGGAAGTAATTCAGGGAGTTATTCCTGATTACATGCAGAACAGAATAGCTGTTTCTGATGAAGAGAATGGTGGTCATAATGAACCTAACATTCAACCTGTAGATCTTCCTCCGGATATTCCTACAAATCCGATTGATGAACTTGCTGGTTCAATCAATGCCAAACTCGATATCGATGGTGATATCGAACAGAAGCTTGGTACTGGATATGAGAATAATCCGAACAGAGATAAGAATGCTTCTCACGTTGTTTACAATATTACGAACAACTACAACAATTCCTTCAATAAACATTCGGATTCTCATAATTCGAATACTTACGATCTTTCTTCTAATAAGAGAGATTCACACAACACTGTATATGATCTTTCGTCAAAAACTAATGCGAAGGATTCATACAATAAAAATGTTCCGATTCGTCGAACAAAGAACAACACTAAAGGTAATGTATCATCATCTGGAATAAACAGTGAAAAGAACGGTGGACACGATGATTTAGTCAAACTCGAATCAGGTTTGTCTGTTCAGGAAATGTTCGCTTTTCTCGAAGCTGCAGAGCCCCAAACCAATGAAGATACATCAGCGACACCGAACAAAGCAAAACCTCCAAAAGATGATGCTTTGACAAAAGCTATGGACAAGGATCGTGAAACCCTGGCAAAACAGGAAGAAGCGAAAAAGAAAGTCCAGAAGGCTGTCAACACAGGACGCGCTATCAAGAAACCTTTCACTCGCACAAAGAAGTGGTTGATCAAAATGGTTGACTCGTGCATTGAAAGAGATGAGAATGCTGTTAAGGCACAAATCATCGAAAGTAAATCTTATCGCACAGCTCTTTACAAAGCAACACGCTTGGCATTGAAGCTTGGTCTTACAGCTATAGCATTTACTATTTCAGGATATCTTGGAGCGGCTTACCTCGTAATTCAAGGTGCAAAACTTGCCGACCGCGAAAGACTTCGTAAAGAAGTTGGAGAAGAGTTCGGTACTGAGATCGAAATTCTCAACAAGAAGATCGATCTTGCTGAAAGAGAGAATACTCCTGAATCTCGTAAGCAAATGTATCAGATGATAAGAATGCGTAATAAGATGATTCGAATAGCAAGTTCGGCATCAAAGAGCCATTTCGCAAGACCTAACAATGTTTCGTAATAGAAAGGACGATTGTTATGGATGACATTTTCCATTTCATTATGGAAGCAGAGGGTGATGACGAAGTAGCTTCGTTTGATGTTGGGGGCGAGGATAATTCTTCGCCACAAGTAGATGCATCTGGCGAAGAACAATCACCCGATGCTGACAGTCCACCACCTATGGCTGACGGAGGCGATGAAATTCCTGCCTTCGATGATTCTCAGGATGTGGGTGGTGAAGAGGATTCCCTTGGTGATGGGGATCAAGAAACGGAAGAGAATCCTGATAAAAAGGATGGTAAACTTTCAGAGAAGGTAAGTAATATTCTGAATCAACAGTTATATTCTACTTTACTGAACAAGAATCTCGAAATTGAGAATACTATTAATAGTATAAACGATCTCAATTCAGCACTTCCGTATGATATAATTAATAAAAATGAAGAGCCTCTTCGAAAGTTAAAAGCAGCTTTGTCCAGAGGGCAAACATATGCAATCGATTCTTTCATCGATAATAAGTACGGAGAAAATAGAATGTTCTATCAAAAGTTAGATGCAGTCTATACTCTGTTACTGGATGAATTGAATACTAACTTGAAGAAGGTTCAGACAAATTAAATCGAAAGGAATGATTTGAATGGCATACAGCCGTACAAGAAATGGTGCTCCTTCATGGTATCAGGAAACTACCGAGATACTCGACAAGTTCCCGAAGGAAGAGTATGAAGGTCTTAACTCTAATGAATTCGATAAGCGACTCGAAGACACAGGAAAGTTCATCAAGGAACATTATGATGTCGACATTCGTCAGGACTTCGCACGAATGATCAAGAATAAGCCTTTGATGGCAGACTACAAGAAGAATTTCCTCCAGCCTGTTCTTGAAGCATACATAAACTATCCTACTGACAACAGAGAAGTTAAGTGTCACCTCGAACAGGTTGCTCATGAGCTCGAAGAGGCTTGGGATCAGACTGTTGAAACAGGAGTTGTACAGGAGGCTTATACCACAGCTCAGTACCTCCCGCTTACTACAATGGACTATCCTGCTCTCGTAAAGCAGTTCATCCGTTTCCTCGGTAAGGATCTTATTCCGATTCAGACTGCTAACAACACTACACTTGAGCAGCGTATCTTCACAAAGTACCTTGTAAACAATCAGACTGGCGAAGAGTATGAGGTTCCTCGTATTTACTTCGAGACAGATCCTGACGGCACTCCTGCATGGAGAAAGATCTGGAATGCAGGTAAGGGTTGGAGATTCAACAACCATACTGTTCTTCCTGTTGCTACTATTCAGGCTGCTACAAACAAACAGTACAACGTATACAACTGGATCCTCGACGACGCAGGTGCAGCTTCTACACTTGCAACCGTATCAAACCTTCCTGAGCACAGAGCACGTGTTGCTTACGATTTCAAGATCAAGTATGTTCAGGTTACAACTGGCTCTGGTGCTTCTGCTAAGACTAAGAAGGTTCGTCTCCCTGGTAACGGTGTTGAGATCGATATTCAGTCTGGTGGTAACTTCATCGGTGCTGTAATTACAGAGAACATGACTCTGCCTGTAGTTACTGAGTGGATCGCTCCTACACAGGAAGCTCCTAACCCTGACAACAGCAAGTTCAATATGCCTACCGGTGAAACAGTTACAGGTATCTCTGATAAGGTATCTGGTTTCATCGACTACACAAAGGGCAAGCTCACTGTTTCTACTTGTGGCGTAATCACAGGTGTATATATTGAGGGCCACGTATCTAACGAAACTAACACAAGAACAATCGGCTTCCGTGAGTATCCTGAAATCAGAAAGTTCACAATTTCTGATGGATGCCGCTTCCAGCTTCCGTTCACAGTAGAGGACTTTGCTGAGGCAAACAAGAACCTCAACTTCAACCTCTACAATCGTCAGGTTCAGCAGCTCGTTATGAACTCTGAGTTCTTCGAGGATCAGTCTATCCTTGACTATCTCGATGCTAACTTCAAGGAGTATGACGGTTATGCTTCTGATGCATTCAACCTCGAGAGCTACAACCACACTGAGTTCGCTGATCTCGATCCTACTGCTATTTCTCCTACATTCAGCGGTAACCCATTCGAGTACAGAAGCGATGCTATCTACAACGCTACAGATTCTGTAATCTACGAGCTTTGCGACAGAGGCAAGCTTGACAACCTCGGATTCGTTGTATACGCAAATCCGAAGGCTTGTAGATTGCTCCAGAAGTATGTTTCTTGGACAACTACAAAGGGAACTGATATCGGCGGCGTTCAGATGAACCATGCATTCGGTATGATCAAGGATTCTTCTGTTCCGATTCGTGTTGTATCTTCTAACAGAGTACCTGCTTACATCACTCTTGATGCTACAAAGGTATATGATGATGCTACTCAGGGTCAGCTCACAAAGGAATACTTCTTCAAGATCGTTGCATATCCGATGGATAAGCACCACATCACATTCAAGCACCTCCGTTTCGCTCGTCACCTTACCAACTCACCTGAGAACGCTGCATATGCAGATGCTCAGAATCCGGGCGGTGCAGCTGTAATGGTTACTGTATCCAGCCAGTACGAGACAATCTCTATCCAGGGTATCCAGGGTCGTGTTATCTGCAAGAACACCAAGCTCGTTCCTGATACTCTCGCTGGTGTATACACACCTACTTGATGAATCTGGAATAATACAATAATAAATATTGTGTTCTCTTTCTGTCTACTAATTACAAATATCCCCCGGCTTAGCCGGGGGATTTGTAATTTACTGTACAACAATTTCCATGCTTTCTATGACGGCTGCTACTTTCATGACGATATATTCGTGATCAACATTTGGATATGTCATGCAAACTGCAATAACAATTTTATCAAATTCTGATTTTGGAACTATGTTTCTATCTTGATTCAGTTTTATATGCAAATTAATATGTTCTGCAATTGTTTCTGTTATCATCTTTGAGAGTTGTGGTAATGGCATAATTTGTTCCTTAGATTTTTCTCGTATGTATTCTAAGGATTTAGCCACACTCGTTTGTAATGTTTCGGCACAATCGGTGATACTTAATGTATTCTCACCAATTTCGCTTTTCATCAAATGAATATTATAACTCATTTGACTGATTTTGGTTGACAATACTTTCAATCTCCAAATGAAAAGACTAAGAAGGATTGAGAAGAATGCAAAGACAGCGATTGCAATACATAATAGGGTAAATAAATTCATAACAAAGACTCCTTTAAATAAAAATTTATGTACGAAAAGGTGGTATGTATTATGTCTTTAATGAAGAATATTATAACAAACATACTTTCTCAGAGGAAGTATGATTTCCTGACAGAGTTCTGTCACAAATGTTTTGAAGATAAAAAGGAATCTATCTTCGCATGTGAATATGCTGGAGATGATATCAGAGTTTTCGTTGATAAGGAAGATAACATTCATATGATGATGCCTTCTGTATATAATGAAAGTGCTGTATCTGAATTCATCAGTTCTGAAAACATTTTCTCTTTCGCAAATGAATTAAATAACAAGGCTCGTTACATTGTCGAAACATGCGTACCTTGTAAAGCAATGATGAACAAACATGGACATCATCCAAAGTCCTTACAGGTAATACTTACACTGAATCTCGGTAAGTGCGATAAGGAATGTAATCCTTGTTGTGGAGATATCGATGAAACAGATGTTGGCAATTTCTGTTCAATGAAGGATGCATTGGTTGATGCATACAACAATTGTGAAGTCAAGGATAACTACTACAAGGATATCAATTCTATCGTTGGTCAACATTCTGGAATGGAACGTAGTCAAATGGTCGATGATGATTTGAGAATGAACATGCATAATCTTCAGGATGATATTTCAAAACTCGTTGATCTTGAGATGGATGACGCTCTTGACGATGATGATGTTTATCCGGATGATGAACTTGAAGATGTTGACGAAGATGTCAAACTCGAGTTCTTCTCAAAGCGTCCTAAGAAGTTGAAACCTTTCCCTGCTGATTTGATTCCGTATATCACTGTGGAAATGAATGATATAAAGGATGCCAATGATCAGGCTATGTTGTGCGGCTACACATCTGCTTACATCGAGAAATGTGATTTCTATATAACATGTATCGATACAAATGATTCACGTTACATAGTACCTCACACTCGTCAGTATCTTGTTAACCTGAATAAACAACTGAACGATTTGCTGACTCGTATTTTAAAGATAAAGCCAATCAATAGAACTGCAACAATGTGGAAAGTCAACTATCCCGTTGTATCATAATAAAAGGAGGATATTATCATGAAATACAAATCTGATGAAATAAGCGAATTCATTGCTGCTATACAGGATGAAATTATAAAGGCTTCTGATGCATATGTCAATATCGCTGACAAATACAACAAGAAGTTCAAGATTCTTGACTATACTAAGATTCTTAATTTGATTACTCAGTATATGCGTCAATACGTTACTTATCTTCATACCGAAAAGGATAAGTATAAGGATAGAATCCTTGGTTTAACTCAATCTTTCTATGATTCATTATTCAAGAAAGAAGAGTATAAGAAGGAAGTATCTATTCAGGAATTCAAAGATGAAATAGATGCTTTCATCGATGGCACTAAGGGATTCCAGACTGTCATAAAGGAAGTTGAACATCAATGTTGCTGTGATTGTGCAATGGCTAAAGAATGCGAACACATGGTGACCATTTCCGTTAATGAATATCTCAAGATTGGAAAGGTGTTCCGTACTGATTTGAATCTTTACAATTCCATTCGTAAATCAGGTTCTAAAGTTTATAATGAGCCTTTCACTTCCGAGCAGTCTTATATATTCTCTAATGAAGAGGCTCCTTGTATGCATATTGTGAAAGGATGATGACATATGAATTTGTCAACAGCTGTAACTGATATCAAGAATGAACTTGGATTGCAAACAATTGCATTACCTTTCAAAGAACCTGTTGAAAATGTCATTCGTGACTATATGCAACGTTCAATCAGAACATGGTCTCGTCTGAAACCTTGTTTGAAAGATGGCTATCAGATAAGGAAGAATCTTCGTCCAGCTGGTCCTGATGGAGAATTGATGGGAATCTATTATATTCCTGAATTCTTATTGACGACCAAAGTTTCATATGCTGATGCATATTTAGCGGAAGCATATGTGACTGATGGTAACAAATCTAATCTCAACACTTTCACAGTTGGTTCACCTTTTGTTGGATTCGGTTCATATTATCCTCAGGATATTATAAATGCACAGCTGACAGGTACTGCAATAAGCAAGTATATTTCTGAAACTTCAAGAATGCCTACCAGTGAATGGTTAGGATATAACAAAGTAATGTTACATGACTTCCCTGACAACTGTCGTATTCGATTCGTTGTTAAATGTGAACATGAATTGAATGGAGAATCAATACCTGAATCACAAGTTGAATCTTTTATGAAACTCGCAAAGCTTGATGTTCAAGTCTCTCTTTATAATACTATAAAGAACATGACTGGACTTGGTTCTGGTTTTAAAGAGATTCAAATGAAGATTGAAGAATGGTCTGGTTGTCCGGATAAACTTGATCAATTGTTGGAAAAGTGGGAAGGTAGATTCTATTTAGATGATCATGACTTAATTCAATTCGTTTAATTGATTATCCACAAAACACACGGGGTATCAACCCCGTGTGTTAATTATTAATACGAAAGGAGAGATGCTTGATGTCAATGTTTGATTTTGTGAAAAGATCAAATCAATTAATGTTTGGAGCTGCAAAAGAATCACTGACTGACTATACTCGTGATTTGTCTGAGTTGGGTAATGCTGCAAGTCAGGTTCGTGAGAAGTTATCTTCCGGAACACGGTCTGCTCGTGATACCATGAACAATTTCAAATCAAATGGTATTGTTTCTGGAATATCAAACTGGTTCTATGGTAAAGAATTCGAACTTGGTGATTCGGATGAAATGTTGTTTGATAGCCATGAATTTAATTCCGGTAATCCAGAATGGCATGACAATGATTCAGAAGAAGCTCCTTCACCATTGACAAATGAATCCATGAAGGAACTCGTAAAAGGACAAGTTTCTTCAATGTATAAAATAGGTAGTAAACAAACAGAGGCTGGTATTGCAAATACAGCTGAGATTGTTTCTACTATGACGAAATCATCTGCAGAAATAATAGCAGCTATTAACAATGTAAACTCATCCTTGATTACCATTTCAGGAAAGCTTGATAGTCTTGTTGAGGTTATGAGACCTTCTCAGCAATCTCAATCTGGTTCAACCAATGGATGGTTTGATTCTAATGGTAGATTTACCGTCAGATCAATGATGCAAGGTTTAATGAACCCGGGTAATCTGAGTGGTAATGCTGGAATGATTGGTTCTGTAGCATCGATGTTATCCGACCCGAATATGCGTAAAATGTTCTTGACTCCTGAGAATCTAATGTCAATGCTTGTCATGGATAATTTGAAGACTAAGAACTTTGACGTTTTGGGTGGTCATAGTGTTGATTACTATGGAAGAAAATTCCAGACGATGACACATAACATGATAGAAGAAACCATTGAGAAGCTTATGGAGAAAACTCCTCTTGGCGATATGATGGGTAGAGAAAAATACAGAGGTAACCTTGGTAAGGTTGATAATCAATATACTAAAGAAGTCGCTGTATTTGATAAAGCTACTCGTCATTCTATAGTATCAATCATTCCTGAATATCTCAAGAAGATGACCGAAGCCATTACTGGTCAGAAGTGGAATATCAATGAGAAAGGTTATCTGACAACCAAAGAACAGGCTAATCCATATTCCCGAATCGGAAATGTTCTGCATGATGCTTCTTTGGATTATGATGATTACAAACACTTGTCAAAGGTTGCTGAAAACAAAGGTTCCAAAATAAGTTCATCCGAAATGGATGATGCACAGCGTGCATGGATTTGGGTTATTGTTCAATATGTAATCTATGATGAGGGCAGAGATAACATAACCGGAAAGACTATTCGTGACATATTAATGTCTCCGAAGTTGGATATGTATCTGGACAAAGCTGTTCAGATATACAATGCATCTTCTGGAAATAAATCCAAAAAGAAAGCAAAGAAAATTCTTAGAGATGTTCTCATGATGATATGTGAAGACCAACGATCTGCAAGTTCACTGGCTGCAGCTGGTAACAAATATATGAGACAGATTGAGGAGTCAGCTCGAGAGATATCTGACAATGATCCAACGGCTGGACAATATGTCAATCAGTCATCTTTGAACTTTGATACTACATTCAATAATTTCTTATCGAATCAGAAAGAAATCAATCGTTCCCGTGAAAGAGAACGTTATGAACAGAAGATGAGAGAAGAACTTAAAATTGATGAAGGTATCAGACTCAATAAGTTTAGAGGAGAAGCTGAACTTCGTAAAAAGATGGAAGCTTGGGACAAAGCCAATCCATCATCCGAAAAGGAAGAAGAAGTTACTTCCAGAATTGGTCTTGGTGGAGGAAATGTCAAAGGAGGTTTTAATGATTTCATAAAAGAAATGAATCAATTCTCCAAAGGCATTTATGATATTCTCAAGAGCGGAGTTATTAATGTTAAAATTGTAACTGATGCAAATCCTCAAAACAATAATAATCAACAACGTTCAAAGAAAAAGCGTAGACGTCGTAAGAAGAAGACAAATAACAAAGGTTCTTCTGATGATGGTGGTGATGCTGACGTCATAGAAGATGTCGATGACATTGTTGAAGAGGAAGAAACAACATCCTCAACAATGGATGGCATAGCATCTATTGTTCAAGCAAGAAATGAAGCAAATCCAATTCAAACATTTACGAATAACTTCATTTCCGATGTTAAATCCAACGGTCTTGTTTCTACTGTTAAGAATAGACTTAATGCTGGAAAAGAGATTGTAAAGGATAAATATGAAACTACAAAGAACACTTTGAAATTAGAATCTATTTCTGATAAGGTGAACGCTAAAGGTTCAAAAGTTTCAGAAATGGATAAACAAAGAGTTCAAATGGTAAACACTGCTTTACAGACTGCTATGCAGGACGGAGACGGTGCTGAAGATAAGTCCAAGATTCGTCAGTTGATTTCCAATATCGATGATCAAGACTTGAAACAGGAAATGACAAAACTTGCAGATTCTGTTTTGACAAAAGAATCATCTGATGACGAAACGGGTGGAAAGCCTAAGTCTTTCATTGGAAGACTTCTTGGTGGTATAGGTGGAAAACTGAAGACTGCATTTTCTTTTGTTTTGAAACCTGTAACAGCTCTTCTTTCTACAATCGGCAAGGGTCTTAAGACTTACTGGGAATGGACTAAGAAAACATGGAGGTCTGGCCTTGAAGATGGTAAACGCGGTGCTGGAAAAATAAAGAGTGCTTTGTTTGGAGGAAAATCTGACAAGGTTTCTGAGGAAGGTACTGCAGAAGCATCATCTGGTGAGAAGAAATCATCCGGTGGATCTATGATGGATGACATTTCATCCATAAAGAAATCTTCATCTGATCTGGGTGGTAAATCAGAAACCATTAAGAGTAGTGATAAATCCGGTGGCAAAACCGATGGTGGTGGAGGTAAAGCAAAACAACTTTTGAGTGGTGGTTTTGACATAGCTTCGATGGTAATGAAACTTGTCGGACCTATTCTCGCAGGTATGGCTGGTGTTGAAATGCTCACCAAGCTTGTGCAAGGTACACTCAAGAAAGTTCTCGAGCCTCTTAACAAACTCTTCAAATCACTATTCAAGGCATTATCTCCTATTCTTGATACTTTAACAGAATCTTTGACTCCTGTTATTGATATGCTTACAGATGTAATGATTAATGTTATTACACCTATGGCTCCTATATTACAATCAATCTTCGAATGCATTTCACCGATTCTCGATATCGTTACAGTATTACTTGATGCTATAATGATTCCGTTACAAGTAACAATGGAAACATTCATCGTTCCAGTTCTTGATTTGGTATCTGGATGCCTCAAAGCAATTGTGGGCATTCTCCAATTGGGATTTGGTTCATTGATGACTCCTTTGGGTGCTATACTTATGGCTGTCGGAAAAATTATTCCTGGTGGAGGTAAGTTGTCAAGTAAGGGTAAAGACATAATGACTTCCGGTGCTGATATGGTAGTATCCGGTGGAAAGATGGTCGGAGAAGGTGTTAAGGATGCTGCTATCGCTGCTGTTAAATTAACACCTGCTGGAAAGATAGCAAATACTGCTATGACACTCATAAATATGAATTCCGATGAAAAGGGAGAAGAAGGCAAATCCGAGTCATATCAAGCACACGTTGATATTCCCACTGGTGGTTCTGCTATGGATGGTATCATTGGTAGTGGTGACGTTGTAAACAATTATTACTATCAGAATATGTATGGTTCAGGCAATAACACTTATAACCAGAATTCATATCATAATGGAATGAACATGTCTCAACACGGTTGTGGTCCTATTGCATTGGCTGATAGAGCTAATAGAATGGGTGGTGGAATTAATCCGTATTCATTGACACAAGCTATGATGGCAAATGGAAATTATTCTGCTAATGCTGGAACAAGTGTTGCTGGAATGATTTCAACTGGTCGTGCTCTTGGAATGAATCTCGTTCCGGGTGGTGTTACAACTGCTTCACTCAGAGGAGCATCTCCGAACAATCCTATCACAGTCATCGGTTCTGGAATGGGCTTTGGAACTCGTTCTGGAGCTAATCACTATGTCAATGTAGTAGGTACTGATTCTGCCGGAGGAGCATATGTTTCTAATCCTATGACTGGACGAGTTGGTCGTGTTAAAGCAAATGAACTTGTTGCAAATTCTAAACTTGGACTGTATGGTTCAGGTGACGATATTTCGTATACGGAAGTATTTGGAGATAAGGTTGCTTCTGCATTCGGTGAGTTGACAAATATCTGGTCGAATATTTCCAACATCTTCAATTTCAAAGACAATGAAACATTTGCTGAGAAAACTCAGAAGAAGATGGCGAAAGAAAAGAGCAAGGGTTATATTAACAATGTCAAATCTAAATATTCTGATGAAGATTGGCAAGCTAAATATGATGAACTTGTAAAAAGTAATCCGAAGAATGATGGAGAATCAGATGAAGATTATCAGTTCAGAATTGATTCTCTTGTTGCCGATGCACTTGCTACTGAATACAATGAAGGTAGTGCTCTTAACGATATTAAAGATGCCGCTGGAGCATTCGCTGATCAAAATAAGGGCATGATTGAATCCATTGGTCTGGCAGGTGATGAAGCAGAACAAGAAGGTTCTTCTAATGGTGGATCTTCATTTGGTAAAAAGGGAGGCTTCTATTCAGCTTCTGGTAATGTTAGACTTGCTACAGATGGATATGAAGTTGAATACACTGATACCGACATGAGTGAACCAGTTAGTGGACACTATATTCATTCTCCTATACATGAATTCTTTGCAAAAATGGGCGGTAAAGATTTCGCAGAATCAAACAACAACTGGTATGGTCACTATAATGATGCTCACTCTAAAGAAGGTGAAGGTTCTACTGGTAATTCGCATCAAGGTATTGATATAAACATCATTGGTGGTGTTCGAGGAAAAACACCTGTATACGCAACAACCGACGGTGTTCTTGTAAGACATCAACCAGAAGCCCAAGCTGGAGGCGGTGGTAACTATGTAGAGTGGACCGATAACGACGGTATGCACCACAGAATCATGCATCTTGATCATTTCTCTGAAGAAATGGAAGCTATGAATCCAGGTGATAAGATCGTTGGAGGAAAGACTCTTCTTGGTTATTATGGTTCGACAGGACATTCAACAGGCGACCACATTCACTATGATATTTCTCCAAATGGATATGGTTCGAGTGAATGGTATAATCCTATGACATACTTTAGTTTCAAACCATCCGCAACAGACGATGATTCTTCATCAATAGTTGGTGATACACCAGACGAGCAGATGTGGCAATGGCTTAGATACAAAGGAATGAAACTTCCTGAAGCATCAGTTGCTGGTATCATGGGTGTTTGGAAAGCAGAAGGTGTTCGTCCGAAGATGATCGAAGGTGCTTATTCAGAACCTGAAACTTCTTTGGCAGAACCGATATATGATGCTATTGTTGGAGATCCTGATAATAATGAAGCAGGTTTGAAACAATTGTGGGATTATACTCCTAAACATGCTGTACAAAAGAATGGTGGAAACCTTGCATATTATATGTATGACGGTCATCCATGGGCTGGTATAGGTTTGGCACAATGGACAGCTGGAAGAACATATAAACTATTGAAGCATGCTTGGGAAGATAGACGTAAATGGTATGAATTATTACCTCAGCTCCAATTCTTTGAAAAGGAACTTCAAACAACACATACAAAAGCTGGTAATGAACTTCTCAATGGTGAAGGACATACACCTGAAGAAATGGCTCAGATGTTCTGGACTGATTTCGAAGGATTCACATGGGGTCCTGAATCTGCGTATGCGAAGAGACGTCAGAACGCAAGAAATGTATATGAACAATTCAAAGGCACTGCTGAAATTAATTCTTCAAACTTTGGATCTATCAATTCAAACTGGGATGCATATAAGGCTGGTAAAATAACATATGAACAGTATCTTGCAGCTGGTGGAACTCCAATCGAAGGTCCAAATGGAGAAAAGCTTACCAAAGACGGCCCGGTATGGGTTGGCAATACTTCATTCAAGAATATTGCAGAATATGTTGAATGGAAAAAGAAACAGAAAAACCAAGCTGATTATAATAGTTTCTATATTAATAATCTGAAAAAGAAATATGATAAGGCTACTCCCAATGGATACAATTATGGAGGTTATCCTAATATTGTTCTTCAGGATTATATGAGAGCTGTTTTGACACCTTGGTCGTCTTATCTTGATCCTGATAGAAACGGTGTAAACGGTCTTTACATATCTCATAATGGTGCCGAAAGGGTTCCTCACTTTAATAACAACAAACCTCCTGAGATCTATTCCGATATTAGAAAGAATGGTTTGTTTGCCAGCAGTACAGATTCTTTCCGATCAGCTGTTGAAGATGTTATATCTTCTGACGCATCTCTTGGTAATGTAGATGCATATTTGGATTACGTTAAAAATTCAAATAGCTTACCAAAGACTCAAGGAGGAAAAGCTACTCCTTCTCAAACAAAAACAGATCATATGAACATGCTGTATGACTATGCATTGGATAAACTTATTGGAAGAGAAAATCCTGGTTATGTTCTTAAAGATGGAAATAAGGTAATACTTGATCACATGAGTATGAAGAATAAATTTTCAGATTTACAATATTCTTCGCCTGTTCCACTCGGATTCCAATCATATATTGGAATACATGGAAACGATTATAATGTTAATGCCTTAAATGAATATTACAAAGGTGCTACAAATGATACTAAGGCAAGCATGACATCAATACCAGCAATCTTCACTACCAAGGGCACTAAAGCTATGAATAAACTTCGTAATGCATATGGTTCTGGTGACGAGATCGCAACTGACATTGCTGACATTCCACCAATTGATTATTCTAAATTCACTGATGAAGATTGGAATAATACTATCTGGAATTCAATGAGTAATCAAACTCCTACTCAGCAATATGTTCAGACAGAAGATACAGCAAAGAATGATCAGATTGACAAAATACTTGCCAACGAATTTAAGACATCAGACAAACGTACTCATGATCTTCTCGAGAAAATCTGTGATTATCTCGAAAAAGAAAAAGAAGAAAGACAGGATAAACCTGATCCAAATTCTCCTAATTCTACACCTCAAGGATCACAAGATATGTTTGAAAACGAAATACCAAACTCGGTATATCGTTTGGCTCGTGGTTAATCAATTAATATGCAGAGAAATACCCCGCCGTACGGCGGGGTATTATTTGCATACATCCATTGCGATTTTCATTATGTGTCCAAATAGATACATATTTTCCAATTTATATTTACCACTCTTTCCGAATGGAATATAATAATACTCGGGAAGTTTGTCTCGCAAATATTGCTGTTGGAAATGATCCAAGTAATAGAACACCTCACTGGTTGGTTCATAACTTTCCAGCATAGAAAATACTTTCATCAAATATTTATGGATTCCAAACCTGTGAGCAGACAACATATCCTTAGGGATTCCCTTATAGTCAAGGACCCCTTCGGTGCTATAAAACATCTCAATTTTGCCGTACTTGATGTATGAATCATAACTGTTTCTATGTGAGAATAAAACACCATCTATATCACATTTTATTTCGGAATGATGTTTCTTAGTTATGAAGAACAAAGAATCAGAATGACATGCAATAACATCATTGACATCTATTCCATTTTCTTCAAGAAACTGTTTTCTCAATTTTAATTCATAAGACAAGAATGCATTTGAGAATTCTTTATCATCTCTTTGTTTCTTTCCTATTTGAATAACTCTTTCTTGTTTTGGTAAAAGTTTCAAATGTTCAATGAATTCTTTTGGTAACAATTCATATCTTTCTGATATTGCCAATGATGCCGATATCATATCAAATTCATATATTTGTTTATGAAATGAATGAGTTATGTCATCATTGATATACAATAATTTTTCGAATATGTCCATTGACATTTCTCCTTTGGCATAATGAATTGAATGTGTGCGGGTTGCCCCGCACACACCCGTTGTTTCATTACTTCTTGAATGCGTCTCTGTTTGACTCGAGCTTGAACTCCTTATGAGCAGCTGTTGTAGAAGTGTAAGTCTCACCCTTTCTTGAGCCCATCTGGATGATGCCAGTGTGAGTCTTCTCCTCAACCTCTTCAAGCTTGATTGTTGCAGGACAGCTCTTTGCATCAACTGCAGGAAGCTTGAATGCTCTGTCTTCATCCTTTACATAGTTTGCAACAAGGTCAGGAACCTTGGACAGAGTTGCAGACATGTCGAAGTCATCGATGGTATCAACTACATCGATCTCCTGCTTTGACGGATAACCTGCACGTGCGATAGCCTTCTTGAGATCAGTCTTGAAAGCTGTCTTGAGATCACCCTTGTTGATCTGTTCATTGCCATACTTGACGAATGCTGATAATGATGCTACTTTTGCCATTGTTAATTACCTCCATTTGGAATTTGTTTTATTTTCAATTGTATATTACAATTGAATTACGTTTTGTTATTTGTCTATGTATCTTTTATGCTTTAATTACACACTCAGACACACCGACGGTTTTGTTTAGATCTTCTTCCGTAATATGGTTTCCAGTTTCCGTATTGATAATTGTATAACCCTTTTTCAAAAACTTACGGATTTGATCTTCAGTTGCAGTAGGTAACGAACCGATTAGATCGTTATCTTTGTCTGTGATCTTGATGCTGTACTCCATTTTGTTCCCTCCATTCTTAAATTGTTGGATTTGTTCTTAATTATGTATGGCATGAACATAATTAAATATTAGGTATATAATACTCGTAGGTGTTCACAGCATCTTTTATATTGATTCCTCAATATCGAAATAAATATATAAATATGAATTAAATATAATTCCCCGGGATGAACCCGGGGAATATACATTTAATATTATTCATTACCATTTTCATTATTGATTAAATCAATGGCTTCCTGTGATATCTTGTTAATTTTATGCAACGAATATGCTGCCGTAATCATTTGACCACGGGAATGACTTTTGATATCCTGCTTTGTTGCTTTCCAAGATAATCTCAGATGACGTTTGGTTTCTTCCAACTCTTCCTCGAGCTGTTCGACTTTTGCGAGAGTTCTTGCATACAGTTCATAGTTATTCATAAAAGATTCCTCCTTACAGAATATTGATTACGATATTATCATCTTCAAGAATGAATAACTCAGGAACGAATCTCTCGAGTTCTTGCTTCGGGAAGTCTTCTATCTTCTTCCAGCATTGAACAATCGATTGAGTATTCGCATCCATGTAGTTTCCATTAGAAGCTGATTTCTCATTAGTATACCAACCTTTGAATTTCATATACTCAACATTTGCATGTGATTCCATTTGCTGAATAACGTGTGAAATATAAATGTTGTTATTTGAACTGAGAATATCTGTAGCAGTATGAATCTTTGTCAAACGATTGAAATATTCTTTTACAATTGTTCGAAGTTCATTGATTGTATTTGTCTTTAGATTCAGATTATACAACTTGACATCGAATTCAATTTGAATATTGAGATCAGGCCAGAATATAGGAAGTGGTAATTGCTGATTGATACCTGCTGTGTATGAATGAGGTTTTCCATATGTTGCAATCAACTTACAATCCAGATAGTTATTACCTTCCAATCTCTCAAAGATTACCGGTTCAATAGCAGTATGAACCTGAGTAAATGCAGAAACGAATTCGGCAAACTCATCATTCATCATGAGAGAATATTCGGTTAATGGGAACAATTGAATTTCTATTCCACCATTTACATTGGTTGATTTGAAAGCATTGTTCAGATTTGTATCGTATGAATATAACACTGTCCAAATAGATTCCCAATCGATATCATTTCCATCAACTGAATCTACGATTGGTTGCAAACCGATGTCGATGGTGTTCTTCAATGCAACAGGAACTAATTTTCCCACATAATCATCTGATTCATATTTATCGAAGAAATTATTAAGAATGCCAATCAGTTCTGTAGCAATAGTCTTATAAGATGTGAATGGTAATGAGAATTCTCCAGAAGGAACAACGATGTTCATCATTCTGTTATAAGCATACTTTGTAACAGTATACAGATTCAATTCATTAGGATTGTAATCATCGATTGTCTTCATATCGTTATACAGGACTTTCTGATTCTCAGTCGGTTTTGAAGATTCTCCAAAGTTAACAACTGAACGCATTTCCTTCATTTCCTGTACAAGTGATAAGTCATCGATTGTGTATTCATCAACGAGACGGAATCCTTGTAAAGAAGGTATATTACTATAATCAGATACTCTACCAGGATCAGCTGATCTGAAGAAGATTGAAACTTTCAATTCGGTATCTGTTGCATCAAGAGAAACATTTGTACCAGGTGTTGTTGGAGTCCAGCTACCACCACCGTATTCAGTTGACGCTATCTTTACGACATTATCGACATCAACCATTTCTGTCAATGGCTGCATGATAGTTTCAAATCTGATAGTACCATCTTTCTCATTTGATACTGGTTCCATTTCGATGAAGCCTGTTTCAGAACCATTGAGATATGCGTGAAGTACAACTCGCATATTGTTATCTTCAACAGGTAATGAATTCGTTGTAACATACACAAATGCTGTATTTGTAGGAATCAGATTGAAAGGAATTTTGTAATATGCTATAGCACCTGCGTCAGGTAAAGGTTTCATTTCTGCATACAGAACAATTCCTTCATCTCCCAAATTAGTAAGATTAAATTCATATTGTCCATTCTCATATGTTGGTGTATAAGGAGTATAAACACCAGCTGCGTTCTTAATGATAATCTGTTTAACCGGACGACCATCCTCATATTCAATATTTATATAGACATTTGTGAATGGTGTTCCTAAACGATAGAGTTGTGATTCTGAGAACTTACTATCGGGATATTCAGATGCAAGTGATACAGTCATCTTCTTAATTAAACCAGTAGGAAGATTCTCATCAAGTCTGAGTTCATAGTAATATCTATCAGAATTTCTGTTGAATGTCATCAAATCAACACTTGGGTCGAGTTCAGGATATGTTGTGATTTCAACATCACCGGTTTCATGTACTTCATATCCATGCCATAAACCTTGTTCACCCCAGATTTCATCAGTACCTATAACTTGAAGATTTGAACCAGACATTGGCAATGAAACAGTTTTTGGGTTTGCTACTGATGAATTATCCTGAATCCATAAACCATCAAGAATCCAATCACCAGAACCATCAGTCTTTTGTGTCATTTTTCCAGTACATAAAAATGTAGTTGATGGGTCAAAGGGCAAAGCTGAATCTTCTGAATTAAGTGGTAACATAGGAATCTTTGGTGAATACAAATCAACCGGTTTGTTGAAATAAGCCCACATCTCCTCAGTGAAAACCGGAGGATTTATATTTCCACGAGTATATTTTGCAAATGCTTCATTCTTATCTCCCCATCCAGAATCTGTAGGAGAAATAAAAGTTGTTAACGCATAAAAATTATCCTTATATGTTCTCTTTATATTTGTGAGAATTGGAGTTGCATGATATAACTTTGATTCATCATCAATATTATCATCAAGATTTAAATCAATGGATACTTGTGTAGAAGACAGATAATCATTTATCCAAGGATTAAAATATCCTATTGCAAAAGGTTCTTTCTGAATTCTAACGCCGAATGGATTTGTAAAGATATACTTTTCATCGATATCAATAACAGTACTTGCAGTTTCAACAATGTTATTTGTTGATGAATCAACGTATGGAGTTACTGTGTAATCATTTTCACCATATACCCAAATCCATCCTGGAGGAATGATGATTTCATTATCGGTTACAGTATTATCATTATTACTGTATAAGATATCATATGGAATCTTTGCATGTAAAGTATTTGTCTTATAGATTTCATTATCTGAATTCTTTAATGCTAAGAATCCACTCCATAATCTTCCCCATGGGTCATCTCTACGTTTGAAGAAGAATGGATAAAGAACATTCTTGAAGTTGAATGTTTTAAACCATTCATCTATATCGTGATCGGATGAAATAACATTTGCAGTATTATACATCTCGATTGTTTCACGACGAACAGTTTCCATGGTTCCAATATTAGTTCCACCCATACTTCCAGAGATGATGAAAGCTGCTTTGGTTACATTTGCATTATTGGAATACTTATTAGCATTCGTAAGAACATAAGGTTGTTCATCATCTTTGAAAGCTGTGAAGTTAGCTGAATCACCATGACATGTATAAACCGTTATTTCATATGATGAATTCAATTCAGGTACGAAATAACGAGTACCATTCAATTGGAACATGAATCGAATGGTTTGTGAGTCATCCATTATATAGTGAATATATGGCTCATTGTCTTTTACTGTTGAATTTATTTGAAGAATGTGATCAGCAGGTAAATATTCATCTCGTGTTTGTGATATGTATCGAACATCAAAACCGCAAATGTGATCAACACAACGAATCAACTTGTCAGCATTTGGTAATCCGTTTGTCATGTTATTTGTAATGACATGAACTTCACGAGTATATTCAGAAGCTTGTACAAACAAACACAACCAGACGGAAGTTACTCTATACATTATATATGTTCCTTTATTCTTAGCAACTCTGTTTGATACATCTTTATTGATGTATTGAACATTCCATGTTGTTGCTTCATTCTTATTCTTTTTCTTATGATACTGAATAAGAATATCATAATCGAGAGAATAAACGGAACCGTTTGAAAGATTGAATTTCGTATCTTTATCAAGAACGAATTCCATTATGCTTGAATCAGCATCGTTTGGAGTTGCATTATTATACAAATCTTCAATCTTCAATTCAAGTAAGAAGTTACAAGCTGATGGAGTAGCGAAAGCATATCCTAAATCAAATATTGCAGCTTCCGCATATACTGAATCAGGAAGTACTGCTTTTGTTATGAAATTCTCATTCAAGTAAAAAGCAGAAGTAAATGCCATGTCCTGCATTGCTTGTGACATTGTTTCGTTCATCATACCGAGAGAACCGGTATTCAAAACATTAATAGGTATATCTTTGAACACCTTAGGTGCCAATACATATTGGATGTATTGTTTTATGTTAGCATCATCTGAATAGTTATTCAAGATGGTAACGTCTGCCATGTGTATCATTCCTTTCATCAAATAAATATAATGTTGTTCAATCCGTGGCAGAACGCCACGGTAATCTTTTGATGCAATTACAAAGGTTATTTTTGCGTCTGAATAGATAGTACATTATACAGAAAGGAAGATTAAAAGATGGCAACATCAAATGAAAAACAAGTGCAGCTCAAACGCGAAACGTTATTAAACGATGAAGCTGTACTTGAAGAAGTATTCCCAAAAACAATGACTGACGCTGTCATTGATACAAACAGTGGCGTCAAGTTGTCTGAAGTTATTGATACCATACTCACTGCAATAAATAACAAAGTATCAAGAAATGTTAACTCCGTCAATGGACGTTCGGGAGTTGTATTGTTGGATGCTTCAGATGTGGGTCTTGGAAATGTTGATAACGTTTCAACAGCGGACATCAAGGCATGGATCATCAATTATGTAGCCGATCAGTTCCATGGTAAACGATTGATACTTAAAGAATACTTTTCGGAGATTCAACCACTCATCGATTCTAACAATGACGAATATGATGGTGTACCTTTCGTTTGTGAGCATTTGGATGAATCTAATCCAAATGACCAGACAATGGTAATTGGATGTATCTATAAAGAAAGTGACCGATTACGCGAAGAACACAAAGCATTTGATTTCGGAGGTGGTACTGGAGTAGGTAGAATTGAGTATGACCAGAACAATCAGCCACTTGGTGAATATTTCAATATTTATGACGAACCCAACCGAAATCGAGCTTTAGGACTTTATTCAACTGCTAAAGGAAATCGTAATACAACATCCGGCGAGTCATCAATGGTCATTGGTGAATCAAATACAATTGGAACAAAAGGCACGACTACTTTTGTTTCCGGAACGGGAAACAATGTAAATGGATATGAAGCAGGAATAGTTTTCGGATTAAACAACATAGCTGTTGATGGATCTGGTTCGATAATGGGTGGATATGAGAATAAAGATACCGGTAATGGCACCTATAATATCATATCAGGTACTTCAAATGAATTAAAACGTTATGATGATCTAAGTAGTTCTCCTTCGTCTTGTAATATAATCACCGGAAAAGATAATAGTTGTGATAGTGTGGATTTTTCAATCATATCTGGACACGGTAATGACGTTAAATCGAATGGATCGGGACATGAGGAGTTCTCAATATCGTCATGTATAACGGGTGCTTATAACAAGATTGACTTTTCATTCAATAATTTGGTTTCAGGTTATAGAAATGAGATAGACACGAGTTCCAGTGATTTCATATGCGGAGAGCTTAATAAATCCACTGATTGTCAGATGAGTTATATTTGCGGAAGCCGTAATACAGCTTCTAATGCAGATAAATCATTTGTTGGAGGAGAACAATCAGTTTGTACCGGTACGAATAGCTTTGTATTAGGACATAGAGTCGAAGGCCATGGAGCGGGTTCATTTATTATCGGAGAATCTTCAAATGGTTTCAATCCAGAAATTGTACCAGATGACATTACCAGATATCAGGGTGTTCTAAACATGACTGTTCGTGAAATGATTACCACTCATAAAGATACCCCATTCTCAATTGCATATGGTGGAAATTCTTTTGTTGCGGGAATAGATAATCTTGGTATTGGAACATCATCTTTTACAATCGGCGAAAAGAATATCAACCAATCAGAGACATCATTTGTTTGTGGTAAGAACAACAGAACATATGATGCAGAAGGTATCATAGTGGCAGGTACTAACAATGATATTTGTGGTAAATGGTCACAAGGAAGTGGTATTAGAAATTGTACTTCCGGACATGTCGCAACGGTATTTGGTGCATTTAATAATGCAGAGAATTATACAACAGCCGTTGGTATAGGCTCCTCTGCCGAATATGATTTTCCGAATAGTGACGATGATAGTTATTCCGATCTCGATTTGTATTTCTCATCATCGGTAGATGTTGAACATGCCAAAGCTCCAACTCCACAGAGTTATATAATCAGAGAAGAAAATTATATTGAGCTTCCTCTTCCTCTGATATTTAGTCCTATCAGAGTTAGAAACATGATTATCCGCATTGAATATGCAGGCAATGTGTGGGCACAAAATGTGTTGACCGAAAAATACATCGATCAAACTCAATCATCAGAGTTTATGTTGTGGAAATACGACAGAAAAGTTTTGTATATTTCACGAAAAGCTCTAAACGAACAATTCGGATTTGTACATTCTCATGAACAAAGTGCTGAAGATCTCGATTTGGAAGTTGTTGATTTGAGAGATGCAGATATATCGCTAAGCTTGACATTTGATCCAAATCCTGCTGAGAAAATAGGCAGACATGCTTTCAAAGTTGGTAATGGTCCTTTTGCTGATACAATGTACCGTGATGATGTTTGGAGAGCAAATGCTTTCGAAGTACATTGGGATGGTACAACATTGACACAAAAGGATATCCAGCTCAGATATAAGGCTGATCCAAACACTTCGGATCCGCCTGTTAATATATCTTTTAAGAAAGTAATAGACGCACTTATATCAAGCAGAGCAATAAATCTCAGAGATATTTTAGCTTAAAAGGAGGAAATCATTAATTATGAAAATTAAAGATAATGCGTACGGTCTGCATGGACATGTACAAGTATTCGTCAGAAATAGGAAAACTGGCAAGAAGACATTATGGAGTGAATCTGATAACGTGATCACAATTTCAGGTTATCAGAACATTCTTCTTCGTTCATTCGGTTTGAGGTTGGACTCAATCCACAAGGCTCCATATATTGATGGCAACATCGGTAAAGACACAAATCTTATCACACCCGATCTGAATGATACAATGGGAATTGGTGAAGTTCCTACTAATTATACAACTATGAATGAAGAGTTCTCTTCTTCTCACATCATTCAGGGCTTCATGGTTGGTAATGGTGGTGCTGGTGAGGATAACATCACCACAAAGAATACCAATTATTCATTCATTAATCTCAGGCGTCCTATCCCATTCCGTCAGACAACAACAGTTCTTCCTTCAAGTGTTGCTGGTCAATATCTCGGTGTGTACAACAAGTCTACAGCTGAGGAAGAGATGGGATACGCCAAGTCATACTTCATCAAGAAATTTGATGATACTCCTCACATCTATCATACATGGTGGGAAGAAGGTCAGAAATGGTCTTATGTAGATCCTATTTCTCAGGATAATCTTGGACCAAATCAATCTTCAGCTCCAAAGACAAACAGAATTGCATCATATGTAGAATGCGAAATGTCAATTTCTCCTGAGGATTGTATCGACTATTTCTCTCATGCTGGTAGTACACAGACTCCGGTTATCAATGAAATCGGTCTTGTTGCATTTGATGCAAAACCTGGTATACGTTCTGTATTCGAATCTGCTTACAGAAACTATATCAGAGAATTCATAGAAGTTCTGTATAGTAAAAACGAATCTCTTGATACTCTCGAAAATCTCATAGCGATAGCTCTTACTATCTACAATATTCTCGTCAACAACGGGGAAGTTGATATCACATCATTTGGAAATACTCACATCAATGCATTCGTTGATATCATTTCAGAAATTCAGAGGATAGAAGATCCTTCTACAATTACTCATTCACAGCTTGCTGGTTGGATGGATGCTTTAAGTAGTTCTGAAAATATCAATGTAGAAGCATACTACAATCAGAACGGTACATATGTTTATGAGACTGATGAATTCTTAAATTGTCTCCATGACAGTGTTTTTGATACACTGACAAATGATGAGGCTCAGAGAATCAAGCTCATTACATATTATACATTCAATTCAATTCCTCTCAGTGATGAAGTAGATATTCTCATCAATTACAGAATCTACACAAACTGATGATAGGAGGACATAATGAAAGAAGAATGCAATGTTGGACTCGAAAATGAGAAGAACTATACGGAACTAATGAAAACGTTAAACAACTCCAAACTCAATGAGCTTGGGGTTGTTATACGTACATATCGAAGAGGTATGAAATGGAAGAGTGTTTCTTTCACAATACCAACAGCTCCAGTTCCTTCTCATAGACCTCGATTGTCAAATAACAGAATATATGTTCCTGGTGCTGCTAAGAATGCAACATTTTTCAATAGGTATGTTTTACCGACTTTGAAAGGTTTGATGATATCAACTCCTTGCAAAGTTGATCTTCGCTTGTATTTGAAAACTCCGTCATCATTTTCTAAGATACAAACATGCTTGGCTGAAATTGGTATCCTTCGTCCATGGACTCGTAATGGCGATAATGATAACTTTGAGAAAGCTATCTATGACCAAATACAACCAAACGAGAAGAGAGGTCATGTTGGAATTCTTGCTGATGATTCTTTGATAATTGAGAATCATACACAGAAATTTTATTCTGTTAATCCTCGCTCAGAAGTAACAATAACTTTTATGGATTCAATTCCTAAGCCATTGCTACACATACTGAGACTTGACAAATAATGAGGAGAACACATTATTTATTAACCCAATCAAAATTAAATCGAAAGGAATGAAATTTCAATGGCAAAAAAGGCATATAATAAGGATAAACTTTTTTCCATTCCGAGAACGCCGGAGGATAAAGAAGCCTTCAATAAAGAGCTTAAAGATTTCGAGCAAAAGTACGGCAAGGTACTTTCCACTGGTACCGAACTTTTCACGAAGTTGAAGTATGGTAAAAACAGATCTATCGTACAAAACGCAAAACAAAACATCTTTGAGTTTCCTGTATTTGTAGCATCTTCAGTACCTCTCACTTATGCAACAGCGACAGCATCTCTTCTCGAACAGATGTATGCATCATTTGTTCAGATGACTCTGTCTCAGACACCGGTTGTGGATGCAAGAGATATATCTTCAAATGGCAAGGGTGGTTCTGATCCCTTCAGATATCTCAGATCCACAGATATCAATGACTTCCTCGAAAGTTATGAACTTGATTTCCAGAAGGATTCTGTTCATAATATCATTGTGAACGAACAGACAGGAAACTCTTTTGATTTCCAACTCGTTACATATTCCGACAATGATGCTGAGTTAATTCTCGAGGCAGTTGAGAATATGAACGTTGATCATTATTCACATTTCTTCAGTGAAGCTGCTAATGATAACTCAACCGAAGAAGAAACCAAAAAAGCCAGAGAAGACATGAGATTTGCTCATGAATTATGGCAGCAAGGAAGAGATCATACAAAAGCTGGTTATGAGGATGCTGATGAACTTCGTAAACAACGAAAAGAGCAACGAGAAGAGAATGATGAAGCCAGAAAAAATCAGAAAGCTGGAGAAGATCATTGGAAGTTTTCAATGGATATGTCCAAGAATCTGTATGGTGTTCCTCCTAAGATGCTCAGGGAAGGCGAAATCAATAAGCTGAATACTATGAAGCCTCTTATGATGGAAGCTCACTTTGGTGCATACACGGCTGATAAAGATGGCAATATCGGTTCCATTGAACAGACTTCAATGATTATCGGCGTTCGTTCTTACTGCAGACTTGTTAATTCAGAAGATCTTCCGGAGATGGCAAAGTATTCTGATTCAAAGAACATTCTCATGAAGCGTGCTAAGTATCGTGCTGGTGAGATGAAGTATTGGTCTGACTTCAAGTTCGATATCAAGGGTAAGAAGAATGATGTTTATGAGAACATTACTTCACCTGAAAAGAAATGGTATAAGAGACTTCATCAGCTCGCTCATATGAGAGATGATGCTATTGCTCCTCTCGTTGCAAAGAGTGGCGTATTGGGAGCACTCAATACTATTTCAAAGGCTTCTAACGGAATGATTCCAAACTGTTCTCTCGTTATCTCTCAGGCCGATGTTGACTATATCAAGGCAGTTACTTCAAAGGATGGAAGAACTGGAATCAATCTTCTTAGTCCTTCTGCAGCAAGAAAGCTTTGTCGTGATATGTTCCTGATATGTCTGGTTGTTATCGATCCTGATAGAGAGTCCGTAAAGATGTTCATACCTGATCTCAACTCTGATTGGGAAGTTCAGTCTATCGATGCAATCAACCGTCAGATTTCAACAATGAATGCTGCTGGTATCAAGTCCAACGAAATATTCAAGGCACTTGCACGCTAAATAAAAGAGAGGTGATATTAAATGGCTAAAAAGGTAACAGCTGATGCTGCAGAAAAACAAATGATCGAACTTATGTTAGCATCTCTTGATAAGATATATTCTGATAAAACATCGGAAGAGTATAAAACAAAAGGAGATATAACAAAGCTCCGTATCTATAAAGATCTTGACAAAATGATTACTGATCTCAAGACTCTTAAGAAGTTCCCTGGTCAGTATGCAAAGGATATCCGTACAACATTCGATGAGCTTCATCGTCCTATATGGAAATCAAATGTTGAAAAGTATATCAGACAGCCTAATGAGGAGAACGCTTTATATACCGCCGTCTACACAGTCGGTGTTCGTGTAACTATCGATGAAGTTTCACGTATTTATTCTTCAACAAAAGCTACTGTTGATGGTGGTTTGGAATTCAATCCTGACAAACTCATGAAGAGAAATGACCTTCGTCCTTTCTTCACCAACTTCAATCAGTCTCTTGAGAAGTATATTGATGACTTCATTAAGAAGCATGGTTCTGAAGTAACACAGGAAGCTCTTATTCCTGCGGCTGTCAAAAACTTCTTCTCAAAGACTCTCTTCAGATGGATTGGTCATGAGGTTATAGCCAACACAATCAATGCATTCAAGAAAGCATTTAACAATATTAAGAATCTCAATCCTATGACACTTGCAAATGCTTTTCTCATTCGTAAGTACGAGAACATCGAGAATGCTTTCAATGCAACACTTGCAAACTATCAGGCTACTAAGGAAGCATATGAAGAGTATATGAGACTTCCTACAACAAAAAGAAATCCTGCGGTAGTTGCTAAGTATGAGAACAACCTGAAGAAACTTCAGAACAGTATCGACAACCAGTGGGCTAAGATTGAACATTTCAATCAGCGTGCTAAAGAAGATGCTGAGGAGAAAGCTGAGAATACAGAAATTCCAGATGAAGCACCGAATCAATCTTCTTCAAACAATGACAATTCATCATCTTCTGATAATGATGGATTTGATTTCTAAAAAAAAGAAATACATTATTTCATCCCCCGGGGTAACCCGGGGGATTTGTAATGTATTTTTGGGAAAAAACAATACACCCGCATGACGCGCCTTAAATCATGGGATGTATTGCTTTTGAAAGGAAAACATATTATGCCTGGGTAACAGTCGCCATGTACCCTCCTCGTTTACTCATTGGAAGAATGGCGTGCAAAGGTTCATGTGAAAAATGTGTTAAAGCCATGAGCCTTCAATTCACCAATGGAACGAATGGCGAAAGTTACCATGGTTGGGGTAGCGGGGTTCGAACCCACGATGACAGAGTCAAAGTCTGTTGCCTTACCACTTGGCTATACCCCAGTAGGATACCACCGGCACGATTATTACCGCACCGGTGGTTTTAGGTAGGAGGTTCATTCCCAGAGTGAGCTGGGGTTATGAACATAATTTGAGAATCTATAAAAAGCCGATTCTCATTAAATGAAATAATGTGATAATGATCGTAGAACACGTTCGAATTTATGGAAAGTATCATCATAAAAAGGAGACATTACAATGATACATATTTGTGGAATTTAAAAGAAATTAAATAATGCATCGGTTATAAAACCGAACAGATTAAATTCTCCTCCAAAGTTACATCGTTCTGTGTTGTCTTTTGAATCATATGATTCGAAGAAGGAATCATTCTTTTCCATCCATTCTTCACCCATTGACTCCTTGAAGATCGTTTCATTTTCGTTCGATTGTTTCATTTGTTATTTCCTCCATATGCATTATTATTGTGGATACGATGCTCTCATATCCACAATAAAGATATACATATATAAAAGGAAATATTTTTTCTATGATTACAAAAGTTCGATGAGATTCAGACCTTTTACCGACAGCTGAGATAGTGAATCTATATCATATTTATCAACCATCTTCTCCTGAACTTTGTGACGAAGTGATGGTGATACCAAATTCAAATGAGATTGGATATCGATGAGTGTGAATGATTTCTTTATATAATCATGCATTGTAGGTGGAATAACTCTTAATACAGAATCAACTGATTTTGGATTAATCGGAATTTCTCTACGTTCAACTCCTCTGAGAATATCCGTAGATAACTTTGAAATTCCAGCATTTACAACTCCAATCAAACCACGATTGAAATCACCAATGATGGCATTCAATACTGCATAGAATACTGAAGACTTACAAAACTCAGCCATGACTTCTTCATTGATATGAGTAATAGCTTGTGTTATCATTATCGGATCTGCCAGTTGCTGAATGCCCGTATGAATGTATCGAGTATAGATTACTTTCGTATCTGGTTCGAACATATACTGAGTATACAGAGGACTTCCAGAAACAATGATTCGTCGTCTGGGAGTCTCTGTAATTGAACGAATAACTTCAGGTACGATATACGCGTCCATTCGTTGACAATGAATCAGATAAGAATTTGGAACAAAGTTGAGTATCTTCTCAATGATTTTCAAACATTCATTCCAGTAATAAGTTATCTGTTTATATCTATCTTCATTGTATTTGTTTTGCCATGGTACCAGATATGTTTTCTGGATTTCTCTTTCTGGTGCACACATAAGTTCGAACTTATTGCATATCAGAAAGATTCTTGAATTCTCTCTACGACGCATATAGTTCTTCCAGTGCAATAATGTAGTAAGGATAGTTTCAGCCATATCACTTTCTACACCTTCTGAGAATGGAAGCTCTGTCATGTATTTCTTACTACCTGCAGCAGCGGTAAACAATGTGTCCAAATCAATGAACACATCGAAACCTCCATTCCATTCATCAAGGAATTCTTCACCAAGTATAGCATTGATGGTTTTATATTTAACTTTCAATGAACCTGATAATCTTCCCATTGAATATTTCATATCCATAAATTATCATCTCCCTTGTTTATAACATTTCTTCTCCCAACATGTAATCGATAAATGAACGAGGACCGACTGTCTTAATATTCTCACGAGTTTCTGCAATTGATTGCATAAGTTGAGCCTTTGTATGTTCAGAAGCAAGACCTGTTGCAACACTCTCTGAATTCTGTAATGCGAGTTTCAGATTCAGCATCTGATACAGCGGATCTGGTTTTCTCCAATCAGGACGAAGCATTCTATTCTCACGAGCACGAATGTGATTTGATATCATAATCTCTCCATGTACAGAAGGAAGTGGAATTGTTCCAACAAACAGATCATTCAAGTCATTTACAACATCCTCAATCTTATCGTATGAAGACATTCTATTCTCGAACAGCTGTAAGATAGCCATGTAGTTTGCTGTCATCATGATATTGATCGGAATTACATCACACAACGGCTTTCCGGAATTGACAACTGCAGACGATGAAATCTTGTAATAACGAGCATCATCATCTTCATACATCTTCGATACATCAAGGAATGAATCATCAAGATGCAATGATGCATAATTCGAAATTCGTACATGAAGCATCTTCTTGGTTACATACAAATCAAGATACTCAGAAATGTTCTCTGTGTAATTATCCTTGATGAATATGTCGAATCTCTTCTCCTCATCTGCAACGAACAGCTCAGAGTTCTCGAGGTTGAAGTAATCCTTACCCTCACCTTCAATATTTATCATCTCAGCATCAGTCTTCAGAAGATGCTTAGCTGACAGAATATTCTGAGACACACGAGATGTACAGATTTCTGTTGTATAGATAAATCCACCTTTAAGATGTCCAACCTTAAGATGCTTTGTACCATAACAAAGATGACAAACATCCTGCTTGAGGTTACATGTACATGGTGATCTGAACCAGAGTGATTGACCAATAAGATGAGTATCTGTTGACTTGAGGATTCTCTCCTTACCCATATTCTTGGATGTGTAATAGAATCTACCTTCAAACTGTTTGAAGTTCTTCTCAGTAAGCTTGATATGAATAGGATTAACAGAACCACAATCCCATACTGTAGGTGACAATGTACCATATGTCAGCATCATCAGGTTGTGATTGAAGTAACCCGCCTTACCCATGTAATCCTTGTTCATCAAGTCAGGAACACGAGCTGCAATAGCTGCAATGTAAACAGCCTGCTTAGTTTTGTATCCTCCAGAGAATCCGTTTCCATTTACTGTATACGGAACAATCTCTTGTCCATCAGGAGATTGGCAAAGATGGATATACAACTCTTCCATCTGTTTTGGTTTCAGAACCTTGATAAACTTATTACATTTGAAGAAAGGATTATTTCGTTTAGTCATAATCTTTTCAAGTTCCTGATATTTCTCTTTGTTCTTTGCAACAATCTCAGCAGTCTGCATTGATTGAGGATATGTCGTATTATTGAGGTCTCTGAACTCTTTGCATTCACGATAATGATCCAACATCAGATTCTCTGCTGTAAAGACAGGCATTACTGCTTCACCGAATATTTTAGTATATAACTTTATATCGAGAGAAACATCTGCCATGGTATTCAGCATCTCTTTTTGAGAATATCCATAAGATGCCAATGTCTCTGTAATGTTGTTGACGATTTCTTTACGACGTTTATCGGTTAATGCTTCGATAACTAAGAAATCATTTATATCTACAAATTCAATCCACTTGATGATTGGTCTGAGAAATGCCAATGAGAACATGAATCTGTTCAGCGGCAATGTATAAACAACTTCATCATCAACGTCGCATTTGAACTGAACGGGATGCTTATGAAGATATCTACCTTTCTGATCACGGAAGCCCCAACACATAACGGCGATATCGGTTATTCGCTGTTGTAGCATAGAAAATTTGTCGCCAGGATATCTATTGAGAATGATGGTTCCGCCAATCTTTTCTTCTAAGGTTTCGACATCTTCAATGGTATCTAAGTATTTTAAATCTTCAAATTCAGATTCATTGTGTTCACAATCACAGTTTAATCTTAATCTCACAGAAATCAACCTCCTATAGTTTATTTTTGAAATTAGAGTGCTAATATAAATTAGTAATTGAAGTTAAACTATTTATACGATTTAATTGTTACCCCCGGATTAATCCGGGGGTATAACAGTTATTAGTTATCCAGCATTTCCTTGGTGAACTCGAAGTCGTCCAATAACTTCTTTCTTCCAAGAATGTCTTGCTTTGTCTTACCTGAAATGATATCAAGTTCTTTAGCAAGAGCATATGCATCTGAAACATTGATTCTGATGAGTCTTCTTGTATTCGGATCCATCATCATTTCCTTTGTAGCAATAGCAGGATTTGAACCCAGACCTTTGTATCTATCCTTTATTGTAGGATATCTCTTCTCTGTGAAGTTAAAGAATTCTGACAACAATGAAGCATATTCATCTCCATTGTATTTGTATTTAACAATCAGACCAAACTTCTTCTGAGCATCGATGACATATTTGAGCTCATGAATTAATGAATCATCTATAACAACAACGAAGTCTATCAGATTATGAACACCATAAATCTGATTGTTAGATTCATCAAATCCAATTTCCTTGAAAGTACCAGAAGCCATATTCAACCATTTCTTCCAATGCTTTCTGAAATCTTCAACTGATTCTCCATACTTTGCAAATCCAAACGCTATTAATTCCAACAACTCTGGATTGGAACTTCTGGAGATTGCAACTTCATGAAGCACATTGTTATATTCAAATGCATCTGTTATCAATTCACGAGAAGTGAACTTGTCATCAACAATCTTGATGTTTCCAACGGATTCCAAACATTTCTCAAGATATTCAGTCTTGTTTGCGATATACTGATAATTCTTCTTACCAGCCTTACCAGTTTCAATCTTATACAGAGGAGCTTCTGAAATATACAGTTTTCCTTCTGTAATAATTTCTGGCATCCATCTCCAGAAGAACAGAATGACCAGAACTCTAATCTGGAAACCATCAATATCCGCATCAGTCTGTATGATGATTCTTGAATACTTTAAGTTCTTAATATTGAATGTGGGTCCAATACCACATCCAAGAACTTTAATCAAATCTCTCCATATACGTGATTGAAGAACTCTCTCAAGACTTTCACTCCAAGCATTCAGAGGTTTACCCTGCAACAGATATATTGCCTGAGTCTTTGGATCCCTGGCTGTACGAACACCACCAGATGCTGATTTTCCCTCACAAAGAGATATCTCGATAATACGCTTATCATTCGATGAACACGAAATGAAATTAGCAGGTTTCTCCCATGACTTGATGGCTTTAGTTTCCTTTGAAACATTTCGAGCTTGCTCCCCAGCTTTACGAACACGATTGTTCTGGATAACTATTTCAACCAAATCATTGATGTGAGAAGGATGTGTACATATCTCTTCATATACAGCTTTCTCAATAGCATGTAACAGAGGACGAGGGAACACATAACTCTTTTCCTGTGAATTAAACATATTCGCACAATCACATTCACATCTGAGAACTATCTGAAGATGAGCAAGAATATCTCTCTTTAAATCATCATCTTTCAAAGCTGGTTTCTTCTGAATAACTTTCTCTGTCAGATATTGAGTTAATCCATTGATAAGTCCATTCATATGCATTCCGTTGTTGAATGTTGAAATCATATTCATCCATGACTTACGGATATCATCACCTTTGTAATCGGCTGTGGTGTATACGATACTTGCTTCAAGATTGAAATGTCTATTAAAATCTTTTTCCTGAACAGTTTCGGTTAATCTACCTGAACATTGAATATCGTATGGTACGCACATTGTTTTTTCTGATGATATTCCTATCTCATCGAAGTATTCATACAAGCGTTTATGTTCAATGATATGCTTTTTTCCATTTACATAATATTCCATATGTATCCTTGGAGATAATGTATATCGGAAATTTTCAATCCAATCACACAGTTTATCAATTGGAATCTTATTTGTTCCAAGAATATGTTTACTTGGTCTAAATGTTGTTATGAGACCATGCTGTTCATCATGGTAATCTTCCAAAGTTTCTTCAACCAGTTCGCCTTCATTATATACCAATGTGAGTTTTTTCTTTTCGTTTGGGCGTAGCGATACGACTTTGAGATATGAAGATAAAGCAGTCAAAGCACATGTACCGACACCGTTTTCACCACCTGTGAAGTTTTCACCAGTGCTGCCATTTCTTAACATATTACTTCCGGCATTTAAAGTTTCAAATATTGTTTTCATTAATGATGTATCAATTCCTCGTCCATCATCCATTGAAGTGACTTCTTTATCATTAATATAGATTTTTATATTTTCACCCGGAGATTGTGATTTATAACATTCATCACGATTGTTATCAATCATTTCTTTACACAAATGAAGAACACCTTCATCGCCAAGATAACCGATAATATACGCTGGTCTTAATCTTAATTTTTGTATATCATTTTCGGCTATCGTCATCTGATCATCTTTGAATTCTTTTTTCATTTTCTTATCTGCTTTCATAATTTTCTCCTTTGAATAAAATAATTTATGTATTTTAATAGTTGCTACGAGAGCATTATTATCCCTCGACACAATAAGGATATATCTCCATAATTAAAATATTTACAATCCAATAAGAGACTTATCGAGTGCAGTCTCTCGAGGGAGTGATGACCCCTCGCGTTAATGAATCCTCCATTGTTTTAATTCTTTTCTTCTTTGTGCACTGCCCTCCCTTCGGGGAGGGCGCCTTTCCAATTTTCTTTTTGTAGCGTATCCTTTGACAAATCGGTAATTTTTATTTTAAGAAAGGAGATTATCATTTAATGCGTATTTTAAGTTTATATGATATTGATCTCAATATAAAAACAAATGATTTGATGGAAGTAACAAGTTCCAGAATATATTCAGGCGGTAATACATTCAATGAGAAAGGTTTGATGTCCGAAACAATATTTGGAATCACTCCCGAAGATAGAATGTACAAATGTGGATATATTAAATTACCTTGTCATGTGTTCAATCCAGATGTTGCCAAAACGATAATCAATCGTGGTGGAGGTATCATCAGAAAATGTGCATATGGTGAAGTAACTTGTGATATCATCGATGGAGTACTCACTAAGAAAGAAGGAGGAAATATCTGTGGTTTCGAAGATTTGTATAAGAATTGGGAAAAGATTAATATTGAGAAAACATTGACATCAAAGGTTGCTAACAATATTACCATTCTTACAAAGTCTCCGAAACGTTTGTTGTTCACAGATAAGGTTTTGGTACTTCCTCCAAACTTCCGTCCTATCGGCGAAAGAAATGGTAGACCGGTAAAAGCTGAGCTGAATAACATATACGGAAAGATTCTTGGTTTGAAGGATGTATCATCACATACTTCAGGCAGAGGTGTCTATCCATTATACGGAAAGATTCAGGATGCTTTAATCGAAAACTACACATATATTTCTAAATACATGGGAGGAAAGAATGGATTCTTACAGCGTCATCTGTTGGCAAAGAATACACAGATGACTCAGAGAAACGTTATTTCCGCTCCGAGGTATAATAAGAATAAATCACCGATTGGAATTTTCAAAACAGGTTATCCATTGCATACAGCAATGGGACTGTTTCTTCCATTTGTTAAATTCCAAATGAAACAGTTTTTATCTTTTTCTAACATATCTCAAATGCATTCAAATCCAGAAGAGGTTGATGCTGGTACAATAGAGAATCTTTATGACTCTACCGAGATAGATGCATTAATTAAAATCTATGGTAAGAATCCTGGCAATAGATTCAGGAAGATATATCTTGATGCTGAAGGAACTAAGCCAATTACCATTTCTTATTTTGATAATAATAAGAAAGAAGAGGTAACACGTGACCTTACACTGACAGATGTTATTTATATCTGTACTAAGAGAGCTGTTGAAGATGGTAACAAACATGTCCTTTTGACACGTTATCCTATCGGAAGTTACAAGGGAACCTTCTTCTCAAAGGTACATATTTTATCGACTAACGATACGACAGATGTAACTTTCCAAGGTGATAGAATGGAATACTATCCCGTGGTCGATCCTGATAGACCCCACGGAGAAGTTGCTGTTTCTTTTGCTGATACACTAACTCCTTCCAATTCACGTCTTGCTGCAATCGGTGGAGACTATGATGGAGACACTGTTAAGTCAGTTGGTATGTGGTCAGATGAAGCTAATGAAGAAGCAGAACGACTCATGTATTCTAAGATATATTCTGTTCAACCTAACATGGATAGTATGTATGAAATTGCCAAAGGTTGTTTGAATGGTCTATATTCGGCAACGAAACGAAAAAAGAAATAAACAAAAATGGAGGATTTGTAAATGGATTTATTAAACTCTTTCAGAGACATGGGTAAGTATGATGATAGAGAGGATGAGTTTGTCGTTACCAAACCACCTTATCCTCGAGCATATACTGACCAACCTGTCAACAATGTTGTTGAAGATTTCGAGAAGTTCAATCATTCAACAATGTACTACAATCTCGACGGATACATTTCACCTCATTCATATATGAACTGGGGTGCTAATTCTGAAATCGTTACAAGTCTTATTGAAGATTGCAAAGTACCTGCTTTCTTGGATAGACTCGATCCCAATCAGATATTCACTTCTGATATGGCTGAGCTTAGAAAACTTGCGTCTGATGAGAACAAAATCTGCAAGATGTTCGAACGTCGCCTTGTTGAAAGTTTAACTGCTCAGGGAAAAGTTGGACTTGACGAACTTGATATTGAAGCCATGCAGGCATTGACAGCTGCTCGTTCTTCAATAACATCAATCAACAAAGAAAAGACAAATATCAAGGCAAAGATAGCAGATCTTAAAATTAAACAACAATCTCTTGCAAATGGTTCGAACGGAAGTGGTGGTGGTGGAAATGGTCAGAATGCTTCTGCTCAGAATCCATACGCTGCTCGTACCATTATGGATAATATCTTCGATCTCACCATGAAGAGTTCTACACCAACAACGGTTAATGTTCCCGCTCAGGATATTGATCCTTCTACATTTGATACAGATGATATCGATGCAGATGGAGATACTACAATGACCGAGTTTGAAACTTTCAATCCAAGAACCATTGTAAGAGTAGATCCAACTGGTGACCTTTCCACAGCGGAATATGTAACAGTGGATCAAAATGGAAACGAGTTAACAGATTTTCCAAATCCAAGCATTCCAATTTCTGAAATTGACATGAATGCCAAAGAAGCCAAAAATGAAATTCGTCAAACCTTTGCAGTCGAAGTTCGGAATCCTGATATGATCGATATTGATAATGTATAATCGTTATTTGCATACCCCGGGAAACCGGGGTATGTAATATCCACATTTTTATAATTGCTGAAGGATTTTGTCCATTATAAATTGCGATTCTTTATAATATCAAATTTCCTTACTCAATTAAATTCTATTTAAGAAAGGAAGATTACAGCTATGATCAATACTGAATATGGTCTCAAGTATCATTTTCCTCACAGCATAGTGCATGTCATCGATCATAGTGCGTACACAGGTGAATTACCTGTTATTCAGGCTAATGACCCTTCTCTGTATGCAACTATGGTCGTATCTCCTATGCCGTTCGGTGAAGATGGAAATTTCAAGACTGTAACAAGATCAGATGTTCTTAATGTTGCTTGGGGCAATTCTAAGATCACTTCTTCTGATATCAAGAAATATGGTCAGCAGATCACATATCCGATGTCACTGATTTCTCAGAATGTTCCTGTTCGTATGTTAAGAGTTACTCCCGAAGGTTCAACATATGCTTTCTCATGCATCGTTGCTCAATGGTATGTTGAAGAGAACGATGGTATGAAGCAGCTTAACATAAGATTCCTTGTACGCGACGGCAATTCTGAAGAGATTTCAAATATTTCGAATATCGAAAGATATAAGAATACTGATAGACTCTACAACAAGCTTTGTGACATTTATAATGTTACAGCTCCTGCCACTGACGAGAAGCCTTTCATCGCTTATGACGCAAGCTTCCCGTGTACAAATCAGGCACTTATGATTTGTAATATTTCCGCTGGTCGTGGTAGAAATTACAATTATATTGCCAATACAATCTCAAAAGCATCTCAGGGTAAGAACCCTCCGAATGTTCTTTACACATTCACTTCTTTCGACACCACCAATGATTGGGAGGTTGAAGCATTTTCTTCTGCTCTCGTTGATATTAACAACACTCGTGCCGACAAGGGTCCATGTGTTGAAGATGAAATGAGTGCACGTGAGGATGGTTCATCTCTCGTAAAGCAGTATGTCAATGAAACATGTGTTGCTGGTGTGTATGCTGAATGGAGAAGTATTCTCTCGGAAATCGTCACAAGCAATGGTACTACTTCCAGTGAGTCCGAAAAGGATTATATCCGTCAGGTTTACAATGCAACAAATGTAAACACATTCGATATGCTCTTCGGTAAGTTCATTGCAACTGGTTCTGATGACCTGGTTCTTCCGAGATACAACATCATCATGGTTGACCCGAATGTTCCTATGTTGGACGAGTCTCACAGAATCACTTCAGCTCCTACAACAGAAGCTCTTGATGTGTCTCAGGCTATTGCAGCTCTTGCTGATACTCTCAACGGTACTGCAGCTGAGGACTTTGCAGATACATCACTCATAGGCATCAAGGCTGATACAAAGGCTGGTTATGTAAATATCGGCGATATATACTTCGTCGGAAACAACGCTAACCTCGTTACTGGAATCAATCAGTATTCTGGCGGTATTACTTCTATAACAGTAAACTTGTTCAGAAAGTATACAGCTGCACATACACCCGTTACCGGTGAGGGCATTGAAAAAGTTGCTCAGCTCAGTGGTATCTATTCACGTACCACTATAACAGATGGAAGTAACAATCCTCCTGCTCTTGCAACAAAGACTGATGTCATCTATGGTATCTATGATCCTTCCAATAACAACGGTGTGAAGTTGTACTACAAGTCAGCTGGAGATACTCCTACTGTTTACGAATATTCAGAACTTGATCTCTATATGGCTCTCGTTCTCAATTCTAATGGTAAGAGCAATTCCAATGCATATGCAAATATCATTGGTATAAAGGCACCTGATGGTGCAACTTATACAACAGCAACAAGTACTTATGGTGCTTACTATAAGATTGGTGGAACATGGCTTGATCTCTCAGGCAGTGAACTCCAGGTTGTTGTTAACGGCAATAAGTATGTGGGTCACGGCACTGGTGAAGAAGACAATATCATTGTTCAGGCTAATAAACAGGTATACTCAAAGATGCCTACTAATGTCGATGTTATCATGGACATCTATGGTTCTGAATATGATGTAATCATCACACAGACAGATGGTGAAACTGAACCTACTATACTTGACAAACAAATCTTCAGATTCATGATTAATGGCACTCAGGGCTCTATCTGGTCATTCTCTAAGGAGAACAAGGAAATCCCTGGTGATTACTATGATCAGACAGAAGATGGTGAATATCTCTATAACAATCCTAAGTACCTTCCTGAGAATGGTGGTATTAAGCTTGCTGGTGGTAGCACCGGATTCTTCGATGAATATGAAGACGGAAAGATCTCCACTGAAGTATTCAAGTGGCTCTATTCTAAGCTTCTTGTTTCTGCTTACAGAGGTCAGATCGATACAAGAATCACTTCTTCAAACAGAGTAAGTGCCAAGTATCTCTTTGACGGCGGTCACAATACTCTTATCGGTATCACAATTCTTCCGTATATGACATACCAGCTGTCCGACATTGCTCAGGCTTCTACAATCTATACAGAAGATGAAAAGATGGCAATACTTCTCAATCCTGAGATTCTTGCAGATCCTCGTATCTCTTCTTCTGATGATATCGATGTTAAGACAGCGATGTACGATCTTATGATCGAAAGAGTATTCCAGAGAATCCCTGAGGTCAACAGGCCTGTGGGTGATGGATACGGTCTGTCTCTCCATCTCGATGCTGGTATCTGTGATGCACAAACAGCATTGCTCATGGACCAGACATTCGCAAAGAAGTTCACAAATGCAAACGCTTCTTGGGACATCGGTGGATATACAGAGAATGGTGTTACATACACCTACACAAAACGTCTTGTTGACAATATGTTCGCTCACATGACAACATACTCAGTTAACAAGCCTTATGCTAATGAATATACAATATTCAAGCCGCAGTCATTCTTCCCGGATGTCGATACTCAGGATTGGGAGCTCCGTGAACTCATGTACAATTCAGGCGGTAACGTTTGGATTCCTGATACCAACGGAAATCTCAAGAGATGGTCTCAGCGTACTCTCTCCAATGAGAGAACTGGAACTTCTGATCTCATTCAGGAGTCTAACCAGAGAACTCTCTCACAATTCTGTGATATTCTCCAGAGAAAGATCGACAATTCCTTGCTGGAATACAATGATGACGGTGTTATCAAGACTCTTGAGGACAACTGCAATGTTACATTCTCTCCGTGGATCGGTCAGATTGTAAAGGATCTCAATATCAAGTTTGCAAGAGACATCAACATCGACGGCGGCGAAATTCTCGTATGTAACGTAGTATTGAAGTTCAGAGGACTCGTTCTCAGAAGTGCAATACTTGTTAACATCGAACGCAGAACAGATTAAGAAAGGAGGAAATAGGATATGGCAATTACTTCGCAATCTGGACTTCGTGAATATACAGGTAATATCAATGATTACACAGGTATGATATCAGGCCTTGCTCCTGATATCCATACTCTGCGATCTTTGAATCCTGAAACCACGAACCGTGTTCGTATCTTCATGTATCGTGGTCCTTTCTACTTGATGCAGTATCTTGCTGGTGACACCAAGAATGCTTATGACAATACTCTCTTCTCAACTTATAAGAAGATAATCGAGTATTGGAACATGGGTATCACTCCTCAGCGTAGTGGTGGTCAGCTCAATGCTGGTTCACTCCAGGGTGGTTTCGCTGGAAGAAATATTGCAATCCCTACTACACAGACAAGTGGTCAGAATGAAACACTTCAGATTACTGTTCCTGAGTTGGTAGGTCGTCCAATGGCAACTGTTCATAACATGTGGATCGACGGTATCTCTGACCGTATGACTGGACTCACTACATACTTCGGTCTTGTAGCTGGTTCTGGTGCAAGATCAGAGAATGGTAATACTCTTCAGAGAGTATTTAAGCCGGCAGATGGTGAGAACGATATGGCTCTCGAACCGTCACCTGCATATGAAGTTGCTGAATTCTTGATCGTTGCTCTTGACAGATCTGGTGCTCGTGTTGAAGCTGCTATGGCTGCTCTTGGATGCTATCCTGCACAGCGTGTTGGTGATGAAATATTCAATCACAATAACAATGGTCAGTCCAACATTCAGCAGTTCGCACTTCAGTTCAACTGTCAGTTCGTAGAGTCTTCTTATGTAAACGACTTCGCATCAAGAGTTGTTGCTCAACAGAGCATCTTCGGTTCTTACATGAACCTCAATCCTGGCTTCGGTGATGCTATGTTTACACGGAGAACCGATACATCTATCAACACTCCTCAGTTCAACTACGGCAACCGTCCGGCTCTTGATGCTGTTCAGAGTGGTGTCGGCAACTATCCTGCCTTCAAAGCATCTCAACAGGTTACTCAGAGAGATGGACTTCATGATCACGAGATTACTCCTTCTGATCACTCCTCTATCTACACAAGCCCAACTGAGACAGTTCCGATTGATAATCCTTACGGTACTTCTGCCGAAGGTTAATCGAACAAAAAAAAGAATACTTATACACCCCCGGGCAACCGGGGGTGTGCATTCTTTATATTGTTATGAAAATCTCCAATATGTAGAATTTTTCATATACAAATTTAATTGCCATATAATTATTATTGTCATATGAGAAATGAGATGATTGAACATCCAACAAAGCTTTTCCTGTTTTGGATACCATCATTTTTGATATGAATATTCCATCATCTATCAATGTCGGTTCTTTTGCTTTCTTAACATTGTTTCCATATGATATGAATTCAGATTCCAAAGCTTTCATAACAAGTTCGGGACTGTTGATTGTATCCAATTCGTTTTGAATTGTATTATCTTCTGGAGATGATAGTTTAAGAATCTCTTCTTGAAATTCATCATTTGTAAATATGAATTTATATTTGAAATTCTTTGGTCGAAAATCTTTTAAGAACTTAGCATACTCTTCTTTTGTCATTGTCAAATCCTCCTATTTAATAACAATTTTCATCTTGTTCTTTGGGATGTTCCATTAAATATCTAAAGGTTTTGACATAACCCTCTAAAGATAATGGTATACATTCCATGTGAGGATCAATAGAATTGCTGAATATTGTGAATAATCCATCAATGTCATAATTCGCTCGATATTCCGAAGGCCATTCATAGTCCGAATATCCTTCAAATGGGTCTTCTCCATCATTAAGCATATCATATTCTGGTATAAAGCCCCAATGTAATTCATCAACATCTTGTATTATTCTTGCAATAAATTCATATCCAGTTTCAAGTATTGCATATCCGAATAATATATCATCAGTTATGACTCTTTGAGCAAGTACTCCACAAGCACGTGCTATTCTATCGGTTGTACACACATCATATATTTTCTTATCTTTATTTGATTTCATATGATATATTTGAAGAACATCATAATCCGCATGTTTTCTTTGTCCGGGAGCAATAGACTCAATGCCTCTCATAAGTTCTTTTGGTAAACTATGTTGATTAACAAACTTAGCGATTGCTTCTATATCATCTGACACAACATATTTCAATGTTGATTCTTCTGTTCCAAATTGCATACAATAATGCGGAACATCAAATACATTATCTCTATCTAACATTACAATCACACTCTTTTCCTTTATTTATTGATAATCATTTATAAACATTGAAGTATTAATGATTATATACCTTTATTCCTTACTCAATAAAGATATGTATATATTCATGATAAAAATCTTATTCAAAAGGAGCGACGAATACTTATGAGTGAAATCATAAACAATGAAAATCCCATGGATGTTGAAAGTGAGACTATAAATTCCGCAAAAGAATTTAATCCTGCTACGGATGATGCTCTCATGAAACTCGTGAATCAGCATAAGAATAAAATTGCCGCACAGGGTGAGGAAGCTGGTTCAGCAAAAATGATTCGCAAGGAGATACCTCTTGTGGACGATGATAACAAGATAATCTCCGTTGATAGTGACAAGGCTATTACAAATGAAAAGCTTCCTGTATCAAAACCAACTCCGGTCGACGAAGATGAATATGGTGATAATGATCTTCAGAGAGAAATGGAAGCACAGGATGCTCGTGAACAACATGAGCGTGAAGAAGCTATCAAGGCAGAACGTGAAAGAAAAGCTGCTGATGAAGCTAAGAGAAAAGCAAATACATATGCCTATAAGGATCCTGTTGATATGGGAGAAGCTGTTGGTTTCCAGGCAGATAAAATTGCAATGATCAACAGAATGACCCAGATGGTACTTAAGAAGTACTACATCAAGGAAGGTGAGATTCCGGAAACATATCCTGCTGAAGGTGCTGGTAATCATCTTACACGTCTTCAGTGTCTCGGTGAACTCACAGCTCTTTATGAAACAAACGGTCCTTACATAACTCCTGAGTTCGAACAGATTATCCTCCACAACTGGCAGATGAATAATGGTCAGTTTGCTGATGAATGGGCAAAGGAAAATACATCTGTTGATTCAGAAGGAAACATTGTTCTCGATAAGTACAGCAATCCTTCTTCTGATAATGGTGATGATAAAGAATCTTCAGACGGTGGTTCTTATCGTGACAAAGCACCTATGGAGATTAATATCTTCACTCCTGAAGATCTTACTTCATTAACCGTTAACATTGATGAGGAAGTTCTTGGTGAAATGAACTTCACAAACAAAGTCAATGTCAATGTTATCAAGGTTTCCAATGAAGAGATTTTCGCTGGTAAGAAGATTATCGAGAACTCTGATAAACCTGGTATCATTCGTGACTTCACATCTACAATGTCAGATGTTGAGTTCACATTACCTGCTTCTGGATTCCGTGCAACAATGACAGGAATCAACTGGTTCGATGCTCTTGGTCTTGCTGATGTTGCAGGTAAGACTGAACAGGATAAAGCAATCGAACAGTGGTCAATGTTCTATAAGCATATGAAGAATGTATCCATCGGCGAATTCACAGACTTCGAAGACTTCCTCAAGAAGACCAAGTACGTTGATGCATCTGTTATAATGTGGGCTCTACTTACTGCTACAACCGGTGACGAGGAAGAGTTTGGTTATACATGTACAAATGAGAAATGTGAAAAGACATTTGCAATCAAGTACAATCCTCATTCGGTAGCTCATATTAACGAGAGCAATATAACAGACGAATACTTCCGAGCTTCAAAGGCATCACCTGGTCAAGAGGCTCTTGATGTATTCCATGATATGGGAGGACATCATCTGTATTATACACTTCCTGATTCAGGAGCAATTCTTGAGCTCAGTCAGCCTTCTGCATATGATATGATTCAAAAGAAGCTCAGAACTCAGGACAAACTTCAGAAACAGCTCAAGGCTGAATATGATGAAGTAGAGGACAAGGATTCATATCAGGGTGCAAGACTTCAGTTCCTCATGGGAATCAACCAGTTCATTGATTCTATCATAATTCCTGGACCTACAGAAAATGATCCGAAATATAAGTATACAACATGGGATGATATTGTCGAGATACTTACAAACCTTTCATGGAAAGATACAAACATGCTTTCTCCTCTCATGACTGCTCTTGCAAAGAGATTTGCATCACCAATCGACATGTATGTTGAAGATGTTACTTGTCCGCATTGTGGTAAACACTTGCAGAGACTGTACATCACTAACATACAATCACAATTACTTTTCAACGCATCTCGTCGGTATCAGAATACCGAGATAAACTTGATCGAGACTCTGTAGAAATATACAGAATCGCACGATTACTTGGAAAAGTAATTCCGTTCGAAGTTCTGATGAAACTACCTCGCCCAGTAGTGTATCGTCTCCGAGATTTGCGAGTTGAAGAGTTACAGGCGACAAATAAGCAACAAGAACAATATCAGAAAAAAATAATGAATAGCATGAATAATGGAGGACCATCACAAAACAATCAGAATGTCCCGTCTTTCTTACCAAGTCTCAGCGCGGAAGAGTTAGAGGAAGAATTGGGACTTGACTAAAAATGGAAGTGAGATGGTTTCGCGTGTTAGATCAATTCATAAAAGTATTCTTAGAGAATCATGGTATTGAATATGTATGTGCACATTTCTTGGAACTGCGAGAACAATACTATGCTTCTCGATAACAGATATAAAAGCTTAAGGAGGATTTATTAATATGGGAATGTCAGGTAAACTGATTAATCTTAAGGCATCAACAAAGAAGAATGTTGATAGATACAAATATCACATTGCTTCAATGACGTTGTTGTTCGAAATCATTAAAATGGTAAATGGGCACCACAAGTATATTGACAATGATACTTTCAAGAGTAAGTATCTCGTTTCTACTCGTGATGTAGAAACGGAGTCTTATCCTCTGGATCTCTTCATTCCTGAGTTGGAAAATGAAAGAACTTTCTTGGTCAACAGAGATACTCCTGAATATCAGGAAATGATTAAGAGAGTAACAGAGGATGATTTCAAGATTGCTTTTGAGAATGAACCCACCAATGAAGTATTCATGAAGTATAAGGAGGATTGTACAATATTCCCCGACATCCAGGATGATGTGTTCATTTACATGATAATATCAAAGTATCTGGATAAACTCGACCAGATGCGTTTGATATCATTCTCTATAACTCGAGAACTTATAGAATGGACTGTAAACAATATAACTCTGGGTGACTGGAAAGGCTTCATTGCTGAGAATCCTTCCGACAAGAAATATGCTAAATATGGAATCGATTATTTCTTCGATCCTGAGTTGGCTCGTATTCAGGCATTCTATAATACTGAAGAGCAGTGTGGTGATGCATTATGTGATACCAATCTGCTTCTCAGAAGAACAGCTGCTGCTGTTAACAGTTCCGCTGAATCATTTATGTTGCTTGCTATGTATCAGATTCTTTCATTCGCAATCCCGGATATTATGGCAAAGGAGAACATTGAGGAATCTCCTTGCAGAGAATATGTCGTGAATGTCCTGTCAAAGATAATGGACTAAGAAAAAGGAATTTCAGGCGGCTATAGCCGCCTGAACATTTCATGTAATTCATTATTATGAAAGGAGAATTCATGATGTCTAACATAATGAAAATAGATAATAAGTATTATGATTTTGGGACAAAGAACAAATCTTTTCTTCAGACAGCTAAAGAATTAAAGATTCTTGGAATAAAACATTGGTACTTCATGTTGGAAGTAAAACATCCAGAACTTGGTGTTCAAGACTTAGACCCTCGATCAGACATGCTAACTGCTGAACAGCAAGGGTCTATTATTTTGGAATGTAAACAGAACATTTGGTATTACTTCCGAGAAGTATTTGCTGTTCCTGCAAGAGGTGCTCCAATACCATTGCAGTTTTATTTACATCGAGGCAGTTGTGCAATGATTTGGTGTTATTCACATAACATTGGATTCATGGCATCATTTGTTCGTCAGGTTTATAAAACAACGACGGTATTGGGATTATGTACGTATGCTTTTCTTTTTGAATTAAAGAACTCAACAATTCCTTTTATGCATATCAATGGTGGTAAAGCAAAACAGAATGCAAAGGAATTTAGAGAATATATAATGACATTACCACCATATATGAATCCATTCTACGGTATGAAGAAACCTCCGGGAGTGGATTCTATCATTTATAAAGAACATAATGTATCTATCAAAATAATTGCATCCGCTCAGAATGAGGTTGATGCAGAAGATAAACTCCGTGGTGATACTCCGTATGTAACACTCATCGATGAGTGGGAATTTATTGATCACATAGACTCTACAATGTCAGGTGCCGCTCCTGCTATTCACTCTGGTCGTGAAATCACAAAGAAACTTGGTACTGGTAGAAACTGTATCATGATGATATCTACACCGGGTAACTTGGAAACATCTACGGGTAAAGCTGCACAACGTATGATTGATGCAACTCAAAGATGGACTGAGCAATATTATGATATGACTGAGAATGATATTGAATGTTCTTTCCAGTTGGTATCAGAAGATGGTTCTATGGAAGCTCTGACAATGGTTTATATGGAATACTATCATTGGCAGCTTCGTAAAGGCGAAGATTATCTCATCGAGAATTACAATGATTTTGCAAAGACTGGTAGATTTGCCGAGTATCGTAGAGGATGTCTCCTTGAAAGATTTCGTGGTTCTGATTCTGCTATCTTCAGACAGGAAGATATTGATTACATTGTTCACCATGAAAGACAACCAGAATATGATATCTTCATTCTTAAGAAGTTCCATCTGTATGTTTATAAGCATGAAGTATATGATGTCGATTTGACTTCGAATACTCCTTACTTCGATATTAACATTCCTTATTTGATAGGAATGGATATCTCGTACGGTGGTGGTTCAGATAATACTGCAATCATTGTAGTGCATCCTTACACTCTTGAGATTGTAGCTGAGTTATCATCTCCATACATTGGTAACAATGACCTTACTGAGTTATTCTTGGCTTTGTGTAAACTCATTCCACATGGTGTATTTTGTCCAGAAGCAAACTCTCCTGGAAAGGTATTGGTTGATACTATTCAAACATATGGTCTTGAATATCGTGTTTATCATGATCCTCAACTTGATCTGTCTAAGAACGTTGTTCAGAAAACAGATTCGCCTCAAGTTGCAATGCAGAAGAAAGCTCACAACAAACAATACATCGGCGTTACTGTTAATGAGAAGAACAGAAAAGAAATGTTCCAGATGCTCATAGCAACAGTAAAGGATTACCGTACACTTATCACATCACATTATCTCATAAAGGATATACAGAATCTTGTTGTTAAGAAAGATAAGATTCAAGCAGACACAGGTGAGCATGATGACATGGTAATGGCGTATAATCACGTATTGTATGTTTTGAACTTTGGTCACGACTTAACCAGATTTGGTATAGACAAAACCAAGTGTACATATAATACAGCTCGTCAAGCTGTTCATGATTATATTGAACAGAAAGCTGAAGAGGTTGTTGACAATATTCATCTGTATGACCATAGAACATATCAAGACCAAGTTAGAGATGATATGTTATCAAACGATCATTCATCAATGGGATTTGGTCCTGATGGATATGATGAATACGGGTACAAGTATTCAGATTATCGTGAATATGGAACGCATCGTGATGAGTTAGCTGGTAATACTCCATATGGACATAAAGCGAATACAAATCCATATCCTTCATTATCAACAGGCGTTTTGAAAATGTTCGTTGATATGAATGACTAAAACGAAAAGAGTAAACTATACTTACTCGAAAGGAGTGTGAAATATGGAAGAAAAAATAGATTGGTGTCAGGAATCTTTCAGCTGTACTGATGTTGAAATCGAAGATGATAATGACATTGTAATCGAGTTTGTTAATAAAGATAACATATCTTTCAAACTTGACAAGGTTTGCAATTCCATCATTAAAACACTTAACAAAGTTATCGAAAAAGAAAATCCCACCAGAGGTTTTCTGTTGAATCTATACAAGCCGGCTCAGACTAAAAAGACTGATGAATTCGGAATTGGAGATTCTTCAAATGATGGAAAAGAAATTATTAACTTCAAACGTCCTTTCCAACAGACAGAAGCTATTAAAGATTTCATAGCTTTTAAGAAGTTGGAAAAGAAGATTGATAAGAAGTACAAACTTCAGAATGCTTTGACAACTGAAAAGGTCAATGATATCAAATCAGCAGGAAAGGATATTGATAATCTTATAGAAGATATCAATGCTTTGATTGCTGATGATAATTCATCTGAGTCATTGGTATCATCAATAGTTGAACAGCACAAATCTTTGAAACCAAAGATTGAAAAGTTGATCAATGTTAAAGATACACAGAATGACGAAGAAACAAATCCTACTGTATAAAAAGAAAAAGAAAACCCCACCAATCGGTGGGGTTTTCTCTTAATCTTCGTTATCAAGCTCATCGAGAAGCTCGTCGAGTTTGTATACTCGATGATTCTTCTCTGCCTCTTCAATGGCTGTTTTGATAGCCTTCTCAATGATGGCTTTGATGTTCTTTCTTTCAATAAGAGCCATTGTTATCAATGGATCAAATGAAACGATTGTGATATTGTTAGTCATGTTTATTCGCCTTCCTTTCTAATCTCGAGTCCATATTTGTCCTTAAGGACGTTTACGATTTCGGTGGCTGATGCTTTACCACAATTCCTAATTGCGGCAATTTCTGAATACGAGTAGTTGGTTAACTCGCGTATTGTTTTTATACCCGCACGCTTTATGCAGTTATATGATCTTACGGCGATATCATTAAATAACTCATCGATAGATTCATCAAGGATATCTTTCTCCTTGATGGAAGGTGTAATACCGGTGATTTTCTCGATCAAAATCGACAATTCGATATTAATTTCAGTAGTCGTATTATCTTTCCATGTGATTCTGCTTGTTTTCTTTGTCAATGCATCTACAATGCGTATATCATCTTTATTAATGAGATATACTTTATAATCAGCATCCTGAATCATTA